>Ga0209636_10001451_pt1 | contig 23991 bp, 23 predicted proteins | sample DeeMarSWOR152_54_FD_187464 | JGI IMG/M metagenome (GOLD analysis project Ga0209636, IMG submission 187464) | Marine sediment microbial communities from White Oak River estuary, North Carolina - WOR-1-52-54 (SPAdes) (version 2) | ecosystem: Environmental > Aquatic > Marine > Intertidal zone >...
GAAACCATATGTATCCTTCTTCCAACTTCTGGTCTTTAAGAACAAATGTCCGCTCTTTCTCTCCCACATTCCCTGCGAGAGTTACTGTAACAGGACCGCTGCCCGTGTATTTACCCACAAGAACAAGCTGCGAGCCTTTGAACAGGTCGGGAAGAGTCCTGGGATAGGTGTCCTTGACTCGGATATTGTCAAAGTCTATCTTTAAATCGGACAGCAGAGGGGAAGATATCTTCTCGTAATAATTGGAGATGGCCACTTCCAGATCATCATTTTCTCCTATATACAACGAAGTTCCACGGTTATCCGAAGAAATTCTGTCCAGAAGTTCGGTGTTCACATCATATCCCACTCCGAAAACAAATATCCGAGAATCAAGAGCGTTGGCTCGGCTGATGTTTTTCAGTATGTCTGCGGTTCCCGTAACTCCCACTGTGGGAAGGCCATCGGTGAGGAAGAGGATGTAACTCGGTTTTTCATCCTGCTCGATCATTTCAAGTGCACGAAGGAGAGCATCATTAATATTCGTTCCTCCCGAATCCTCGATTTCATCCACAAAACCAAGGGCTTTTTCCCTGTTTTCCAGATTCGCCGGGACAACTTGGCCTGATAACACGTCCACGCCGTCATCAAAATCCACGATAGCAAACTTGTCCCCTGCTTCCAGATGGTTGACGATGAAGCGCACAGCTTCTTTGGCCTGTTTCATCTTTTTACCGCTCATGCTTCCCGAACTGTCCAAAACGAAGATCAGATTCTTGTTGATGATCTTCTCTTTTCGGTGGACATAGGGGGGAGAAGCCAAGAGCATAAAATAATTATCCTCCGGCCCTTCCCAATTCATGAAGGAAAGACCGATTTCATCTTCAGTGAGGGAATAGTACAACAAAAAGTCCTTATCCGGTTTGACATTCGAAGCCTCATAACTGATCCGCGCGTCTTTTTCCCCCTCCTTCCTGACAGAGACTTTATGAGAAGGCGAATAGATGCTGGAGATAGGGATCTCGGAAGAAATTGAGGCTGAAAGGCTGACCTCTTTTATGGGATGGAGGGAAAATCTTTCAGTATCCAATGGATAGACATAATGAACCAGATTTGCCTCTGACTTGAGGACCTCGGTGTACGAGAGCTGGATCCTCTTTTCACCCTTTGCAGGAATGGGATACACCCTTGCTCGGAACATGTTGCGTCCGATATACTCCAGTAGAGCTGGGTCTTTCATTCTCCGGACAATATCCTCATAAATGCGCCGGGCTTTATCTCTATCCAGTATCTCGCCATCGATCTTTTTATCACCGATGTACATAGAAAACTCTGAGATAGAGGCACCTGCTGGCAAGGGAAAAATAAAGGTCCCTTCAATATCTCTGCTGTGGTTGTTGATAAAGACCTGGTCGATAGATGTTTTTGCAACCTGATTGATGATTTCCACAGTTACCCGATGGTATTTCACGCTCAAAGGAGGGATGTCCTCTCCAGGCCTCGGTTTGGGAATGATGAACCCATCGGCAAATAGATTTCCCGAAAGAGTGCTCAAAACAAAGAAAAATAAGAGAACACCCATTGGTTTCAAAAAATGTTGTTTTATCATGATCGTCCTCCCTGATTTCATCACTTTCTTCTCGCTCTATATAACCAGATTTTTCGTCATTCGTTTCATATCCTTTATACAATCCTCATTTCGAAAAATTCCCTTTTTTTCGAATAAAAAACACAAAAACAGCGAAAAACAACGCTCACTGTTCAATAAGCTGTTCGAGCCTCTTCCTCAATTCATGACCAGTCTGGACGATTTCGACGCCTTCTGGAAGATCTTTCTTGCCTCCGCTGCCCAGTATGAAAATCCTCTGGATGCCAGCATCCGCCGCAGCCTTTACATCGAAATGAGAGTCGCCAATGACACAGCATGCTTTCTTTTGAATCTTCAGGGTCTTGAGAACAAACCGAAAAGGAGCACCTGAGGGCTTCCAAAGGCCTGCCTCACGGGAGAGAACCAAATCGAAATGAAGATTGAATTTCTTTATCAGAAAATCGACATTCCTTCGAGAATTATTGGTAACGAGAGCTTTCTTTAGCCCCTTGTCTTCCAAAAAATAGAAAAATTCTCTCATGCCCTCTTTTAATGTAGCTTGTTCTGTTGCCTCTTCCTCGTATCTCTCCAGTATCTTCCATTTTTCGGATCTCTCTGGCTCCTCCAAGCTTTGAATATAAGACAGGATGGGTTTTCCCTCGGTTTGCAACTCTTCCTTGATTCTTCTCCAATCATAGGGGACGTCAACCACGGTTCCATCCATATCGAATATAACGCCCTTAATCATTCTTCTCTTCCTCCTGGATTATTCATAAAAACTGCCAATACCATATTCTGTCTTTAATAATATCAGTATTGGAATTTGATCTCATGAAAAGTCTTTTACCTATGCAAAAAATCATGGATTTTTTACTATCTATCGGCATTTTTTATTAACGATTCAGGTTATTCGTTTAAGACCGAACCCACTTCGAACAAGGGCTCTCCTTTATTGGCTGGAGGAGTGTTGATGATATAGAGCATGATTCCTGCGAATGGAGCTCGGAGATCCTGAATAAGGTTTCCAAGATAATCGGTCAGATACCCCACTCTCTCGCCTTCTTTGACGTGATAGCCCATTTTGGTCAACGGGAAGAAGAGGCCGTCCGCATCAGAATAGACAACCTCGTACTTATCGATCCATACTGGATCGGACTCCAGCTCTGGTTTTCCTTCGATCATTCTGAAAAGCTTCATCACATTCAGCACACCCTTTTGGTTGCGGACGATCGACTCTTCATCCGTTTTTCCCAGATATCCTGATTCTGTAGTGATGGCAGGCTTGGAAAGGAGGACAGCTGTATTGCCTAGATATTTGGAATTGGACAAGTCCCTAGTGCGTGACTTGTCGATGATGATGTGCTTTATTCCGAAGGCCAAGGCCATCTCTTTAGAAATGTTATCCTGCGCCTTATCCCCGCTTATCATCCAATAAGTGTATGGGATCAAGGCCTCGTTTCCATCGCCACAGTGCATGTCTATCAAAAAGTCGCATCTATCCACGATCTCTTGCTTGAGGACATGGGCGATGCGTTGACTTATCGTGCCTTCTGGGTCACCAGGAAAAACTCTGTTCAGATTCTTCCAGTCGTATGGATTGTAATAGATGATTCTTTTTTGAAAAGACTGCAGGTTTGCAATGTGAACAAGTATGAGCGTTCCTGATAACTTTGCGGGATCGATCATTTTTTTAAGACGATAGAGGGCTAAGATAGGAGGATATTCATAGCCATGCACGCCTGCGACTAGAGCCAGCACTTTGCCTTTTTTGCTTCCATTTATCACTGTCAAAGGAATGAAGGTTTTAAGGCCATCTGTCTCTGGAACAGAAAGATACCCAGATCTCATCTCCCCTGGGCTAGCATTGATGTTGCCGATAGTAAATCTTTTATTTTCCTCTGCTCCAGAGATAAACGGACAGAACACCCACAGAGAAAAAAGAAAAAGAAACACGCTTTTAAAATTTAACCGATGCATCACTATTCCTCCTCATATGGATTTAAAAACCTGCCCCTATTCTACCCCTTTCACCTGTTCCACTCAAATTTCTCTTAACTCCAGCAAGCATCTCTTTTTCCGTGATGAGGGAAACATCTAGCCTAATTGAGTACTGCGGCGACGGTTCCTGTCCGTCTGAAGCCCACAGATTACACCTTCATCATTAGCTAACACGGAAATGGAAATGCTTCCTTTTTTTTATTGCTTCTTGAATTTTGTTTTGATATAATGCGGCACTGAACAAAAAACTTGAATTACAAAAAGGGAGTCAATTTCATGGGTAAGTTTATTGCGATTGTCGGAGGGCTCATCGTTATGGCTGGTGGAATTCTTCTCGCCATATTTGTCTGGTGGCAAGAATTCTACGAGCTTGTGTTCGGGATCATTCCCCCCTTACTCTTTTTTATCGGCCTTATAGCGCTCATCGCAGGCATAAGCAGCATCAAAGATGCAAAAAGGACAAAGAAACTAGAAGAAGAAACACCTGAAGAAGAAACCGCAGAAGCCGAGCCAGAATAGGACGATCCTTCTCTCGGTCTGAATCAGAAGCCAACTTTCTATTCCTGTTTCTAAAAATTTTGTCTTCAAATATCTCTTCATCTTGTCTGCCTTTCATCTCATTCAATTTTGATATTCAAAGAGGACTGACCTTCAAACGATACCCCAATAAAGAAAAAATATTTTTTCCCAGCAAAAAAAGCTTGACAAGTTTAACGTAATCATGTTATTTGTAACTTAATTACAAATTACAGGAGTTGAGCTTATGACGGACAAAGATACAAAAAAGGAAAGCAAGTCAGAAGAGAAAGAAAAAAAACACCACAGACCCTTGGATGAATTCGGCAATCAGGTCGAAAAATTCGCTGTCAAAACAGCCGAGTCCATAAGAAAAGTGATCGATAGAGCTCTAGCATCTAGAAATACAGTCTTAACTATTCGCGTAAATGACGAGAGCAACAAAAAACTTAACATGCTCGTTGAAGCAGGGCTCTTCAAAAGCCGTTCAGAAAGCGCGGCCTTCCTTATCGAGGAAGGGATAAAAAGCCAAGAAGCTCTGTTTGCCAAGATCACAGATAAACTCGAAAAGATGGAGAAAATCCGAGAAGAACTCAAAGTCATCGTTTCCAAGGAAGTGGAGAGCAAGCCAAGCAAGGCGGCGGAAACGAAGAAGAAAAAATAGTATAGCTCAGAATAAAGGACAGCAGGTTTACGGTTCTTCCGGAATGTGATATCATTTCAGCGTGACATCACTCCTTATATCTGTGGTTGCAGTCTTCTCTTTCACCCTGACCACAGGAATACAAAACATCGAGAAAGCTTTCCTCCAGAATAACCCAAAACTGCTCTTTCATCTCTTTTCTGCCCAGAATCCTATCAATGTCTCTCTTCCAGATCCCATTTTTTTTTCTGATCAAATCACCCACCAACAAGCCTATTTTGTTTTCAAAAAAATCTTTTCTTCTTACTCAACATTTGAGTTTTACTCCGAACAACAACCTCTAACACCTGAGAAAAGCAGTTATATCTACAAGGCCAGATGGTCTTTCCGAGATAAGAAAAACAATGACCAATATCCGTTCCAGATCTTTTTCTATCTCGTCAAACAAGCTTCAGGAAAGAACAAAAAAACAGACTGGAAAATTTCAGAAATAAAGGCCAAGAAAATTTGAAAAGAGAATTCTTTTCTGTCTTTGTCTTGGGCACAGCCCTTTCTCTGGTCTTTTTTATCCTTTCTTTTTTTCTCCCCTCTATCCTCTCGTCTAACTACTACGAAAGAAGCCTGGGCCAGCTCAGACATAAGGCCAGCGACATAAAAAAAGAATTTTCCCGAGTTTTAGATACGATCAACAACAGCTTGAGACTGGTCACAGAACTTCCTGCTCCAGAGACAAGCGAAGAAATATTTTCCATGTTCAAGCGCCTTGGCCTGAATCCAGAAAAAGAAGGCATCAGCTACTGCGACGGGATAGGAAATCTTATCCTCTGGTTTGGAAACACCATCGATCTCAAGAATGTGGAGAGTCAAGACGGAAAAGGTGTTTCGTTCGAAAAACAGAATGCATCTCTACTCATTAAAAACAAAGCATCCCTCTACCTTGTGTTTATCAAACCAACACCCGGAGGAGATTACTTCGTTTTTTATCATCTTCTTGCCTTTCTCCCGCAATTTAAAACCCCTTACCTTAGGGAATACCATTTTCTCAAGCCAAAGCTTCTGCACAACTGCAATATCCAGTATTGGGATTTTCGGGAAGATGTGTCCACCCTTGAGAGAATCTTTTCAAGGCATAATGACGAATACATAGGAGAGCCAGGTCTGCAGGGCGAAGTGCAAACCCTTATCTTCCCGTTAAGAAACGGACACAATAAACTCGTTGCTACCATTAACCTGAACTCTCCCTCGCTGTCATCCAGAGTCTCCTCACTACGGGAACAGGTCCTTCTTGTTTCCTATTTGCTCTTCGGGATATCGATTATCTTCCTGCTCTTCTATCTAGTGAGATCGCCATCCTTCTACAAAGAACGTAAACTCTTGCCTGGAATATTCATCATCCTGACCTTGGCCGGGCTGAGAATGCTTTTCTTTCCGCTGAGCAATCTTGAAAAGATCCGATCCTTTTCCATCTTCTCTCCTTCCTCTACTAGCTTTATGTCTATCTGGAACCTTACCCAATCCCCGGCCGACATTTTTTTGACTGCTTTCATCCTCTTCCTCATCGTGGGGTGTAGTGTTTTCTATGCCCGTGGATATTATGAGAAAAGAACTATAAGAAGCACGTTTGCATCCGCCTTGTCAGCCAATATCATTTTCGTCTCCTTTTCTCTTCTCATCCTCTTCCTGTTTCAAGAATTGCTCACTCGACTCGTGTCTCATTCAAACATCAATCTTCTTCGTTTTTCTTTCGAGCCTTCTTATTTTCTTCTGCACCTCAGTGTTTTTCTTTTCCTGTTTGTCTTCTTGCTGATCAGCTTCGCTGGTTTTCGCCTTGCAGCCTTGTACTCTTTAAACATAGTCTTGCCTCTCATTGTCTTTGTTATCGAATGTGTGGCCTTTATCGTTGTGTTTATGAACAAAATCCCCCCCCTTCTCTTCCTCCTCCAGAGCCTTGTCCTTCTCTTCATACTGGTGTGCGCTCACTATCCATACCTTTTGAGGAAAAAAGAAATCCTTTTTTCAGCATTCATCCTGACTCTTTTCCTCGTGTATCCTTCTATCCATCTTTCTTTTTCACAACGAAACAGAATTCTCATCGAGAATTTCCTCCAAAACATCATAAAGTCCCAGGAAACCTGGGGAAACTATCTGATCACCCAATCTCTGCCTGAGATCGACAAGAGGACAGAGGCAATCAAAGGCTTTCTCCAAAATCCCGAACCCTCAGACTTAGCGCAAACTCTCTGGGAAGAGACGCTGATTGCAAAATTCAACTGGTATTCGAGTCTTGAATTGCTCAGCCCAGAAGGAGTTATCCTGTCCCGATTTTCACTGAACGTTCCAGAACTGTTCCAGCTTGAATTTGCCCTTCCTTCGAGCGAAAATTGGTCCATCTCACGCCACCGCCTCCTGTTCATGGGAATCGAAAAAGACTTCCTGGTTGGACATAAAGACTTGTTTATGGAAGAGAATCATTTAGGACGGATGATTATCTATCTCTCCATAGACTATGATATGCTTCCATTCCTGTACTCAGCAAACCCGTATTTTGAACTTTTGCGGGTATCGTCCATTCCCTCTCTCAATCAACTGGACCTTGGATTTGCTATCTTTGATGTCGACGGAGAGCTGCTTTTCAATCCGAACAACATGTCAAAAGGAATTCCTCCATCCACCCTTCAGAAGGTCAGGACATCATCTGATGCCTTCTGGTCATCATTCATCGACAAGAACAAAGAATTCAAAAGCCTGTATTTCAAGAACAACTTGAAAATCTATTCTCTGTTTCTTTTAAAAAAGACATTCCTCGGCCATTCGGTCGATTTTCTGAAACTCTTTTTTTTCTATCTTCTTTTCTTTGTGATACTCCTATTTATTGTCACTGTGACGTCCAACAGAAAAAATATTAAAAATCCCTTCTGGTCATTTTCCAATAGGGTCTATATTTCCTTTGTGGCCATCGCTCTCATTCCCCTCATCCTGTTCACCATCTCCACAAGAAACTTCTTCAGGCAGATGTTTGCTCAACAGATAACGGAGAAAGCAGAAATCCATGCGAATTTCGCCCGCCGAATCGTGGATGACTTTATCTCCCAACAGCAAGAAGAACAACTCTCTTTAACCCTCCCCCCGGATTATGTGATGCTTTTGATAAGCTCTACCATCTCTAACGATGTCAATCTTTACCAGGACGGTAGTCTTATCTCCTCAAGCCGCCGGGAATTTTTCGATTACGGCATGCTGCCCGAGATGATCGATGGCGAGGTCTACTATAAGATTCAGTATGAAAATAATCCCTTCTACTCCCAAACCCAAAAAATCGGGGATTACTCATTTCATACGCTTACCGTTCCCTATCTGTTTCAAGACTCTCTGTTGCTCATCTCGCTTCCCTTTCCACTGGAACAGCAGGAGATCTCTAAGGCGACCAGGGAACTTGTTGAATTTTTCTTTCTCATATCTTCTTTTTTCCTATTTATAGTCCTTCTTTTCGCTAGAGGAGTAGGAGGGATGATCGTCACCCCGATTAAAAAATTATTGGCAGGGACCAGAGAAGTGAGCTTGGGCAACCTGGAGGTAGCCATCCCCCATGAACACCAGGATGAGATGAAAACTCTCATCGATGGATTCAATTCCATGGTGGAAAACCTTAAAAAACACCAACAGGAATTGACTGAGATGAGCAAAACAGTGGCATGGGCAGAGATGGCCAGAAAGGTCGCTCACGAAATAAAAAACCCTCTCACACCCATTCAGCTCTCAGCAGAACACCTTTTGAGTGTGTACAAGGATAGTAAAGTGAATTTCGAAGAGACGTTGCATGAGTCGACATCATACATCATAAAAGAAGTCGAAAACCTGAGGAAAATTGCCAAGGAATTTCTTGAAATTTCAAAAGAAGCCGCCCTCCAAAAAGAAGCCTTCGACATCAGAGAGGTCATCCAGGAAACCATCGCTCCATATAAGAAAGTTCTTGCTGAAAGGGTAAGGCTCGAAGAGACCTTTGAGGGGGAGGATTTCACCCTTGTTGGAGATAAAGCGAAAATACAAATCGCGCTTCGAAATGTCTTCACAAATGCTATCGAGGCCATAGGAAACAAGGGAAAAATCAAGGTCAAGGTATGGATTGAAAAGGAAAACTTGACGATTGAAATAGATGATACTGGTGCAGGCATGGATCAAACGACCCTGAACAGGATTTTCGAGCCTTACTTTTCCACAAAAGAGGTCGGAACAGGGTTAGGTCTTTCCATAGCAAAAAAGATCATCGAAGACCATAAAGGAAAAATCGAGGCGTCAAGCCAGAAAAATGTGGGCACAAAAATATCCATATCTCTTCCGCGGAAAGGATAACACTGTTTATATCGCCCATAAAAAGAGCGCCTTTATCGACTAAATCATTTGCCTGGCTATTTTTTTTATGTATAATTCAGGTGGAAATTTTTTTTAAATTATGGAAGAATAGTCTGAAAATGAGAAAAAAAAGAAACATTTGTATCCTCTCTCTAGTCTTTCTCCTCATGGCTACCTCCCCTGTTACAGCAGAAAAAATCAGCTTCAAAATCAGTTACAATACAGCCTCGATAGGCAAAGGAGACCTGAACACATGGATTGAATCTTATAATCAACAATGGAATGACTGGCGATCAAAATGGGGGGGTCAGCTGGACGGCCAGCTTAATTCTCTAAAATATGGGCCCAAGTATGAGGTCGAAATTCGAATTCCAATCATCTTCGGAGTCTCTCTGAATCTGAGCGGGAGCCATTTCAGCAGTTCAGAAGAAGGGACGATTGCTTTTGAGCACGGCACATTGGACCAAACCGAGACCGATTTCGTCAGAAATGAAGTTAAAGGCTACCCGATAAAAGTCGGATTCAGTTATTTCCACTCCCTTCCCTTTTTAGAGAATCTGTATATTTCTGGCGGTATCGGCAGACAGATCACGTTTATCACATACACGTTCCATCAGGACTACGAATTTACCATTTCAAGCTTAACCTATACCTTAAACAAGGATTACACATACAATTCCGAAGCGCTGGGCATATATGCCACACTTGGAGTAGAGTACGATCTGATCGAACACATAGCTATAGTCGCCGAGGCAGAAAAAGTGTGGTCCAAGGCGGATGGATTTAAAGGCTCATTTGACGAAGAACTTTATGACCCTTTTACTGAAGAATCAAAAAAAGACTCCGGCAAAGCATCTCTCTATTTTTATGAATCCAAACTATTATTGCTCGATAAGTATTATTCTACTTTCACCGGACATAAGACAAAACCAGAAGATCCCGAGGATTATCCTAGCAGGATTGAAGACATCAGGAATCTCCGCCAAGGAGAGTTGGACCTGAGCACATTCTCATTTAAGATCGGCATTCGTTTCAAGTTTTAAACACCCAAAAGCGATGTCAAAAATATTGGTAACTTACTTCAGCCTGACTGGAAACACGAAAAAGGTGGCTGAAGTCATCTTTGAGGAATTGGATGGAGAAAAAACCATCGGAAAGGTTGATGAGATTCAAGATCTCGATGAATATGACCTCCTATTCATAGGCTTTCCTGTCCACTCCCACGGCGTCCCTTTCAAGGTTGAGGAGCTGCTCAAAAAAATTCCTCCTGGGAAAAAAATCGCCCTCTTCTCCACCCATGGCTCCTTGACAGGAAGCCGACTCTCCCGGGAGGCTCTGGAACACTCCACCACCCTGGCATCAAAGGCCAAAATTCTAGGTACATTTTCTTGCCGTGGAAAAGTATCGATGCAAGCTATGGAGGTCTTGAGCAAATCGCCTGAGCACAAAGCCTGGGCAGAGATGGCGACCTCAGCCCAAACTCATCCTGACGAAAACGATCTTGAGGATGCCAAATCCTTCGCCAATTGGATCAAAACGCTCAGCCTTCAGCAATAATCAGCCTCTGGTTGACCGCAAGGCCTATGCAGTCCAAATGCTTAATCTTTCAGTTCTCTTTCATCTTACGGATGATCTGTTCTGCGACGGTGTAGGGATCGATCTCCCTCCTGTATATTTTTTCTATGAAATTTTCGATTTCTGAGTCCCGGATCGATTCTGAAACGGCCCGGAATAACTTCTCGTTTATGATGTCTCTCAACAACCAGGATATCAGGCTCTTTTTTCGAGACGCCTTAGACTCCTGATCCCTGCCCATCATGACTTTATTTATCTCCTCGAGCAGAGCCTTGATTCCTTTGCCTTCCGTGGCAACGGTCTTCATCACAGGAGGGATGGAACTTTCCTTCAAACCTAAATCCAAGATAGCTCTTAACTGTCTTTCTGTTTTATCTGTATCCGGAGAATCTGCTTTGTTTAGAACAAAAATATCGGCAATCTCCATAATGCCTGCCTTGAATACCTGGATCTCATCCCCTGCTCCAGGCACCAAGATCACGAGAACAACATCAGCGAATTTGACAACTTCTACCTCATCCTGGCCGACTCCAACCGTTTCCACAAGAATGATGTCTTTGCCTGAGGCTTCAAGAATGGCTATAGCCTCTCCTGAGGCTTTGGCCAATCCCCCCAGATGGCCTCGGGTGGCCATGCTGCGGATATATATACCCGAGTCGATGCTGTGCCGCATCATCCTGATTCGATCCCCAAGGATGGCTCCGCCAGTAAAAGGACTTGAAGGGTCCACAGCAACGATACCAATCTTTTTTTCGTTCTTTCTCAGTCCTTCAATGAGCTTATCGACCAACGTGCTTTTACCCGATCCGGGAGACCCCGTTATCCCGATAATGGCCGATCTTCCTGTATGAGGAAAAATCTCTTTGAGTAGTTCTTGGGCTTCAGTGCTGTTGTTTTCAACCATGGAAATTCCCTTGGCTATGGCCCTGGGATTTCCTTTGAGAATTTCCTGTGTTAAGTCCATCCTCATTCTATGGATTTGATACAATTCCGCAATGAGCGAAGTAACGATGCCCCATCGTTATTGCGCTTGTGTCGTTAATCATTAATGACATGCTGTTTGAAGATCTAGTATTCGGAAAGAACCTTTTGGGCGATGATCCAACGTTGTATCTCTGAGGTTCCTTCTCCTATCGTAGCCAACTTCGAATCCCTGTAAAACTTTTCCACAGGATACTCCTTCGTGAAACCATAGCCTCCATGAACCTGAACAGCCATAGAAGAGGCTCTGACGGCCAATTCGCTGGCATAGAGCTTGGCCATGGCGGATTCCTTTGGGATCTTTTTTCCTTGATCTTCCAGAAAAGCGGCACGATAGGTGAGAAGCCGGGCAGCCTCTAATTCTGTAAATCCATCCGCTAGCATCCATTGAATCGCCTGAAAATTGGCGATGGGTTGATCAAATTGGACTCTTTCTTTTGCATACTGGAGAGCGGATTCTAGGGCACCTGCAGCGATCCCCAAAGAGAATCCAGCGATACTGACGCGGCCGCCGTCCAGAATATCCATGGCTTGCCGGTACCCCTTTCCTTCTTCGCCAATTAAATTTTCAGCAGGAACCTTAACATCTTCAAAAATAAGTTCAGCTGTGTCGGCCGCTCGAATGCCGAGTTTGTCTTCCTTTTTTCCCACATAAAAACCTTCCATCCCCTTTTCTAGAATGAAAGCCGATATCCCATTACGTTTTTTCTCAGGGTCAGTTACGGCTATCACCACATGGATTTCAGCATGGGATCCATTGGTTATAAAAAGCTTGGATCCATTGAGAATCCAGTGGTCATCTTTTTTTAAGGCCTTTGTTCTCAGGGCAGCTGCATCAGAGCCAGCACCGGACTCAGTTAATCCCCAAGCTCCCAAGGTTTCTCCCGCAGCCAACCTTGTGAGATACTTCTTCTTTTGTTCCTCAGAGGCAAACAGACTGAAATGATTGGAACACAGAGAATTGTGGGCAGCAACAACCAGGCCCACCGATGGATCCACTTTGGAAATCTCCTCCAGAATTATGATGTAATCGACATTAGAATAGCCTGCTCCTGAATATTCTGTTGGAATGACAATTCCTAGTAATCCCATCTCACCTAATTTCTTGGTGAGAACATTTGGCCACTCTCCTTTTTCGTCACTGTCTTTGATCAGGGGATGTATTTCTTTTTGGGCGAAATTCCTTATGGATTCTTTCAACATTTCTTGTTCTTCGCTCAGTAAAAAATCCATGCTTTCTCCTTTTTATCCTTCCCCTTCATTTCCCTCTCCATCTTACTTTTAAGGAAATCAATAATCAAGAAAAAATCAAGGGAAAATTGACTTGGTCATGGAAATCGTCTAAGTTAAAAATATGCTGCATGGATTTTTAAGAATCGTTCTGTATGCACTTTTGGCTTACATCATTTATAAATTCATCCGTCTCTATCAACACCTCAGCAAAAGAAGCAGGGCCCCTCGGCAACCCAGACAAATCTCAGGGATGATGGTTAAAGACGACATGTGCAACACCTATCTTCCCAAGGAGGATGCAATTAAAGAAATTGTGGAGGGGAAGGAATATTATTTCTGTTCTAAAGAGTGCCGCCAAAAATTTTTGGAGGAAAGAAAATAATGGATTTACCTGGATTATTCATAAAAAATGCCGATGAATAAGATTAATGATCTCAATACAAGAAAGACAATTTTGATCTGACAAAAAATCAACGGGAGAATTGATATTAGTAAAAATGAATGAAGGCATCGGCAGTTTTTATGAATAATTCAGGTTAAGGGGTTAGGCTCCATGCGTCGATTGTTATAGACTTCTCTAATATAATCTGTTCATGCTCAAAATTCGAGGGAACAACAAAAGAGTCTCCTTCCTTGACAATTATCACTTTCTCCTCATCTTCTGATTTTATTATGATCTTTTGTTCGCCTTTCAAGACAGTGGTCACCTGTTCGTAGGAATGTCTATGGGGAGGCACATGAGAATCTTTTTCGTATTCAAATCTGGCCATTAGGACATCCTTACCACAGGCCAAAGTCCGTCGGATAACTCCCTCAAACACCTCTACAACATGCTGGTCTTTTTTCTCTATTTTAATCATTCAGCCACCTCCCACTCGGTCTGTTCGTTCTATTGGATCTATTTTTTTGAACCATATATTTAGTCAGTTGAGCATTCCGATTTTGGAAATTGAAATCAAGGCCTTATTCGAGTTACCAGGTAACATGAAAGTCAGAAAATTCTCCCTTATAATCTTCCCAATCTACTTCGGCATTCTCAACCCAGGCCAAAGGAGGCCCTTCTCTCATTTTCCCTATCAAGCTCAGTATACCTGCCTTCTCGCCCTCAACCAAAGCTTCAACACGGCCATCCGGTAGGTTTCTCACCCAACCCGTCAGCCCCATGGAGGAGGCCCATCTTCGTGTGTTATCGCGGTAAAAAACGCCCTGAACTCTCCCCGAGACGAAAATGCGTGCTCTCACATTCATGTTTCTCTCTCTATATATAACACACAGTCTCGTGTTGCGGTCAAGCCTTATCCAAGGGATTACTCCTTGAGCATGGATATTTCATGCCTAAAAGCATAAAAATTTGGTAAAATAAATATTTGAGGTCAAGGGTTGTCCCCAATGAAAAAAATTCTTCTTTCAGTTGCAGGGTATGATCCGACCACAGGTGCCGGTGCCTCTCTCGACTGTAAAGTCTTCCAGAGCCTTGGGTATCAAGGCATGGGTATTCTTACCTCCCTGACTGTCCAGAATACCCTGGGCGTAAAAAAAATCCACTGTCCCCCTGCCCGATTCATTTGGGATCAATACCGCATTTTGCGAGACGATGTGGAATTTTCAGGTATCAAAGTTGGAATGATGGGGTGTAAAAAAAATATCAATTCTGTCCTTCGAATATTGGACGATAATCCGAACACACCCCGAATTATTGATCCCATATTTAAATCCAGTGCAGGAGATTGGCTTTTGGAAAAAGAATCTATTCCGATTTTCACGAATAAAATCTATGGAAAGGCATCTTTAATCACCCCAAATCTTGAGGAAGCGGAACTTATTTCTGGAATGAAGATTGGGAGTGTTCCTGAGATGAAAAGGGCTGCTCAGGAGATATTTGAACAAACGAAAACACCTTGTCTGATAAAGGGGGGACACCTGCGCCATCAAAATCTCGATATCCTGTATGATGGAGAAAAATTCTACAGCTACAAGAACAGGAAGTTGGAGAAGAAGGTCCACGGCACAGGATGTTTTCTCTCTTCCGCTCTCCTCTGTTATATGGTCAGCGGACTAGCTCTGGACAAAGCCAGTTCCCTCGCTATCCAAACCACCCATGAAGCTATGAAGAATGCCATAAAAGCCGGCCGCGGCCAGAAAATCTTTTCTTTATAGTTTCTTCCCTGCCTCCTTTGCTTTAACCAGAAGCTTCTGAAGAAAGACGGGACCTATGATTTGATTGATGGCGATGACCGCCAGGACCAAAGCCATAAATTCGTCCCCCCATTCAGGAAAAGTCGCATCCACAACAATGACCATGCCCAAGGCCACACCAGCCTGAGAGATAAAGCCTGCCCAAGCCCATTTCTGAATGTCAACTTCTTCTCCAGTCACTTTTGCTCCGAGAAATGTCCCGAGAAACTTCAGCGCGCCTCTCCAAACCACACATATCAGAGCCAAAAGCCATGTCTGGCGTAAAGCTCCTAAATTTAACGAGGCTCCAGATATGGCAAAAAACACAACGTAGACAGGAACGGAACTCTTCTCGATAGCCGAAATCAAAAGCTTTCCCTGTGCAGAAAAATTTTCTGCCAAAAAGCCGGCCACAAGACAGATCAAGAGGGGATGATAACCATAGTTATGTGAGATCTGATAAGAGAAAAATGCAACACCCAGAATAAAAATGGTTACATCCCTTTTGATGTATTTGAGATAGAGAATGATTCCGCCACCGATAAAAAGTCCTATGAGCACGGATCCACCCACTTCTTCGAGAATGTCAAGCAGAAAACCCAAGTCAAAAGCGTGAGAAGGCACGGTCACAGATTTAGAGATGGAAAGAGAAAAGGCAAATATCACGATGACAAAAAAGTCTTTAACCACGGCACTTCCCAATACAAGGTCGGTGTATTTCCCTGATGCCTTGGTCTCTGTGATAACCGCTATGGTTGTTGCCGGAGATGTGGGAGTCGACAGAGTCCCTAAAAGGAGAGAGAAGGCAAAGACTTGAATAAGTGTCCTCCCTTCGAGAAAAGGGAAGAAGGAACGGCCGAGAAGACCAAGGAGAATGAATCCTAGGAGGACAATGAAAGTCTGGAAAAAAACAATGGAAGACAGAGTCTTGAGGCGCCCCTTGAGTCTCTCGATGTTCATCTCTCCGCCGGCCGTCAAGGCTATTAAACTCAATGCCAGACCGTCTAAAAGCTCCAAATCTTGCACATCCGACTCACTGATGAATTTCAGGAGATACGGCCCGCACAGGATGCCTGCAATGATAAATCCAGTAATCTGGGGAAGACTCAAACGTTTAAGATTACTCCCCATCAGGTAAGCAAAAACCAGTATAAAGCCAAGGGCAATGGATGTGCTCTGATCGGGATTGGTAAAAGGTAAAAGTGTGGAGCTCTTCAGAATGAACATCAACAGAAAAATCACGACGAGTCCGATCATCTGTTTTCCTCTGAATCGAGTTTGAATACAGAAATCTTCAATCCCCATGGACTGATTAGCTCACTGATAAGGATCCCGAGCAGCGCGATGGAAAGGAAGACATCCATCAGGGGAAGAGGAAAGGCCAGTTTCAAGCTGACAGCAAAGGCAACGCCGATTCCCCCTGAAGATAGAAAGCAAAAGCCAAAACGAGCCGGAAGATGGAGAGGAAAACCGAGGATCACTCGAAGGAGTGGAAGCGGGAGTATGAAGCTGCTGATTCTCAAAAGAATCATAAGGACAACCAGAAGAGCTGCCCTGTAATCAAGATGAACCTCCCAAAGGGCGCCTATGAGAATCAAGAAAATGATATACAGAGGTTTCTCTGTAGAAAGAAGCAGAGGATAAAACTTTTCATGGATCTTGGTCAGGTTGGAATAAGTGATCCCCATCACCATACTCACATAGAGGGGAAGAAGATTGAAATAAAAGGCTGCCCCTGAAACAAAGAAGACCAAACCCAAAAGGTAAACAAGAATCTGTTCCTGGGAAGTTTTCCTTTTTGTCAAGAAATGAAAAAGGTATCCTATTAGCACCGGAAAAACAGAGGAGAGAAGGAGAAAAATACTTCCCTTAAGAAAAATTTTAGACTCAAAAAAAGGAAAATGCCAGAAGGAGGAAAGAAGCGCCAGGCCAACTATTCCCCAAAATCCACTCACACTCACCAAGAATCGCGCTAAGTAATAGTAATGACCTTTTTTCGGAATAACTGACGAGGTCATATTCAAAAGAGTCGGAGAATTAAGACTCAACAAAAGACCAAAGGCCAAGGCCATCCCATAGAGAAGAAAAACTCGATCCGACGGATAAAGCTGCTTAAGGGCCAGAGAAAAAATCAATCCACCAATAAGGAAAACGAACAGAGACTGTAAGAAAGAGAGCCTTTTATACTTACCTGAGAAGCGTCGCAAATATTTGACTTCAAGTTGGAATCCAAATAAAAAGCCGACCCACCCTAGGCCAAGGCCGATTAAAGGAGTTAGGCCTGTCAGGACAGGAGGACTGAGGATGTTGAATCCACTGCGCCCCAAGGCCAATCCCAGGAGGATGTAGACGAAACCAGAGGAGAAAAAATAATGAGCAGGGGAAAGCCCCTTTCTCTTTGTTATGAATCGGGCTCCCAGAAAAGCGATCAAAACGAGAAGACCAAAGGCATAGATGGCATGCATGGAAGGCTAAAATTCAGGTTTGAGGCCTTCTACATTATCCAAAGAAATGGTTAAAGTGATACCCGTACCGGGCTGGTTCAGATCTCCAAGAATCTTCCGAAGCAGTCTGATTGCCTCTTCTTCTTTTTCATTTTTGATAACAGATAAAATGGTCTTGTTATGAGGTTTTGCTCCTGCGAACATAAACCTCAAACCCGCAAAAATCGGGACTTCTTCAGAGAGGATGTGGCCCATGCCCACACTTTCGATCACTGTAGCGCCTGTTATTCCGATTTCGACAAATCCCTCAAGCACCTCTTCCAGTTTTTCGACTTTGTTCAGAAAGAGTATCAAGAGCTTCATATGATTTTTCCTTCTTCTTCCTCCAGAATGGCACAGATTTCGTTCGGTTCATTGACCTTTTTTATCTTCTCGATGAAGTCCGTCTCCTTCACCAAACGGCAGACGTGAGCAAGGATCTTCAGTTGAGCACCAGGATTATTTTTATTACCGAGAAGTAGCATCAGGATATAGGTTGGCATCTGATCTGCAGCTTCGAAATCTGTTCCCGCTTTGATAACAGCAATGGCTAAAAACGGCTCCTTCAATTCATCAATCAAAGCATGGGGAATGGCAATGCCTTTTTCCAATCCTGTGCTGCCCAAGCTTTCTCTTTTCAAGAGCTCATCCAGGACAAGTTTGTCATCGGAGATCAAATCTTTTTCTTTAATAGCTGCGACAAATTCTTCGAGCACCTGTCTTTTATCCCTGGATTTCAAATCTAGAAAAACATGGTTTTCCTTCAAAATGCTACAAATTCTCATTTTCTTCCTCTATTCATAATATATTAATCCTGTTACTCTATTTCCAGTTGCGGCTTTCTTATCCTTGTTATAGAATCCTCTTCAGTCCCTAACACATTATCTAAGGTTTCTTTTTTCGAGGTTTCAGGATGTGAGTCCTGTATTCATTTTTTTGAATATTTTCTTGAGAGAAAATCATCGGATGATATTCACCTTCAATCCAAAACTTGAGCTGGTTGTCGTAGAAACGGCTCATGAAGTGGCCGCTTTGTCCTGAAGTGATCACACACACCGAACGATCCCAGTCTGAAAGATCTACGATCTGGCGATAGCTGGTCGACCAGCTGGTCTTGTGCAATGTTTGGTAGTTCACTTTTACGGTAAAGGCATCTCCTCCTGAAGGATGAGTTCCGAGGTTGAAGAAGCGAAAAAGAAGCATCCGGCCTAACACATGCTGGAAACGGACAGCATTTATCTTACTCCAATCCCAGTTATCCGGAGAACCGTACAACCAATCCAGCCGGCTATAGGCTCTTTGAAGGGTTCTCCTCAACATATCTTCCCTTTTTTCGATTTCATCTGTCTCTCTGTCATCGAACCACAGAGAATCAGGATTAGAGAGGACCCGGAGCACACCGGCCTCCTTTCTCCTGAAGAGAAAATCAAAACTGCGAAAATCCTCCCCAAGCTCATCTTCAAAGACTTCCTTGGGCAGGTTGTTCATGAATGTGGAGTAGAGGGCAGGTGCCTTCCCTCCCCCCATATGCAGATCCCAATCAAGGATTATATCCAAGGCATCCTTCAATCTCCCTGTAGCCCCATCTATCTGACGAAGGAGTGGATAAATGATTTCTCCTTTCTTCGAGAAAACATCACCTTGTACCGCCTGAAGCGATTCTACGGAATGTTTATCCCTTTGCATCAGGAGTTCCTTTATTCTTTCTGCTCTGAAGGGCGCATCCCAATCCACACTCACATAATATGGAAAACCCTCTGGAACGATTTTTTGGTTAGCAGCGATGATCATCCCTCCCTCAGGGTTGTACAACTTGGGCTTTTGATCCTCTTCCAGGTAGCCTTGCCAGCCTCCTCCACTCATCCAACTAGGATAGGGGAAGAGGCCCGACTCTTTTGCTCTTACTGGAATCTTCCCTCCTAAATAGTATCCTATATTGCCGTTTTTATCGGCATAAACAAAATTCTGGGAAGGTGATTCGAAAAGGCTCAGGGCCGCAGAGAATTCCTCCCAGTTTTTTGCTTTATTGAGAAGATATCCAGCTTCGAGTGTCCTCTCCCCTTCATAGATAGTCCATTTGAGGGATATGGGATCCTTGCTCTGCATGATCTGGGGAGAAAGAACAGGTCCACGAGATGTCCACAGAACTTCCATTCTTTCTGCTTCTTCTTTGCCTTTTACTCGGATGAGCTCTTCTATTCTCTGCAGAGGCTTCCATTCTCCTTCATCCCAGTACATGTCTCCAGAGCTGTCGAACCTCTCGATGTAAAGATCCTGGGCATCGATGGCAGAATTTGTAACTCCCCACGCAATGAAATCATTGTGCCCGATGATCACCCACGGCAGTCCTGGTATGGTAACGCCAGAAACATTAAGCGTGGGGCACACAAGATGCATTTCATACCAAATGGGTGGAAGGCTGATTTCAAGATGAGGATCATTCGCCAGCAGGGGCTTTCCTGATTCAGTTCGTTCGCCCGCCAATACCCAACTGTTGCTCTGCTGAGGGAAAACAATGTCCATAAATCCAGACAAAGAGGCCGTTGCGGTCTCAAAGGAGGGGACCTCTACACCTTCCTCCAGTATCTCAAGAGCCTTCTCCGCTCCACATCGGTTTATCAAATTGGCCCGAACCACTTCGCTCGGATAATCCGTACTCAGAAGCATGGCCATGACTTGCTTGATCACCGAAGTATCCATCAGAGTCCAGGGTTCTGGACGATATCTCATGACCAAAAATTCAGGTGGCCACTTCATTTTCCTGGCGTCAAGCCAGGCATTTATACCCCGGCTGTAAGAGTGTAAAATATCTTTCATCTGAGGCGATATCTTCTCAAGGTCTTTCCTGGCCGCTTCCTTAAGTCCCATGACTCTCACATATTTATCTCTCTCCAGGAGCGCTCTCCCAAACAACTCAGCAAGCCTCCCATAGCCTGCCCTTCGTGCGAGATCCATCTGCCACATCCTCTCGCTCGCATGAATATAGCCACAGGCAAAGAAGAGGTCTTGTTCATTCTCTGCGAAAACATGAGGTACACCCCAAGCATCCGTGATTATTTTGACTTCATCATTCAATCCTTCGAGAGAGCTTTTGCCTTTATACATGGGTTTGGAAATAAAGAAATAACCAGGAAAGAAAAACAGAAAACCTAGAATGATAAATAGAAGATAAAAAGCAGATTTCTTGAAAAATCTTTTCATGAAGTCTTGGAATCCTCGGTGGAATTTTCTTCTCTTTTGAGGATTTCATCTGCTCGGTTTATAACCGATTCTGGAAATTTGACTCTCTGCTTCCGAGCAGCATCTAGGTTGAGATAGAGTTTGATTTTGCTCATGTGTTGTATAGGTATGTTTGCAGGATTTTCGCCGTCCTTGACTCTGATAGCTATCTCCCCTGCTTTGTGTCCCATGTCCAAAAAATCCCATCCCATGGCTGCACAGGCTCCGAAACGCGTGTGAACCACAGCTCCTCCAAAAAGAGGAATGGCATTCTCGTCAGCCACTCGACTCACGGCCTCGAATGAGGCATTGATGGTGTTATCCGATATCTGATAGATGACGTCGATTTTTTTGTTCATCAAGACTTGCGCAGCGATCAAAACGCCAGCTTTGTTGTGGACTGGGACCGCAACAACTTCCAAGCCTAGCTCCCCTGCCCCTTCTTTTGCCAAATCCAGATAATACTTTGAGTTAAGCTCTGAAGGAGTCCAGAGGGTTCCGATTTTTTTCGCTGCGGGAAAGACTTCTTTAATGAAGGCGAGGCTTTCTTTGATAGGCCCCCTTGAAGAAACTCCCGTGACGTTGGACAGATGATCTTCCTCTGATCGGCCTGCTCCGGCAAGAAATGGATTGGCCACAGAAGAAAACACAATGGGAATCTCCGAGGAGGCATGGAGAGCAGCTTGAAGACAGGGCGTGGAAAAAGGGACGACTAAATCAACCTTAGAAGATACAAATTCCTGGGCGATACGCTGGACCTCGGGAATATTTCCCATTCCATTCCGGATGAGTAAACGGATATTCACGCCGTCCATCAATTCCTCTTCATCCAGAGCACGAAAAAAGCCCTGCCGAACGGCATTTAAAGTGGGCGCATCGTCAACTTGAAAAATTCCGATGGTGTAAAGATTTTCCTCTTCTTTTTTACAGCCCAAGAAGATTAGGGTCGTACAGATGAAAAAAGTGATACATTTTCTCATTGACTGATTCTCTGATGTTTCCTAAACATAATAATCAAAAAAACCGAGTGTAGCAAACAATTTTTCTTGTCGGTCAGCATCTCTATTTCTGTGACGAGGGAAACATCTGACCTAATTGGGAAGAGCGGCGCTGGTTCCCCTCCATCCGAAACCCATTGTGGTGGGAGGGTCTTGGCAAGGATGGAGGTGAACCGGCGCTGTGACAAATTACACCTTCATAATTAACTGTCACGGAAATAGAGATGCTGACATTCATAAAAAGGATTTGATTTTTGTAAAGGATTGAACTAATTTTATAAATGTCCAAAGTCAAGGGCTGACCCCACCCATGAAATATCATATCGGAACGGCTGGATGGAGCTATAAAGACTGGGAAGGAATCGTTTACCCAGAAAAAAAAGGATCCAACTTTCACCCCCTTATTTTTTTGGCTCAGTACATAAATATCGTGGAGATAAACAGCACGTTCTACAGACCCCCATCTCTCAGAATATCCCTGTCCTGGATAAGAAGGGTAAAAGACTATCCTGACTTTCTCTTTACAGTCAAGCTCCACCAAGTCTTCACCCATCAACGGAAAGGATTCTCTCAAAAAGATGTGGATGAGTTCAAGTTAGGCATCGAGCCTCTTGTGGCTCACAACAGGCTTGCGGCCATTCTCATCCAATTCCCTTGGTCTTTTGCTCGAAACACCATTAATCTTGATTATTTGATCAATCTTTTCAAATTGTTTTCGGATTTCCACCTGGCCCTTGAAGTCAGGCATGGTTCTTGGGACATCCCCGATTTTTATGAGCTTCTATCCGAGTACAGGATTTGTTTTTGTAACATCGATCAACCTCTTTTCCGGGATTCTATAAAGCCTAGTGCCATTAATACAATCCCAGCGTTTTCTTACGTCAGGCTTCACGGACGAAACTACAAAAATTGGTTTAATGAAAACGCAGGTCGGGACGAACGATACAATTATCTCTACTCCAAAGACGAACTGGAGGGATGGATAGAGAAGATAAAAGAGCTAGGGAACAAGAGCAACAAGGTCTTTGTCATCACAAACAACCACTACCGAGGTCAAGCCCTGGCAAACGCCCTTCAGATCAAAAACATGGTCACTCAAGAAAAACTCGACATCCCCGTTGATCTTCTCAAGCAGTATCCTGTTCTTCGAGAAATCATCAAAAAATTGAAGTCAGGACAGCTTGATCTCTTCGAATAGGGAGAGGATTATGCCATCTAAGCTAGAACATCTACAAGCGCCTTCTTCGCCTCGGGAAAAATAAAACCATATCCTGAATCTTCAAGACGCTTAGGGCATACTCTCTGGCCAGAGAGAAGCATCTCATCTGCCAACTCTCCGAAAAGAATCTTCAGGAGAAATCCTGGAACAGGAAGCCACGAAGGTCGTCCAAGGACTTCTCCAATCGTATAGGAAAAATCCTTATTCTTGAGAGATCGGGGAGCAGTCAAATTGAAGGTTCCGCTCAAGTTACTTCTCTCCATCAAGAACAGAATACTCTGGGTCACATCCTCTAGGTGGATCCACGAATTCCACTGCTCGCCAGTTCCCACATGTCCTCCTAGGAAAAACCGAAAAGGCTGAACAAGGCGGACGAGGGCTCCTCCATCTTTCCCGAGTACCATTCCGGTTCGAATGACAACACGCCGAACGCCTTCTGTTTCTACCTCTTGCGTGGAAGCTTCCCACTTCCTGGTCACCTCTGCAAGGAATCCTTCTCCCGATGATGACGTCTCATCCAACAACTCGTCCCCTCTGTTTCCATAAAATCCGATGGCTGAGGCCTGAATCACAACGCCAGGTTTTTTCTTGACAGATTTAACAGCCTTGACAACGGCCTCTCCTGCATGAAGCCGGCTTTGGATGATTCTCTGCTTTTTCTTTTCATTCCACCGTCCTGCAGCGATGTTATCTCCGGCAAGATTGATGATGGCTGAAGCCCCTTCTGCATAGCCTCCCCATCCCACAGCATTTCTCCCATTCCAATCCACGAATTTAACGCGGTTTCCCCATTTTTCTTTGGCTACGGATGCGTTCCTCGTGAGGCAAATGACTTCATAACCTTTGTTATTAAACCTCTGGGATAGAGGCCTCCCGATAAAACCTGTTCCTCCTGTGATTATCACGCGGGACAATTGATCACCTTGGACAACATTCTAGCATGATGATCCGGTTTCTCAAACAACCGCTTTAAACAAAATCCTTTTGCTCTCATAAATTCATTTTAACTTTTCACCGAACCGATCGATAGATAC
>Ga0209636_10001452_pt1 | contig 23987 bp, 7 predicted proteins | sample DeeMarSWOR152_54_FD_187464 | JGI IMG/M metagenome (GOLD analysis project Ga0209636, IMG submission 187464) | Marine sediment microbial communities from White Oak River estuary, North Carolina - WOR-1-52-54 (SPAdes) (version 2) | ecosystem: Environmental > Aquatic > Marine > Intertidal zone >...
GTCAAAGCTTATACTTTACAAACTGATTCTGCTGGAAAATTAGAAAGCTTTACTATTTATCTTTCAGGTGAACATGAAATAAGAGTAGAACAAGAGACATACTGTGATTATTACATCTCTTCTTGTTCTATCTTAGATCAGGCAGATTCAACTTATTGCTTGAATAATGATGTTTCTTCTTCTGGTACTTGTATGAATATTTCAGCTAACAATGTGACTTTGGATTGTCTAGGATATATGATTAATTATTCACAGTCTGTTCTAGGATATGGTGTCAATTCAACAGGTTATAATTACACTACTGTAAAGAATTGTGAAATTTATCAAGGAGATCCATCAATTCAATTTGCTCATACAATCTACTTTAGCAATTCAATGTACGGAAATATATCAAATAATGATATAACCATTACAAATCCTCAAAATGTTTACGGTATTTATTTCGTAACATCATCAAAAAATAGTATATCAAATAATAACATATCTTCTCCAAATACTGGTGGTTGGGGTAGCCGTGGTGTTTATCTAACATCATCTTCATCACAAAACAACATAACAAATAACAATATAACAACTAAAGGTGGTGCTGGAACAGGTATTCGAATAAGTTCTTCAGATTCTAACAATATTATTAATAATACTATAACGACAACAGATGAGTGGAGCCGTGGTATTCGAATAGAATCATCAGACTCAACAACTATAACAAATAATACCATAAAAACGCGTGAGAGAAAATCCTTTGGAATTTTCATTGAAGATTCTTCATTCGCTACATTATCAGAAAATAATATCAAAGCATCAAACGCAGAAAGTTTAATGGTCTGGGGTGGAACAAATATTTCATATTATAATCATACAATTAATGAAAGTAACCTTGCTCACGGAAAACCAATAAAGTATTATTTCAACCAGAATGGTATAACAATAGAAGATAATGATACTTTAGGTCAATTATATGTTGCAGCCTCAAGTAATGTAACAATAAGAAATATAACAATCGTGAATGCAGATAACATAGTTTTAAGTTACACCAACAATTCAGAAATCACAAAATGTAATCTAACAAACACTACTGCCACTTCCATAAGATTAGAACCCAATTCAACATTAAATGTTATAGCAAACAATAGCATAAAAATAAGTACATTTGACGGTTCCAATGACCGCAAGCAGGCTATACTATTATCTTACTCATCATCACAAAACATTATAACGAATAATAATATATCTCAAATGGGCCCACAAACTTGGGCTGTATATGGTATAGTAGTTCAATATTCGTCAAATTCAAACAATATTACAAATAATAATTTAACAACAATAAGGAATGCTGGAATAGGTATTTACATACGCTTTTCTTCAAATTCAAACAATATAATAGATAATACTATTTCTACTTCAGGGATTTATAGTCCTGGTATTCAAATAGAATCAGCAGATTTAAACACTATAAAAAATAATACAATTTCTACATCGAGTTCAACTAATAGCTATGGTGTTTACTTTTATGATTCCTCAAACAACAAAGTATATGATTCAACAATAAATGCAACTAATGAAAATGATGTCTATATTCTCGGAACAAACAATTACACCAACTATCTCATCGACTGTACATTCAATCAATCAGATGTTAACTTTTCATCTGGTGCAACAGACAAAATAGAAGTTCAATGGTACTTGGATGTCTATGTCAACAGTTCTATTGGAGCTTCAATAAATCAAGCTAATGTCACAGCTTGGATGAATAATGGAACTCAAACTTTTACTGATTTAACAGATGGTACAGGTTATATTGATAGACAGACCTTAACCGAATATACTCACAATGCCTCACAGGTTTATCCAAATAACGTTACTTATTACACTAATTATACCATCAATGCAACCAAATCTGGATTCACAGAGAATACAACAGAGGTCAACTTGACCGAAAGTAAGATAATATACTTCACATTGACAGATATTGAATATCCACAGTATTCTAACGATTCAGTTAATAATACTAATGCTGGTCAACCAACAGAATTTAGCTTGTATTGGACCGATAATGTTGGGTTACACGGTTACATCTTTTCAACGAATAACACTGGGACTTGGAAGAATGATAGTTTTGTCTCCTACGCTTTGCCAGCAGACAGAGATGCTTGGACTGAAACTGGATACTCTGCATATGGGGATTGGGATATAACAGGCGATTCTCCTGTATGGTCTTGGAGTATGGATTCTACTCCAGATGCGATGATAGGTAACTATGTTCTTAATATAACATCAAGCTCTGATAATCTTGCTAGCATAGAATGGACACTAACAAACAACATCTCTATAAACAGGTACAAACAAATCAGATATTACATAAAAGCAAATGAAACCATTAGCAATGGAATTAACTACATAGTACTTCGTTGTCCTGACAGTAGTAATATATTGAGGAATGAAACATCTCTAGCTATAACTACATCTTGGACAGAGATTATTTACGATATAGATAAATTAGAGGTGGTTGGCAGTCCCAATATAAGTAATGTGAACAAAATTATAATTGGACTTCAAGGAGCAAATAAAAACTATTTGATAGACGGTCTCCACTTTGTCTTATCTGATGATAATAAAGCAATATGGTCAAACGTAACAAAAACTTTGAACTCAACAGTCGGTCAAGTAGTCGGATGGAGAGTTTATGCTAATGACACAACAGGAAATTTGAACACCTCAGAAATATTCACTTTGACAACAACCCAACCAGGCTGTGATGTGTTTATCGACAATTCAACAATACCTTTCACGATAACTCTAAACAACACGGTTTATTGTTTGAATGAGAGCATTGGAAAGGATGGAGTAAACGGAATTAACTTTGCTTCTGTTGTTCAGAATTCAACTCTAGATTGTTTAGGTTATACCATAGATAGTAATGATACTGCTAGCACTTATGGAGTTTATATGAATGGAGGCGATATCAAGAACAACACAGTAAAGAATTGTATCGTAACTGACTTTGCTGAAGGTTTTCGTCTGTCTCTTGCAAGTTCGAACAACTTTATTAATAACATTGTTTATGGTAATGCTAATTATTCATTCCGTTTATCGTCAACTTCTAATAATACTCTGAAAAATAATAATGTTTATAATAATGATTGTGGATTCGTTATTGAAGGTACCTCTAAAAATAATACCATTAAAGACAATATTGTTCATAGTAATAATCGTGGCTTCCATATAACTGCAGATTCTAATACTTTCATTAACAACACTGTTTATAACCATACCGATCGAGGATTCTATCTTTGGGCATGTTCTAATAACATTCTGAAAGATAACACTGTGTATAATAACAGTGTTGGTATCCTTTTAACTCAATATTTAACTTCTAATAACAATGTGAGTGGAGGATCTATATGGAATAATGCAAACTTTGATTATCAAATACAATTATTAAATAGTACAAATTACTTCATCAACACAAACTTCACTGGTTCAAGAACAATACGTTTCGTTGATGCAACTTCTTGGTTCATTTACAATAACGAAACTGGTGGTGACATTTGGTTAAAGACAAATGTTTCCTCTTTATCAACAGTAACCAGAGAATTAACAACTTGGACACAAACATTGATGCAATGGAATGATTCTGCTTCTGGAATAACAGCTAGATACAACATCACTGGATTGTTGGCAGATACTTATTATAATGTCTACAACAATTCTATCAAAACTTACACATTATCAACAGATTCTCAAGGCAAATTAGAAAGCTTTACTATTAATCTCGATGGTGAGCATGAAATAAAAGTTGAACAAGAAACCTACTGTGATTATTACATTTCTTCTTGTTCTATATTAGATCAACAAGACAAGACTTATTGTTTGAATGATGATGTTTCTTCTGCTGGTACTTGTATGAACATTTCAGCTAATAATGTGACTTTGGATTGTCTAGGATATATGATTAATTATTCACAGTCTGTTCTAGGATATGGTGTCAATTCAACAGGTTATAATTACACGACTGTAAAGAATTGTGAAATTGTTCAAGCGGATTCAATTAATTATGCTTATGGAATCTATTTCAGCAATTCAAATTATGGAAATATATCAAACAACAATATAACAACGAAAGGAAGCTCAGGCTTTGGAGTCAATCTACAATCTTCTTCAAACAACACAATATCAAATAACAATATAACAACGACTGGCGCTACTGGTCTGGGTATTCGTGTCGGCTCTTCTTCAAACAACACAATATCAAATAACATAGTAATAACATCGGCAGAATCAGGCTATGGTGGCATTTTCTTATATCAATCTTCAAACTCAAAATTGATAAACAACAAAGTAAACACAAGTGGAGCAAGCAGTCTTGTTGTTTATGGTTGGGAAACACCAAGTCACTACAACCATAGCATAGACACAAGCAACTTGGCAGAAGGCTTACCAATACTTTATAATTTCAATAACAATTCCGTTGTAATTCAAAACCAAGATTACAGTAATACTTATGGTCAATTAATCTTTGCTTGGTCAACAAATGTCACAATAGAAAACGTAACAATGTCAAATGATGGTTTCAACTTCTTCAATGTAACTAACAGCAAGATAACCAACAGTAAAGTAGAGACAAGTAAAGGACGGGGAATATCTTTGTATGGGAATTCAAGAAACAACACAATATCAAACAATAATATAACAACGACAGGATCTATTGGTAGAGGTATTGAGATAGAGCATTATTCCTCAAACAACACAATATCAAACAATAATATAACAACGACAGGCTTTCTGGGCAGAGGAATTGATATTGGTTTTTATTCAATTAATAACAATGTATCAAACAATAATATAATAACATCAGGTGTTTTTGGTCAAGGTGTCAATTTTGGCTATTCTTCGGATAATACATTATCAAACATTTATATAAAAACAACGAATACAGATGCCTATGGTATTTATTTCTATACCTCAACTTCAAACAACCATATTATAGATTCAAAAATTAATGCAACCAATGCCAATGATATACGCATTACAGGAACAAACAATTATACCAACTACATCATCAACTGTACATTTAACCAATCAGATGTTGGTTTTGATTCAGGAGCGACAGACAAAATAGAAGTACAGTGGTATCTGGATGTTTATGTCAACAGCTCTATTGGCAATGCAATAAATCAAGCAAATGTTACTAGTTGGATGAATAATGGAGCTCAAGCTTTTACTGAATTAACAGATGGTACAGGATACATAACAAAACAAGAATTGACAGAATATACTCATAATGCTTCTCAAGTTTATCCAGATAACGTTACTTACTTCACTAATTACACCGTTAACGCTACTAAGACTGGATTTACTGAGAATACAACCGAGGTCAACTTGACTGAGAGTAAGATAATTTATCTAACATTGACAGATATTAAGTATCCACAGTATTACAATGATTCTGTTAATAATACTTATGCTGGTCAACCAACAGAGTTTAGTTTGTACTGGACTGATAATGTTGGTCTGCATGGATTTATCTTTAGTACTAATAATACAGGGTCCTGGAAGAATGATAGTTTTACTGAATTCAATTATACTCAAATTGATTCCTGTGATGATACAACGAATTGGGGCACAAATTATGCTGAGATATCAACAAATACAAATGATAAGACAGAAGGGACAGGTAGTCTCAATGTTACTATAACATCGGATTACGGCTACGCTATACAAGATTCGACTAGTACATGGGATTGGAGTTCTACAAATATTTTAAGAGTTTGGATAAAAGCTCAGGATGATACTCAAAACTTTAGATTTTACGCTTATACCGATTGGTCGAATTATAAGGGTTGGTTCGTTGAAGATGAACTGACAACTGGAGAATGGGTCAAAGTTGAAATTGATATGACAAGTGTACCTGATAGATCTGGTGGAACTTTAGATTTGTCGAGCGTTGATTTTATTACATTTCAATCTTCGACTTCAACTTATTATTGGTTAGTTGATAACATTCAAGTTGGACCATCTTCTGAGGCTTGGTCAAACGCGACAAAAACTCTGAACTCAACTGTCGGTCAAGGAGTTGGTTGGAGAGTTTATGCAAATGATACATCAGGAAACATTAACGCATCAGAAATCTTCACTCTGACAACAACACAACCAGGCTGTGATGTTTTCATTGACAATTCAACAATACCTTTCACGATAACTCTAAGCAACAAAGTTTATTGTTTGAATGAGAGTATAGGCTGGGATGGTGTAAACGGAATTAACTTTGCTTCAGGAGTTCAGAATTCAACCTTGGATTGTCTAGGATACACTATTGATAGTAATCGTACAACATCACCAGTAACTTATGGAGTTCGTTTGAGTGACATTGGAACTGATAACAATATAATAAAGAACTGTAATATCACTGATTTCCATACAGGTATTTTCTTTGGATCTAACTCTTATAATAATACGGCAATTAATAACACTCTCATCAACAACACAAATTACAATATATATCTCTATGGTTCATCTAATCACGCTATTATCAGCAACACGCTGATTAACGGTCCTTATATTAGCCTATTAGTTTCCAATTCGGACAACAGCACTTTCACTAACAATATAATAAAAGGAAATGATTATGGAATCGCAATAACAGCAACTGTAGGAGATTCTATTAACAATATCTTTGTTGATAATATAGTAAATGAAAACTCCTATGGAGTATCCATAAGCGGCAATTCAAACAACAACAACATAACAGGAGGTTCTGTAGCATCTAATACTCAACTTGACTACAGTCTAATATCAGAAAATATGACAAATTACTTCAGAAATACTAATTTCACTGGAGCAAGAAAAATTTACTTTGATAATGTAACTTCTTGGTTCAACTATAACAATAGAACGGATGTTGAGCTATGGTTGAAGACAAATGTTTCTGCGAATGCAATCATAACAAGAGAATTAACAACTTGGTCACAATCATTGATGCAATGGAATGATACCAATAGTTCAGGTTCAGACATAACAGCAAGGTACAACATAACTGGATTAACTCCAAACAAGAATTATCACGTTTACAATAATTCTGTCAAAACTTACACATTACAAACAGATTCTCAAGGCAAATTAGAAAGCTTTACTATTCATCTTTCAGGTGAGCATGAAATAAAAGTTGAACAAGAAACCTACTGTGATTATTACATTTCTTCTTGTTCTATCTTAGATCAAGCAGATTCAACTTATTGTTTGAATGATGATGTCTCTTCTGTTGCTACTTGTATGAACGTTTCGGCTAATAATGTCACGTTAGATTGTCAAGGATATACGATTAATTATTCGCAATCTTCTCTAGGGTATGCAATAAACAATACATTAGGTTACAATTATACCACAATAAAGAACTGCAACATTTACCAAGGCAATGATATAGCTAGTTCTTATGTGATATACATTAAAAATGCGTATTATGCAAATATAACAAACAACACAATAGGAACATATGGTGGTGCTGCCGCCTACAAACATGGTATTTATTTCTATTCAACAAAGAATTCAACAATAGATAACAATAAGTTAACCATTAAAACAGAAGATGTGAACCATGGAATTTATCTATATTCTAATTCGAACTACAACACTATTTCGAACAATAATATAAGTTCATCTAGCTATAGTGGTCGTGGCATTTATCTCTACTCGTCTTCAAACTCAATAATATTAAACAATAATATAAGCACATCACGTACGGATGCCTATGCTGTCTATCTTTATTTATCCCCAAATGCAACTCTAACAAACAATAGACTCAATACTATAAGAACAAACAGCCTTGTTATTCATGGAACAACAATAAATCATTTCAATCATAGCATAGATACAAGCAATCTAGCAGAAGGTTTGCCTATACTTTATTACTTCAATAATAATTCTGGTGTTATTCAAAATCAAGACTATACCAATACATATGGACAAATAATCTTTGCTTGGTCTACTAATGTGACAATAAACAATGTGACAATGGCAAATGATGGATTTAACTTCTTCAATGTTAACAACAGCAAAATAATCAACAGTAAAGTAGAGACAAGCAAAGGGTATGGGATATCCTTATACTCAGGCTCAGTGAACAATACAGTATCTAACAATAATATAAGCACATCTGGTGGTTATGGTTACGGTATCCTTCTCTCATCTAGCAATTCAAACAATATATCAAATAACAACATAAAAACCACTTCTACCTCATATGCACATGGCATTTACTTCTGGGGTTCAGATTCAAACAGAGTTTATGATACGAACATAACAACAGGAGGAGTTACATCGAGCGATATACGCATTACTGGTACAGGCCTTAGAACTAACTATCTCATCAATTGTACATTCGATCAGTCAGATGTCGGTTTTACAGGAGGGGTAACAGACAAAATAGAAGTTCAATGGTATTTGGACGTTTATGTCAACAGTTCTATTGGTGCTTCAATAAGTCAAGCAAATGTTACAAGTTGGATGAGCAATGGAACTCAAGTATTTACTGAGTTAACAGATGGTACAGGTTATATTGATAGACAGATATTGACTGAATATACTCATAATCGTTCTCAAATCTATCCTAAAAATGTTACTTACTTTACCAACTACATTGTTAATACAACTAAATCTGGATTTACTGAGAATACGACTGAAGTTAACTTGACTGAGAGTAAGATGATATATCTGACATTGACAGACATTGAATATCCACAGTATTATAATGATTCTGTTAATAATACTTATGCCGGTCAACCAACAGAGTTTAGTTTGTATTGGACTGATAATGTTGGATTGTCAGGTTACATCTTTTCAACGAATAATACAGGAACTTGGAAAAATGATAGTTGGGTTTCATTTAATTGGTGGAATACAAGCTGGAAAAGGAGAATAAGACTAAATATATCTGAATCTATGGGTCATGCACGAATAAATGAACCAATCGACAAATGGATAGATTTTGATACAAATCCTATAAATGCAACAAAAGAAATAAGAGTTACACAATGTCCAAAGGAAAATACAACTTGTAGCGGAGCAGAAGAAATAGAGATAAAGAGTCAAGTATATAATAAGACTATTGTAAGTGGAGTTGACGACTCTGCAAACATCGTATTTCTTGCTAATTCTTCGGCCTATTCTTGGAGAATTTATTATATCTACTATAATTATTCACAAGCAGAATACCCCAATTATTCAGATGAAGTTATAATCAATAACGTAACAACAGGCATTGCAGGTGACATCAACATAACTACTGATGATTACTACACCGAGTTATCTGGAGATGATTTGGGTGGAACTAGAAGAGAAGGTTTATTATCACTTGTTATCGATGGAGTTGATTATCCACACCCACTTGGCAGAATGGCTGGACCTCAATGGTTTGACCCTCAATTGGGTAGTAGCTACAATTGGGTTAATAATGCACAAAATAATAAAGATTCAAATTTAACTCTACTGTCTGTAGGCCCAATTATGGTAGTGGCAAAAACTGTGGATGGAAACACTACTTATAATGATACGCTAACATACTGGTTCTACAAAGACAGAATGAAAATTAGTCGTGGAATGGATGCTAATGTGGATACAATTAGAATTGACTTATACATGCCTGCAGATATGGGCACACCTGCAACTTCTGGTAATGATTATGCATATGAAAACGAGTTAAGCATTTATCCGATTTCCACAGAAGGATGGAGTACAACAGTTTACGTAAGCGAGGGAACCTCAGATGATATAACAATACCAACTCCTTATCTTGAAAGTCAAGATTCTGATCAAGAACCGAATCCTATATTTGGGTTACTTGGTTTTGACAGTACGAGAATGAACGAATTTAACGCATCTGCTCATAGTCCTCTATCTTTAACACTCAATTCTGAAGAATCCTATCCATCATCTGTAAATCAATCTTGGTCTAATGTAACAAAAACTCTTAATTCAACAGTAGGAACAGTAGTTGGATGGAGATTTTATGCAAACGATACTTCTGGAAATATTAACGCTTCAGAAATATTCACTCTAACTACAACAGGATTATATCCAAAGTGGTCTGATAATACTTCAAGCATACCCACAACATACTCCCCAAAAACTCTATCCATCTTCAACATAACTTGGACTGATGCTGATGAAGTCTTCATAGAGATGAACTATTCTGGAGTAAACAACTACAGCATGACTAACATTGGAGGGAATGTTTATTCTTATAACGTTACTCTACCTGCAGGAACGTACTATTGGAAGTCATATGCTAACAGTTCAACTGATACTTGGAATTACACTGATACATGGTACTTTACTGTTGATAAGGCAAAACCTGTTTTGATAATGAGCAATGATACTGCTTCTGTTAACACTTCTGGATTAGTAGGATATTGGAAGTTTGATGAAGGTATTGGTACTGCTGTAAAAGATAGTAGTGGTTATGAGAATAACGGTACACTGAAGAATGATACTGGTTCTTGTGGTGTTGAGGCCTGCCCCAGTTGGACTAGTGGAAGATTTGGACAAGCATTAGAATTTGATAGTAAAGGTGATTATGTTGAGGTTACACATTCAGAAACTTTGAATTTCGAAGGATCATTCACTATTCTTGCATGGGTAAAATCTGATTTTCTCTCAGGTTACAGAGCCATCGTTGTTAAAAGAGGGAGTTTGACACAAGCCATATATGGTTTATGGACAGATGGCTCAGATCTATACACAGAAGTTAAAAATACTGACAGGTCAAGTGAGGCAGTTGGTTCTGCTGGTGTCACATTATCAACAGATACTTGGTATTTAGTTGGACTATCAAGAAACAATTCCAATGATATATTGATTTGGTTAAACGGAGTACCTTACAACATAGGAACAGTTACAGGCAATGTAGATCCACCACACAATTTATTTATAGGGGTACATAATACAAGTCTCGGGTTTGATCAACATTTCGACGGCATAATAGACGAAGTTCAAACCTGGAATCGTTCATTGTCATCAGATGAGATAAAAGAACTGTATGAATCAAGAGTAACTTACGGTACACAAACTAATTTCACTTTAACTGAAAGCAATACTGGTGATTCAGATGTATACTACGAATTCTTCAGGAATGGAACTGTTGCTGCCATTTATCATTTTGATGAAGGTTCTGGTAATTATACTTTTGATGATAGTGGAAATGTAAATGCTGGAACCTTAAAGAATGGTTCTAAAACTTGTAATGGAGGGGATTGTCCTTCTTGGGTTGATGGTAAATATGGTAATGCTTTGAAGTTTGATGGAGTAAATGATTATGTTAATGTACCTAACAGTGATTCACTAAATGCTATAACTGATGCTATCACTATAGCCGCTTGGTTTAAGTTAGATCAATTACCTTCAGAAAAAGGTGAACAGGAAGATATAGTTCATAGACCTCTTCAAGAATATCCTTGGACTAGTTACATGCTGTACGTCCAAAATGATACATTGACGACAAATAGAGTTTCTTGCATGCTCTCAAACTCGACAAACGGAACAAGATTCACGGGGCAGTTTGGTGTAGATATAAATAAAAACCAGTGGTACTTTGCTGCCTGTATTTACAATGGAACTCACATACGCGTATATGTAAATGATCAAGGAACTTCAGGTGTTTTTTTCACCGGTCCGATACACTCATCTTCATTATCTCTAAGAGTGGGTGCTCAAGCACCAAATGGAAATAGGATTAATGGCACAATCGACGAAGTCTATGTCTATCCAAGAGCGTTATCAGCTGAAGAAATCCTTTGTCATTACGGTAACAACTGTTCATTATACGGTTATCTAAACGAAACAGCTACTTTAGGAGCAGGATATCATTATTATGTAGCAAGAGCAAGTGAAGGTCAGAACTATACTACTTCAAGCTTGCTGTTGCCGCTAAACATATCAAAAGCAAATGCTTCAGCAACCTTAACTCTTACGCCTCCCTCCCCTATCACTTACGATACTCAAACCACAGCAACATGTACATGCACCCAAGCTTCTTGTACTCTTTGGAGAAACGATACTGACATTACCAGTACAGAGAATGGAACAACAATAACATTACCAGCAGGAACTTGGTATTACGTATGTAATGCATCTGATACAGAGAATTACACTGATACTTCTGATTCTGATTATTATACTGTTAACAAAGCTAAACCTGTTTTGATAATGAGTAATGATACGGCTGAAGTTAACACTTCTGGTTTGGTTGGTTACTGGAAGTTTGATGAAGGTGTTGATACTTCTGTGAGAGACAGCTCTGGATATAGTAATAATGGAACTATTAGTGGTGCAGATGGTGACGAATGGGTTGAAGGGAAGTTTGGTTCTGCTTTAGATTTTGATGGAAGTAATGATTATGTGAATGCGGGGAATGACAGTGTGTTTAACATTATTAACAATCTTACAGTTGAAGCTTGGGTATATGTAAAGAATTGTTCTGAACAGTCAATTGTTGAGAAATACGATACCGGAGGTAAAAAATCTTATATTCTTCATATACATCCTGATAATTTCAGGTTCGGTATATGCTATAGTTCTGATGACAACAATTTCACTATTGTAACTTCAACTATTACATGCGATTCTAGGTTGAATAAATGGACTCATGTTATAGGAGTGTTCAATACTTCTCACTTGTTACTGTACATTAATGGGGAATTAAATGGGACACTATCTTCTTCATACGGTGTTATTAACCTAGCAACTGCTCCATTACAAATAGGTGGAGAATATGGTAATTGGTATTTCAATGGTACTATAGACGAAGTTAGAATATGGAACCGCTCATTATCAGCATACGAGATAAAAGAACTATATGAAAGCAAAGTAACTTACGGTACACAAACAAACTTCTCATTGTCAGAATCTAATACAGGCGATTCTGATGTTTACTACGACTTCTTTAGAAACGGAACTGTCGCTGGAATATGGCACTTTGACGAAGGTTCTGGTAATTATACTTTTGATGATAGTGGAAATAATAATACTGGAACTTTACAAAACTCTACTCATGGAGTTCCTCAATGGACAACTGATTGTAAATATGGTTCTTGTTTGAAGTTTGATGGTGAGGGAGATTATACAAGTGTACCTGGTAATTCAAGTAGTTTGCAATTTGGAAATGAATTGACTGTTGAACTATGGTTTAAGATGAATAATAAAACTGGTGTTGATCAAAGACTTATCGACAAATATTGGAAGCGTCCATTCTCTCTTACCTGGGACGTTTCCGAATCTTCTTTCGATTTCGGAATGAGAAATTCCACATCAGATCAAGTTGAATCCAGTTATACATTTGACCCAACACTAGGAGAATGGTATCACATAGCTGGAACATACAACGGCAGCCATATACAACTTTACTTTAACGGAACTTTAAGAGATACAGATTATTTGGGTGGTAATTTAGAAAATACAGAACTTGATTTAACAATAGGTGCGGGGGTACTTGGAGATAGTCCATTCAACGGTACAATTGATGAAGTCCGTATATATCCACGAGCCTTATCAGCTGAAGAAATACTTTGTCATTATGGTAACAACTGTTCAGAAGCAGGATTCTTAAACGAAACAGCAACTTTATTATATGGATATCATTACTATGTGGCTCGTGCAAGTGAAGGACAGAACTATACAACATCTGCTTTGCTACTTCCATTGAATGTCACATGGGCAGATATTGAATCACCACAATACTTCGACAATTCTACTAGTAACACTAATGCAGGTAAACCTACTACATTCAGTCTAAGATGGACTGACGACTATGGGTTATCAGGTTATATCTTCAGTCTTGACAATTGTACAGGAACTTTATCGAACATAACCGAAGGAAGTTTGAGTGGAAATGAAGATTGGTCAAACGTAACTAGAGTTATTAACACAACAGTTGGATGTACTATAAGATGGCAAGTCTATGCAAACGATACATCCAAGAACTGGAATACTTCTGATATCTACATCTTCACAACAACACACGGTCCACCAACCTATTACGACAATAAATCTTCACCCACATCTCCCGTCCAATACTTACCAGGCAAATTTTATCAGTTCAACTTAACTTGGGATGATGTTGAAGGTGTATCGACAGTTTTAATAGAGAACGATTTCAACGGTACTCTTCACAACGATACTGTCACGACTTATCGAACGATCTCAGGCAACAGGAAGGAATACTATTTCAATGTGACAGACCTACCAGCAGGAACATACCATTGGAGAGAGTATGCTAACAATACTGATGATATCTGGAACTACACACCTCAGTGGACTTATGAGGTTACCAAAAACGTAACCTCGATGCAACTTTACTTGAACGGTACTGATGGTAACTACGATGTATACAGGAATCAAACCGTTAACATCACAGCTGACTTGAATCTTTCATTCTATGTAGAGATATGGACTAACTTCACTGGTACTTATGAACTATGGGTTTCTGGTTCAGATCCTCTCATCAATTACACATCCATGGACTTTGGTTTGGGTCCATTCAACGTCACAGCAAACTATTCAGGTAATCAAAACTACACGGCAGCCTACGATTCCCACATCTTAACAGTCTGGGGTTGGGCTAACCTATCTTGGGTATCCCCTGACGACGGCAGTTATTTCGTCAACACTACGATAGTCTTGACATGTAGAGTATTGGATGTAAACCTATCTTCACCAATCGCAAGCTATCCAGTCGATTTCTACAACGTTTCTGAAACGACTACTTCCTTCCTAGGTACTAACACGACTAATTCATCCGGTCACGCAGTCTTCTATTGGAACACGACAGGATTATCGCCAGGCAACTATTATCCGAAGTGTAACATAACCAATTCTTCGAGTCTTTACTACAATGTTACAGACGACAATGAAGCTAACACAACTATCAACTTGTATTCAAACAATCCACCTAACATATGGAATTTAGTAATAAGAGACTTCAACACTTCCGAACCCATAACACAGACATCGACAGGCGTCACTATAAACATCACTGTTAACGTAACCGATCCAGATTATAACTTGGCTTATGTCGAAGCGAACTTCACATGGCCTGACGGAACAATCGTTTACAAGAACTTAACGTCTGTTACAGGCAAGAACTACACACACGTCTGGAATTACACTCTACCTTGGGATATACCAAATGGAACAGCAACTATCAACGTGACCGCTTATGATGTTTATGGACAAGCAAACAGTACGAACACAACCCTTATAATTTTGGAAACCATCAGTTTAACCTTAACTAACAAACCAGTAGATTTCTCTATCGTATATCCTGGTCAAATAGTCAACGCAACTCCAGGATATGGCTGGCCATTGAATGTAGGAGTAGATGGTAACGTTCTTGTCAACTTAACTCAGAATGCATCAGCATACTTGACTGGTTTGGATGATCCTACTGACAAGATAGGAATAGGAAACGTGACGTGGAATACTTCTGACTCTGGCACATTCACGCCACTGAAAACGACCTATTCAATAGTTAATGAGAGTGTACAGTCAGGTCAAATCATTCCTATCTATTACAGATTATTCGTCCCGTTAGTTAAACCACAACCTTATGGAGGTTATCTATACATTCGCGGTGAGCAATCTTGAGTAACCACATAAATAAAAACATCAAGAAAAGAATCGTGTCGGTTTTGAGGCAGAATCCAGAAGGTTTAACTATGCTCAGGATTGCCCGAATGGTTGGTGTCCACAGAAACACAATCCCAAGATACCTCTATGAGTTAAGAGGAGAGGATAAAGTTTTAATGAGGAAAATAGGTCCTGCCAAGCTCTTCTACTTGAATAGGAATTTCATTAGAAGAGTCGATGAAGAGGAACTAATAAAGAAGTTGAGGAGTGCGATGTAAATGAATAATATAAAAGAAAGAATCGTGTCGGTTTTGAGGAAGAACCCCAAGGGGTTAACTATTAGTAAAATTGCAGAACAAGTCGGTATCCATAGAACTACCATCCCAAAGTATCTTTATGAATTAAGAGGAGAGAAAAAAGTTCTCATAAGGGATATTGGTCCTGCTAGGGTATTCTACCTCAATACTAAATTTACAAAAAGAATTGATGAAGATACAATTATCCGAAGATTGAGGAGTGCGATGTGATAAAATTTATTCAAAAATCATTATTATTAATGGAGGTATATTAAGTGCAAAAGCTATTGAAGAGTAAAATTATAGTATTTATCATATTCACGGAGATTTGTTTAGTCTCTTCAGTACAAGCATTAGGTCTCGGTCCTACTCACTTAGATGTGACAGTAGAAAGAGGAAAAGAAGCCGAAATAATCGAAAAAATTCAATTAATCAATCCTGAACCTATTCCTGTTCATATCACCGGAAGCGTCACCGGGCCTATATCAGAGTTCATCACATTAGAACCGATCGAATTCGACTTACCAGCCGGTCCTGGTTTACATTCTGAAAATCCAAATCCATACAAAAATGTTCAAGCCATCATAAAGGTACCAAGAGAACTATCTGAAGATCAATACAATGGTGAAATAGTTTTCACCCAACAACCAATTACTGGTGGAGTTCTGGGCACAGCAGTTCAACTTGGCGTCAGAGTAACGTTAAACGTGGAAGAAATTCCAGAAACAGTATATTATACTTACCTCGCCGGCCTAATCGCTCTATTAATGATATTTTTCATAATCATGGTCCTTTTATTTGTATGGAAAAAGCAAGGAAGAAAACGTAAGACCAAACCTTCTACTTAATAGAAGAAAAAGCTTAAATTACGAAAAAATAAAATATTATAAACGGAAGGGGAATTTAATTGAGGAAGAATTATAAAATTTTGTTGTCAACCCTGATAATCATTTTCATAGCTTTTCTCATATTATGGCAAATCCCTGAGTTTAGAATGGCCATAACAGGATTGGTCGTAGCTCCAACCACAATTAATGTGACTGTAGGTGGTCTTTTAGGAAAGATTGAAGTTTATAATTTACCAATAAATTTCACTCTCGATCCTGGTCTACTACCCAGGACTAGTTATAATCCCAAACGGAGAGAGCCTGAAGGTGTAGGTTATATCACTGTAAAACTCAATTTGAGTAATAACGTTGATTATAATGTTTACATGAATGCATCTGATCTTATATTGGTTGGTGATACTTACACGATTCCTGTAGGTAACATAACTGTCAATAGTACTTGTAATGGTTCGATACCCTCTCCATCGTTGATTCGTCTTTCCAACTCAATGCAAGCGATTTGTGAGACACCTAATAACATCTCATATGAAAAAAGTACTGATATTTACTTCTTTATAGATATACCAGCAGGTCAGGATAATGGTACTTACTTTGGAGACATTTGGATTTTTGTCAACTATACTAAAAGTCAAAATCAAACATGGTACGGATCGAGTAACACGACAACTGCGGTTAAAACTTATATAGAAATTCAATGGAACATTAGTAACTCACCGATAGACTTCCTTACATTACAACCTGGTAGTAAAGCTAATGCGTCTGTTGGTAATGGCTTTCCAGCCAGTGTTATAAATGGTCCTGGTACGAACATATTCATAGATCTTTATATCAACGGAACAGATTTGAATTGTACAAGCGGTATTTGTAATCCGGGAACAGATTATATGGGGGTCGGTAATGTATCGTATTCAAACGCAACATCAGAGTCCACATGGCCTGATAGTATCAGAAGTTTGAATAACACGTTCCCTGATTCATCGACAAACGGTGACTTCTCGAATTGGGGGCATATAAAAAATGATACAAACATTTGGAGTTTTTGGAATATAAGTATTCCTCTCGCACAAATACCCGGAGATTATGGAGGTACTTTAAATGCGAAAGCAACTGAAGAAGGAGAAAATCCATAAAATCTTAATAAGCATTTTGTTGATCGAGATTTGTTTAGTCTCTTCAGTACAAGCCTTGGGCGTCGGTCCCACGAGCTTAGACATCACAGTAGAAAAAGGAAAGGAAACTGAAATAATAAAGTACATTCAAGTAGCCAATCCAGATGTTAACCCATTACATATAACAGGCTCTGTGACCGGTTCAATATCAGAGTTCATCACGTTAGAACCGAGTGAATTTGATTTGCCACCTGGTCCTGGAATAGAGACTCGTCATTCAGTGCCTTACGAATATATCAAGGCCATAATAAAAGTCCCTAGAGAAGTATCCGAGAGTAAATATACAGGTGAAATTCTGTTCACTGAAAAACCAGTAACTGGCGGTGTTCTCATGACATCTGCTCAGCTTGGTGTGAGAGTCAATCTAAACATAGGTAAAATAGCAGAGGCAGTATTTCCCGTCTACATCAACGCGATGATCGTTCTATTGGCGTTATTATTGATAATCTCAATTCTTTCATCTGTTAGGAAGAAGGTGAGGAAAGAATGAAAAAAATCAACATCGGCATATGGGTTTATGCTTTCCTCTGTTTAGTCTTAGTCCTATCATACAGGTATTACACCGGTGTATTTGAGCCAAAGGTATACGGATATAACCTTTCCCTATGGTACGCTTTGATAATAAATTTAATCTTACTCGGTTTTTCAGTCGTTTCATTCAAAGAATCAAAGCTCTTGTCGATACTTGGCATCATTCTTATCCCTATATCAACATACTCTTTCTATAGGAGTTGGACTGATTTCAACTACGATTATCTGGCAGGGTTCCTAGCGATACCAATGATTCTTATAGTCTTGGGAAAGATGAAGAAAGACTTAATCAAAATCTCCACTAAGACCATAGAAAAATATTCTGAGAACTTGTAGATTAAAAACAAACAAATAGACTGAAACACAAAATATTATAAGTGGTAGAGTGAGGTATAGAATCCTAATCTTATTAGTTTTGTTGTTGGCAGTTTCTCTTTATTCAGTAAAAACCGGTTGGATTTCTAGTGAAACCCTACAATATATATATGTCACAGTCGCTACCGAACAAGCAGGCTTAACTGTAGATGTTCTAGATCCACCTTCTGGTCTCAATTATTATTGTCCAGGAGAAGTTGTGAATGTCTCTAACACTATTGTCAATTCTGGGTCTTCAAATATCACTGGTGATCTCGTGAGCAGGATTTTAAATCCTAGCAGTGTTGAAGTTCATTCTCAAAATTGGTTTGGTATAGACATCCCTATCAGTGAAATCGAAATTTACAATACACTCTACACAATTCCTGCAGATCCTGTGATTGGAACTTATACAGCTGAAGGCAATTTTTCTTATGGTCAAAAATTTTCATATTCGAGTGACACCTTTGAAGTTAGTAAAGGAATAGGTAATTTTCTTGTATCGACAAATAAAATCTCCGTGTCGATATCACCTGGGAATTATGACACTCGGAACATTACTTTCTGGTTACAAGATGCTTGCGATAACACGATTGTATTTTTGAACACTACTATAGGCATCCCAGGAGATTGGGTCACTTTCAATCCCAACAACATTCTTGTAACACCTTTCGCCACGAATCAAACTATTGTGACTATAACCGTTCCAGAATCTTTCATAATTGAGGGTATATACAACGGAACAATATTTGCCTATGCAAACGGACAAGTACGTACCATTGATTTAGGTGTTACGGTTTCAGGAGAAGCATTTAACATGACTGTTGCTGTGCCTTCATATAAAAAAGTAGTATATACTGGTGATGATATCCCTGCTATAGTGGAAATATCGAAGAATTTTCCTGGAATCGTCGACGTCAATTTAACTCATCAGATTAGAAACTTTACCGGATACGTTTTCAGAGAGAAGAACGAGACCCAACAGATGAACGATACTCTACAAACAATTCCTGTACTAAAAGCTCCTTCTATCACAGGTTACTTTGTATTCTTCACAAATCTACAATATAATTCAACTTCCGTCAGTGATTCAGATACTTTCAGTGTTATTGAACATGAGGCTATAACACCACCTGAAAGAATAGGTGGAGGTCGTGTAACACCCCCCAAACTAAAAATTTACGACATCACTCTGAGATTATCTACAAACCTTCTGACAGTAATTAAAGGAAATAAAACTAGTTTTATCGCCTATGTCAACAACACTGGTTCCGAAACATTGGATTCGATAAGACTTTTAATAGACGGAATATCGATGAACTGGGTTGAAGTTTTACCGTTGGAGTTGAGTCTTGTTCTAGGAGAAAGGAAGGAATTTTTAGTTGTTATAGATGTTCCTGAAGATGCAAAAGCTGGAATTCACAGGTTAAATGTGAAGGCGAGTAATAAAGTTGAGAGTAATACAGAAACACTTACTTTAGTCATAGCTAGGGATCCCAAAGAAATGGCCGACCTTCTATTGTCAGAGTTAGAGAGGTTGAGAAAATTGGCAAACGAGTCCCTTTCAGTCGAGGAGTGCATAGATATAACAATCATTAAATCATACTACAACGATGCTGAACTTGCTCGTGAAAGGGGATTAAAAGAGTATAATTTAGAGAATTATGTAAAGGCTATCAACTGGTTTGAATATGCCATAACAGTTTACGAACAAGTTATCTCAAGAGTTGACATAACCGTTGAAATGGAAATTTCAACGACCAATTCGTCTAGATTCATAATGCCTCCAATATTTGATTCCGATAAACAATTCCTTCTGGCTAATACATATCTGGTTGAAAAAAATTATCGAAGAGTTTGTGAGCCAATCGAAAAGTTGAGGAAATACATCATGTTCGGTTTAGTCTTGTGGCCTGTGGCTGTGATTATACCAATCACTCTGATAATAGTCTTCGTCATACTCTATAAAAAGAAAAGAGAGAAAGAAGTGATGACAATCCTAGAAAGGGTAAGAAAAAGACTAGGGAAACCTAAATCAGAACAAGAAACATAGTTTTAAATTTCCTTTAACCTAAATATTATCATTAAAGGTTACCATTAGTGATTACTATTAATGGGAAGAATATAAAAGATGAAATAATCAGGATTCTTGAGTCTCATCCAGAGGGTGTTACCCTTCAAGCTCTATCTGATAGGATTGGTGTCAGCAGGCACACTGTCGTCAAGTACATCTTTGAACTGAAAGGTTCTGGAATCATTTATAGAAGAAGAGTCGGTTCTGCAACCCTCCATTATCTCAAGAGTCTGATGGAAAAATTCAACAAGAATTTAGAAGAGGTTGAGTATGAAGAATAATCATGAAAAAATTGAAAGATGTACATATCTTTTACTCTCTTTCTTAGTGTTAACTCTTTTATCGATTCATACTGTTATTTCAGCAACACAAAAGACTTTCAAACTCGACTTGGACGTTCCTCTTTTCATGTACGAAGAGTATGAGTTGAACGAGACCACCACAAAAAATATAATATACAACACGAGTGAGAACATAACTCTAGTGTCTACCGTATCAAAGAATTCTGCGATTCTTGATTCAGGAATGATTTTGACTGGAAAAATCACTCCAAGTCAAACTACAGGGACAGGCGTGAGTTACCATAATGTTGCCGTAGGGAACGTGACTGGAAGATCAAAGTTGGACATAGCTATCGGGACTTCAACAAGTCCACACGTTTATTTATTCAATTCATCTTTAGACCAAAAATGGAATTTCACAACTATTGGATCTGGAGTTGTTTATAGTCTTGCTATCGGTAATGTAACTTCTGATAGTATGGAGGAAGTGGCATTTGGATCAGAAGATACTAGAGTTTACTTGTTAAATTCTTCTGGAGACCAAATTTGGGATTATTATACCTCTAATGAAGTTCGTGGTGTTGATATTGGAGAAATAACATCAGATCCTGGAGATGAAATTGTAGCAGGAACTTTAGGTTCAGATGTGTATGTGTTAAATTCTACTGGGCAAGAAGTACAGACTCTTAGCACTGATGGACCCGTCTACAGTGTTGCTATAGGAGACATAACTACTGATATTAATAACGAGATAGCAGTCGGAGACAACTATAGGATATACGTGTTCAACTCCACTGGATATCAAGTCTGGAATTTAACAATCGGTAACATAATTCGTAGTATCGCAATAGGAGAAATACTCTCTGATACTGGAAATGAAATAATAGCTGGAACAAACAACGGTACTCTATACGTAGTAAATTCAACTGCAAGCATAAGATGGACCCGAGATATAAATGATATCTACAGTGTTGTCACAGGTGACATAACCTCAGATACTGGCAATGAAATAGCGGTAGGATCAGGAGATTATAAGGTTTACGTAATAAATTCAACTGGATCGGAAGTATGGACTTTCACTACTGGTAACGAGGTTCATGGAGTTGCTATTGGAGAAATCACAACCGACCCATTGAACGAAACCGTGGCAGTGTCACTCGACAAAAACCTTTATATCTTGAATTTTGAGTACTATCCCACTCCTTATTTAGATGTTGGAGCTGATGGTGATTGGGATTGGAATTATCCTGAAAAATTAAGAGGCAGTGTAAACGTCACCAATTCATCCATTGCTCCAGAAATTCAAGATTATCTTTCATCTTGTACACCTGATGTGAATGGGACTTGTGATATTCCGTTCATTTTCTATTCTGCATCTACAGGAGAATTAGAAATATCAAATATAAACATAACTTATGATTACAATGCTTCTAGTGCGATTTCTTATCAGCATCAAACTGACACTTGGTCCAGAACGAATAATATTGTAGTCAACGAGACTGTGGGAAATGAAGTCGATAACATATCTTATGGTAATCCTACCAACGCTATCACGATAAATTACATTAAAATAAATGAAACTGCAACCAATTGTGATTTCAACGGAAACTCTTACAGCAACACAACTATCAATGGAATAAACTACTGTAACATAGGTAGTGATAGTGTTGTCTCTGGAGAATTACGATTACTATGGGATAATTCTATGAGCGCATCGATGCCAGTTATTTTGAATGAAAGTTCTGAAATAACTACTCCAGATGGAATATGGAAGAAGAATGTCACTGTATGGAGTAATACTACCACAACCTTTACTAATATAACAGCTAACACTACCCTGAACTATTCAATTGTAATCTCCGATCAAGGTCTGTACGTCGATTGGTACAGTAACGGAACTTTTTATGATATAACTCCCTCAACCACTTGTCCAACCTATGATTCAATACAAATAGGAGATGATGTTTTCTCTGTATGTAAAGAAGATAAATTTGGTAGTGATGGTGTTGTAGATTTCTTTGAATGGGTACAACCCCACACATCTACTATTCTATATGAGGTGAAAGGATCAGTCAATACTCCAGCTAACCTAACTAATCTAAATGTTACTCCCTCTTCTGGTATTTGGGGTGAAGAATACAACTTCACGGTTAATGTGAGTGACTCTGAAGGGGATAATGTAACTGTCAATTTATGGGTTTATTTGAATAGTTCCAATACATGGGTGATGATGGGGCAAAAAAATACCACTATCTTAACAAATGAAACGCCAGAGATTATAAAATTCAATGTTATTTCCAACAAATCATGGACAGGAACTGATAAATTCAGATTTGAGTATCGTGATTTCTCAGGCGGTTATGTATATCATGATTGGCAATTCACTAATGAGTCTACTGGTCCATATGTTTCAAGACATAGCGTCTCAATAATTTATGTTCAAGGTAACAATACAATAGTTAATAGAACAGGTAATTCCAACATCACTTTAATAATTGGAGTAAACGATACTGATAATGCCACAATGGTTGAATCAAACGTTAACTGTGGTTTATGGTTAACTATAGATGGGTCTAACTTCACTCTCATACATACAACAACGACAAATTCTTCTGGTTATTGTAATTATACTTTTGATCCTAACTCTTCTTATTATATCGGAAAGCAATGGTGGGTAGGAGGAACTTATCAAGACTCTTATTATCTAAGCCAAAATTCAACCAATTTTACTCTAGAAATATACGGTCAATTTAACATTAATCTAACTGAATCTTTCATTGATAAAAACTTTACTCGAAGTCAAGATGTTATTTTAACAGCAA
>Ga0209636_10001453_pt1 | contig 23982 bp, 35 predicted proteins | sample DeeMarSWOR152_54_FD_187464 | JGI IMG/M metagenome (GOLD analysis project Ga0209636, IMG submission 187464) | Marine sediment microbial communities from White Oak River estuary, North Carolina - WOR-1-52-54 (SPAdes) (version 2) | ecosystem: Environmental > Aquatic > Marine > Intertidal zone >...
TTTTAGATGATCCTTTGAATTGGAAAGATCAATATTCTAAAACTAAACGAGATTATATTAATAAATGGATTACTGAAGCTTTATTTACACGCATGAATGATCTAAAAAATGGTAAGATTATAATTATAATGCAACGATTACATCAGGAAGATACAACAGGTTTTTTATTAGAAAATCAAAGTGGATGGGAACATCTTTATTTACCATTAGAATTTGAATCTAAATTTTGTTGTAAAACTAAAATTTTTAAAGATAAAAGAAATAAAGAAGGCCAATTATTATGGCAAGGAATAGATAAAGATACTGTTTCTCGTCTTAAAATTGAATTAGGAAGTTTAGGTTATGTAAGTCAATATCAACAACGACCTATTGTTGAAAGCGGATATATTTTTCGAGAAGAATGGTGGAAATATTGTTGTGAAATTCCTCAATTTGAATATATGATCCAAGGGTGGGATACAGCTTTTAAAAAAGGCGATTCAAATGATTATTCTGTATGCTGCACTATAGGGAGTTTTGATAATAAGTATTATTTAATAGATATTTGGCGAAAAAAGGTTGAATTTCCAGAGCTTTGTCGAGCTTTTGTTTCTCTTTCTGAAAAATTTCATCCACATCAAATTTTGGTCGAAAATACAGCAGCAGGAATCTCATTAATACAAGAATATCAAAATAAAATTAAATATCCCATTAAACCTATTAATGTTAAAGATTCTAAAGTTGAAAGAGCAAATATTGTTTCTCCTATTATTGAAGCTAGTAAAGTTTATCTCTTAGAAAAAGCTGGATGGTTAGTTGATTTTATAGATGAAACAACAGCCTTTCCAAATGGGGCACATGATGATATAGTTGATGCACTCGTAATGTGTTTGATTTATTTACGAGAACGTGAAAATAAATTAATTCGAGTACATATTACATGAGAAAATTTAAATATATTAAAAGTATAAAAAGCCGATTATGGAAAAAATGTATAATATGTGATACTCATTTTAAAAATGAAAAGCTTTGGCAAATTAAAATACCTATGGCTTTTTTATGGTTCTTTAATCATAAATATTATATTTGTCAATCCTGTTTAAGTGACGAGGATACGGTGAAAAATTGGCGGAAAGAAATTATTAAAATGAAAATAAAATGACCACTTTAAATAAAGCCATTAATCTTGTTTCTAATAATATTGTAAAAAAATCTTTTTATGATGATTTTACAAAATATACATCTTTATATGAGTTTTTATTTCAAAATGCACATTTTGATTTATCAAGTCATTTAGCTTTACGATATTATACTATTTGTGCTCCTGTATTTGCTGCAGTAGATTTGATAAGTAGCGAAGTAGCATCAATTAAACCAGTTTTGATTAATATTAATGATCCTGATGCGGGCTTTATTTATAAACATCCTATTTTAGATTTATTAAAATTTCCTAATGCTGATAGTACTTACGAAGAATTTATGTATCGAAAAGCTGCATTTTTTATTTTAACTGGAAATAATTTTGATAATGCGACAGGGATTGTTACTTCACCCCCATTAGAATTGTTTTCATTAAATCCTGAAAGAACAACTATTACGCCTAATTCAGTTGATAGATTTCCAGAAGACATTATTTATTCTTATACTACAAGTATTATTTTTAAACGTAATGAGATAAAAAATCGATTTAGATTTTATAATAATTCAAAAACATCTGAAGTTTGGCAAGTAAAAACGTTTAATCCTTCTATACATACTAATTCACTATATGGATTAAGTTATTTAAATTCAGTTTATTATGAAATTGAACAATATTTAAAAACGAGTATGCATAATTTGGCCATGTTGAATCATGGTGGCCGTCCAACTGGAGCATTAATTTCTGATAGCAGATTAACAGAAGATCAATTACAAAAATTAAAAGCAGAATTAAATAGATATCATGAAGGAGCAGCAAATGCAGGACGAATGTTTATTTTAGAAGGCGAAAATATAAAATTTCAAGAAATGGGAGCATCGAATCGTGATATGGATTTTCGTGAGATGAAAAATCAAGTTACACATATGATTTATAATGTTTTAAGGATTCCTTTGCCATTAGTATCACAAGAAAGAATGATAATGCGGAATTTAGAACAGGCTCGTTTAAATCTTTATGATAATACTATTTTACCATTAGTTAGACGATTTTTTTCAGAATTTACAAATTTTTTGCTTCCTCGTTATCCCGGGGGTGAGAATTTTAAAATTACATATGATGATAGTGAGATTACTGCATTAGAACCTCGTAGAAATGAAGAATTACAAAAATTACAATCTTTAGGCGTTTTAACTATTAATGAATTAAGGTCATTAATTACATATGAACCTCTTGAAGGGGGAGATGATATTTATGCTCCAGCAACTAATATTCCGATCGCACATGATGTAGAAACTGAACAAGAACTTCAACAACGTGCAAATCGCGAATATTTTCGAGAACTTATGCAAGGATATATTGATGAAAATGGAGAACGCCGTTTTAGTGATGATGAAATAGAACAGATAGCAGATAAAAATGGCTTATAATGTTGATGATCGGAAAAAACGTATTGAAGCAGCAAATGATTTAGCTACTAAATTAAATCTTGAAAGCCAATTAATTTCCCCTTTACAAAAATATTTTAATAAAGTTAGCAATGATTTTAGTAAAACTTATAGTAATGAGGGTAGAATAATAGATGCCAATCAATATAATGATATGCTTTCGCAAACTTTATCAACTCATTATGAAAAAACAACAGGCCAATTTAGTTCGCAAATTCGTAATCATTTAGGGCAGCCTACAAATGAGGATTTTGTGCAAAATCGAATAGATATGCAGCTTCAACATCAAGGCATTCCTGTAATTAATCAAAGCATTCAACAAATTTCAAGTACAACACATAATCATCTTCATGAATTAGTAGGGGCTACTTTAATTGCAGCAGCATTAATTGGGAAAAAACTTACAAATCGACAAGTGGCTTTAGAGGCAAAACAAAAATTTAAAGAAAAAGCACAAGGTCGTTTATCAATAATAGCACAAGATCAAACACAATTTGGAGCAGAAACAGGAAAATTTACTGAAATGACAGTTTTAGCTAATTCAGGAATTGAAATAGGAGGAATTAATATGGAAAAGGCAAAAAAAAGAAAAACATGGATTGCTATTCTGGATAATGTAACTCGGCGATGGCATGCAATGGCTGATGGACAAACTGTAGATATAAATGATGTATTTACAGTTATGAGTGAAACACTTAGATTTCCTCGAGATTCTTCTTTAGGAGCCAGTAGCGCTAATTTAATAAATTGCCGTTGCTCAGCTGTTTATAGTATTAGTTAATTTATAAAAAGACCCTTATAATCAAATTGAATTAGATGTGAATGGTCATATCTAGTCTATTTCTATTATTAACAGGGATTAAAATAATAGATAAACCAAATATAATCATCACATCTATATATAGAATAACATAAAAAATAATAAAAAGCAATAAATAAATTATAAAAAAGGTTGTATAATTATTATTTTTTTTATATAATGGCCTCTTTAATTAAAAAAGGTAATAATATGAAACCAAATTGGGAAATTTCTCAAAATGAATTAGGAGAACAAATTAAATTACAAATTGGCTCATGCGGAGAAATATATTTAGGTAAGTGGGAATATATACCAGTTGTAATAAAGGTTTTTCATTCTCATCTTCATTTAACAAATGAACTAATAACTGAAGTAGAAAAAATGTTGTTTTTAAGACATCCTAATATTGTAAATACATATGCTTTTTATAAAACTCCATTTTGTCTTATTATGGAATATTTAGAAGGTGGGACTTTAAGAGAAGTTTTAGATACTCAATTATTAAATTGGGAAACTCGAATTAAATATGCTAAACAAATTGCTTATGGATTATGTTATTTGCATCATCAGGATCCATCATTTATTCATCAAAATTTAACAACTAATACAATTATGCTGAATAAATATGGGGATATTAAATTGATTAATTTTGGGCTTTTTAAAAAAGTTCAATGTGAAGCAGCCAATCATTATATAGAAGCTCTTTCTTATGAAGCTCCTTTTTATGAAGCTCCTGAGGTTGTTAAAGATAAAGAATATACAATAAAATCTGATATATATAGTTTTGGCATAATATTATGGGAATTGGCTTCACAAAATCGGCCATTTGTAATAAATCAATTAAGACCACATATGTTTATGCAAACTCGTTATAATATTCAATTAGCTATTCAAAATGGAATTCGTCCTCCTATTGATGTTAATTGGCCACGAGAATATCGCGGAATGATTGAAAGCTGTTGGCAACCAGAAGCTAGACATCGGCCGACTATTGATGGAGTTATTGAATTTATAGAAAAATATGAACAAAAAATCCTTACTGATGCTGAAAATCTTTGCAAAACGCAAATAAAAGCATTCCCCCTATAAAAAAGATTGTAATTTTATAAAAAATTTTATATAATACACTTACTGATGCTCAATTAAGAGCGGCCATAAAAGCATATGAATTATGGGAAAAGGAGATTAAAAATGATAAATAAATACTATTATTTTACTATTGGATTATTTAAAAGTAATTATTATGATTTTCAATCTGATGCAGAATTTGAAGCGTTTTCATTTTATGATAAACATAACGAAAAATGTAAAATCTATAAAGTTGAAAATGGCAAACAACAATTAATAAATGAATATTAAAAGGAGGTGAGAAAAATGAATTGGCGAACTGATTTATGTAAAGCAGTTATTAAAAATGGTAAAAAATTACCATATGCTTTAATGGGTTGGCAAGATAAAACAGCATTAAAATATTTTGCTGCATATCATCCAAATGAATATAACCAAATTATTAAATGTAAATAAAAGATTAAGAGATGAAAAGTTATCGGTTTACCTTCTAAACATACCTACAGGCTGATGCTTTTTGTCTCTTTTAATTTAGGAGATTGATAATGAACAATGAAAATCAAGGTTGTAATAATTGTATTTATTGGGAAATTAGAAAACAATGTTGTATATGGAATTATCATATAAATGAACCTTTAGAAATTTGTAAAAATAGTAAATTCAAGCATAAAGATATTTCTGGTTGGGTTGATGAAAATAAAGAATTAAAAGAATTTATTAATAAGCATGAACCAAAAACCATTATTAAAAGTCATTATATTGTTACTCTTCTATCTGGAGCTTATAATATATTTCCAACATATTTTGCTGCTAAAGAAGAAGTAGAAAGATTAAAAAAATATAATACGGAAGCAATTATAACAAAATATCTTAATATTAATGGAAAAGAAGAAGTATTAAATATCATAGAATTTGATAATAAAGAAATATTATATCTTGGTAAGACTATTGATGTTATACAAAAAATCATAGGAGATTTATAATGAATCAAATAACAAATAATGAAAATATTATTAATTTTGTAGATAACTCAATGCAAATGGCTCATGCTGTTATTGCTTTAATAAAAGCATTTGAGCCTTATTATGCGGAAAATTTTGATTTGCTTTCTTCTGCTGAAGAGACCGCATCTGATTTTTATAGAAAATATAATGTTACAAATGAAATGTTGAATTTAAAAGAAAAATTACAACAATTTATAGAATCAGCTAAAACATTAATTAATCATAGGAGAAAATTATGAGTGAATTTAATTATGAAGTAGATGAGACTGTAATATTGGATAACTTTGAACCATTACCAGAAGGTAAATATAATGTAAAAATAGTTGGATCAGAAATACGTTCAACAAAAAATGGTAACGGAAAAATGTTGTCTTTGATATTTGAGGTCTTGCCTGGAACATATGAAAACCGCAAGCTATTCAAAAATTTATGTTTTGAACATCCTAATGAATTAACAGTTAGTATTGCTAAAAGCACATTAAATAAAATTCTGCTCAGTATTGGAATTCGTAAATTAAATGATACTGAAGAACTTCTTGGAAAGAAATTAACAGTTACTGTTGGAATAAAAGAAGGAGCGAACGGTCTAGAAAATCAAATTAATAGATATGAGCCATTAAATAAGCAAGTTCCACAAACAACATTTGATTATGAGAGTCTTGCCTCTGAAGATGATATACCTTTTTAATATGAAGATTGAGCAAAAAATGCATTATAAAAAATTTGTATATAACAATGATTTACAAAGTAGAGCATCTATATATAAAAGTTATAATTAAGGAGATAAAATAATGAAAAAATTAATTATTATATTTTTGATCTGTTTGTTACCTTTAATTAGTATTGCTAATGAGATTAAAGTAATAATTCCTCGTCATGTTGTTGTTTGTAATTCTGAAAAAGAAGCAAAACGCATATCAAATTGGTTAATGTTAGGTAGTTATAGAGGAGTGGCAATGTTAATAGAATCTGGGAATGGTTGTTTCAAAGATGATAATTTTTACTATTTGGGGCGAATAGTTAAAACTGATTACAATAATCGTCTTAGTTATGTGAAATTTATAGATCATAATCATATCAAATGTGGTAAAGCAGCTATAGCAGATAAATATAGTTATGGTTGGGTAATCACTAAAAATTTGATTTTTAAACATGATCTTTTTGAATTAAAAGATAAAAATGAGGAATAGATATGTCTACAATAAGAGATAATAGAGAAGATTTTAAGAAGATTTTAAAGTCAAAAAATTTTCCTAATAAATTTATAGAGAAATTTGTTGAAATTAATATTAAAGATATGTGTTCAATAAGAGATAATAGAGAAGATTTTAAGAAGATTTTAAAGTCAAAAAATTTTCCTAATAAATTTATAGAGAAATTTGTTGAAATTAATATTAAAGATATGTGTTCAATTGAAAAAAGAATGAGCGATTTAATGAAATCTGATTATCCTCAATATGAAGCAATAATGCATTTAGTATCAATATTGGGAATGCTGGCTTATTTTTGTAATACTCAGAGCAAATTAATGGAAAAAACATATGAAAATGATTTGATGCAATTTGATAATAAAATTATACAATCTTTTAAGGATTTTTTAAAACACTTAAAAAATTTAGAATTAATGTTAATTGAATTTTCTTGTACTTTTTTTCAATATTTGAATGCAGAGAATAAATAATGACTGATCAGTTAAAAATGAAAATATCAATAGCATATGGTTTGAATTTAAAAGAAAAAATATAAATATAATCCCTTCCCTTCCCAACTGGCTTAAGATTCTTTTTAGGCCAGTTTTCATTTGTGCTTATTCTCAAAATGCGATATAGTAATTTCCAAATATATTTTTTGGGGAAAATTACTTATGCCTTATCCAAATTTCCATGCTGCACGGATCATTGATCCTGATAAATTTCAGGCTGATAGTTTTCGAACAATTACAATTGGACAAGCTGATGCTGGAATTACTGCTATTGTAGGAAGATTAAAAGGTGAAACAACTACTAAAATTCAAACTTATCGATTTGACAAAAAAAAATTTACTGTAGCAGAAGCTAAAAAATGGTTAAAAGATCATGATATTAAATTTATTTCTTTTGAGCCTGCAACAGAAGGAGCAAGTTTACAATCTAATGAAATGGAATATAAGACTTTTCCTTTTAATATAATTGAATATGAAGAAAAAGAAGATAAAGCACAAAATAAATTTGGAATTATTAAAGGTTATGCATCTACATATGGTAATGAAGATCGTGGTGGCGATATAATTGAATCAGGAGCCTTTACTAAATCTCTTAAAAGATATCAAAATGATGGTAGACCAATAAAAATGCATTATCAGCACTCTCATACCGATATTATTGGCGGTTTCCCAATAGATCAAGTAAGAGAAGATGAAAAAGGATTGTTTGTTAAAGGAGAAATTAATTTGAATGTTCAAAAAGGAAAAGAAGCTTATGCTTTAGCCAAGCAAGGAGTTTTAAGTGATATGTCTATTGGATTTTCAATTAATGATATGGATTATAATAAAAATGGCGATATACGTATATTAAAAGATCTTGAATTGTGGGAAATATCATTAGTTGGTGAACCCATGAATCCTGAGGCTAGAATTACTAGTGTTAAGGATATAAAAGCAGTTATTTCATTTCAAAATTATCCTATTGCAGATAAAGATACAGCATGGGATGGTAATGCTGCAGAAAAACGAGTACGAAAATTTACTAATGCTGAAGATAAACCAAATCAGGCATATCGAAATGCCCATATGTGGTATGATGCAGATAATCCTGATAATTTTACATCTTATAAATTATTATATGTGGATGTAATTGACAATAAACTTCGAGTTGTTCCCCGAGCTATTTTTGAAAAAGCTGCATTACTTCATGGTGGGCGCGGAGGATTAAATATTTCTCATGAGGATAAAGTTAAAATAGCAAAATTAGTACAAAAATATTATGAAAAAATGGGTGAGGAATCACCGCTAACTGATGAAGATTTTAAAAGTCAAGAAAACTTTTCCTTAAAACTTGACATTTGTCAAATTGAGTATATAAATAGTAAGAAAGAATTTGAAACAATTTTGAGAGAGTCAGGGTTGTTTTCTAAACAAGCAGCTATTTATTTAGCTAGTTTTTTTAAACCCAAGTCCCAGAGTGAGTCTGAAATTGGTGAATTAAAAGAAACTCTTTTAAAAATAAAAGAACTTTTAAAGAATTTATGAGGTTAAAAAAATGAATGAAAATGAAAAACAGACTCAAGAGGTAAATGAGTTAGTTAATGAACTTCGCACAACTTTAGAATCAAAAAAAGCTGATAGTGCTGAAGCAAAAGAAAAAATTGAAAAAATTGAAACTAAACTTGATGAATTAGAAGATAAAAATCAAAAATTAGTTTTAAAATTACAAGAAGAAGAAAAAAAAGAGCTCGAAGTAAAAGAAAAACTTGAAAAATTAGAAAAAGTTTTTTATCGCACTGGGAATGCTATCGGAACTGAAGAGAAATCTAAAGTAAGATTGGCTTTCGATAAATATTCAAAATTAGGCGAAAAAGCATTAACTCCAGAAGAATTAAAATATTTAAGGACTGATGATGATCCTTCAGGTGGTTATCTTTGTCCTTATGATTATGTTCAGGAAATAATTAAAAAGATTACAGAAATGTCCCCAATACGTACAGTTGCAAGAGTTCGTACTACAACTCGCGAATCTGTATTAATACCAATTCGTGAGACTATAGTGAGCGGTTATTGGGTAGGTGAAGGAGGCACTATTCCTGAAAATAATTCAACATATGGAATGAACGAAATTAAAACACATAAATTAGCTGTTCATACTGATACAACGGTAGAAATGTTAAGAGATTCAGTTTTTAATATGGCTACTGAAATTGATCAGGATATTGTTGAATCTTTTGCTAGATTAGAAGGAGCAGCTTTTGTGAATGGTGATGGAGTTGCCAAGCCAACTGGAATATTAAGTACTAGTGGTTTACAGATAGTAAATAGCGGTGTAGCTAATGATATTACTGATGATAGTTTAATCGAAATAGCAGGCGAGCTAAAAGAAGGTTATAATCCTATTTATTTATTAAATCGTAGAACTATTGCTAGAATTAGACGCTCTAAAGATGGAGTTGGTCAATATCTTTGGCAGGCTGGATTAGCTGGAGCTCTACCAAATACAATTAATGGTTATCCTTATGTATCAACTATTGATATTCCTGATATTGGAACTGATAATATTCCTGTAATATTTGGTGATATTATGCGTGGTTATACCATAGTTGATAATGTTCAAATGTTTCTACTTCGAGATGATTTTACTCAGGCAACACAAGGTAAAGTTAGATTTGTTGCATGGAAACGAGTGGGTGGCCAAGTCACATTGAAAGAATCTATAAAATTACTTAAATGTGCAGTTTAATTATTAATTATTAAGAGGTAAGAAAAATGTCTACACAAGATTTACATCATGATATTTTGACAAAATCAGCTTTAGATTATATTGAAATAACATCTAATACTACAACTAATGGTAATATTATTGATACGCAAGGTTATGAAAGTTTAGATTTTGTATTACATGCAGGTGCTATTGTTGATGGGGTATATGATGCGGAATTATGGTATGGAGATGATTCTGGATTATCAGATGCAGCTAAAGTATCAGATGACTTTTTATTAGGCAGCTTAGAAGATACTGAATTTACTGATGCTGACGATAATAAAACTAGAAGAATTGGATATGTTGCACATAAGCGCTATGTACAAATAAGAGTAAATTCAACTGGAGTAACTTCTGGGGGATTTTTTGGCGCTATTGCAATTTTAGGACATCCTCATCGTGCTGCAACTCCTGAAGAAATAGATATATAATGAAAGTTGAAGTAAATAAAAATTTTAAATGGAGACTTAAAACAGGAAATATTGCCACTTTTGTTAAAGGGGATATAATAAAAATTGATTATTACTTAGGTTTAAGTAAACAAGCTTTAGGAGAGATGTGTATATTTGATTATGCTAAAAAAGTTATAGAACCGATAAAAAAAAGTGAAAGAAATGAAAAAAAAGAAAACGAAGAAAACGAAGAAAAAGGAGAAAAAGAAGAAAAAAAGGATTTTGAAAATAAAATGGTAAATTTAGATTATAAAAAAAAGCCTCTTCCAATAAAGCAAAAAGCCAAATGGAAGGGAGAAATACGATCAAAAAAGAATATCAAAATAGGAGGAAAATAAAATGCCGAATGTTCTTAATTATTTTAAATCACCTACTCTCCCTGGAAATGATGACAATCCTCTTATTCTCAATGGGACTTTTGTTGTGGATAATCAAGATCATACTTCGACAAAATTAAAAAATGTCATTTTGTCAAATGATATGATTATATATTATGATGATTCAATTCCAGCTATTCCTATTAGTGGTTATACTGTGATACAAGCAAATGTTACTGATTATAACTTTACTTTAGCAGCTCCAGAAGAAGGATGCGTATGTCATATAAAAAGAATAAATACTGCTGCTGGAGATATCTTTGTAACAACAGATTCGGGTGTAAAAATAGATGGTATTTATAATTATGCTACATTTGATGCAATAGATGATGAATTAATTTTAGGTTATGATAGTGCAACAAATTGGTTTTTATATAATAATAATGGAGTGGCTTTAGCTAACGTTTAATTATCTTAATTTTCTAAATTATAATGGTTAATATTATAAATTTAGTAGCTATTTTAGAAAAACAAAAATCTATTTCTGTTCAATTAATTGATAAAATCGAATTAATAGGAATTATAAAATGAATATAAAAAGGGGAAATGCATTTGATTTTATATTTGAAGTAATAGATACTGGAGGTAATCTTGTTACTGATTTAGCTACCGCAATCGCAGTAAAATTTATGGTAAAAAAAGCAATTTCTGATTCTGATTTAGAAGCTTTTATTAGTAAAACTCTTGGGGATGGAATAACAATAGATTTGCCTGCGACTGGTTATATCACAGTTAATTTAGATTCAAATGATACTAATATTAATGCAGGAGCTTATTATTTTGCTTTGCAAATTGAATATGCTGTAAATGAGAAAAAGGAAGTTAATATAAAAGAAGGTGATTGTATTATTAATAGTTTAAATGTAATAGAGGATATAATTGAATGATTAGCTATTATAATTATTCATATCATATAATTACGCCGCCTGCGACATTACCAGTTGATCTTAATTTATTTAAAACACATTTGAAATTAACATGTGAAAATTTAGAAAATGATAATTATCTTAATTTTCTTCTCCAATCGGCCACTAATTTTGCAGAGAAATATACACGCCGAACTTTTATTAATACAGGCTTTAGAACATATCGAAATTATTTTGAAGAATGTTTTGAAATAAGAAGATCAAAATTACAAAGCGTTACATCAATAAAATATTATAAAAATAGTAGTTTAATCGAAGCTAATAGTGATTTGTATTATTTTACAGATAGCAATGATTATTCTCGTATTTTACTTAAGCATAATCAAAAATGGCCAACAGAAATTGATATTCGATCACAAGCAATTCAAATAGATTTTATTGCAGGTTATGGTGAAACATTAAAAGATTTTCCTGAGTGGCTTCGAGATATAGAATTGGCAATTATGTTACATGCAACTGCTCTTTATGAAAATAGAGGCGATTGTGATGTAGCTTCGGTTTTACATAATTTACCAAATGCTGCTAAAGAAATTTATGATTTAATTAAGATTCAAACTATTAATGGATTAAGTTCTTGTCATCAAGATTATTATGGCTACTTGTAAGAAATTAAGAAGAACATTAACTAAAGTTTGTACTGGCGCTTTAAATAAGCGCATTCAAATTCAAACCAGACATATTAAGCCTCCAGTTGGTAATTCTGTGGATTATACTGAAGAATTTACAAATATTATTACTACTTGGGCGATGCTTGAAACAGTAACAGGAGTAACGATTTTTGATGATACAAATGTAGAGCAAGTTGTAACACATGATTTTTATATTCGTTATATTCCAAATGTAACATTTGAAAAATGGATATTATTTGATGAAAAATATTATGATATTCTTAGAGTAGAAAATTATCAGGAAAATAATTTATATTATCGAATAAGAACAAATGTTAGAGGAAGAAAAGAAATCCCTGTAAATGTGGCATAAAAATGTTCAAAGTAACTCCTGATCTTGCTAATCAAAAAGTAATTATTCAAATTAGAAATCTAATTAGCACACAAAAAACAGCTATTAGACGTGCTTTTTATTTTAGTGGTAAAGATTTAGTTAAAACATCAAAAGCTATGATAATGGAAAAACCAAAACATGGACGATTATATCGATTAAAAAAACATGGTTTAACAGTATTACATAGAGCATCAGCCCCAGGCGAAGCGCCTGCTAATTTTACGGGGGCATTAAAAAATTCAGTAGATTTTACAGTAAGCGGAGCTGAAAAGATGATTTTTGGTTCGCGTTTATATTTTCCTGATAGAAAGGGAACACCTGCTGGTGTAAAATATGGTGGTTATTTAGAACATGGTACAAAAAAAATTGCACCACGTCCTTATTTGGAACCATCAATTGTAAAAAATTACAGGAATATTCAAACTCATTTTGAGAAACATTTGAAACAAAAATTAACGGGATATGTATAATGAAAGCTTATGATATAATTAAACAATTACAATCTACTTTGCCTATTTATACAAATGCATTTTCAGATGAATTTATTATAACATCTCTTACCAGTGTTGGTTTAACTGTTACTGCTATAACATCCGAACCACATAAATTAAATGATGGTGATTATGTTAATATTATGGGTGTTTTAACTCCTAATATTATAACTGATCTTACAGCATCTGATGGAATTGCCTATGCTACAACTGAAGATTGGCATGATTTAACAAAGGGATGGCAAGAAAATGTTGAAATTTCGGATGCAAATCAAGCTGAATATAATGGAACTCATGAATTATTAGAAGTTCCGAATCGTAGAAATTTCACATATAAAATTGAAGGAAGTCCTGCCTCTCCTGCAACAGGTACACCAATTCTTTGGTATGAATTCTCAGTAGGATATAATGGATGGCATCAAATTACTGTTATAGACGATAATATTTTTACATATTCATTAGAACGAGAATTTGGTTCACCTGCTGGCGGTAATATAAAGATGCAAACAAGAGCTCGAATATCTGGTGCTGTGAGCCTAGATAGAGCATTTGCTAGTTATACAAAACAACCTAATGACAATTTATGGGGTTTTGTAATAATGGGAGAAATGAGCGCAAATAAAGATCGGGAAATTTTTTCAGATGCGACAGCTACTTTTGGAAGAGGTGAAGAATATCGACAATTAATTATTCAGCCTTTTAATATTTATGTTTTTGCTCCTGCCACAGAGGATACATCAGCGCGCCGACAAAGAGATGCAATGGAAGATTTAATTATTCCTTTTTGTAAATCTCTTTTGCGATTTAGATTTCCTACTGGATTTGTTGAAAATCCATATTCTGGAGTAATATTTTCTCATCACGGATTTTATTCTTATAATAATGCAATATATATTCATGAATTTGGTTTTGAAATGCATGGTTGGATTACTTATCCAGATACAACAAAACCTGATTATAATGTTGCATTTCGGGATATTTATATTGACTATCAAAAATTAATTAATGATGATAATCTTATGACATTACATGTTGATTTAGATGAGGTGCCATTAAATGAATAAAATTCGAGTAAAACTAAATTATGATTTAAAATCTTATAAAAAGGGAGATTTGATTTTTATTGATTCACATGATATTTATTGGCGAAAAAGATTACAAGATGCTAAAAGCGATAATTGTATCGAAATTATTTCAGAAAAACCTCGCGAAAAGAAAATAATCAAAATTTCAAAAAAAGAAAGAAAAGTGCTCAATAAAAAGACAATAAAATTAGAACGTGAGTTTGATGAAAATTATTAAATATATTAATATTAAGGATTGAATATATTAAGACTAAGGTGTACTATTATTTTAATTTAGATTAAGAGTACAATATAATGGCAACAATATTAAGACCAAAAGTAACTATAGATATAATTCCTGCTTTTCAGACGATTCAAAATGAAACGCAAAAAGTTTTATTTGTTGGACAAATGACTACAGCAGGAAGTGCAACGGCTGGTCAACTTTATACAAATATTGAAAATAATAATCAAGAAGATGCACTTTTCGGTAGGAAATCGATGTTGGCAACAATGATTCGTGCTGCAAAAAGAATTAATAAAATAAGTCGATTTGATGCAATTCCATTAGATGATGCAGGAGCTGCAACAGCATCAGTTGGAAATATTCAATTTTCAGGTACAGCAAGTGCCAGCGGTATTTTTAAAGTTTTTGTAGGTTCAAAATTAAATAATTATTATGAATTGTCAGTTGCTAATACTGATACAGCTGATGATATAGGTTCTCAACTTGAAGCTTTAATAAATGCAGATACAACGTCTTTAGTAACTGCAGTAAATACATCAGGTGATGTTGCTTTGACTGCTGTCAATAAAGGATTAGAAGGTGATCGCATCACTTTAAGTATAGAAGGCGAAGTAACGAATATAAGTGTTACATTAACGAAATTTACAGGTGGCGGTACTAATCCAACTTTAACAAATATATTTGATGTAGTAGGAAATCTTCGTTATCAGACAGTTATTTGGCCATCAACTTATGATTTGACCGAATTAACAACGTTTTTAGATAATAGATTTGATGTAGAAGATAGAATTTTAGATGGTGTTGGTTTTGTAAGTATTACTGATTCATTTAGTGGTTTAAAAACAACAGCTAATGCAAAAAATACGCAGAATTTAGTAATTTTGGGTAATCAAGCAGTATTACAGACATATTATGTAGGAGGAGCTATTTTTGAAATGGATTATGTTATTGCCGCTTATTTTGGAGCTATTCATGCATTACGTTTAAGTCCAGATGCAGATATTTCAAGATATGTTATTAGTACACAAGGAGCATTAGATAGTATTGGTGGAGTAGGTTTAGCTACTAAACCATATTTTAATACTCCATTTTATTATTTGCCTCTTATAGATCATGATAAGCAGTTTACTGATGAAGAAGTTGATGAATTAACAGAAGCAGGCGCGACTATTTTAGGCAATAATCCTGCCAATGATATTATTATCGCTGCCGATGTGGTAACTACTTATAAAAGAGATATTGCAAGTAATAAAGATTTATCATATAAATATCTTAATTATGTTGATACTGCTTCAAATATACGAGAATTTTTCCAAAATAATTTAAGAACTAGATTTCAGCAATCCAGATTAACTTTGGGTGATATAGTCCCAGGTCGAGCAATGGCAAATAGAGGTGTAATTTCAGGTTATTTAATTCAATTATTTGTAACTTTAAGTACTGCTGATTATGTATTAGTACCTGCTGGTGAAGATGCTAGAAATTATTTTAATCAAAATAAAACAATAAAATTAGATTTAGAACTCGGAAAAGTTTTAATAACAATGAAAACTCCAATTGTTACTCAATTGCGTAAGATAGAAATCCCAATGCAATTGTCTTTTTCTACAAATAGTTAAGAGGTGAAAAATGGCAATAATAGCACTCGCAAATCCAACAGTTATAGTAAATAATATTCACATTACAGTAACTCCAAATTCAGTTTCATATACTGAAGGATTTGGAGCTCAAACTATCAGAATTAGAAGCGGTGGTGGCGGAGCAATAGAATCAGTTTATACTGAAAATGTAGAGTCAAATTTTTCAAAGATCAAATTTACAATTTATTCTGATGTTCCTTATCTTGAATTAGCACGAGGCTGGAAAGTTTTAAAAAATGCTAATGTAATTGAGCTGTTAGATAATCAATTAAATTTTAATAGAATATTTAGATTTTGTGCTTTAATTACTGATTATGATGTAGCTCTTGGACATGATAGTACGATTGAACTTGAATTTCATGGTGAACCTACTATTTAATAGTTTTATATGAAAAATTTTAAAAAAGAATTTGAATTTATTTTAAATGAAGAGCTTGATTATTCTGATTCAGGCGATGCAAAAAAAACTAAAAGATTAATTTTACGCGCTCCCGCAAATATTCATAGAAATGAAACATTTAGATTACGTCAAGGTTTGTTGAAAGGAATGACTGAAGCACAAGCGCGCTTGAAAAGTTCAACTACTGAAGAAATAACTAATAAAAATCAAAATCAAACAAATGAAATTGATGATGAAATTGATGGACAAGGGATTTTAACTGGTTTATTTATGTCTGATATTGATATGGTTGAATATATGGCACTTTTTGAACGATTATTATTAAATGGTTGTTGTATAGTAGATGGTAAGATTAATCTTACAGATGGTATTCTTAAAAAAATTTCAATAGATGATGAAGAGCGATTGCTAGGAGAATATATCGCAAATTTTATTTTTCCTTCATGGATGAAGAATCAAATGAATCGTTAGATTATCTGATCTCTTGTTTAATGGTTTTTTATAAAGGTGCATTGAGCTATACTGATCTTCAATCAATGCCTATTCCTGAACTCTATCAATTAAATGCACATGCTGCTAAAATAAATAAAGAAATTGAAAAAGAGGTAAATAAATAATGTCTTTTAGTGTTTCCTATACTTTTGAAGCTGTTGATCGATTTAGTGGGGTTGCTAATAAACTTAATCAACAAATTACTACTACTACTGAAAAAATTAATCGATTAGGAAATACAATGAAAATGGCAGGTGAAAAATTAGGAAGATTTGGCCGAAGTATGACTTTAAAAGCAACTGCTCCTATTCTGCTTTTTGGGGGGTTGGCTACTAAAACATTTCTTGATTTTGAAAAATCAATGAATATGGTGGGGGCTGTAACAAAGTCTAATGCAAAACAATTAGATCAATTAAAACAAGCAGCAATTGATATGGGTGCTAAAACTCAATATTCAGCGCGTCAAGTAGCACAAGCGGAAGTATTTTTAGGATTGGCAGGTAAACATACTGGTGAAATAATTTCAGTTTTACCAAAAGTATTACAATTAGCTGCTTCAGCACAATTAGATATGGGATCAGCAGCAAATATTGTATTAAATATTATGGCTGGATATAATTTAAAAGCCGATCAATTAACTCGTGTCAATGATGTATTAACTGCAACTTTTACTAATACAAAAACTGATTTAACAGCCTTAGGCGATGCTATGAGGAGAGTTGGACCTTATGGTTCTCGGTTAGGTGTTAGTTTTGAAGAAACAGCAGCATCATTAGGTTTATTAGCTAATGCAGGATTTACTGGTGGTGTTGCAGGTCGACTTTTTGCGCGAGCTATGATTCAAATGATAAAACCAAGTGCAGATGCAATGAAACAAATGAAAAAACACAATTTAGTTTTTACGGATCAGCATGGAAAATTACTTGATTTAGTATATATATTGAAAGAATTGCGAAGAGAACAAGTAACGGGAGCGGGATATGCATTATTATTCGGTGCTCGTGCTGGACCATTGATGTCAAAATTAGTTGCACAAGGTTCGGATGCTCTTGCTGATCTTACTAAAAAATTAAAAGAATCGGGGGGGCTTGCACAAACAGTTGCTGAAGCACAAATGAAAGGTTTGATTGGTTCATTTTATCGTTTACGAGCTGCTCTCGAACATGTAAGAATAGTATTTATTAGTCGATTTGAACCTACTTTTATAAAAGTTATTCAAGCTATTACCAAATGGGTTTTAGGAATGGCCAATTCTAGTTCTTCAACTAAAAAATTTATTGTTATTGCATTAGCATTACTTGCGGGATTGGGTCCGCTTAGTATTGCATTGGGGCATATTGCTGTTGTTTTATTTGTATTACAAAAAATGGGAATTGTAGCAGTTGTAATTAAAGCTATAGGAACATCATTTAGATTTTTATGGCGTGGGATTTTGGGTCCTATTGGCCTTATAATAACTTTAATTACTATTTTACCGATTTTATATCGGAAATTTAAAATTGTTAAAGATATAATTGATAGTGTAGTACATGCTTTTAGATGGTTTCATAATGAACTTGCAAAAGGAAGAGGAACTTATATGCAAATAAATCCACCACAAGCAACTCGAGTTAGCCCAATTATAGAACATGCAAGGCCTGCTACAAAAGTTCATTCTACATTAGATATTAATGTTCATGATCGAGAAAATTTAATTAAAAGTATTGCAACTCAAAGCTCAGGAGAAATGAATATTAATTTAGGTCAAAATATGGCTATGTCGAGGTAATATATGTCAACACTACAAAGACTATATACAGGAAGCTTTAGAGGCGCAGAATTTTATTTCCAATCATTAGATACTACTAGTGGCAGAAAAACAGTTATTCATGAATTTCCCAAGAAAGATAACCGCTACGTTGAAGATTTAGGCAGAAATTTAAGAACTTTTACAATAACGGCTCAAATATTCGGAACTTATGGATCAACTATTGATTATGAAATAAAAAAGAAAAGATTACGTGATGCTTTAAATACAGAAGGAATCGGTTTGTTAATTCATCCATTTTATGGAGCAATTAATGCTGTTCCATTAACATTTACAGAACGCGATAATATTACAGAAATAAATGTAACAACATTCGAGATGAGTTTTGTTGAAGCAAGTCCAAATATCTATCCCGCATCGACAGGTCAAAATAAATCATTAATTAATCGTATTTATGATTCGATTTATAATTTTGTTAAAGATGATTTACATGCCGAATGGGTAATAAATTTTATTAGAAATATTGATAATGCTGCAACACAATTAATTCATTTGTATGATTTATTTTCTGCTATTAGCAAAACGATAACATCGTTTGGTAATAAAAAAGATTTTTTTCATAATGATTTAGAAGAATTCAATAGAAATATTTACAAATTACCACAAAATTCAGAAAATTTGTCTGAAAGTATTACGAATTTATTTGCACAATTCGATGAATTAGCTAATACAGAACAAGGTAGATTTAATGCTAACCAGAAAATTTTTGGTTTTGGTGAAACTGATAATCCTATTGAACGAAAAACAACAGAATTAGTTGAACGCGATAATAATCGTAAATTATTAAATGGTTCTATTAATTCTTTGGCTCTTATTAATATGTATGATTCAGCAATTAATTTGGAATATAAAGATGAATTAGATTTGAATCAAATGACTGCACTTTTAGAAAATAATTATCAACGATTATTAGATAACCAAACTAATTTTTTAAGTGAATTATTATTTAATGAAATTAATGATATTAGAGATGAGGTACGTTTATTCTTCGAAAATTTGCAAATTACTATTAATAAAATTAGTGAAATTGAAACAAAAACCATTCCGATAACTATATTAGCTTATAAATATTATAATAATATTGATAATTATCAAGAAATTATTAATTTAAATGATATTGCAAATCCTTTATTTGTAAAAGGTAAAATTAGGATTTTATCGGCATGATTACACTAGAAGTTAATGGAGTTAATTACACAGGATTTACTGAGATATCTGTTACTAAATCCTTAACAGATTTTTGCGGTAAATTTTCTTTTGTTACAGTTTGGGATGAACAACGGCATTTCCCAATAAAAATAGGTCAACGATGTAAAATAAGAGTAGAAAATACAGTCATTATAAATGGCTTTATTGAACAACTTAATATTACTTATGATTCGACATCACATGTTATAAATGTAATTGGTCGTGATAAAACTGCAGATATAGTTGATAGTACATTAGCGGAAGATATTGAATTTACTGCTCCCTATACATTAGAAAATATAGCAAAAAAAGTATTAAATAAATTGAATATTAAAAATATCACTGTTTCGAGTAATGTTCCATTAAGTCCTTTTCAAAAAGGAGAATTAGAAAGTGGTGAAATAGGGATAAAGGCTTTTGATTTAATTGAAAAATATGCACGGAAAAAACATGTATTAGCAACAACTACTGGCGATGGGAATATTTTATTTAGAAGGTCTGACCTGAAAAACAAATATAAAACAATTTTATCTTTAGATGAAATAACACAATTAACAATAAAATCTGCAAATGTAACTTATGATAATAGTAAACGTTATCATACTTATATTGTAAGATCACAAACAAATGATAGCGTTGTTTATTTTGATGTTGATACTGCAGTTAATGTGCCAAAAAAATTAATTTATGATAATGAAATAAGAAATAGTAGAATTTATAATTTTATTGCAGAACAAGCATTATTAGGTGAAGAACAAGCAAAAACAAGAGCACAATGGGAAGCTAATTTTAGAAGATCACAAGCTTTTACATATAATTGTACAGTTCAAGGATTTATTCCTGTTAATGATAAAATCATTTGGCAGCCTGCATATTTTGTGCAAGTTATTGATGAATTTAGTAATATAAATTCAACATTATTAATAGAACAAGTACAATATAATTTTTCTTTAAGTTTAGGCTCGCAATCGGTTTTGAAATTAGTAACCGCCGATGCATTTACATTAGAAGTGGAAAGACCAGAAAAAAAACAAAATGAAGAGCCACAAGGACCTGTATATTTTGATAAACAGGAACAAGAATAATGTTAAATGCAATTTGTACTAAATTAGCTAATTTAATTAAATATGCTTATGTATCTCGTACTATTGAAGATAATCAAAAAGTAGCTTTAACACAAGCATCATTTTTAGGTAAAACAGCGAATGTACAAGTTATTTCGCCATATGGTTTATCTGTTCATTTACCTTTAAAAACAAAATTATTATTATTTAATATACAAGGAATTGAAGAAAATCGGGCAGTAATTGGATTTTCTCAGGATGAGAGATTCAAGAATTTGAAAGAAGGTGAAGTAATAGTTGGTAGTCCTAAAACGCAAACATACATAAAATTTGATAAGGATGGTAATATTGAAATTATTGGAAAAGGCAAAATAAATGTTACAACAACAGGTGATATTGATTTTAAATGTGATAATTTTAATATCGATGCCACTCAAGTTAATTTAGGACAAGGAGGAAATAAAATAGCTAGATTAGGTGATGAAGTGACTGTTGGAACTGAGACAGGCACTATAACTGGTTCTGGCAATAATACATCAACATAGAGAAATAAATGGCTGATATAGATATAGCATTAAATAAAACAGATAAAGATTATTGGGATATATCATTTGTTAATGGTGATTTCAAAAAAACAGATGGTTTTGAAACGGCAATTAATATGACATTAATGTGTGAAAAACGTGCTGCCGATAGTGAAATTCCAAAACCTGAGTTACAAAGAGGATGGTGGGGCAATTTATTATTGCCTTTTGATAAATTTGAAATTGGTTCTAAATTATGGCTTTTATCACAAGCACGTACTACACAAGAAACATTAAATAATTCAATAACATATACCCAAAATGCTTTTCAATGGTTTATTGATGATGGTTATTTAGAAAAAATTGATGTTAATGCTGAATATCAGGGCATTGATAAGACAAAATTAATTATAAGAATCGATTTTATACGATCTCAGAATATAGTAGAATCAAAGTATTATTCAATATGGGATAATACATTTATTTGAGAATTTTAAATGAGTTTAATATATCCAGAAAGCCGAACTGAAATATCTAATCGTATGAAAACTGATGTGCAAAATCAGTTGCCAAATAGTGATCCATTTTTAAGAGCTTCTTTTATCTGGACATTAATAATTGCTTATAGTGGAGTTATATTTGATCTTTATTCAGTTATTCAAGATTTACAAAATGAATTATTTCCTGATACTGCATCGGGAGATTTTGCTGAGAGATGGGGAAATTTTAAAGGCATTACAATAAATCCTGCATTTGGTGCAAAAGGAAAAGCGAATGCAACAGGAATTTTAGATACAGTTATTCCTGTTGATACATCATTACAAACTGCAGATGGAAAGCAGTATTCAACCAATGATGATTATAAAATTACGGAATATACTATAAATGTTGATTCAATTGTTAGAAATGGAACAACTGCAACAGTAACGACATTATCTGAACATAATTATGCCTCAAATCTTAATGTAACTATAAGTGGAGCCGATCAATCAGAATATAATATTACAGCTTCAATCATTGTTACTGGATTAAAAACATTTCAATATGAAATGACAGGAACTCCTACAACGCCTGCTACAGGAACAATACAATCAACAGCCACATTTGCAGATTTAAATTTAAGTTCAATTGATTTTGGTTTAGCAACTAATGTTGATGGAGGAAATGCTTTAACATTAGTTACTCCAATAGCAGGAATTGATTCGACAGCTTATACAGAATATGAAGGATTATCAGGTGGAGCTGATGCTGAAACTGATGATCAATATCGTAATCGTTATATTGATGCTTATCAAAATCCAATTGCACATTTTAGTGTTGCCGATATTGAAGCTAAGGCAAAAACTCAACCTGGTGTTACTCGTGTTTTTGTGGCAAGTGCTACACCAGATGCTGGGCAATGCGAAGTTCTTTTTATGCGAGATAATGATGAAAATCCAATTCCAAATGCTGAAGAAATAAATGAAGTTAAAGATTTATTATTAACAATAAAACCTGTTGAAATGGAAGATGTAGATTTAATTGTTTTAGCACCAACTCCTGTTATAGTTAATTTTACATTTAGTTTATTAGACCCAGATACTACTGCTATGAGGAATGCTATTGAGGCTAATTTAGAACAATTTTTTAAAGAAGTTCCAGAAGTAGGCATTGATTTAGCGGAAGATGGTTATAGGTCTGCTATTTATCAAACAATTGATCCAGAAACAGGGCAATTTGTAAGAGCATTCTCATTAAGTACTCCTACAGGTAATATTTCTATTGCTACTCGTGAAATAGCAATTTTAGGGGATATTCAATGGTCAGTCTAATTTTAAATTTTCAATTAATTTCTTTATTTTCATCTTTTTTTCCTAATTTTTCTATTATAAAAATTGAATCATCTTTTGAATCTATTTTTTGCCAACCATTGCTATCATAATAATAATAAACATTTTCAACCTTATCATAAGCAATGACACCTATTACAGGCTTGGCTTTAGCCAATTCTTCTCGATTGAAAACATTCATTATTTGTATTGTTGCTTCTGTTAAAGATATGACTGAATATCTTGCATGAGGAAGACAATTAAGTGTCATATCAGTTACTTTCTCTTCAGGATTTAATTTTGTTAATTCCTCAATTAATTTCTTTATTTTCATTATTTTTCTCCAATTGTTTATATTCAGTATCTAATTCACCAAATGCTTTTTCAAAAGCATTTTTAATTCTTTTTGTTATTTTATTCATTCGTTCCTCAGGTGTTTCTATAGGTAATTCATCAAAATCATGGAGAGAAAAAACCATTAAACTTTTCCATCCTTTAACAAAATTATGAGTTGATTCTTTCATTTCTTTTTTTTTCTTCTTTTAACTTTTTTCTTCGTTCATCTTCTTTATGAGCTAAATAACTCGTAGCCTTTTCTTCGGCTATTGCTGTTTTA
>Ga0209636_10001454_pt1 | contig 23982 bp, 23 predicted proteins | sample DeeMarSWOR152_54_FD_187464 | JGI IMG/M metagenome (GOLD analysis project Ga0209636, IMG submission 187464) | Marine sediment microbial communities from White Oak River estuary, North Carolina - WOR-1-52-54 (SPAdes) (version 2) | ecosystem: Environmental > Aquatic > Marine > Intertidal zone >...
TCTGGCGATCAGTTTCAAATTCTTCGGGTGTTAATACAATAATATCTCGAGCAATTCCCAATCCTTTTAATGCCCTGTCCATCGCAACCATCAACTCTCTTCGACTTCCATTAATTGGACAAATGACCAGAATATCAACATCACTGCGCGTATCGGCTGTTTGGCGGGCTTGTGAGCCAAAAAGAATAATTCGATGGGGTTGAAATCCATCAACCAATCGTTTAACTATGCTTTTTAAAAGTTGTTCGGAAACCATGTATTCACCGTTTCAAATTGAAATCTTTCGATATTATCTTATGGTTCTTAATATAAGCGATATTCTTTAATTTTGCAAGAAAAATATGAATAGTGTAGAAGTGAAATGTGAAAAGGGAAGAGTGAAAAGTGAAATGATAAAAGGTTCACTATTAAAGCCAGGGCAGAAGTATAAAATAATATCTTTATGAAGGATCTTGGAAAAATTGAAATCAATTGACGAGAATACTAAATTTTATTATTAACCTCAGCCGTAATAAACCGCCTCACCTGGCTCAAGCCAATCGCAGCCGCCAATCCAATTCCTGTCAATGTTCCCCAGAGAATAAATGGACGATTCAGAAAATGATCCAGCAGTATGCCGCCGTAAAATGGACCTATGGATCGACCCAATCCCTGAAATACGCCGTATAATCCCAGGTAGCTACCTTTCTGGGATTCGGGCGCCCAATTTGAGGCAAGCGTTGTTCCCGATGGAATAAAAAAGATTTCACCGAATGTCAACATCACAATAGCTGTCGCCAGCATCAAAAAATTTGCACTGACAGCAACCACCAGGTAACTTAACGCAGACAGTGATGCTCCCAATGCCAGCGCCCGAGTTAACGGAATTCGGCGTATCCAGCGGATGCCCTGAATTTGAAACAGGATAATCACCGCGCCGTTAACCGTGTATAAATATCCCAATTGAATTTTCGATATGTTCACCACTTCAATGCTAAAAACAGAGAGAGTCGTTACAATCTGGGTAATGATTGAAAAAACGAGCATGATGAGAATGCCATAAAAAATGAAATGATAGTTTTTGATCAATTTATTCAGGTCTTTAAAGCGGAATTGGGAGCGAACGTCATTGGTGTGAGAATCGGGAATGAAGCGATAGACGATAACCACAGCAATGGTGAAGAAAAACGCCGCGATCAGAAAAATCAGGTGATAGGACAGCGAGGCAAGATATCCACCGATGGCGGGACCGATTGCCCAACCAAAATTAAAGCCCATTCGCTGGAATCCGTATGCTTCAATTCGGTCTTTGGCAGAAACCACATCAGAAATCATGGCATCAGCAGCGGGCATAAACATGGAGCCAAAACCGTAGGCGAGTAAAATGGCGATCCCAATGAAAAACAGGGGTAAATTAGCCAGGATTGTTATGGCTAACAGCATGAATGCCAGGGTTCTGCCCACACCGGCAATGAGCATGATTTGCCGGCGACTGAACCGATCGGCGAAACTGCCGCCCAACATCTGCATGGCTGCTCGAATGACTGCCACGCCCAGAAAAATTGATCCGATGACAGTCATGGGGACATTTTTTTCAGAGAAAAGATACACACTGATAAACGGCAGGATAATGGAGAAGCCGAGGGCATTGATTATTCTTGTGAACAGTATATACCAGACTCGTCGGTCATAATAATAAAATTTGTCATTAATTTTTTGCCATTTGCCATTAATCACATCTATCATCATCGACCTAAATCTCGCTCATCTTCGGGAACAGTTCCATCTGCGTCTCATACAATCCAACCTGCTTAATAATTTCATTGAGTCTTGACGTATCTTTTTCAATATCCAGGTCATCGGTGTCAATAATCAGCACCCGATTTTTTTGCGCATACTGTTTAATCCAGTTCTCATAAGCTCGATTCAGTTGCGCTAAATACTCTTTATCAATATCCCGTTCATAATTGCGACTGCGCTTTCGAATGCGACTGATCAATGTCCAGGTTGAGGCTCTTAAATAAATAATTAAATCTGGAAAACGGAGAGAGGCGATAATGGTTTCATACAAATCTTTATAATTGAGATAGTCTTTTTCAGACATGACTTTATTCAAATATAAATTCCTGGCAAACACTTCACCATCTTCAAAAATGGTTCGGTCTTGAATACATGTCATGTTCGTTCGCTGAATTTCCAGATGGGCTTTAAATCTTTGAGTCAAAAAAAATATCTGAGAGTGAAAACTCCATCGCTCCATATCATAATAAAAATCGGCTAAGTATGGATTTTCAAAAACTTTCTCATAGTAAGGACGCCAATCATATCTATCGCTTAATAGTTTTGTCCAGGTTGTTTTTCCAACACCAATATTTCCTGCTAAGGCGAAAAAATAGTTGCTGCTCAAATATGACCTCTTTATAATATTATAAGAATTTTTTTAATAACAAATACTTGATATGACTCACCGCAGAGTTCCCAGAGAACGCAGAGAGAGCAGAGGAAAAATTTATTAAATAACTTCTTGTTAAATTTTAAATTTCGTTTTTATACGAAAAGCCAATTGGTGTTCGAATAACTATTAATGTAGAAATGAACTCAAAACAGGAGTGCATTGCCTTTATGCATTGCAAGCGGTGCATAAAGGCACCGCACTCCCGATCTGAAAACCACTTCGTATTTACTATAAAAGATTTATTCTCTGCGACCTCTGCGTCCCCAGCGGTGAATTAACCATTCAAAAAAGTCAGCTTCCTATTCTGCTGTATCAAGACTGTATCTTTCAACCAATGTTTATCATCTGTTACGGGATAATCGGTCGTGTAATGAAGTCCCCGACTCTCTTTGCGATAGAGGGCACAATTGATGATAAGCTTTGCTACCATGACCAGATTCCGAAGTTCGATGAGTCCTGCTGTAATTTTGGTCTTTTTATAAAAATTCTCTATTTCTCTTGAAATCAAATTGATACGACGAAGTGCTCGTCTCAAACGAAGATTAGAACGAACAATTCCCACATAGTCCCACATTAAACTTTGTACTTCTTCCTGATCATGAGAAATTAGAATCCATTCTTCCTGATTAAAGGTTCCTTCATCGTTCCATTGAGGGATGTCAGGAATATCATAAGATAATTCGGTATCGATTTTCTTTACAACATCCTCGTAAACTTGATGGGCAAACACAACCGCTTCCAATAAGGAATTGGAAGCCAAACGATTAGCGCCATGAACACCGGCACAGGCGACTTCACCGCAAGCATAGAGATTTTTAATCGTCGTTCGACCGTGAATATCGGTTAAAACACCGCCGCACATGTAATGAGCTGCAGGAACAACAGGAATCGATTGGTTTGTAATGTCAATATTGAATTGAAGACATTTTTCGTATATGTGTGGGAAGCGGATTTTAATTTCCTGACTATTTTTATGGGTGATATCCAGATAAACATATTCTTCACCACGTTTTTTCAATTCAGCATCAATAGCGCGAGCCACCACATCCCGCGGGGCTAATTCAGCCATGGAATGATAATTTTTCATAAACTGAATCCCATTTTGCGTTTTTAAGATTCCACCGAATCCACGAACAGCTTCGGAAATTAAAAAGGAATTGGCTTTTGGGTGATATAATGTGGTTGGATGAAACTGCATAAATTCCAGATTGGCAATCTTCGCACCAGCGCGGTAAGCCATGGCAATGCCATCGCCAGTAGCGATCTGGGGATTGGTTGTATGAAGATATATCTGTCCGCAGCCTCCAGTTGCTAATATTACTGCCTGTGATAAAAATCGTTTAATTGTATTGCTGCTTTCATCAAGGACGTAAGCGCCCCAACAGTGTAAGTCCGAACTAACATTTTTATCCAAACTGAGGTGGTGTTCTGTAATTAAATCGATGGCAATGTGTTGCTCAAATATTTTGATATTCGGATGCTTTTTAATTGCTTCGAGTAATGACTGCTCCACGACCTTTCCGGTCAAATCTTTTGCATGGACGATTCGATTGCGGCTATGTCCCCCTTCTCTGCCTAAATCAAGCTGGTTTTCTTTTGGAGGATTTTGGCGTGAAAATTCTACGCCCCACTCAATTAATTCCTGAACCCGTTTTGGACCATTAGAAACCAGAAATGCAACCGAATCATCATGGCATAATCCTGCACCTGCTTTTTTGGTATCCTCGATATGTAATTCATAAGAATCATCTTTAGAAAACACTGCAGCGACTCCCCCTTGAGCATAATTTGTATTTGACTCTGCCTGTTCTTTTTTGGTAATAATCGCTACCGTTCCGTGCCTGGCAGCTTTTAGAGCAAACGATAGTCCTGCCATACCGCTGCCGATGACTAAAAAGTCGGTTTTTGTGATCATATTTTTGGGTAATTAGGTTATTAGTCCCTAAATAGTCAGTTTCTTGTCCAATGAGCAAAAAAATTTAGGACACAGAAATGAAATAATTAATTCAGTGAGAGTTCCAATTCTGTGAGCGATTAAATTTTCTTTTTGGTTCTGGCTTTGCCAGGTTAGGAAATTAGATAATAAGGTAATTGGGTAATGTGGTAATTAGTACCAATCTCTTGCACAATTAATAAATATTTAATAGAAGGGATTTAACTGATCGAACAGATTTAACCGGGTTAAGTTATTATTATTTAAAAAATCCGTTTCAATGCTTTAAATCCCTACCTGCGGCAGGCAGGCGTTCGATCCGCGTTCTATTAAATGCTTTTTGATTAATTAGCTGTTCATTCGATTAAAATAGATTAAACTTAATATAATTTTATCTTAAAATCAAGGAGAATATTGTCGAGTAATTAAAACAATCGGATCAATTCTGTGGGAGTTCATTTCTGTGGGCAATGAGTATTTAGTTTAGTTAGAAGAAATAGAAGAATGTATATCGATCGATTTTTTTTGGCAAAAAAAAGGCCAGCATCGCGTTCCCAGTTCGATGCTGGCCCCCCCCTAATCTCAGATGTGAATCAATTAACCTAAAGAGAGTTCCCAATTCTCCTTCAGCAAATCAATTTACCCAAAATTCATCTTTACTATAAAAGCAATTATGTAGATTTGCGGAAAAATTTTTTCTACCATTAATGACAATTTCAAACTACTATTTCTTAACTATTTATTTGAATATAGCTTGATGATCTTTGTGTTTTTATAATAATGTTGCAAAATTTTATGATATGGTATGTTTTTCATCGCCATCACAGTTGCGCCCACCTGACAAAGCCCTACGCCATGTCCCCATCCTCCACCTTTTAACCTGAACTGCTCGACTTTACCGTCTGAGCTATATTCTTTTTCAACATAAAAGCAGGAACTATATAGATGACTCTTCGACAAAATCCGTCGAATTTCCAATTCCTTTCCTATTTTCAATCTTTTTTTTGAACCGACCAATTCAATATAGATTAATCTGCCTGAATCACCACGTTGGAGTGGAATAATATCTTGAAGTTCACCGATGTCCTGACCTGTTTTCTCAAAAATTAACTGTTCTAATTCTTGACGGCTGTATTCGACTTCCCAGCGGAATAAATTTTTTGTTGAATACAGGTTCGCTAATTTTGGTGGTAAAGCATACAGTTTTGTGTTGCAGTAAGCAGGAACCTCTGTATCGATCAATTTTTTTGCCTTTCCTTCTGTGTTGGCTGGATGATCGATAGGCTGGTTGCTATCCACACCCATAACCATGTACGGAATGTCTCGATTTTCCCACACATTATGATATCCTTCCATAATACCACCGCAAATTTTCGAATAACGAGCATCACAAATCTCATCTTCAAACATAATCACTTCGCCCCAGGTATTCTCCACCGCCTGACGAGAAACCTGCTGTTCCCGCTTTTTTCCCTGGTAACATTGACAGTGATCGTCTGAACAGAGATGAAAAGTGGTATTATAATGATGTTTACCCATTGTTGCTAAAACTGTGTTGCGAGCCACGATTGTCTGGGTCTCTAACAGCCCTAATGGGCAATCTGGAGTCATCTCAGAAGAATTCACGCTTACCAGATAATTCTCAATATCCAGTTCATTGATTGCAACTAATTTGCCCTGGTTATTGAATCCGACTTCAATAATGCCCCGATAGTCCAGATTTTCGTACTTTTGCCAGTGAAATTCTATACCGATCATAATATCATAGACGGTGATATGCGTAAATTCGTCGACAGTATCAGGAACGATGCGCACTGCTGATCCTAAATTTTGAACTGATAATTCTATTTCACCCATAGCTGGTTTTATTATATTTTCGATAACTACGTATTCGCCTGGATTAGTTTGATTGTTACGAAATACCAGTGCATCCTCATAAGTAGAAAAATCACCAATGGTAATCCAATGTTCACGATTATCAATTTTATGATGATTAACTTCAAAACAAAGGCCGACGGTACGCGTTTGTGCCGCTAAGCCCCGTAGTTGGAGATCATTAATCCATTTATCAGCTTTGGATAATTCCTTCTCGATCGCAGCTCGAACTTGATAATTGATTTCCGCGGGTTGACTGGAACGAATTTTCAAAACATATTTCTGATCAGCTAAACCAGAGAATACCTTTTCTCCATAAGAATTTACTAAGGAAAAAGATTTGTTACATTTAAAAGCTACCGTATCAGATGATTGGATGATCCCAATTCTAATATTTGGAATTTTGTCGGATACTGTCAAGTTTTGCCTCCCGTTAATCTACTAAAGATGAATCACAAAATTTATAGAATAATTTCATACTGTAAAATATAATTACAATTGCCACAATTATAATGGGAATACTAACATGATTTTTATAAAGATACCACTGATAATTTGCTGGTTCAACATTTGTAAAAATCAGGGCGATTCCATTATTGATCAAGTGAACAATTATAGCAGGAATAATACTGTTACTTTTCCATGCCATGACTCCTAAAATGACTCCAATAATCATCACTTGAATACTCCACCAGGGATTGAAATGAATAATAGTAAAAATGAGAGCACTGGACATTACAGCCTTTGTAACATCAAAATGATATTCAAAACTCGTTTGCACGAAACCACGGAACAGGAGTTCTTCAACAATAGCTGCAAAAAAAACTGCTGAAATAATAATAATGATCAAATCCGGGATAGAATGAATTTTTAGAGACTCTTCAATTGCATTTTTAAGAATCTCAGGCATGGGGAAAAAAATTTGGACTATCCGATCAATCTCATCCGATATAATTGTGAAAGCGATTCCTATTAAGATGCTTGTTATAATAATATTCTTGTTAACAGGGCGCAATCGAAAAAGAATCACAGGAGATAATCTACTCCTGAAAGTAAAAATTAATGCTGGCACAATAATTATAGCCTCCAATAAAAAAAGCTCAGTTTTTGCCCCGATTACAGTTCCAATCAGACCTAATATGAATGTTATAGACACTGTGATCAAAACAACGACAATTACTTGCCAGATTTGTGGGTACTGATCTTGTTGATGTTCTGTTTCCATTATCTCTCACAAAATTATCTAATTTACTATTCGACTTATTATAATTGCTGCCGCAAGTGCCATGTTTAACGATTCGGCTTTACCATACGATGGGATTTTAACTATTTTATCAAAATAACGCCAAAGTTCTTTATCAATTCCTCGATTTTCGTTTCCAATAGCCAGAACCATGGGAATTGGGTAGTTGACTTGATGGTAAAGATTTGCCCCATTAACATCAGAAGCAAAAGTGTGATAACCAAGTTGTTTTAAGCGAGGAAGCAAAATGTTAAGGTCTACTTCTTCAACGATGGGCAAGTGAAAAATCGATCCCATCGTCGAACGAATAACTTTTGGATTGAACAACTCTACCGTTCCGTGACTTAATAAAATTGTGTCAATGCCAAACCAATCGCAAGTACGAATGATTGTTCCAACATTCCCTGGATCCTGCCCTTCGCTTATAATTACCGTGTATTTGTTATATTTCTCCAGAATAGCATTCAGATCAATTCTTCTCTGTTGAACGATGCAAAATATACCCTGAGAATTAACCGTATCAGCTAATCGATTCACTTCAGATTGATGAATCTCAATAATTTCAATTTGTTTATTCCGAGCAGTCTGGATGATTTCATTGAATTTTTGGGGAGACAAGTTTTCGGAGTGTACAAGCAGTGTTTCGATAGTGAAATCCGATTGGAGTGCCTCCTGACATAAACGATATCCCTCGACTAAAAATACCCTTTGTTCTGTACGATATTTCTTTAGCTTAAGCTGAAGTATCTTTTTTAATCGAGTTTGAGAAATCATAAACTAATGAGATAGATATAAATTTATTATTAATTTGTTTCGAAGTATTTTTCTTCTTCTTCCTGAATTATATTCATCACCTCTTCGGCAGTTGTTGAATGTAATAATCTATTCCGAAATTCTTCTCGATGCATTAAACGGGAAATTCGGCTTAATGCTTTTAAATGAGGACCTGTTTTATCAGGAGGACCCACGAGCAAAAATATTAAACGAACAGGTTTATTATCGATTGAATGAAAATCAACATCTCCATCAGTAATCCCTAATGAAGCGACAATATCTTTCACCCCTTCAGCTTTTCCATGAGGTATGGCAACATGATCACCGACCCCGGTGCTCATGACCCTTTCACGATCAAGAATGGCTTTCAAGATTTTATCACGATTTCCAATCTTTTTTTTCTCAAATAGATGATCAACCATTTCTTCGATAATTTGCTGCTTTTCATGATTCTTCAAGGGAATTATCACATGATCATCTGTCAGAATATCAACTAATTTCATTAACATATCCTCCAAAAATTAATCTACAATTTAAAAAAAATTTTTTAAATTGCAAACATTTTTTCGTGCACAAATAAAAAGTGCGTTGAAAAATTTCAACACACATTTTTTATGGGGGTGGGATAAAATAATTTACGCATATTGATTTTATGACTTATTATCTTTAAACAAAAATAAATTTTCAAATGTCCACCTGCCAGATGGCGGATTTAATCCCAACCTCTAAATCAACAATCTCTATTTAACTAAAATGGTCGATTAATGTTTCTCAAGATTATAATTTATAACCAAACTTCCGAAGCAATGTTTTCCTTTCTGCAATATCCTCTTCTTGTTCAATTCCTACAGTTTCTAATCCATCAATTACTCCTAATATACCTCTCCCCTGATCTGATTCCGCAATGATTACCTCGAGGGGATTGGCTGTGGCACAAAAAATTCTGCAAACTTCGGGAACGTTTTTGACTTCTTTTAACAAGTTAATCGGAAATGCATTTTTCATAAACAAAATAAAAGTATGTCCTGCGCCTAGATTCAACGCATTCTTTTGCGCCAGCTTAATGAGTTCATCATCATTACCAGACCAGCGAACCAGTCTCTTCTCTGATGCTTCACAGAAAGCGAGTCCAAATTTTATTTGAGGAACGGAATTAACCAATGCTTCGTGAATATCTTCCACTGTTTTAATGAAATGTGAGTGACCAAGAATTAAATTTAAATGGTCGGGATTTTCAATTTTTACCAGTATCAATTCCATGAGAGATCTCCTGTTTTAGAATTAGGATTTTTTTTATGTTGTAGTCGTTAAGCTATAATCATCTCATTTAAAGCCTCCTTGAGCATTTCTAAGCATCCCTTAAGTGTTATGGACTCTGTTATTATATTCATTACAGGTTGCTTTTTCATGTCGTGCCTGTGCATACAGGCATCTCCTATTTGTTTGTAAATATGGAGGTTTCTGCATTCGTAGGAAAGACAGCATTACCAAAATTCTGATCTATAACGAGTATACTTCTGACCATTCGACTAAATATTCCACGTAACCAGAATTTGTTTTTGCATACTCTGAGGTTTATGTAGTTATCTCTTCCGCTTTATATTTAACGTTAGGAACAGATATTCGTGGTGCTTCAGCGATCAAGTCTGAATTCTCAATTATCTCTGCTAACCATTCACCTACGTCAGCTTTAACTACTTTTTCACCACACTTCCGACATACTCCAACTGGAACATTTTCAACGACAATGAGTTCCCCTCGAATCCAGAAATCTTGTTTTATGTGATCTTCTTCTAAAGGCGTTCCACAAATTTCACATTTCCCATGATCATACTTATTATTTTTTTTATCCATTTTTGAATCAGATATTGGACTTTAATATAATAAAAATTCTGTTTGCTGTCAAGAGGATACATATTTTCCTGATTCGGGATGTTAATTTATTTACTTTAACCTATAATTTTCTATATCTCCGCACCATGCCTCCTCGCATTCCGATGCACTCGTTTCCGAACAGGCTCTGTTCCTAGCTTTATTAAAAGATTAATGATAGTTTTAATGATGATACTATTATCCCGTCCATAATTCTTCCACAATGCAGGAAACCAATCCAGATTATGATCCCAGCAGGCGGTGATCAATTCATAATGCTTTGGAGTTAAATCTTTCTTTAGAAACGGCTTGGCATATTCAAGTCTGGTCGTTTCCATCGGGGTAAAAAGCAGTGGAACGACAATGCTTTGATATGGTTTCAAAGATTTAATCAAATCGATTGTAATTTGAATATCCTGTTGATCTTCTCCAGGAAGTCCCATAATAATTGTTGAACAACAGACGATATGGTTTTCGTGGAACAGCTTAAAAGCCCCTTCAACAACTTTGGGCCATTGATCAGGTTTGAAAGGATAAACTTTTCCTTTCATGTGTTGTTTAATCAGTTTGGGACTTCCCGTTTCAATTCCGACCTGAAAAGCCTTCGTTGGATGCTTTTCGGTTCCCAATTCTAAAACCTGAGAGACTTGTTTAACCGTCTCTGGCGAACTCATGGCAGACGATAAAGAAGCATGGCTGGCAGTGACCCATTTGACGCCTGGCACATGATACACTTTCTCAAATAGTTCAACTACAGCTTCAGAATTCACTTTTAAGCCATCGGATTGGTAAAGAAAAATATCTTCGCCGTGTAGAATGACTCCCCGGTTTCCAGCTTTCACATTCACTTCAACTTCTCTTAAAATATTTGCTAATGGTCTGGAACGAACTTTTTTTAAAGAAGGTACACAGAAGGCGCAACTACGAGCACATCCGCGGGTTGCTTCGATAATTCCACAAATCGTACCACCAAGGATATCTGCAATACTTTCATCTAGTGCAATTTCGCCTTCAACGACTTCCGGAATTGGTGAATGATTTTCAATTGCTTGTTTAAAAAGATTCGGTCCCGTTACTTCGCCTTCACCCACAACAACACAATCGATCCCGAATTCTTTTCTTTTTGCTGGATTGATAGATAATTGCCAGGCACCAGGTCCGCCTAAAAAAATTGTTGGCTTGTATTTTTTAATTGATTCATTTTGCAGCAATTCTCTCAGCTTAACAGCCATTCGTCCTTCGCCACCCCAAAGTTCGACAAATGTTGACGTTGCGGGTCCAATACCCAATGGATCATTTGCACTGATCGATAGAATTTTTGTATCTTCGGAGACGACTTTATCGAGATGGTCTGGATGGGCTACTATCACCTCTTCACGTTTAAATCCATTGGCTAATAGTGCTGCCTCAATCTTTCTCATCCCGTAATTGGCGTAAATTAATGCTCCTCTGTCATCTACGGAACCGCTGGGACAAAATACTGGATAGTAGAACCAATCAGGCAAAACACCCTGAGGCAAGCAGGCGCTGAATCCGAAAAACATATTGCCATGATATTGACTCGCCATGGTTCGGTCGCAGGTGAGGACGATTTTGTAGCCCATAATTATAACTCACTATTTTCGTGATAAAATTTTATTAAAATCTTTTTCGTTCACATTTAATAAGCCTACTGCTGGTAATCTTTCCGTTAACAACCGCCAGTTCTTATCTTTGTCAAAAATCTCTTTAAAAATTGGCAGAGCATCATCAACCATTCCGACATTTGCCAATGAGACCGCATGCCAGTACTTCATTTCAAGATTATCGGGAAACATTCTCTCAGCCGCACCGTAGGCTTGCAACGCTCCTTGAATGTCGTTTTTCTCAATCGCCAGGTCACCCTGGTTCATATATTCATAAGCACGAAAAACTTTTAACAATCGTTTGATTTCCCTGACCGGCTCCGGGTGATCTTCCACACGCAAATCAATCAATCGGTCTTCCCAGATTTTACCGGTCGACTTACCTCTAACCACTAAAACTGCTGCGGATTGTTTGCCACGAATATCGCCGCCAACTTCCTGGGCTGCTTCCAACGCAGCGACCATTCTTTCCGCCAGATGCCCTTTACTTTTTTTGAATGCTTTCTCCATAGAGGACCAGACTTTATCATTCAGCATAAGATTGGCTTGTACAGAAAAATTGTCTCCGATAATATGTCCTGCATCGGGGATACACTTTTTCCCAGTATAAGCAGCTACATTGCCTTTCGCATCGATAATCGCCAATTGTCGCACATCTCGCCCTTCATCGGAATCGATCAATATTTTCAAAGCTTCCTGAGCCGTTTTTCCTTGCTTCAATAATTCTAGCCCTCGAGGTCCGAAAGAGACATTCACGAATGATTGGGTGCCAATAGCGCCAACTCCTGCTTCTGCCCAAGATACAAGCGATCCGACCGAAAACCAATGTGATTGGACAGCAACGCCCAGTTCCCCTGTTTCAGGATCATGAGCAACGATAGAATAGGTGCTTGCCAGTGGAGTAGAAAAAACATTTTGGGCGTAGCTTTCGGCATAACAAAGAAGAATAATAGAACCGAACAATAAGATGAATATTTTTCTCATATCGAATTCCCTCCGTTATTTAAAAGTAATGGGTGTTCAATTTTAAACTCGGTATAAATCCGCCAAATCTGTGTCATTTTCATCCGATATAAAGCCAAATTCCTCTAAATTATTTTCTATAGCGAGGTTATCTTCATTAATCGATGGTTGACGAACAATAGTATCGAAATGCTGCCCACCTTTATGTATTTTACCATCTGGTAGGTGCAGGTCTTGTCACTTTCTGAATACATCAGAACATCGCCATTCGGCTAAGGATCAATTTTGAAACCATCAGGTACTATACAGGTGTCCCTTCGAAAGTCGTCCATGGTTTTCAGCCTTCATTTTTGAAACCGAACAAGGTTTTTTCCCCTGCTTAACAGCACAACGCCAACTCCTAAAGTTTCCATCAAATCTGGTTTGATTTCACCCAGCATCTGATATGGTTCCATCACTTTCACAGGTGTTCCAGGAGCATCTAAACCCAAAGCCTGCCGCAACAGGTAGATGGAACTGACATACGTACCTGTGACAGCACTGCCGCCTAAATCAAGTGGGATTTTATCGGGTTCTTTGTGATTTAAGGTTAAGTTGACACGGTCTCTTGAAGTCATGTTTTTTAATTTTATTTAGTTCTGAATATTAAATTGTTTAAAATGGATTTTGAATTTTTCTCTTATAGTTTACAATAAGGATTTTATTTTTTCTTATATTCCTCCCACCATTCCAACATCTTCCAAATATCGCCACCGAAATCTAAACTTTCTCCAGCTGCTTCTTTGCCCGCTACCTTGCCTACTAGTTCAATAATTTCTTCTTTATTTTTATAACCAATAATAGGATGAGGTAATATGACTTCAATAAGGTTTTTAAGATGATCTTTATCGGACTCGATTTTGAGCATTGCCTTCGCAATGGAATATTTTAGTTGATAGTTTTGCGTATTTTGAAAGACATCAGATAGTAACCGTAAATCAGGCATGCCGCTTTCACCAATCTCTCCAAGGGCATCAGCCACACACTGTCGCACAAAAGAATCTTTTGTTTTCTGCAGGACCTCAGTCAAGGCTGGAACAACAGCCGAAGCTGCTTCCCTGCCAATCTCCCCAAGAGCGGAAGTCACACGCCATTGCACATCTGCATCGTTGGTTTTCTGCAGCACCTCGATCAAGGTGAGCACAGCCGAAGCTGCTTTCTTGCCAATCGCTCCAAGGGCAGAAGCTACGTGCCGATGCACATCTGCGTTGTTGGATTTCTTCAGCACATCGATCAATTCTGGAACAACAGTCGAAGCTGCTTCCTTGCCAATCGCTCCAAGGGCAGAAGTCACACGCTGTTGCACATCAGCGCTGCTGGTCTTCTGCATCACTTCGATTAAGGTGGGCACCGCAAAAGCCGCTTCCCTACCAATCACACCAAGGGCAGAAGCCAAACTCTCTTGCATATCAAAGTCGTTGGTTTTCTGCAGTACCTCGATCAAAGCTGGAACAACAGCGGAAGCCGCTTCCTTGCCGATCGCCCCAAGGGCATCAACCACACGCCATTGTACATCAAAGTCGTTGGTTTTTTGTAGCACCTCGATCAAGGTGGGTACAGCCGAAGTTGCTTTTTTGCCAATCGCCCCAAGAGCATCAACCACATTACATTGCACATCAAAGTCGTTGGTTTTTTGCAGCACCTCGATCAAGGTGGGTACAGCCGAAGCTGCTTCCTTGCCAATTGCCTCAAGGGCAGAAGCCACACACCATTGCACATCAAAGTCGCTGGTTTTTTGCAGCACCTCGATCAAGGTGGGTACAGCCGAAGCTGCTTCTTTGCCAATCGCCCCAAGGGAAGAAGCTATACGCTGTTGCACCTCAGATTTTTTGGTTTTCTGCAGCACCTCGATCAAGGTGGGTACAGCCGAGGCTGCTTCCTTGCCAATCGCCCCAAGGGCAGAAGCCACACGCCGTTGCACATCAGGATTGTTGGTTTTCTGTAGCACATCAATCAAGGTTGGAACAACAACTGAAGCCGCTTCCTTGCCAATAGTCCCAAGAGCATAAGCCATACGCTCTCTTACTTTGGGGTTGTTTGTAGTTTGAAGTTGGTCAATAATAAAGATAGGTAAATTTTTATTGTCCCATTTGTTTTGATTGGAAGCACCAAATAATGAATACAGAAGATATGGTATTAAACTTTCTTTATAACACCCTGTAGTGTCATTTAATACAATGGATAATATTTTTTTCTTAACAGTGATAGACTTTGATGATAATTTAATCAATTCCGTTTCAACTTGATTTACTGTATATTCATCTTTATATTGAAGCTTATTTAATATGCCTTCTAATTCCTTTGACTTTTTAATTTTATTTACATAGTAAACTGAAACAGAGCTCCAGAACATAATTAATAAAAGCAAAATGAAAAAAGAGGCGAAACGATACTTTATACTTTTGTAGAGAAAATTTACTTTTAATTGTCTATCATTTTGCCAATTTAAATTTTGCCATAACTTGCTAATTTGATATATTTCCTTCAAACGGAGCAAGTGCCGCCTGTCATGTCCTTCCTTCTCCCAGGCTTTAGCTCGTGTGCTCAATACTCGGTCATACTTTTGTGCTGGAGTTTCGATATCACCAGTGCGCAATCTTATACGGCTAATTAGATATTCGTGAGCCAGACGATATTTATGTTCGCTCATACCTAGCTCCACTCTTTAACGATCAATTTACTTTGCTCAAAATAGTTCAGTATTTTTTGGGTTTCAGCAATAGAAACGCTAGACCTTATCGAAATTTCATTTACAGATAGTATATCAGATTTATCACCTCTAATCAGGCTACTCAACACCTGAAGTGCTTGTTTTTTGTTCGGTAACGGCTGTAAAACGTCGTCCATGTAGCGATCCAACCAGCCCTGTTTACATCCACCTTCCAAATATTTTACTCTGGTCAATTCGCCGACCGCTCTGAGAATAATCCAGCATATCAGAGAAATTTCCACAGGATGGATACGACCATTGGTATCCTCTAAATCTGCAATAATTTCGTCTTCAAAATCCAATAGTAGGTGATCGGGCTTAGTTTCTTCCAACTTCTTTGCCAACCCATAGGAGCAACGGATTACTTCTCGTGCCTGGGGTGCGTTAAATCGGGAGAGAAGGTAGCTAAATCGTTTTTCCAATTCCAATAATTGATACACCAGATGAAAATAGTCGGAACGAACGCTAATAACAAATTGTAGGGGAAATTTATTAAGTTTGCTATGTTGTAATACGGTTGCAAATTGAGCACATCTTTTTTCTGACATACGGTCGAAGATTTGTTCAAATTGGTCTAAAAAGAAAATGGCGGCTTTTTTATTAGTTGGAATAACTTTTTGTATCAATTCACTGAAGCTTGTAACTGGAGTGGTCAATGAGAGTTTTTTAATTGCCTGCGAGAGTATGAAGAAGAATAAATTTTTCTCCACATCTTTAGCTGCCGCTTCTGTCTCTATTCGAGGAAGATTATTTAGCGAAATATAAAAGCACTGGTATTCATTTCCCATTCGTGGAATAATACCCGCCTGAATAAATGAGGTCTTACCGACACCGCTTTCGCCATAAAGCACACCATAGCGATAATCATCCTGTTTTATTTGAGCCAAAAAGGAGACAATGTCGTTTTCCCGTCCGAAGAATCGGTCGCAATCATCCTGCGTATAAGCTAATGCTCCGTTGAATCCGATGGGCTTGCCCTCATCGCTTCGCTGGAGAATCACTCTTTTAAGGAGACGCTTTCGTTTATACCGACGATAGATGAACCAACCCAGCCAGGTGAGTCCAATAATAGCCAGAGCAACGGCATAAACCCACCAACGTATTTTTGCTTCGGTTTTTCCATAAAGCGCTACCGATAGTATAGCTACGATGGATACCACCAATGAAAGAATGGTAGAAAGACGATCAAAAATGTCTTTATCGCTACTTGACATTTTCTTCTCCTTTTTCAACTTAACATACTTAACCTGCAGGGGGTTTCAAAACTCCCGCAGGTTGTACTAAAAAGTTAAATTATTTTATCATCCAGATACTGCTTAATCTTATCCATCGCCACTCGATCCTGTTTCATCGAATCACGTTCGCGGATCGTAACCGTCTGGTCTTGCAACGATTGAGAATCTACAGTAATTCCAAAAGGAGTGCCAATTTCATCCTGTCGTCGATAGCGTCTTCCCACCGCACCACCTTCGTCGTAAAATACCATGTAATGAGGTCGCAGCATATCAAAAATTTTCTGCGCCAGTTCTGGCATGCCGTCTCGTTTAACCAATGGGAAAATACCGGCTTTAATCGGAGCAATTTTAGGCGATAGGTGAAGCACCACGCGTGAATCTTTCTCTAACTGTTGTTCTTCATAAGCATCGACCAGGCAGGTAAGTAATGTTCGGTCAACTCCAGCCGAGGTTTCAATGATATATGGGATATAATGTTCATGTGTCTGATCATCAAAATAGGACATATCTTTGCCAGAATATTCCGTGTGTCGCTTGAGGTCGAAATCGGTCCGATTGTGAATACCCTCCAGTTCCAGCGTGCCAAAGGGGAACTGGTATTCTATATCAAAAGCCTCGGCGGCATAATGGGCTAATTCATCTTCGGAATGTTGATGAAATCTAAGTTTTTCATTCGTAACTCCCAGCTTATGATACCACTTCATGCGTTCTTCTTTCCAGTAATCAAACCATTCTTTATCCGTCCCCGGTTTCACAAAATATTGCATCTCCATCTGCTCAAATTCGCGAGTACGGAAGGTAAAATTTCCTGGCGTTATCTCATTCCGAAAAGCTTTTCCAATTTGAGCAATCCCAAAAGGAATTTTTTGACGAGCCGCTTTTTGAACGTTAAGAAAGTTCACATAAATTCCCTGCGCTGTTTCAGGACGTAAATAGACAATCGACGCCTGTTCTTCTACCGGTCCTATATGGGTTTTAAACATTAAATTGAATTTACGTTCTTCAGTCAATTCGCCACCACAGTCGGGACAAATACCAGGATTTTCTAATTGATCGGCACGAAATCGATGTTTGCATTTTTTGCAATCCACCAATGGATCGGTGAAACCTTCCACATGTCCCGAAGCTTCCCAGACTCGTGGATGCATCAATATCGCAGCGTCCAGACCTTCCACATCGCCCCGAAACTGAACCATGCTTTGCCACCACAGTTCTTTAATATTTTTTTTCATTTCAATTCCCAGCGGACCATAATCGTAACAACTGGTAATTCCACCATAAATTTCACTGGACTGAAAAATATATCCTCTCCGCTTGCACAAGGATACGATTTTCTCCATAATTTCACTTGATTGAATCTTCATACCCGTTCCCTTCCTATTATCAAATTTAGATAAATATTTTAATTGCTTTAGCAAAATTTTATTCTGTAGATTAAACTGTAAAATTCCAAATAACAATACGCCAACTGGCAATAGGCGTCAACCTAAAGTTTATGAGATATCCCGTCCGCCAGTTGGATTTTTGACAGGATTACAGGATTAAACAGGATGTACATGATTATAATTTCTTTTGAATTAGTTTATCAATCATTTATTAAAATTATATATTTAAATAATGCATAAAATTAAACAATATCTTCAATTATTTGCCTGATTAATTTTGATTTTTGGATAACAAATTTCAAAATTAATAAATAATTTAAGATATTGATTGACAGGAGGTTAATTGACAAGAAAAATGATCCTGTCAATCCTGAAAAATCCTGTTATTCCTGTCAAAAAAGTCTTTTAAGTTGACGCCAATGGCCAATTGACGGACAAACTCCAAACAAATTTCAAGCTATAATTTTCAATGATCAAAACAGACCTTTTGCAATTCATAATTTCAGGTCAGCGACAGGGCTGGAATTTGAAATTTTGGTCATTGGAATTTATTTGGAATTTGTCATTTGGAACCTGAAATTTTATTTTGCATCTGTCTGAAAAATTTCAAAGAATTTAAGTACTTAGTCTCTTCAACATGATATTGAAGAAATGATAACAGTAACATCTCAGCATCACTGCTTGAAGTACTGGCTTTGGATTCTAACGATCGAACAGACGATCGCTGTAAATTTTTAAGATATTGAATTGTTTTCGCAGGGACTGAAATTGCCGTTGGCTCTTGCACGCTGCATTTTTCACAATTGAAGCTTCCGCTTATAATTGAAAAACGTACACTCCTTTCAACATTTTCTGTCTTACATACTTTGCAATGATCAAAATCAGGGTTAAAACCATTAATTTTTAAAAATTTTAAGATAAACCAGAGCAAGTAATTCAGTAAATTTTGTCCTGTCTGATCAATTGCATTTAGTATGTCAGTCAAAATTTGAAATAAATACGGATTTGCCTGTTCTAATTCCGTTCGGTCGATTAATTCACAAATAACTGTCGCCAGCGCATATTTATTTAAATCCGATTTGATATTTTCATAAGCGTGAATAATATCCGCTTGACTTAAAAATTGTATTTCTCTTGTTTCTTTAAAATAATAAACAATTGAGACATGATTTAAAGGTTCCAGCGACCCATAGAATCGACTTTTAAGCCCACGAGACCCTTTGGCGACCACTTTTAGTTTTCCAAATTTTAGAGAATAAAGCGTGACGATTTTGCTCGTTTCACCGGAGCGTTGTGTTTTTAGGACAACGGCTTCTGTTTTTTGAAGTGGCATTTAATAGCTATTATCTTTTAGAGATTTTTATACTTTTAAACTGTTGTTTATGACATATTGACTATTATTCTTTGATCTCCCAAAACTATTTCATTGTTTTTAACAGAAATATCAGGCGAAGATTCAAAATGTAACTTACCTTCAATAATCCGTGCTTTTAGTTCAATTGTTTTCTCTACCCGCTTCTGCTCTATCGTCGCTAATATCTGGAAAAAAGTCAAGGGTGTGATTTTTTCGTCACCAGAGCGAATAAATTTTTTAAAAGCTTTGTCAAGTCTATCTTTGTTCATGTTTTATTTCTCCTTCTGTTGTCGCAGCTTAACTTTTTCTTTCCAAAGGTCAAAGGGCACAATGATAAAACGTTGACCTTGAAATGAAATCTGTACTGGCTTTGGTAAGAGCATCGCTGCTGTATCCAACGAGGCTGCAACGATCTCTCCATTCAATGCTCGCTACGCTTTCTCGGTCATTAATACCACTACCAAGTAACACCGATTTTGAATATCATAAAGACGAGTGATATAAAAATCACAATTTAGTGCTAAAGTTTGGGTAGTATGTAAAAAATAAGTTGTGCTTTTAACATCACCCAATTGGTTTAATACAACGAGATCATAAGGTGAAAGCCTTTCTTTTCGTTTACGCAAGTTATGAGAAATAAAGGTAATCCCAGAAGCCTGAAGATCTCGAAATATCATTAATTCAAAACGATATCCACGTGCGAATGAAGTCCACCAATAAACACAATAAGCTGCCAAATATTCAGAATTAGCTATTTCTTTCTGATAGATTCCTTCCTGTTTTAACCTCTCCAGTATCTCAAAAGCGATGTTTTGTAGAAACATCTCAGATTCTTTTTGTAAATCTTGTAACTCCATCAAATGTGAGATGAAATCGTTAGCATATTTATGATCTACAAAATAGTCATAAAATTGCTTAAAATTAATTCGTTTTTTACCAATGCTGATAATCCCCTTGCCTAATCGCCTAAATGACGCTAAAGCTACTTTCCAATCATCTGAACTAAGCTGGTCCCGATCTTCGAAATACTTTAGTAATATATTCAAATGCTGTTTAGTTAGATTCGACGGTAAAGCTATATGAATTTGTGGCATGATTCCTCGATTTTGATTATATTCTATTGAAGAACCTCTTATCTAACCACGTCAGTTATCAGTGTCTTTAAAGCTCTCTCAATTGCTTCTTCCTCGTTTGCGCAAACTCCACTTGAAATCAGTTTATCAAGAGCTTTTCTTACAGAGGGCTTCTCCAAATCTTATATGCTCGCCGTTCTGCACGTCGCTGCTCCAATGCTGCTGTCAAAGATGAAACATCCTCATGTACATCTTCCACTGACAACAACTCAGCATTGGATTCAGGAATAGTTTTCATTTTCTGTTTATCCTAAGCTTCCAAAAATTAGACACCAACGGATTGTAACAATCCACCAGATAATAAGAAAATTTTCATCAGTTGGGTTGTTTCTATCTGTTGGAGTTTATCCACGCTAATTTTATTTCAAATACGAAATAAAAACCGTAATCAACCCCAAATAAATGATCAATCCAATTACATCATTTGATGTCGTGATAAATGGTCCCGTCGCAATTGCTGGATCGATGTTTACTTTTTTCAGGATAACTGGTATAAACGCACCGATAAACGAAGCATTTAAAATAACGAAAACTAACACTGAAGACAGTAGCAAGCCAAATCTTGGCTGTTTTAACCAGAATGTAACCACAACAAAAAGTAACACACCACAAATAATACCATTCAATATCGATACAAATATTTCTCTAAACAATCTTTTTCTAATATCAAACAATCCAATTTCACCTGTCGCCATTCCTCGAACCATAATGGTTGAGGATTGAATCCCTGCATTTCCTCCCATTGCCATAATTATGGGAATAAAAAATGCTGTTGCTATGATCTGGTTTATTGAAGCTTTAAAATAGTGTAACACAAATGCACAAACGAGCTGACCGGCAAATCCGACCAACAGCCACGGAAGCCTAACTTGAGATATTCGGAGAATCGACGTTTCTCTAAATTCTTCCTCATCAGCAATACCAGCCATGCGTTGAATGTCTTCTGATGCTTCTTCTTCCATTACATCAGCAACATCGTCGAAAGTAATTCGCCCCACCAAGCAGCCTTGATCATCTACAACTGGAATGGCAACAAGATCATAGCGTTTCGCCAAATTTGCCACCTCTTCCTGATCCATAGCTGTATCCACTGATACTACATCCCGATTCATAACCTCAGAAATTTTTGTATTTGATCTGGCTAATATTAAATTTTTTAAACTGACAATTCCAACAAGATTATTGTTATCATCAATCACATAAACATAATACACATCTACCACTTCTTCTGCTTTAGCTCTGATCTCCTGAATCGCCTGGTCGACAGTGCTATTGAGGTTCACGGCGACGAATTCCTTAGCCATAATACCCCCAGCCGTGTCCTCTTCATGGGTTAATAGCTCAATCACTTCCTCAGAATCTTCTTTATCGATTTTTTCGAGGACTTTTTGAGCCATAGCATCGGGAAGATCAGATACGAGGTCAGTGGCGTCGTCGGAATCCATCTCATCAATGATCTCAGACAGGCGATCCTCATCAAGATCATCTATGATCTGGTCACGGGAAATGTCGTCCATCTGGCTGATAACTTCAGATGCAACTTCGGCATCTAGCAAACCGAAAATATAATTGCTGTCTTCCTCACTCAGGTGATGAATAATCTCTGCTAGATCTGCAGGATGTAAATCGACAATCATATTTCGGATCATCGCTTCATCTTTTGCCTGAGCCAGGTATGAGATATTCTCTACAATTTCTTTAATATCAACTTGTTCCATTATCAGCCTTCACATAATTGAATTCTGTTCCAATTGCTAAATGGACTCCGCTTTGAAAGTGGAGTCCATTTAGCCCACCATATTAATATAACATATAGGATTGGAAAGATATTGTATTTTAAAAAGATATGTACTTATTATTTTTTCAATAAAATATTACAAATTAATCCTGAATAAGTGTGGTATGAAATCTCTTAATTTGTCTGGTTAATTCGATAAAACCCTGCACCGACACATCTTCGGGGCGCTGTTCAAGATCAAAATTTATCTGAGTTAGATCCACTTCATTATTAAAAACTGATCTTAAGGAATTTCTCAGCATCTTTCTTCGCTGACTAAATGATCCTTTAACGATCCGGCGAAATAAATCATCCTCTTGTTGATCCAGTGGTTCAGTTTGTTTAAATTTCCACTTTACGACAGCAGAACTTACTTCAGGTTTCGGGAAAAAAACATGATGTGAAATTTCAAATAATATTTTTACCTCTGCATATAACTGGCTAAACACTGATAAAATACCATAGTTTTTTGATTTTGGCTGAGCAACGATTCGCTGTGCCACTTCCTTTTGTATCATTAATGTCGCACTGTCAAAAAATGTTCGATGATCAAATAATTTAAATAGAACAGGACTTGTAATATGATAAGGCAAATTCGCAACGACCTTCCAACTCTGATTTCCTCTCAAAATTTCTTTAAAGGAGATTTTTAATATATCATCATGATAAAGAAACAGGTTATCATAGGTACAAAATTGTTTCAGAAGTTTCTGCACTAAATTTTTGTCTATTTCAACTGCGACAACCCTTTTTGCTTGTTCAATAAGATATTTTGTCAACATTCCGGTACCAGGTCCGATCTCCAAAACATAATCATCTGAATTTAAGGATAGACTGGAGATAATTTTTCGTGCAATATTTTCGTCTCTCAAAAAATTTTGACCAAGACTTTTTTTTAGATAAACTTTAGTTTTATTCATACAAATATTTATAATATAAGGCTATTAATTTTAGATAGATAAAAACAATTAAATTCCAAATAACAAATAAATTCCAATAATCAAGTTCCAAAATCCAAACTAATTAGTGTCTGTCTGAAAAATCACTGTCAGGGACAGCTACTATCCATATATTGGGTAGTTGTGGTCCCTGACCGCAATATATTGTACCCAATAGGAACAAACATTCAGTTCTCGGACAGACACTAATTAGATTACCATTAAAATTATTTAACAAGATTTTATTGAATTAATCTTCTAAATATTAAAATTTGTTTGGAATTTATTATTCGGTAATTGGAATTTTAGTTATCCTGGATTTTCACTCCAAACAACTTTTCAACATTCTGATTCGTTTGCAACGCCAATTCTGCAACATCGAGATTTTTTGCTTCTGCAATTTTTTTAGCGATATACGGAACATGCGCTGGTTCACATCGTTTGCCTCGAAAAGGAACCGGTGCCATAAACGGACAATCGGTTTCCAGTAGCAGCCGCTCTAAGGGAACATAATCAGCCAATATCTTTAACGCATTTGCATTTTTGAATGTTACCACTCCAGTAAAGGATATAAAATATCCTGAATCCAGAACAGCCCTTACTTCTGCTTCTGAACCAGAAAAACAATGAAATACACCCTTCAATTTGCCCCGATATTGCTCAGTGAATATGGGTAAAATATCTGACCAGGC
>Ga0209636_10001455_pt1 | contig 23980 bp, 21 predicted proteins | sample DeeMarSWOR152_54_FD_187464 | JGI IMG/M metagenome (GOLD analysis project Ga0209636, IMG submission 187464) | Marine sediment microbial communities from White Oak River estuary, North Carolina - WOR-1-52-54 (SPAdes) (version 2) | ecosystem: Environmental > Aquatic > Marine > Intertidal zone >...
ATAATGAAGGCCGGCGCCCAGGATTATGTGATGAAGGATAAGCTGATGCGCCTGGCTCCGGCGGTAGAACGTGAACTTCGAGATTTCAAAATACGGTGTGAGCACAAGCAAGCAGAGAAGGCACTGAGGCAATCAGAGGAGAAATATCGAACTGTTCTTGAGGAGATGAGAGAGGGCTACTACGAGGCCGACCTTGATGGCAATTTTACCATGGTCAATGCTGCAATGTGTTTCCTTCTTGGTTATTCCAAGGAAGAGTTGATAGGAATGAATTATAGAGAGTACACACGTGAAGAGCATACTAAGACTATATCTGAGGTGTACAGTCGCGTGTACCGGACAGGGGAGCCAGTGCTAGACTTGAACCATGAGGTCATTCAAAAAGATGGCAGTCAAGGATTCATTGAGACCTCTGTGTTCCTCATGAGGAACGAGAAAGGCGAAACCATCGGCTTTCGGGGAATCGGCCGTGACATCACCGAGCGCAAGAAAGTTGAAGAGGAGAGGAGAAGATTGGAGTTGCAGGCTCATGTGACAAGCCGTCTGGCTTCTCTGGGCGAGATGGCAGCCGGCGTCGCCCACGAAATAAACAACCCGCTCACTGGCATCACCGGCTATGCTGCACTACTTATGGAACAAGAGGACGTCCCAAGTTACATCCGTAGCGATCTGGCAATCATCAATGATTGCGGTAGACGTGTAGCTGGCATTGTCCAGAGGCTACTGACCTTCTCTCGCTATGCCAAGCCGGAGCGAAGGCGTGTCGATATCAACCAACTTGTAGAGAGCACCCTGGCAATGCGAACTTATAACCTGAGGGTGAACAATATTGAAGTTGTTACACAACTGGCTCCTGACTTACTCGAAACCATGGTTGACCCCGGGCAAATACAGCAGGTGCTGCTCAACTTAATCATCAATGCCGAGACAGAGATGAGGCTGGCTCACGGCAGGGGCAAGCTCAACATAATCACAGAGAAGAGCGATAACACCATAAAGATATGTATCACAGATGATGGACCGGGAATAGAACCGGAGATCATGGACAGGATATTCGACCCCTTCTTTACCACCAGAAAGGTAGGTCAGGGCACCGGACTAGGTTTGAGCCTGTGCTACGGCATAGTATCTGAACATAACGGGAGGATATACGCTGAAAGCAAGTCGGGCAAGGGCGCAACCTTTATCGTGGAACTTCCTGTAGTCACCGAAGCCGAACAGCTAGAACCGGCTAAGCCGCTTGTGGAACAGCCCAAGAAGCTAGCCAAAGCCAAGATAATGGTGGTGGATGATGAGAGCATAATCAGGGACTTGGTGAATAGGGTGCTAACTGATGAAGGTTATGAGGTAGATACACTAGATAATGCTGCTGACGCCCTGAAGAAAATTGAAGGTCAACGATACAATCTCATTTTGCTTGATATCAAGATGCCGGGCATGAGTGGTATGGAATTATACAGGCTTATTCAAAAGAAAGCTAAGTCGCCTGAGCTGAGAGTAGTCTTCATCACCGGCGATACGTTGAGTGAAGATACGAGAAGGTTCCTCTCCAAGACTGAAGTAACCCATATTGCCAAGCCCTTCAGTGCTGAGCAGTTAAGAAGAGATGTAAGGGTCGTTTTGAACGGAGGATGTTAGAAGCCCACATCCTGCTGCACCGAAGCCTGGTTTGTTACCTCTGCGGTGGGACATTTTAGCTTCAATAACTGGTGCCGAGGCCCAGAATCGAACTGGGGACACGCGGATTTTCAGTCCGCTGCTCTACCGACTGAGCTACCTCGGCGCGCCGCCATTGTAGGTTTTTCGTTTTTAGCTGTCAAGGAGGTTGTTGTGGGCTTATGTCTGTCCGCCGGGTCTCACCAGAGGGATACCGGCGGCACATAGTGGGCATTCTGTTGGAGGATAAACAGTTGTCGCAGACTGCAGGCAGCTGAAAAGTGGCACACCAAAATCCCTTTTTTGTTCTTCACGGTCAACCAGCACGCCAATCCCGACGATGATGCCTCCGAGCTTTTTGACGGCTTCCATAACTTCAGTGATAGAGCTGCCGGTAGTCAGTATATCGTCAACAATCAGGACGCGGTCACCGGGATTGATGGTGAAGCCACGCCGAAAAACTCTTGTCTCACCTTCTTTTTCGGCGAATATTCCCTTTACGCCCAACTGTTTAGCCACTTCAAAAGCCAGGATAATGCCGCCGGTAGTTGGACCGGCAACTACCTGGACATTGTCTTTCTTGAAGTGTTCAGCAATGAGCCGGCAGAGCTTTTCGGTGTAATTCGGGTATTGCAAGATATGAAACTTTTCCCAATAGACTGGTGAATGCAGGCCTGAAGTCAGTAAAAAGTGTCCTTCTAGTATAGCTCCGGCATCTCTGAAGATTTGTGTTATCTCGTCGGACATAGGACTTTCATGGTCAAGCTGGATTCAGTGACTTCGACTGCTTGCTTACCTGCATTGATTGTATAGTGTTCCATTAGACCCCACCTATAAGGCGGCCAGTAATTTATCCAGGCCTTACCGATGATATTTTCTCGGGGTAGTGTCCAACCACGGTGTGAATCGGAGCTGTTGTTGCGGTTGTCGCCGAGAACAAAGTATTGGTTAGCATTGATTTCCTGCCTGGGGTAAATGTATTTAGGCGCATCCAGGATGTAAGGCTCGGACAAGGGAATGTCATTGACAAATACTGTATTGTTCTTGATTTCCACTGTGTCGCCAGGCACGGCAATAATTCGCTTAATAAGGTCTGTGTCAGCGTATTGTGGAGAGTGAAAGACGATTATGCTGCCACGCTGGGGCTCGTTAAAGAAATAGGCAGCTTTACTGACCAGTATGTAATCGCCTTGTTCTATGCCAGGCAACATGGACGTGCCATATACTTTGAAGGTTCCCACCGTAACTTGAAAAAGGGCAAAAACAGCAAGCCCAACGAGTACTGGCACAATTATATCGCGAAAAACCTTCATTGATGTATCAAAATTGAACCGTTGTTATTATAGTCCATGCAAGCTTTTTATGCCATTTTAAACTAAACTCAGAAGTCTGTTTTGCCGTTATTATAAAAGTGGCAATCAGTACTTGGATGCTATTATAATGAAAGACGTGATAAGGAAAAATTAGGCACGGGTACAGTAATCGGAGACAATGAAATTAAGGGGGTTTAAATGAATAAAGTTTGGCTGATTCTCTCCAGTGTGATGTTGGTTGTGGTTTTGCTTGGGTCTGGTGGTTGTGTGGTTGGTGAGGGTGCACAGGTTTCACCGCCCACTATTTCTGTGGAAGCACCGGAATTAGGTGGAACATTTGGGATGGTTTATAGCCAGCAACAAGTTGGCTTGTGGGTAACTGGTGAAGGCAAGACAATGGCGACACCGGATATTGTGTTACTCAGTCTAGGCATAGAAGCTGAAGCGAAGACTGTAGCACAGGCACAACGAGATGCGGCTGAGGCTATGGATGGAGTTGTGAAGGCACTTAAGTCTAATGGTGTAGCTGAAAAGGATATTCAAACGCAGAGGTTTAGCATCTACCCGGTGCGGAAATGGCTCGAGGATGAGCAGAGGGAGATAATCATTGGCTATCGAGTGACAAACATAGTGCTTGCCAAGATAAGGCAAGTAGATAAGGCTGGTACAATCATCGATGATGTGGCTGAGGCCGGTGGTGACTTGACCTTGATCAATAGCATAGGCTTTACTGTTGATGATCCAACTCCTTACTATAAGGAGGCACGGGCGAAGGCAATAGGAGATGCTATGGAGAAGGCAAAACAGATGGCCCAGGCGGCTGGTATTAAGCTGGGCAAGCTGCTATATATTTCCGAAGGTGCTTCGTACGTGCCGCCGGTAACGGTTAGAGACCTTTTTGTGAAGGCTGAGGGTGCGGCGGCTCCAACAACTTCCATTAGCCCCGGCGAGCTGGAAATTCAAGTCACTGTCCAGATGGTTTATGATATTCGCTAGTGATTTGGCAAGTTATTCAAGCCTTTTCACTATGGGATGACTTTTCCCTGCATCTGCTCTCGTTTGCAGTTCGCAGGGACTTGACACGGTGATTGATGGGGCATATTATAGGTGATAAATAGGGTTTGTAATAACGACCAGGAGGTTGTGAGATGAAAGACGAGACGTGGTCATCTAGGTCTTACGCCAATGAGGAATTTCTTTCTTTTGATCGTCTGAAGCGGGCAGTTATAAGCAGGGTTCTTGATAGAGCAGAGCGTTTGATGGGAGAGGAATTCCCGTTGAGTCCAGAGCGAATAGCTGAATTGACTACTGAGGAGTGGCAACGAGCTAAAGAGGCACTCCAGAGTTCGCCTGGAGCTCGTGAAGCTTTCCGGAAGTATTTGGAGGGAACGGTAGGCGACAAGGTGGATGGCTTGATAAAGACTGACAAGGAATATCTGTCGGCTATGGGGGTAGCTGAGAAGAGCTTATGAAAGGAATGGCAGGCGAGTTGAGTTAATATTGAGGAGGGGAATTTCAAAGACCTCTCCTCTTTTGTTTAATGGTGGAGGATAAAATGCCTGAAAAGACTGAGAAGACTGACAAAAAAATTACAGCGATGGACCAGGAGCGATTCAAAAAGCGTTTGGAGATCTTAGACAAGCGTCTGGATAACATCGATTCCCAGGTTACAGCTTTGGTGGAGCGAGTGATGAGGCAGCCTGTTACCATTGAGGTTACTTGTCCTAAATGCGGCAATGTTGTCCAGGTTATGCTGACAAGCAACATAAGGTCTCGTGGCAAGGGTTAGGCTATTTCCCATTGGATTGCTGCCAGGCTGGATTTTGTCTCCAATGTAGCCTTAAGTCCTCGGAATTGCTTCAAATGAAATTTCTATCGTGCCTTGGTTGCGAAAGTCCTGCCTACAAGATTGGCAGATAATTCTTTAGTTCATAATCGGTTACGTGCGTCCGGTATCTATCCCATTCTACTTTCTTGTTCTGGATAAAGCTATTGAAGGCATGGTCACCCAGGGCTTCTCTGACCAGTTTACTTTTTTCGGTAAGCTGTACAGCTTCGTACAGACTGCCAGGTAGTATTTCTATCTTCTTCTGTTTCCGTTTTTCCGGGCTCATTTCAAAGACGTTTTCCTCTATAGGAGGTGGTAATTTGTAGCCCTTTTGAATTCCTTCTAGCCCAGCAGCGAGCATGACGCTAAAGGCAAGATATGGATTGCATGCGGGGTCTGGGGACCTGATCTCTATCCTGGTAGCAGTTTCCTTCCCCGGCTGATATTCAGGAAGCCTGATCAGGTCAGCTCGGTTTCTTCGTGCCCAGGTGATGTAGCAGGGTGCTTCGTAGCCCGGGACGAGGCGCTTGTAAGAGTTTACCCATTGGTTGCAGACTGAAGTGATTTCCGGACTATGTTTTAGTAATCCAGCCGTGAAACCTTTGCCTGTTTCAGACAGATGGAAAGGGGCATCCTTATCGAAAAAGGCATTCTTGTTGCCTTTGAACAGTGACATGTGAACATGCATGCCGTTGCCATTGACACCGAACACCGGTTTTGGCATGAAAGTTGCATAAACCCCGTTGTCTTGAGCTATTTGCTTTACTACTAAACGGTAGGTCATCACATTGTCAGCCATGGTAAGGGCATCGGTGTAACGGAGGTCTATTTCATGCTGGCTGGGGGCAACTTCATGGTGGCTATACTCAACATCGATACCGATTTCTTCAAGAGTGAGGATGGTCTGTCTTCGCAGGTCTGAGGCTATCTCAGGTGGTGTCAAATCAAAGTAGCCGCCTAAGTCCAAAAATTGTGTCTCCTCTGCATTCTTGAAGTAGAAATACTCAAGCTCCGGTCCTACATAGAAGGCATATCCCAGGTCAGCAGCTCGCTTCAGGTTTTTCTTCAATATGTACCGGGGATCGCCTTCGAAAGGCTCCCCGCCAGGCCAGTGTATATCGCAGAACATTCTAGCCACCCCTTGCTCTCTGGGGCGCCAGGGTATCAATTGGTAGGTATTGGGGTCGGGTAGGGCAATCATATCGCTCTCGTCAACACGGGCAAAGCCCTGAATTGAAGAGCCATCGAACCCCATGCCGTCGTTTAATGCCTCCTCAAGTTGTTCGACAGTGATAGAAAAACTTTTCAGAAAGCCTAGAATGTCGGTGAACCATAGCCGTATGAACTTAATATTTTGTTCCTTTGTCCTCTTAAGTATGTATTCCTTAGCCTCATCTTCCTTTTTAGCCATCATGTTTCTCTCCAATCAACCAGGATTCCCAAGCTGTTCTTACATTTCTGTTTTGTTAAAGTATAGATTAGACTAGCTCTTTATTCAAGATGAGTGGAGCTTGACTGCCTATGAAAGCACTGATAAAATGCGGCAATGAAGGGCGGTTAGCTCAGTGGTTAGAGCGCTGCGTTGACATCGCAGAGGTCACCGGTTCAAGTCCAGTACCGCCCACCATTCATATGTGCTGCTTATTCTCTAGTTCTCTGTTGCCTGTTGGGTAAGCATGGCCTGTTCACCAAACTTATTATAAGGTAACAAATATTAATCGCCTGGAAGAGGCTTAGAAAAGGAGGAATTATGAACTTAGAACACCTATTAACAGATGACGACCGGCAAATTCGCGAGACAGTAATGGGTTTTACCAAGAAAGAAATAATCCCCAATACCAAGAAACTGGAAGCAGACTACAAATTTGTGGAAGAAGTTCATCAGAAGCTCGTCGACATTGGGATTCAAGCTTCGGGGTATCCTACTGAGTATGGTGGGGGAGACGGCTCAAATATGGCCTTTGCCATTATCGCTGAAGAGTTGGCCAAAGGCGATGCTGGGATAGCCTTAACCGTAGGTATTAATATGGGCATTATTCTTAAACCGGCAATAGCAGTCAAAAATAAAGTAGTTATGGACAGGTTCATTCCGAGTTTTTGCAGTGGCAAGCTAGCCTATGCCTGTCTTTCCATGACCGATGAGGCTGGTGGTGCGGATTCCGAGAATCCTCTTCTTAGTGGTGCCGGGATTAAGACCACGGCCAAACTTGAAGGCGATGAATATGTTATAAACGGGAGCAAGGCATGGCCGACTCATGGCGGGATTGCGGAATGCTATTTGACTGTCTGTACCACCGACCCCGATGCTGGGGACGAAGGTGTTGCCCTGATTTATGTCCCCAAGGATACACCGGGGCTCACATTTGGTAAGCCGGAAAAGAAGATGCTATTCAAGACATCCGTGAATGCCTCCGTACATTATGATAATGTTCGGGTGTCCAAGGAATATCGGCTCGCCGGTCCCGGTATGGATGCTAATATTTACCATTTCCTCGAATCGGGGACCGGCCATCATTCGTCAACGATGGCTCTAGGAATTGCTGAGCGTGCCTTTGAGATAGTGCTTGATTATACGGGGGCCCGCATGGGCGGATTCAAGCCAGTAAGGCAGCACAGCATGGTAGCCGGAATACTTGCCGATATGGCGATTGGCATAGATATGATGAGGGCCAGCATCTATAACCTGAGTTGCATGCTTGATCGTCTTGATATATATGGTCCTCCGTGGTCACCGGAGTTCATATCCAAGGCAGCGGCTACCAGGGTCTATGCCGGAGATACGGCGGTCGAAATAGTGAACAAAGGTGCTGAACTGCTCGGCTCAATGGCTATTTCGGAGGACTTCCCCTATGAGAAGTGTCTGAGGGATGCCAAGATAACCCAGCTCTGGCTTGGGGGGCAGCAAATCTGTCGCTATCGCGTTGCCAGGGGTTATTACGATCTAAAGAACTGGGCTTAGAGTCATTCTTTCTGGCCAAACAAGATGAGAAGTGCCGAGTGAGCGGAAGCTATAAGTGAGATGGGTTGTGGCATCGGGATAGGTGATGGCCATGTGTGAATACCACTTCGCTGGGCCAGCTAGTCATCTTCGTTTGTAGTTGCCATATCTCTTAACCAGCCTTTTGGCTGCGCAGCCTGAATCCGAGGACGATAAGCACTATGCCGGCTAGCACGGCGTACGCACCGATGGCCCATATCACCACAATAATGGCGGCTATGGGGCGCACCAGTAACAGGATGCCTAGAATTATCGAAAGTATTCCGCTTACGGCAAATAACCATCTGGCACCAGTTTCATGGCGATTGCATAATTTCGTTTATTAGTCTATATTGTTTCAACCAGGCAGTTGCAGCTGCCTCTCATTTTATCTTTCGGCTTGCTTTTCATGAATTCGGCTAATCATTCAAAAGAGAGCCCCCATCAGTGGCTTATTCTGCTCTTAATTTCGCTTGCCTCCTTTATGGGAGCGCTCGATGCGACTATCGTTAATATCTCGCTTCCTACCATGTCAAAATATTTCCAGTGTGATGTGGCGACTGTTTCCTGGGTGGCAATGGCATATCTGCTTGTTCTTTCGGGTACACTTATCACGTTTGGCAGGGTTGCAGATATCAGCGGTTATAAGAGGATTTATCTTGCAGGGTTCGCTACTTTCACCATTGGTTCGCTGTTATGTGGCCTGTCTTCAACCATCTACCTCCTCATTGGCTTTCGTGTTCTTCAGGGGATTGGAGCTGCGATGTTGCAAGCGATCGGCGGAGCGATGGTGGTTAGATACTTGCCGGAGAAAATTCGGGGCACTGCTTTTGGCGTAATTACCACCTTCGCAGCGGTGGGACTTGCTGCCGGCACACCTCTCGGCGGTTTTATTTCTCAGTTCTATAGCTGGCACTGGATATTCTTTATCAATGTCCCAGTAGGTATTGTCGCTATTATACTCGGCATTGCTGTACTACCCAGAGATACCGGGGAATTCGGCAAAGGTCAGTTCGATATGTCCGGAGCCGCACTTTTGCTTGTTGCCCTTGCCAGCCTTATCTTCTTCTTGAATATGGGCAATAATATTGGCTGGCTGTCTTGGCTCATCCTTATAAGCATCATCGTTTCCCTGGCAACATGGGCTGGTTTCATTTTTAACGAAAAAAGAAGTCGGTCTCCTCTAATCGATCTCAGCCTTTTCCGGGATAGGAATTTCACCATGGCAATCACCGTTGCGCTCCTTATTCTTCTAGTGGGCCAGGGCTCGTGGTATGCCTTCCCCTTCTATCTCGAGCTTGAAAAAGGTCTTGCTACCAATATAGCGGGGCTTATCCTGCTTGTGCCTGCTATTTTCATGATGGTTTGTGGTCCGATCGCCGGCTTGCTCTCTGATCGAATCGGCTCTCGTCCCATTTGCGTCCTGGGGTCTGCGGTGATTATCGCGGCATTTCTGATGTTTGCTCTAATGGGCGACAAGACAGGTCTGTATTATATAATCATAGCCCTGGCACTCGAGGGAATTGGGATCGGACTTATCATGCCGGCAAACTTCAATCTCATCATGGGCATGAGTGTCAAAGGCAATGAAGGTGTAATGAACAGCCTTGTTGCCACGGTGAGGAATGTTGGGGCAGTGATTGGCATAGCAGTTTTCACACTTATCTTTCTTTCAGTGATTACCGGCGAGGGCATCTCACCCGCAGGTATCACCGCCCATTCATTGCCTCCGAAGGCTTTTGTTCCCGGATTCCATGCTATATTTCTTTTCGGTGCTGTGCTGGGTGGGGTACTTCTTGTCCTTAACCTGACCATGCGTGAGAAACAAAGGGGCTCTACATCCAGGTAGACTAAATCGAAACGTTTTGTTACCTATCGATAAGATGCCGTTCAGACAGAAGTCACCCTAAGTTTGGGCTACCTTTAAAAGCTCGAAGCCTGCCTCCTCGTCTGGAAGACGAGATGCATCTGTCCCCACTATCTCGAATATAATTACCTCTCCTACCATCCAGGTGGTTACACCAGGTCTTAGACAGCCAGTGGTGGTTTTTCCAGACCTTCCTAGTGCGGCATGTATATGCAGCGTTGGTTTACCCTTCCTGTCAGGAGCGATTGTCCCTGCACCAACTGCCTCATGTGCCCCGTCCAGAGGGAGAAGCATCGGTTCGGGCGGCATCTCATCTGAGCGTCGTGGGCCAACAACAACCTGACCGTCATCAATGCCACCAATCAGAATGACTTGCCCTACTGAAATCCTTTTTTCTTCGGCAAAACTCTCAATACAGGCAGGAATAGCATCGCCATCTTCAAGCCGAATTACAAATACCCGACCAAGTTGCCCTTCAGATGCCTTCATCAGAAACCTCCTCAATACCTCAATATAAGAATTGACCAAATAGAAACTTTAGTGGCAAAAGCAGTTTTTGTCAAACTGTTTTAGTGTTTGTAAATAGATGAATGTGGCTGTCCCCAAATTGCATGTGCTTTTAAGACATTGTTTATCAACGCAATTTTGGAGAAATGTTTTGTTATGGTTGTTCGGTTTTAATCCTTAAGTTAACTGCTGAAATTTTGGCAAAAAAGAGAAAAATAAGTGCAGCGAGGTATGTCCATATCAGTAGGGCTATGATAGCCCCGAGTGAACCGTATATTAGATTATAAGGGTTAAGTGTATCCAGATATAGCATGAATATGATTGATATTATCTCAAAGCAAACTGCACCTGCCAGAGCACTGATCCAGACGTCTCTCCATCTGATTCGGCGTTCGGGTACAAATTTGTAAAGAATTAGGAATACTAAGAAAGCAAAGGCGATATCAATGATAACTACCAGAAGATGTAGTAGTACTAAACTGGTTAGTGGTTGATATGCGGCTGTGCTCAGTATATTTTCGCTGATATTCATGATTATGGTTATAAAACGAGAAATGAATAACAGCAAGACAGCCCCGAGAACCATAGCAAAATTGGTCAGCTGACTTCGTATGAGCGAGCGGGATTTGTGAATTCCCCAGGCTGTATTCAGTGATTTCCTTAGTGAGCCAAAAAATGCAGTACAGCCCACGAGCAGGAGGATAATGGATATAATGCCTATAGCTCCACGCTCATTAATCACGCTATTAATAACGTTTAGTATAAAATCATGTGATACGGGAATTAAATATTTGAAGGCTTGAAATATCTGTTCTTGTAGTGCTGGTGCATCTATGAAAAAACTGGATAATGCTATTATTCCCAGTAGGAAAGGGAATATTGATAGAAGCAGGTAATAGGAAATGGCTGCTGCAAGCAGTGGACAGTTATCAGTGGTAAACTCCTGAGCTGTTTTTTTAAGAAGGACAACTATTTTCCAGGACGCGATTGATTTAAAAATACGAAGTGTCATTTATTTGTGGTTTTCTAATCGAATCCTATGTTAGTACTCACTAGTTTGCCATTCTATCAGTGGGGAGAATTTGCGTCAATCAATTTACCCATAATGTTATGTGGGCCGATAAAGAGCTTGCAAGCTTGTAAGTCACTATGACATAATCTTCGGCGACTGCGAAATTTTAGATTATGTAGGAGGTGGTTGTCATGAAGCCTTTGGAAGAGAAACATTACGAAAAACTCAGCCCATTTGAGTTGAAGGACAAGCTGATAAAAATAGCCAAATCGCATCATGAAAGGATGATGTTGAATGCTGGTCGTGGAAATCCGAATTGGGTGGTGGTTACGCCTCGTTCTAGCTTTTTTCAACTAGGGCTTTTCGCGCTTGAAGAATCATTGCGGGTTGTTGACCTGCCTGCTATCGGGGGGGCACCGGAAAAAGAGGGCATAGCTGGAAGATTTGGGGGATTTTTGGCGAAGAACTCTGGTGTACCCGGCATCAGCTTCTTAAATAATGCCATGAATTATGTGCGTGATGTACTTAACATAGACCCTGATGAATTTATTTTTGAAATGGTCGATAGCATAGTGGGTGACCACTATCCAGAGCCTGACCGAATGTTAATCAACTGCGAGAAAATCGTCCATAAATATTTGGAACAGGAAATGTTCGGCGGTAACCCCCCAGGCAAATTCGATCTCTTTGCCACTGAAGGTGGAACGGCTGCCATGGACTATATCTTTACCAGTCTGATGGAAAACAGGCTGCTTCACAAGCGGGATAAAATCGCTCTGGGAACACCGATATTCACACCATATATCGAGATTCCCCGCTTGAATGACTATAGATTTGTTGAACTGGAAATTGAACAGGGCGAAGGTCTATATTGGCAATATCCTGATTCGGAAATAGCTAAACTAACTGACCCAGCAGTAAAAGCTTTCTTTCTGGTACATCCTTCCAATCCTACATCAGTGGCTATGCAAGATAGTACCTTAAATAAAATAGCGGAGATTGTACGAACAAAAAGAAAAGACCTGATAATCATTACAGACGATGTTTATGGTACCTTTGTCAACGGCTTCCGTTCGCTGGCAGCTGTAGTTCCGCATAACACAATACTGGTATATTCCTATTCTAAATACTTCGGTGCTACAGGCTGGAGGCTTGGTGTTATCGGCATCCACGAAGATAATGTTTTCGATAAGATGATTGCTGCTTTACCGGACAGAGATAAGAAGATACTGCACGACCGTTACAGTACGGTGGTTCTTAACCCTGATAAGATGAAGCTTATCGACCGGATGGTGGCTGACAGCCGTACTGTGGCGCTGCACCATACAGCTGGCCTATCAACACCCCAACAAGTTCTTATGGCACTTTTTTCTCTTTATTGTCTGCTGGATGAAAAAGGCGAGTATAAAGAAGTTGTGCAATATATTGTACGCCACAGGTTCAAAACCCTTTATGATGCTATTGGCATACCCTGCCCCGAGAATAAATATGATTCGTACTACTACACTACAATTGACATACCGGAACTTGCCCACACAAGATATGGTAAGGAGTTCGCCGACTATTTGGTAAGGAGCCACGAGCCAATTGACTTCGTGGTAAAGTTATCTGAGAGAAAATCTATTGTCCTGATGGATGGCGGTGGTTTTGATGCACCGAATATGTCGGTTCGTGTATCTCTGGCAAACCTTCCCAACAGCACTTATGAAGCAATTGGCAGGGGTATAAGCGAGCTGCTGGCGGAGTATTACCAAAAATGGGAGTTGGCAAAAAAGAAAAAGTAGCAAAAAAGTCTTAATATTGCCCTTGGGAGGGAGCAGTGTGGGAATCGGTCGTTAATATATGCAGAAATAACCCACAGATATTGATTTTTTTGGCACTTGCCATTGGTTATGCTGCAGGCAAGCTGAAATTCCGTGGATTCAGCCTTGGCCCAACTACCTGTACGCTTCTGGCTGCACTTGTTCTGGGGCAAATCAACGTCGAGGTACCGGCACTCTTGAAGACGGTTGCTTTTGCTCTCTTTATGTTCGGCATAGGATATAAAGTTGGCCCCCAGTTTTTCGGCGCACTCCGAAGAGAGGGACTTCATTACATCTATATCTCGCTGGTAACGGCCTTCATGGCCTTAGGTGTGGCCATACTCCTGGGTAAACTATTGCATTTTGACCAAGGGACAACAGCGGGCTTCTTTGCTGGCTCCGTGACACAATCAGCGGCAATCGGCACGGCAGAGGGCGCTATAAGCCAATTGCCTATTTCCGACGCGCAGAAGGCAACTCTGGACACTAATGTCGCCGTGGGCTATGCCATTACCTACATTTTCGGCACAGCGGGAACGATTGTTTTCCTGAAAATGATACCCAGTTTCTGGAGAATCAATCTAAAAGAGGAAGCTAAGAAACTGGAAGCAAAAATGTCAGGCGGAGCAGTTTCTGCCGAAAAGCCAGAGCTTTTCTCATGGTCAGCACAGCTAGAACTTCGCGCATATGAGGCATCAAGCCGGAATGTGATTGGTAAGACAGTGGCTGAGCTGGAGGCGCTTTTCCCGGATAGAGTTGCCGTGAATAGATTGAAACGCGCTAATGTTGCTATGGATGTGGAACCGGATATGGTGATTCAAAAAGGAGATATAGTTGTTATATCAGGGCATTGTAAGCAATTTGTCACAGCGCCCGAATTGATTGGCCCTGAAGTTGATATTGGCACTGTAACAGATGTGGTGGGCGAGGTGATGGATATATGTGTTCTTAGTCGTGATGTTGTGGGCAAGACCCTCGGTGAGCTGAGCCAGAAAAAGCAAGCACACGGCGTTTTCTTGAGGAGAATAACTAGGCAGGGCCGCGAGATACCGATAACCAGGGATACCGTGGTGCATAAGTGCGACGTTTTTCAGGTAATCGGTGCCGGGGTAGATATCGAAAGGGTGATCAAGCTATTGGGTTATGCCGAGCGTCCTACTGCCATAACAGACCTGGTTATGGTCGGTCTTGGCATTACGTTGGGGACATTGGTGGGGCTGATTGTTGTACATGTTGGCGAATTGCCCATAACTCTGGGTGTTGGTGGTGGTGTTCTGGTTGCAGGGCTGGTATTCGGCTGGCTGCGTTCTGTACATCCCACCTTTGGCCAGATTCCTAGCGGTGGCCAGTGGCTCCTCACTGACCTCGGATTGAATTTATTTATTGCTTGTGTCGGTTTATCAGCCGCTGTCCAGGCAGTACAGGCTTTTCAGACAACCGGGTTGACTTTATTCCTCGCCGGTATAGTTCTTTCACTTCTTCCCATGATTGCGGCTCTAATTTTTGGAAGACGGGTGCTTAAAATGAATCCACTTTTACTATTGGGCGCGGTAGCGGGAGCGAGAGTTATTACTGCAGCCCTCAATTCACTGGAGGAAGAGGCTGAAAGCACCATGCCGTCAATTGGCTATGCGGCACCATACGCATTCGGTAACGTGCTTCTCACCATTTGGGGAAGCGTGATTGTAAATGTTATGTGAGTGCGAGGTCATCTGGTTCAGGGGATTACGTGAACTGGCTGGTTAGATTCGCTGGTTTGACGGAAAAGCTGCTCTTTAACCGCCGCTCTTCTTGATTTTTTCCACTTCCTTTTCTATTTCCTTTGTTTCCCAGCCGATGTCATGTTTTGAAAAGGCTGCTACGGCATTGAATATGAGTCCTATTCCCCAAAACAACATAACCCACATGGGCCAGAAATAGCCGGCACCTGTGAAGTACCAGATGGTTACCAGCATCAAATTGACGATTATGTATGCAGTCAGATGCGAATAAAATCCTCTCTTTGCTCGCACCCTCTTCGTGGCTATTTCGCGTATTTCCTCGTCAGACATTTTCTTCGGCATGGTTAACCTCCTTTTAATTAGTATCGCTATTCTACGGTTATAAGTCAATAGAATCAGGAATTGCTTGTTAATACATGTGGCTTGCTAGTATAATGAATCGCAACATGGGGCTGTAGCTCAATTGGGAGAGCGCCTCCCTTGCACGGAGGAGGTCAGGGGTTCGAATCCCCTCAGCTCCACCAACTGCTTGCAAAAGTTTGCAAATCGTAGCTAATTTTTGTACAAATTTGTCCACTCTACTTGCTACACCTTTTAGTGCTCTGTGCGATTACACCCAGTTATCGTGGACACGAAACATAATTTCGTTTCGCTTTCAAGGTCTTCTTATAGCAGCCCTATTGTGCTATGATTTCTAAAGGCGACCATCCTACTTATCAAATGAGGAGGCGGCGATGAACCACAAGAGAGTAATTATACCAGCTATCTGTGTTTTACTAGTGACCACGATGGCAGTTTGGGGCTGTGGGACTTCAATTTCGCCAAGCGGCAATGTCATAGCTACTTTAACTAAAGCGATGAAGGAGAGTTATGCCGTATTATACTTCGATCGTGGGCTTGACTATGAAGACAGAGGTGAACACGACAAAGCCATAGCTTGCTATACTAAGGCGATAGAGTTAAACCCTGAGGATAACCTATTTTACCACTTTCGTGGGTACGCCTATGAAGGCAAAGGTGAATACGACAAAGCCATAGCCGACTACTCTAAGGCGATAGAGGTGGACCCTGAATTTTGGCCAACTTATGATAATCGCGGTCGCATATATTATTCCAAAGGCGAATACGACAAAGCCATAGCTGATTATACTAAGTGTATAGAGCTGAAGCCTGAGTATGTCTGGGCTTACTACAATCGTGGGCTTGCCTATGAGTCCAAGGGTGAATACGACCAAGCCATAGCTGACTATACTAATGCTATAGAGCTGTCCCCTGAGTTTCGGCCACCTTACGATGCTCGCGGGCATGCATATTATTCCAAAGGTGAATACGACAAAGCCATAGCTGATTATACCAAGAGTATAGAGCTGAAGCCTGAGAATGCCTTGACTTACTACAATCGTGGGCTTGCCTATGAGTCCAAGGGCGAATATGACAAAGCAATCAGTGACTTTGAGAAGGTCATTGACATAGCAACCGACCCTGAGCTTGTTGAGGATGCACGTAAGGCGCTAGAAGCCATCGGCAAATAAATCTCTAGTTAGAGCTCGAGGAGACAGGCACAACAAAAAGACTTAAAGTGTGATATGCTTGAGTGAACTCTTAAAACGTAATTAACTGGAGGCGTGTTGTGCAGAGTGTGAAACGGGTCTCAAAAACGTTCTATCTGTTGTCCATAATAGGGGGATACATATCAGGCTTAGTGCTGATGATCACTTCTTATGCATTGGTATTTCCTGATCCCTCGACATTCGCCATACAGCCGAGATGGGAGTTATTGGTATCCTGGCTGATGTTGCTGGTACTGGGGTTCACGCTGTTTCTGTACGGCAATGCAATCTTCTATTTATTGTTGTACAAAGCATGGAAGGCGATTCAGCCGGGTAATCCACGAACAACGCCTGGCAAGGCTGTGGGATATATGTTCATCCCTTATTATAACTTCTATTGGATATTCCAGGCCTACTGGGGCTTTGCCAAGGATTACAACGCATATCTGAGTCAGACCGGCGCTACGAATTTCCGGTTAAGCGAAGGGCTATTTCTGGCCTTGCCCATCCTGTTATTGGTGAGCATAGTCCCGTTTGTGGGATTTTTAACAGCGATCGGTTACCTGATAGTATATTTCATTGTTGCTAACAATTTATGTGATGTAGTAAACCATCTTACACAAGCTGGTACTGAGAGTGGAGGTAGTTCGCATAAAAACGCTGTTTGACGTGTGATAGAACAATTGCCTGTATTGTTCAATTCATCTAGTCAGTGAGTCTGAAGTTCAAACTAAAAGTTCTACCTATTGTAACCTCAGCTCCACCATGCTAGATGTCGTGGGTTTGGATGGCGTGGTTATCCTTATTGCAGACCTGATTTTGAATTCCTTCGATTTGAGACATCGAACTTTCAGCTTGACTCTCCATAGTAGCATTGATAAAATGCGATAGTTAAAACTGATTAGATTAGTAAGTGAAAACCATTTGCACATTTTCATGCCAGTGCTCATTAACTGCTGGGCGAGTTTAGCCCGGGGTTGACCTCTCGCTTGCAACGGCGTGAGGTTTTTGTTTAGCTTGGTGTGGGAGTTCGAAAATGACCTCGGAAGAAAAAGAGGCGAGATTGGAAAGGATGCGGCATTCGGCTGCCCACGTGATGGCTGAAGCAGTCCAGTCTATTTTTCCCGAAGCCAGATTTGGTATCGGTCCGGCTATCGAAGATGGATTCTATTACGACTTTGAATTGCCCCGAGCTCTTGTTCCTGAGGATCTGACGGCGATTGAGGCTAAAATGAGGGAGATAGTTGCTGCAAATCTTCCTTTTAGTGGAGAGGAGCTAAGTAAGGCTAAGGCGAAGAAGTTGTTTTCCGAGCAACCTTATAAGCTGGAACTCATTGAGGAACTTCCTGACAAGACAGTCACCATTTATCGGCAGGGCTCCTTTGTTGACTTGTGTCGAGGTCCCCACGTGAATTCAACTAGCGAAGTTAAAGCCTTTAAACTTACTAGTATTGCGGGGGCTTACTGGCGAGGTGATGAAAGACGCCCCATGTTGCAAAGGATTTACGGTGTTGCTTTTGATACCCAGGCTGAGCTCGAAGGTTACTTGGCTCGATTAGCTGAAGCTGCCAAGCGGGACCACAGGAAATTGGGTAAGGAGCTCGACCTTTTTAGCCTTCATGATGAAGCCGGCCCCGGGTTAGTTCACTGGCATCCTAAAGGTGCTTTGGTGCGCCAGATGATTGAAGATTTCTGGAAAGTGGAGCACAGGAAACGAGGTTATGAAATTATTTATACTCCACATATTGCTAAGGTGGATTTGTGGAAAACCAGCGGGCACTGGGATTTTTACCGGGAGAATTTATATTCACCGATGGATATTGAGGGGCAGGAATACATTATCAAGCCGATGAACTGTTTGGGGCACATTTTGATTTACAAGACTCAGTTGCGTAGTTATCGCAATTTACCGCTTCGCTACGCTGAGTTAGGTACAGTATATCGCTATGAGCGGTCTGGGGTACTTCATGGTCTGGCTCGGGTGCGAGGCTTTACTCAGGATGACGCTCATATTTTTTGTCGACCTGACCAGCTTGAGGCTGAAGTAACAGAGGTGGTGCAATTAGCTCGCTTTATGATGGATACATTTGGGTTTAATGAATATGAGCTTCTTCTGTCCACCCGGCCTGATAAATATGCTGGGAACGTCCAGATTTGGGAGGATGCGACGGAAGCATTAAAAAATGTTCTGGAGAAGCTTAAGCTTGATTATACTATAGACCCCGGCGAAGGCGTCTTTTATGGACCAAAAATTGATATCAAGCTTAGAGATGCTTTGGGGCGGTTATGGCAGGGGCCAACTATTCAGGTTGATTTTAATCTGCCCCAACGTTTTGATGTTAACTATATTGGAGAGGATGGTTCGGAGCATCAGGTGGTGATGGTACATCGCACTGTGTTGGGGAGTATGGAGCGTTTTATGGCTTGTCTCATCGAGCATTACGCTGGAGCATTTCCGGTGTGGCTATCTCCGGTTCAGGCAGTCATAATTCCTATAGCTGACCGTCACCTGAGCTATGCGCACCGGGTGGCAGATGAACTTAGAGAGGGTGGTATTCGTGTTCAGGTTGATGACCGATCGGAGAGGATGAACTTAAAAATAAGAGAGGCGCAGCTAATGAAAATCCCTTACATGTTTGTTGTTGGTGAGAAAGAGCTGGATGCTTCTAAGGTTTCGCTTCGACTGAGGAATGGGGAGGACTTAGGCTTGCTGGCTGTTTCTCAGTTTATGGATAGGGTGAAGTCGATAATTGAAGCTAAAGCGCCGGATAAACTTTGATTTCCTGTTGTGAATGTGATATATTTTTGTCCGATGGTCCACTTCTCGTAAGGAGGTGAGGAGAGACATAGTCAAAGAGCTACGCATTAATCGGTGGATTAGAGCTAAGGAGGTTCGGCTTATAGGGGAGACAGGAGCACAGTTGGGAGTAGTCCCGATTGAGAAGGCGTTACAGATTGCTAACGAACGCGGTCTTGATTTGGTGGAGGTGGCGTCAAGTTCAGTTCCTCCTGTATGCCGACTTCTTGACTATGGAAGATATAGATACGAGCAGACCAAAAAGGAGCGAAAAGCACGAAAAGGTCAGAGAGGTGGTGGACTTAAGGAAATTCGAGTTAGACCCAGGGTGAAGGAACATGACCTTGAGACTAAAATTAAGATTGCGAGGAAGCTGTTGGAGGAGGGTGATAAGGTAAAGTTTTTTGTAATCTTCCGGGGTCGGGAGATTACTCATCCGGAACTAGGTTTGAAACTATTGCGAAAAGCGGCAGATGATTTGAAAGACATAGCAGCGTTGGATGGGACACCATCTTCGGAGGGTCGTATTATGAGCTTGGTGCTTTCGCCCAGTTCGACCAAACAGATTAAGAAACCAGTTGTTGAGGAGAAAGTTTAGATGCCGAAACTTAAGACCCATAAGGGAGCTAAGAGCCGCTTCCACATTACTGGCAGCGGCAAGATTATGCGCGTTAAGGGTGGCAAGAGCCATCTAAGGCGTAAGAAGCCAGCCAGGACTAAGCGCCTTTATGATGATATGATTACTGTTCACCCTTCTGATAAGGTTAGATTAAAGAGACTACTGCCATATGGCTTGAAATAGATTGGGAGGAAACGATTGCCACGAGTTAAAGGTGGAATAGTCACTCATAGGCGGCATAAAAAGGTACTGAAGTTAACTAAGGGGCATAAGGCCACGAGGCATTCTTTATTCCGGCGTGCCCATGAGTCTATGATGCATGCCTTATTTTATGCCTATCGCCATCGCCGAGAACGTAAGGGTGATATGAGGCGTTTGTGGATCATCAGGATAAATGCAGCCGCCCGGGCGGGAGGGCTTTCGTATAGTCAGTTCATGGATGGCCTAAAAAAAGCCAATGTGGAGATTAACCGCAAGGCATTGGCAGAAATGGCAGTAAAAGATCCATCCAGCTTTTCAAAGTTATTAACTCTAGCTTCATCCAAACTTGAGAGCTAAATTCCCCTCACATAGCGAGAGTGATGCTAAATCAGGTTGAAGAGCTTGCCTCTAAAGCTTCTGATGAGCTGGGCAAAGTCACTGATGTCAACGACCTTGAAGCTTGGCGAGTTCGCTATTTGGGCAGAAAAGGCAGTTTAATACAGGTTCTGCGCTCGTTGGCAACTATACCTTTAAAAGAGAGGCGTGCGGTTGGGGCTCGAGCTAATGAATTTAAGAAGTCGCTTGAAGCTGCCTACATTGAGAAGAAAAGTAATTTAGAGCGAAGCTCGGCTCTTCATTTGCAACGTGAAAGCCTGGATATCACACTGCCCGGTCATCAGGTTTCTCTCGGTCGTCTTCATCCAACAACTCAGATAGGTGAGGAGATTTGTGACATTTTTAGCAGCATGGGTTTTCAAGTTGTTGAGGGTCCTGAGGTGGAATGGGACTATTACAATTTCGAAGCTCTTAACATGCCGGTAGACCACCCAGCCCGTGATATGTTTGCCACATTATGGGTGGACTTTGAGACTGAAGCTGGTGATAGACCTATGCTTTTGAGAACACATACCTCTCCAGTCCAGATAAGGGTTATGGAGAAATCACGCCCGCCTATAAGAATAATAGCGCCGGGACGGGTCTATCGGTATGAAGCCACAGACGCAACGCATGAATGGATGTTTTATCAGGTCGAAGGGCTGGCAGTTGATAAGAATATAACTCTGGCTGACTTGAAAGGCACTCTTTTTGAGTTTGCTCGTCGCCTTTTTGGCGAAGAGAGAAAATGCCGTTTCCGTTGCGATTACTTCCCTTTTGTGGAGCCTGGTGTTGAGGTGGCTATTGATTGCATGGTGTGTCGTGGTGCTGGATGTAGACTGTGTGGAAACAGCGGTTGGATTGAAATTTTAGGTGCGGGTATGGTCCATCCTGAAGTTCTTAGGCGTGTTGATATAGATCCTGAAGTTTATTCGGGTTTTGCTTTTGGCATGGGTGTGGAGCGAATTCCAATCCTTCGCTATGGCATAGAGGACATTCGCCTCTTTTATGGTAATGACCTCAGGTTTTTAAGACAATTTTGAATCTGGTGATTTTAACTCTTAGGATTTAATAGTGAAAGTTTCGCTTCGCTGGCTAAAGGAATATGTTGACATTTCTACACCGCTTGAGGAGCTGTGTGAAAGGTTGACTATGGCTGGATTGGAGGTTGGTGGAATGGAGGTGATTGGTGGGAGCTGGAACCATATAGTGATTGGCAAAATAATCGATGTTAGTGCCCATCCTAATGCCGATCGCCTGAGGCTGGTGACCGTTGATTTAGGAAAACAACGTTCTACTGTAGTCTGTGGAGCACCTAATGTTGTAGTTGGTGATAAGGTGGTTTTTGCCCGTGTGGGAGCTCAGCTTATAGATGGTCATAGTGGTGAAACGATGCAATTGAAACCCGCCAAGATTCGTGGTGTTCTTTCTGAAGGAATGATTTGCTCCGAGAAGGAACTGGGGATTTCTGATAGCCATGAAGGCATTATGATTCTATCATCAGAGGCGACCATCGGTACTACCTTGACTGAGTATCTTGGTGATACGATTCTTGACATGGACATAACACCAAACCGGCCTGACTGTCTATCGGTGATAGGTATTGCCAGGGAGATAGTGGCTCTTACCGGGAGCAAGCTAAATATCACCGAGGTTCATTATCCGGAACTAGAAAGAGCTATAGATTCCTTTGTCTCAGTTGAAATCGTCGAGCCAGACTTGTGTCCCAGGTACTGCGCCAGCCTGCTGACTGAAATTAAGGTAGATGAGTCACCTCAGTGGCTACAACGGCGGCTGTTGGCTTGTGGTATGCGTCCCATCAATAATATTGTTGATGTTACAAACTATGTGATGCTGGAATATGGTCAACCACTTCATGCCTTTGACTACAATGAGATACGGGGTAAACAGATTATTGTACGTCGAGCGCAGAGTGGCGAGATTATAACTACGTTGGATGGGGTTGGGCGGACTCTCAATCCAAATATGCTGATGATTGCTGACAAGGAGCGAGCCATCGCCATCGCTGGTATTATGGGTGGGGCAGATACTGAAGTTACGGAGAATACTACCTCTATTCTGATAGAATCAGCGAATTTCAATCAGGCGGTTATTCATCGGGGGAGCATTGCTATGCGGCTGAGCAGTGAAGCTTCACTACGGTTTGAGAAGGGGCTTAGCCGAGACTTACCGTTAATAGCGTTAAAGCGAGCCACACAATTAATGGCAGAATTGGCTGGGGGAAAAGTCGCTAAGGGAATTATTGATGTTTATCCAGGCAAACAGCGTAGGGAATCTATATCGCTGCCTGTTGCTGACATTAAACGGCTTCTCGGCGTGGAGTTGGATGTTAGTGAAATAGCCAAGACTTTGGAGTTGTTGGGGTTCAGTTGCAGGCAAACTGAATCAAATTCAGAAGTTCATGTAGAAGTTCCTTGGTGGCGTACAGATGTCACTTGTGTCGCCGATTTAGCTGAGGAGGTAGCTCGAATCATTGGCTATGATAGGATCCCGACTACTATGCTGAGTTCACAATTGCCGAGGTATGAACCAGTGCCGATGCTGTCTCTCAAGCGACAGATGCGCAATATCCTCGTTAGCTGTGGTTTCCAAGAGGTACTTACCTATTCTTTGACCAGCTTGGAGATGTTGAGTAGGCTTTCGCCGGAGCCTCGTCTGATAGGTCCAGCTCCAATGAAAGTGGCTAATCCGATGTCTAGAGAGCAGGAATATCTTCGCACTAGTTTGCGGGTCGGTCTCCTATCAGTTTTAGCTCGGAATGAGAGATACCAAGAGGATGACATAAGGCTTTTCGAGATTGGGAAGGTGTTCTTACCCTTAGAAAGGGACTTGCCTCAGGAGAAGGAGATGCTTTGTGCTGTGCTAAGTGGTTCACAGCGTAAGTTGTCCTGGCGGAGTAAAGAGGAGCCAATAGACTTCTTTGTTGCCAAGGGAGTGGTGGAGGCTATTCTATCCCAGTTGGGGTTGGATGCGAGCTTTGAGAAGGGTGAAGACGAAAGTTTGTGTTCCGGGAGAATTGCTAGTGTGGTTGTTGGCGGTGAAAATTTGGGGGTTGTAGGTGAGCTACATCCCAACGTATCAGGAGCTTTTGAGCTTTCTGATGCCGTATATCTGATTGAAATCAACCTGGATAAACTGTCATCTTTTATGGTTACTCTCAAAAAATATCAACCGATTCCCCGATACCCAAGCACAAGCAGAGATATTGCGCTGTTGGTGGATGAGCAGGTAACCTATCAACAGATTTGCGACATCATTCAGAACTATTCTCTTGTGAATTCGGTCGCTCTTTTTGACCTTTATGTGGGTGAACAGGTGCCAGCAGGTAAAAAATCACTCGCTTTCAGAATTATCTATCAATCGCCCACACATACCTTGACTGATAATGAAGTTGACAAAGTCCAGCAGCAAATTATCGATAAGTTGCAGCGCGATTTAAGAGCTTCATTGAGGAGTTGATTTGTCCTTGACCAGAATTGTTAAAAAACCTCTCACTTGAACGAATCTTTTGCCTAAATTTACGCTATAATAGGACGCGATTAGTTACAGGAAGGGGGGAGATAAGCGTGAAAATTAAAGTTTCTGCTGTAGCTCTATGCTTAGTTTTCATTTCAGTTCTCTGTCTTGCAGTTCCTGTCCAGGCTGCCGGAATGACTCCAGCGGCGGGTGTTGTTGGGACGACGGTGACTGTATCTGATTTGGCATCCGGGTCTTATTCTATTGAGTGGGACGGA
>Ga0209636_10001457_pt1 | contig 23976 bp, 18 predicted proteins | sample DeeMarSWOR152_54_FD_187464 | JGI IMG/M metagenome (GOLD analysis project Ga0209636, IMG submission 187464) | Marine sediment microbial communities from White Oak River estuary, North Carolina - WOR-1-52-54 (SPAdes) (version 2) | ecosystem: Environmental > Aquatic > Marine > Intertidal zone >...
TCAAAGCAGGGAAGGGCCCTTCGTGCGTCACTCTCTTCAAATTGAGTCACCGCAATATACTTGACCTTCCCCTCGCTGGTGAACCGACTCCTGTAAAAGCCAGCCATCTTGTCGTTAATGGATCCCGCATAGTCGATCTTTAGAAGGAATTTGCCCACCATCTGGTTTGGTAGGGAGATTCTGACCTCCTGTTTCCTGGGATCTACATGGAATGGGCAATCCAGAAGGTCCGTCCTCCGGCTCACCTTGCAGCCAGAGATGGTCAGTTCCAAGGCATTCAGTATTATTTCCTTCACGGGATCAAAGGCTTCAACCACAATCTCCACGCTTCCTACGAAGTTGAAACTCTCTAAGTCTGGTTCCAAGTGAATTCTATAGTTGACTGGATTGATGCTTTCCATGACTACCCCCGTAGCTCGAAAAGAAGAGGTCTGGCTGTTGCCCGCGAGAAATACCCTTTCGCTCCCGGAAAGGGGTTCATCTCTCCCGCGCTCGGCCACCAAGTGCTTGGCCTCAGCTTGGACAGTCTACAGCTCGTCTCCATCCTCTTGTGAGCGCTAATCATATCAAAACCAAGAAAGGTTTATCAACGATAATAAAGGGGGACAGGGTCGAATCTTTCCGGGATGTCAGCCAAATCCTCTTTCGCTTTCTCAAAGGGGTTTTGACGTCTCTATGGCTTGCTTCAGCCCCAAGGGTGTCCCGGTGTGAACATGCCACTTCCTGTCAAGGCTTGTCCGTGGGTCGCAGACCCGGCTGGAGGCGAGACACCTCGTCCGGTGAGCCAGGATTCAGGAGCCGAAAATGCTTTGAAAGCCCGCGCGAGAACCAAGCCGGCACACCGGCCATCGAGGTATGAGGAGTGAACCGGAATAGGGGCGTTCTTCGTTTTGAAGGAGCCTGGCGGCATCGACAAGGGGACGCCCCTGGCATGACATATGCAGATTTATAATCGTGAATCTGCTGTGGTAAACTCACTGAGAATCAGATGCGAGAGCGCATACTGGTATGTCACTGTTCAGTCGGGCCGCGACGGGTTCATTGTGCTGAAGGACGGGATTTGCAGGGGCGGTTCGCGGACTGTTTTTTCAGGGACCACCCATGAGAATCATCCTGGCTACCTATGGTTCGCATGGCGACGTGCGGCCTCTCTTGGCTTTGGCCCTTGCCCTCAAGGCGGCCGGACACCACGTGCTCCTGTGTGCGCCGCCCGAACATGCCGATTGGGTCAAAACCTATGGCTGCTCGTTCCGGGGTTTGGGAAGCAATTTCAAGGCATTCATTGAAAACTCCCCAGGCGCCCATACTCTCAAGGCGATCCCTTCTTTTGTCCGGTTCCTTCGGCGGGAGTTTGAATCTCAGTTTACTCAGCTTCCGGCAGTCATCAAGGGCGCGGATCTTGTCCTAGGAGCTTCATTGACTCTAGGTGTCCCCACCGTTTCGGAATCCCTCGGTGTGCCCTATCACTTTATCTGCTTTTGCCCCCAGCTCTTGCCCTCGAGCCAACATCCTTCTTTGCTTATCCGAAGCCACAGTTTATCCCCCTGGTTAAATCGGCTTTCCTGGTGGCTTACGGACAGAATCAATCACTTCAATTTCAGGGTGATTATCAACAGGAAACGTTGTCGTCTGGGGTTGAAACCTATTCGCGACGGCTGGCGCCATTTGCTCGGCAACCATGTGATTGTGGCATCGGATCATGTTCTCGGTTCTGTTCCGACCGATGTTGAAATGGGTTACACTCAGATCGGCTATTTGCATCTTCATCAAACCGGTGAGTTGAGTGCGGATCTTGAAGGGTTCCTAGCCTCTGGCCCGCTTCCGATCTACGTCGGTTTTGGAAGCATGCCAGACGGGGATCCAGTGGCAACTACGCGAATGGTCGTAGAAGCTGCCCGGGCTGCAGGACAGAGGATAGTTGTCTCCTGCGGCTGGGCTAGGCTTGGTCAGATCGAGGCTGGAGAAGACTGCCATGTTGCGGCAAACGTCCCGCACATGATTCTGTTTCCACGCGTTGCGGCGGTGGTTCATCATGGGGGTTCAGGAACCACGGCAGCCGCCGCTCGAGCAGGAATCCCGCAAGTCATTGTGCCACATGTACTTGATCAGTACTACTGGGCAAGCCAAATCTATCGCCTGGGCCTAGGTCCCAAGCCTGTATGGCGTTCACGTCTGACAATCGAGCGTCTTTCTGTAGCCCTTCGCGAATGTTTGTCAAACCAGACTATCCATCAGCATGCCTGCCAAGTTGCTGGAATCCTTCAGGGTCAGGACAGCCTTCGAGAAGCTGTGAGACTGATTGAATCGCTGGAAACCTGAGAAGGATATTTGACACTTCTTCCCAATTCCTCTATCTTAATTGAGCCTAGATTAGCTGCTTTTAAGTCTTCGCCGCACACAGAGAGAGTTGGGCTATTCGCTTGCACTCTAAGCCATGGTTCATCATGATTGGCATCGTGAAGGGGTAATTCTGTGGAACAGCTCGTGTCAGATATTCTGGTGATAGGCGGCGGTGTAGCCGGATGCTTTGCTGCTATCAAAGCGAAACAGCGTGGTGCCAAGAAGGTCCTCCTTGTAGATAAAGGGTACGTTGGGAAAAGCGGCTGTAGCAAATTCGCAGCCGGTTCCTTTAAATGTTTCATTCCCGATGAAGATGATTTTGATCTCTGGTTCAGCAAGGCTGTTGAGGAAGGGTACTACATCAACGACCAAGACTGGACGAAAATCCATTTAACCGAGGTTTTTGAGCGGCTCAGGGAGCTAGACGGATGGGGGGTGAGTTTTCTTAAAGGCAAGGACGGCAGGTTTGAGAGGCTGGAGGGACAGGGCTCCTCGGAAAGGAGACCGATCAAGACCGTTATGTTTCATGGCCCCCAACTGATGGATGTTTTTCGAGAGACCGCCCTAGGACTTTCGGTCAATGTCATGGATAAAACCATGATAACGCATCTGCTACACAGCCGAGGAAACAACAAGACTATAGCAGGTGCCCTGGGATTTGATCTACGAACAGGGGAGTACACAGTTTTCAAGGCAAGAGCTATAATTTTGGCTGCTGGTGCACAGGCCTTCAAATCCCACTATGCGTATCAGAAGATGGCAACCGGTGATGCCCATGTGATGGGGTTGACCGCCGGGGCCGAGCTTGGAAACTACGAGTTTAGTTGCCATCATCTTTCCTGCGCTGATTTTGATACAACTGGGATGAATGTCTTGCAGGGATTAGGAGCGAGGTTTACTAACTCAAAAGGCGAAACCTACATGGAGAAGTACGATCCCGAATACGGTGATCGTTCAACGATGAATCGATTGTCTGCCGGTATGGCATGCGAGGTCAAGCTGGGAAACGGCCCTATATATATGGATTTTAGCAACTTTGACCAGAAATCTCTTGCGTATTTCAGGACTACACTCCCTATCATGTATCATGCCTTTGAGCGAGCGGGGTATATCAGAAATGGTAGAATGAAAAAGCGAGTCGAATGGGTATCTGTGAATATGGGAAACGTCGGTTATGGTGGAGGCCTTAGGGTCAACACGCGTTGCGAGACCAGTCTGAAGGGATTATATGCCGCCGGCGATGCGACATGCGGGCCGGCATCAGGGGTTGAGGGCTTTTGCGCCTATGCGATCCCCTTTGCGACGACCTCAGGCGCGAGAAGTGGAATCGCGGCCTCCGAGTATGCGAGCGATGCCGGGGACGCCTCCCTCGACCGAGAAGAGATCCAGGCGTTGACACATGAGATTTCTCGATTCCTGAGAACCGGGGATGGTTTGGAGCCCGACACCATAACGCTCAAGGTCCAGGAGCTTTTGTTCCCAATGGACATCTATCTGATCCGTCATCGAGCGAGGATGGAACAAGCCCTGGAGAGGCTCTGTGAACTGCGTGATGAAGTCGTTCCGATGTTGAAGGCCTATGATTCACATTACCTGCGGATGGCAATTGAGGCAGCAAACATGGTGCGATGCGGTGAGATGTTTTTGCGTGCTACGCTGACGAGAACTGAGAGCCGAGGCTCTCATCTGAGGGAAGATTACCCTGACGTCGACAACATCGACTGGCTAAAATGGATTATTCTCAAGGAAGATAGTGGGCGCATCGAGGTTTCAACGGAGGATATTCCCATGGAGACTTATCCCATGAAACCCGAGAGGAAAAAATATACCCATCCTGTCACAAAGGTAATGAGAATGTCTCTGGGGTTGTAGCACTTCGCTGTGATGAAATTCTCCGATTGGGAGGAATGATGGGTATTAGCTGGATCGACCAGGAAAGATGTAACGGATGTGGCACGTGCGAGCTGATCTGCCCTCAAGACGTGATAAGGCTGAGCATGGAGAAAAGAAAGGCGTTCATCAAATACTTACGGGATTGCCAATGTTGCTTTCTCTGCGAGCTGGAATGCCCTCAGAGTGCAATTCATGTGACACCCTTCCGCGAGAGGAGGGCCGTACTTCCCTGGTAGAGTGCTGAAATCTCTGATGTGGGGTGTCAATAGCGGGGTTTGGGGAAAGGAGGTGAAAGAGAGCGCTTTTAGAATTGCAATTCCAATTTCTGGAAGGAGGTTAGCCATGAAAAAAAAGCAATGGGTTTCTGTGACAATCCTTGCACTGGTTTTTGGCTTGACGGCTCTCTCTTGGGCAGCGCCGACCCAGTTGTCCTTCTCCACCGGCTCGATGGGAGGCGGATTCTATGCAATAGGTGGGGGAATGTCGGCCTACATTTCTAAGAGCGTCGAAGGGATTCGATGTACCGCAGTGACCTCCGGGGGTGTTGACGAAAACATCAATCGCCTGGATGTGGGAGAAGCCGACATCGGGTTGGTCAGCACTGGAGATTCGTATGCTGCCTTCAGGGGTCTGAAGCCTTACAAGAAGGAATTCAACAAGATGCGAGGGATGGGCATCCTCTTTGCGAATTGGGGCGAACCCTACACCTTAAAGAAGAGTGGAATCAGGACTTACTTCGACCTAAAGGGTAGGACAATATGCGGAGGGGCGCCAGGTGGATCGATGCACAAGCTGTTCTTTGATTGGGTCAAAATTCACGGTCTCGATCCCGAAAAGGACATGAAGATTGTCTTTATGCCAGCAAGAGGAGCCGTTGATGCCTTGAAGACAGGCCAGATTGATGCTGCTATGCAGATCGCCGCTATCCCAACGGCAGATATAACAGAGCTTTCATTGACCCACGAGGTTGAGATCATCCGTTTTGCACCCGGCCATCGAGACAAATTGGTCAAAGCCATGCCGAAATACCTTCCAATGACAATCCCGGCCGGTACCTATAGAGGGATCGACGAGGATGTTGAAACCGTTGGCATGGCGGCACTTTGGGCGTGTAAATTGGATCTTCCCGATGATCTTGTCTACAGATTGGTCAAGGCCATATATAGTCCCGCCGGTCTGGAATATCTGGTCAAGGTTCACCCAGCCGCAAAAGGTATCAAACTGGAAAACGCTGCCAAATGGAATCCGATCCCGCTCCACCCAGGTGCGGAGAAGTTCTTCAGGGAAGCGGGTGTTCTGAAGTGAAGTACCTGCATTCGGGCATCCCAATGGCTTGATCTGCCCACAGGGATGCCCGGACACATTTTCAGCCATTGCCTTTCGAAACGCTCCAGGAAGCGCCTCGGAAGTCCCATATCAGTCAATAGCAGATTCTTACCCAGAATGATACGATGCAGCGACAGAAAGGTCACGCTCGGGTTTCTTGCCAAAGTCTCGGAAATGCCTAAGTTGGCTATTCGGTGAGTGCGATGAATCGTTGTGAGGCTGATCTGAAGCATTCTGCCACATCTATGGAGAGAGAATTCCAGGGAATCCGAAAGCATCTCGTGGATGCAGGGCTGGCTCTTATCTCCGTCTTTGTGTTGTATTGGGTAATAGACCTGACCTTCGATGTTGTAGTCAAGCGTTCTTTATACCTCCTGATGACTTTTGTCATGTGCGCCATTCTTTATCCCTTCAGCAAGAGGTCGTCTTCTTTCACAACTTCTATCATTGATACGGTTATTATCATACTATCCATCCTCGGATCGTTATATGTAATGTACGATTACAATGCTCGCTTCATGCGACTCAGTGCATTGAACCGATACGACATCTTTTTCGGTGTTGTGATGATAATCATTGGTTTGGATATTGGCAGACGTGTGATCGGGTGGGCGCTAACTCTGGTTGCATTGGGGACTGTAGTTTATGCCTATTTCGGTGATTTGATACCAGGGCAGTTTGGGCATCCGGGATTTCATGTTGCAACTATTGTAAGCCAGGTCTTCTGTGGACTCGAAGGCTATTACGGAATTGCGACGAAGTTTATGACCCGCTATGTGGTTCCGTTTATACTGTTTGGAGCATTTCTGGAGGTGACCGGAGCCGGTGATTTTTTCATGAAGCTTGCATTCTCAGTGACACGGCGGACCGTCGGAGGTCCTGCCAAGGCCGCTGTCGTGGGAAGTGCCTTCATGGGATCGATTTCCGGTAGTGCGATCGCTAACGTCTCATCGACGGGCGTTTTCACGATTCCCATGATGAAGCGTTTTGGCTATCGGCCCCACATTGCTGCGGCCATCGAGGCTGCAGCATCCACGGGTGGTCAGATCATGCCCCCTATTATGGGAGCTGTTGCCTTCATTATGGTGGAATTCACGCAGATTCCCTATCTGACTATCGTCAGTGTCGCGACAATACCTATCGTCCTGTACTTTATTACTGTTTTCTGTTTCATTCATTTCGAGGCTAAAAAATCCAAGATCGGAATCGATGAGACCCTGTCGATCCCCCCTGTTCTGGAGGTTCTGAAAACCGGTTGGCACTTTTTTTTCTCACTCTTTGTGATTGTTGGGACATTGGCCAGAGGTTATCCGCCTGGAATGGCCGCCTTGGCTGGGATTCTGTCATTGGTGGTCGTTCATTTCCTTCGAAACCGACGAATTGACCCTAAACTGATCCACAAAGCATTGGTACTAGGCGGGAAGTACTCCCTCAGCATTGGTAGTATTGTCGCCTGTATCGGTATCATCCTTGCCCTTGTTGGACTGACTGGCATTGGTCTCAAATTCTCATGGTTCCTCTCCGAGCTCACGCATGGCATGGCTTTTCTTGCTATCGTGCTTGTCGGATCGATCTCCATGGTTCTCGGCATGGGATTACCGAGTGGTCCTGCGTATATCGTTTTGGCAATCATGGCCGGCCCCGCGCTCATTGACATGGGGTTTCCTCTTCTCGTTGCCCATTTGATCATGATCTGGTTTAGCATCGATTCCGAAATCACGCCACCCGTTGGACTCGCCTCCATCACTGCCTCTGGAATAGCCGGGTCGGATCCGATGAAAACGATGTTTACGGCGTTCAAGTTTGCAAAAGGCCTTTATATTCTCCCCTTCATGTTCTACTACCGGCCGGCCATTCTTCTTCAGGGTTCACTGGGAATGATTATCGAAACTATCGTTTCCGTCCTTCTCGGACTGATCGCTTTTGCCATGTTCTGGGAGAATTTTTTGTTTCGAAGAATGACGGCAATAGAGAGATTCTTGCTACTGATTGCTGCAGCGTGCCTTCTTTTCCCCGGGCTCATATGGAATGGCATAGGATTAATTCTATTTGTCGCGGTGATCCTCAATCAGAAAATCAGCCTTTCAAGGGCGGTTCAAGTAGCTACTGGGTCCTGATTTCTTTGACCACATTGCACATGAAGCACCTATTGGGAGTCGTGCTGCAAAGGGGATCTCGCCTCTCATCCTCCGTGAGGTCGTTGAGATTGAAGTCTGAGCTCATCTCGCCCCATCCCCATGCAATGCGGACCGCCCCGGGGTGCACGATGGTTGAAACCTTTGCTTTCATCCTGATTCGGCCGTTGGGCGTTTCGATCCTCACGTCATTCCCGTCTGAAATCCCCCTTGCCCTTGCATCTTCAGGGTGAAGATCTACAAAGGGCTCTGGCTCTCGTTTCAGGAGGCCTGGGATATTCCTGAACTGAGAGTGAACAAAGCTGTTTGGTCTCGCCCCACTGATTCCAATGAGCGGGAAATCATCTTGCTTACCGTAAAAACTCAGATGGTTCTCCTCATCCTCATCAAAATCAGGAACAGGCGGGTACCCGTACTCTTTGAAGACCTCTGAAAAAAACTCTATTCTGCCGCTCCGAGTTTCAAATCCGCCGTCTTCATATTTCTCATAGCGTGTTTCCTCGAAAACAATTCCCTCCGGATGCTTCCGTAACATCTCAACATTCAATCCGGCCGGCTTCAATTGATAATCGATGGCCTCCTCAACAGTATTCCAGGGAAACTCCCTCCCATACCCCATCCTTCTTGCCAGCCCAAAAGTAATCTTCCAATCCGGCCAGCTGTTTTCGATCCATTCGATCACCTGGTTTTGCAGCACAACCGAATTGCTTGAGAGGGACTTAAGGTTTAGTTGTGTTTTTTCAAACGAGGTTGTCGTTGGAAGAACGATATCCGCAAGCTCCGCTGTCTGGGTCATGAATAGGTCGATAACAACGATAAACTCAAGCTTTTGGAGAGCTCGGAGAACTCTCTTCGAATTTGCCATCGTTACTGCAGGATTGGCCGCCTGCACGATAAGGGCCTTTACAGGATAAGGCTTTTCTTCAAGAACGGCATCGACGACCGGTGAGAGGGTCTGGTCTCCCCTGGCTTTATGGAAACTGTTAAAGAGGGGATATTCAAAACTGACAGGCGTGATGTCATTTCGAGCTCGCTCCTTGAGCTGGAGATCCCTCGCCGGTATTGGTTGGGGGATCAGGTCTCCTCCCTTTCTGTCAACATTTCCCGTGAGGGCTCTCAAGAAGCAAACTGCTCTCGTGTTTTGCGAGACGTTGACATGCATATCAAGTCCATTTCCATCGATAATACAGGCAGGTTTTGTTCTTGAATACAATCTAGCAGATTCTCTGATTTGCTTTGCCTCTAGCCATATTCTCCCTGCTACCCTTTCAGGAGTGTAATGATTTGCAGACGCTTTTAGCTCGTCAAACCCAACCGTCCAATTTCTGACAAAATCTGCGTCGTAAAGATTCTCTGAAATTATCACCTGAATCATTGACATTGCCAATAGGCCATCACAGCCTGGTTTTACTTGTAGCCATATATCAGCCAACGATGCCAGCTTTGTTCTTACTGGGTCTACGACAATCAGCTTTACCCCCCGCTGTTTTGCACGGAGAATCATGTCGTACCCTGAAGGATTGGTGTCCCGATCGTTTTTTCCCCAGACGATGATGCATTTGGAGTTTTTGGAGTCAGGGTCGGTCATTGCACCGTATGTAAAAACATGGGCCATTTCTCGCGCCACATGGCAAACGGAACCGTTTCCGATCACATTGGGAGAACCGAAGGCATGCATGAACCTCTTGGCGTAGTCCCAGGGAGCCCCCCAATCTGCAGCCATCCCCCTCATCCAGCATACAGATTCAGCTCCATATTCCGTCTTGAAAAATTTTAATTTTTCTGCAATAAAATTCAGCGATTGTGTCCAGGATGCTTCTTTCCAGACCGTACTTCCGGTGGTCCTCGGTTTCATCAATGGCGTTTTCAACCGTTTCGGAGAATAGACGATTTCAGGAACCGCCCTTACCTTCGGGCAGAAGTAATCCTCCTCTAGAGGGGGGCTCGTCTTTCTCTCCACCGAGACGATCTTATTGTTCTCCATGTAGACCGTCACCGGGCAGATTGCTGAACACAAGCGGCATGTTGTATATTTCGTCTCCACCAAAAGCTCCTCATGATCATTCTCGTATTTTCGACACCCCGCGCCCCTCTCCGTTCAGCCTCCCACGACTGACTGAGAGTGCAGCGGCTTCAATGCCCGGTCTTGACCGGTTCAATGTGCAATGGATCGAGGGGCGGCCTCCATTGGAAGAAGCGCCCCCTCCGATTGACTTTTCTAGTCAAGGCCTACCAGAGATGGTCGCTTTAAAATACATTACCATCCTAGCGAACGATAGCACAACACGTGAGCCATGGGCGGGCCCTATCAAAAAAAGCTAAAGTTCTTTCACGTTTCTGCCGATAAATCAAAACTAGTGGTATCATTTCATCCCTTTCGAAGGCCGAGACCTTGAGAGGCCTCGGAAAGTGATGTGCAGAAGCTTTTTGTGAACCTTCAGGGGTGAGGGGCAGTTGTATGATTAAGGTTCAACCCATCAATCCTAAACTGCGCTTCTTGGTGGATCGAATCGAATCGGAAATCGCTAGGGACTACACGGCGCGATACGACCGAAACGCTAACGGAATCCTTGAAAGGTCAGAATATCCGGGCAATACTGACATCTTTGAACGCGTCGATCAAAACCAGAACGACCGTCTTGAACTATCGGAAATCAAACGGTATGTCGATCTCCTTGGACAGTACCGGCCAACAAGAGATTCTGATGGGACCAGAGAACCGAGCGAAAAACAGTCTTTCAGCGTTTCGCCGTATGCAAAATTAACCGAATCAATGAGGAACTACTTTTCTGAGGAAGCCAGAGATCTCGATAAGAATGCCAATGGCTTTATCGAAAGAGATGAATTCGTGGGGACTCCGGAAGAATTCGCTTTGATGGACCGAGACCAGAACAATTTGGTTAGCCCCAGCGAGCGAACTGAGGGGTTTATTGAAAATAATATGCAGATTCAGATGGTTCTTCAGACCTACCGATTTTCTCGCGGGACTTTCCAAAACCGCGGCGGCGTCATCCAGATGACGGTCTAGCCTCCTCACATCCCTCAGGAGGTGGATCCACTTTCCTCTCCTTCGACTTTTGCTTTCGCAGCCTTCCGTCCAACGATTCTTCGATTACTCCCTGAGCATATTCTCGAGAGAACTGACCTTTTGCCGGACATCCCCAAGGGTTGCAAGTAGCTGCAGGGAGTGATTGGCCCACACAGACCCTCTTGAGCCGTTGAGTATCAGGATGGGTTCAAACTGGGATTGGTTAAGCAGCTTAATGATCTTGTCTAGCAGTTCTGTGGCCTTCTTAATCTCAAGGATTTCCTTGAAATCATATCGAACCGCCACAAGAATCTGGCGAATTCCATATGCAACGCCCCTGGCATAGTAGAAATTGTCGTCCAACGCAGTCCAAGGCACTCGGATTGTAACAAATCTCTCCCCCTCGGTATAAGGATCCCCTGCCGTCTCTTCGGTCAGAATCTCACGCTGATCTCTTGGGGCGTTGCCAAGGCGAGTGTTCACCCCCCCGAGCAGGGAATTGAGCTGGGATAAGAGCTCGATCAGATTATCCGCCCGAGGAAAAAAATTCGCATCCCCCTTCTCCAGCCGGTCGTGGTAGGTCTTGAGCTCTCGGACGCCTGCTCGGTACTTGCTCTCGGCGGAAGGGAAGATCCATTTGTGGGGATCGTTGGAAAACAGAATATAGACCTTGTCAATATTCTCGTCAATCTTGTCCGTTGTTCGAAGACGCGAAAGGTTATCCCTCAAAACCCTTACCGCATATCTCAGCGCTTCCAACTCTCCGAGTTGAAAATTCTGGGGGTTGTCCAGAAGAATAGTGGGGTACAGCATGTCATTTGGTAACCAGGCCTTCATCATTTCTTCACCCATGAGAATAAGGGTTTTGGTGAAGGCAAGTCCCGGCTTTCCCTTGGTGCCCTCGACTTCAAAGAAACGGGGAAAACCGTAATAGGCGATCATAATCACGATACATATGATGACTACCAAAAAGAAAAAAGCAACAAACAAGATTGGCTTCTTGCGGTTTTTCATTGGAGTTCCTCAATAGGCTTTTGCGGATCGAGGGTGCATAAGTATTTTGGATCAACCTCAGGGTTTTGTCAAGCAGAGACCTCCCGGTATCGGCCAGTTCCGGTATCTTTCTTGCACTAACGTCCGTTCTCAACCGAGTGTTGACCTGGGTCGGAGACACACGGTAGAATTCCGGACTAGGTGGAGTCGGTGACATGGACATTCAGATGATCCTCGGCAACGAGAAAGAAAGAGAAGAGTTTATCGAAGACTTTGCTCGCCAATCACTGGGAGATACGATCAAATTCCTTATCGACGACGAAAGATCCGAGAATGAACTCCTAGCAGATACTATCTACGAGGATTTCGTTAAGTGTCGTTGAGGGAGAAAAGGTATCGTGGCAGGTTCTCTTCAACCCGTTCGGCGAGATCGGTTCCTACCTCATTGAGCGAGAAGATTACCAAAAACGTTCTCCCCGCCCCTCCAATTCAGAAAGTGGCCCTCATGAAGCACTTTGAAAGGATTTTTCCCCTCGTTTGATCAAGCAAACTCGTTACGATATATTTGACGAGAGGATAGGGCGTCTTAAACGAATTGACGCTGTCAGCCGCCCATTCACTCATACAGGGTCATAAAGTCTCACGGTTCTCCCCCAGGGCTGCAATAAGCCCATGAAGGATCGGGGCCGCGGGGTGGCATTTGGCTGAATAGCAGTAACCTTTTGGGCGCACCGATTCTCTAGGCATCGACATCAAGGAGGAAAGGGATGAATGATTCAATCCACAAAGTTCTCATCATCGGGTCCGGGCCTGCCGGTCTGGCTGCTGCTATTTACACCGCCAGGGGGCAATTGAACCCCGTTGTATTTGAAGGTCTGGAACCTGGCGGTCAACTAACCACAACCACAGACGTAGAAAACTACCCCGGGTTCGCAGAGGGTATTCAAGGCCCTGAGCTAACCGAGCTTTTTCGTAAACAGGCGCAGCGGTTTGGGGCCCAGACTGATCCTAGAAGTGTCGTCAAGGTAGACTTTTTGGAGAGACCTTTCAAGATCTGGACCGATGACCAACAGTCGCATCTGTCTCACACTGTTATCATTGCCACGGGTTCGTCGTATAAGTGGCTCGAGCTGGAATCGGAACGAAAACTGCGGGGATTCGGTGTCAGTGCATGTGCAACGTGTGACGGCTTCTTCTATCAGGGGAAAGAAATCGCCGTCGTTGGTGGTGGTGACGCGGCCATGGAGGAAGCGCTATTCCTTGCACGACTCGGATCAAAGATAACCGTGATCCACAGGAGGGATCAGTTTCGTGCTTCTAAAATATTGGCCGACCGTGTTATCAATCATCCCAAGATCGAGGTCAAATGGAGCAACGTTGTGGAAGAGGTTATCGGCGAGCCCGATCAAACGGGTGTGACGGGCGTCCGGATCAGAAACGTCCTGACAGAAGAGACGGAAGTGGTTCCATGTTCGGGATTCTTCGTAGCTATAGGACACAAACCGAATACCGATCTGTTTAAGGGAATCCTCGATTTGGACAAAAGTGGCTACATAATCACAAGGCCTGGGTCGACTCATACGAGTGTCGAAGGCGTTTTTGCAAGTGGCGATGTTCAGGATACCACCTATCGACAGGCCGTCGTGGCAGCCGGTTCGGGTGCCATGGCGGCCATAGATGCCGAACAGTGGCTAGAGTCGTGTGATTTATGCTAATAGACTATTTTGGTCGAGCCTGTTTCAGATTACGACCGATGGTTATCCATGACCATGAACGGACCATCAAGAAGTCTCGCTGAGGTAAAGGCGATCAAGCAGAAACACAGGGGGGAACTGCTGAAGAAGCCGAACGTGGTCGGTCAGCTCACCAAGTGCCGGACCTTTCGATTTTTCACTTGCGTTTTGAATTGCAATTCGTAAGCGACTCCCTCCTGGAATGAAAGGTGACCACCTTAAGGGATGATCCGGTGAATTCTCTGAATTGAATTTGCCCATCAATTATGGTTATCTGTTCTTTATGATTCGGTATGAATTGGCCGAGGACATCCGTGCAGGGATGCTGGAGATCCTTCAGAAACTTCAAATGACCCATGTCGATGAGGCGAGAGTAGCCTGCGTAAGAAGCAGGGGATCTAACAGTAAAGGAATCATTGCTCGTTGTCATGGGCTCTCCAGGGTCATGCAGCTAGCCCTCAAGCAGAAGCCTCACTATGTGATCGAGGTTGTCTCCGAAAGATTCGATAGGCTCAGCAAGGAAGAGCAGACCAAGATACTCATCCACGAACTGATGCATATACCGCATTCGTTTGGAGGGGGATTTCGAGTGCACAAGCCCTATGTGACACGGAAGAAGGTTGAGAGAATGTATAAGAGGTTTGTGCGGGCCAGGTAGGCATGTCACGTGGGCGAACGTCCATAGGCTCTCATTTATCCAGCTATCCGTATGGCTATCGAAGTCCCGAAAATCCAGATGTACTCGATTCTCCCTTTGATTCTTGCCCGTCCTTCTTGCCTAGCAGACAGAATTCGTGTTTTGCGTTCTCAATGGTGCTCGGCATGAAGAAGAAGGTTCTCCTGATAGGTAACCCGATCGCAGGAATGGGAAGGTCGGAGCAGCTGATTCGCGAATTCGTTGAATTACTGGAGAGAAAGGGTTACCAGATTGAAACCTTCTTTACCGAATCTGCCGGCGATGCCAACCGGCGGGCTCGGCAGATCGAACCCAATGTCGGAATGCTCGTTGTTGCTGGCGGCGACGGAACGCTCAATGAGGTCCTCAATGGTTTGCCCAATCCATCCCTGATCCCGATGGCCCTTCTGCCCACGGGGACCGCCAATATACTGGCTCACGACTTGGCCTTGCCGAACCAGCCAGTAGCCGTTGCGCAAGCCGTCGAGGAGGGGTGTGTCCGTTGGCTCGATATGTGTCTGGCTGGCGACCGTCGCTTTTTGATGCTCGTCAGCGCCGGCCTCGATGCGATGGTAACGGAAGAGGTGCGGAGGAGAAGAGGGAGAGCCTTGGGATATTGTGGCTATTTTCTACCTGTCTTAAAAGTTCTTTCCCGGTATAATGCGCCTAGTCTGAGGGTGACGGTAGACGAGTATGAAAGCCTCCAAGGGGGGTTTGTCCTCGTGAGCAATACAAGGAATTATGGGGGGATATTTACCTTTGCAGATCGAGCCCGGTGCGACTCTGGCCATCTTGATGTTTGTGTCTTCCCGAAAGGCAGTTTCCCTTACTTGGTTTGGTACTATTTGGCCGCACTCAGGGGCAGGGTATCCAGGGAAACAAACGTCACCTATCTGACGGGCAGACGGGTTCGAATAGAATCTGAAGAACCGGTTCCGGTGCAGGTTGATGGGGACCCCTATGGAACCACGCCTATCCTGGTCGAACTCGTTCCCTCGGCTATTCCTATGGTCGTCCCTCAAACACCTCTGGATCCGAGGTGATTCTCCAGTTCCAGAAGCTAGCCTCTCTTCTCTCAAATAGTTGCCACCGACTCGGTGCTCTCTGGAGTCGCCAACTTTCCCCATAGTCTGTGTTGCATTCACGAAATTGGCATTCAAAATGCATAACCCTTGTTTCTATCCCAGAAAAACCACTGGCAAGGGAGACACATGGCCACTTTACGATTTCTCCAGTTTTCCGATCTTCATTTCGGGAACCAGGACTATGAGCACCAATGGGAGTGCCCACGAGAGAAAGTAGAGATTATCGAAAGCGAGACGCGGGAAGTCGTGGAGAGAATAGTCAAACTGGCAAAAGACCGGGAAGTAGAGGCAGTCCTGATTCCTGGCAATCTGTTCGACGCTCGAACCATAAGTCTGGAGGGCATTCGGTTCCTACAGGATTGTTTTCAAAGTCTAGGGGAAACTCCGGTTTTTGTCGCTCCTGGAAACGAGGATTTCTATGGAAGCAGTGGCTTCTATAATTCACAGTTCTTGACAGAGATTGGAATGAACCCATGGCCGAGCAATGTGCATATTTTTGGAGAGAAAGCCGCCTCGGGGATCATTTTTCCTGGAAATGAGCATATAGCCATTACCGGTATACCCCACCTTGGGCGGGGTCTGAAGAAGGTGAAGCCTCTGGCCAGCCCAATAGCAAAGGATGCGATGCGATTGAACATTCTTGCTTTTCATGGAACCTGGGAGAAGAATGGGGCGTTGGATCAATGGGCAACGCTGCCCTTCAACACAGAGGAACTCTACTCCCACCACTTCGACTATGCGGCTTTTGGACATACTCATTCTGGAGAGGAAATCACTGATGAAGAGGGAAAGGTACGGGGAGCTGCATCCGGATGTCCCTATGGTCGGAGGACTGATGAGCTTGGGGAAAAGACCATAATCATGGGAGAGGTCGAACGGGGGGGGATACGCCCGGAAAACATAGAGCGGATACCAGTCGCTCCAAGAACCGTCCGCGAGGTTAGGATCCAGTGTCGTGGATCCGACAAGATCCAGTCCCTAGGGCAAAGGATTGAAAAGGCGTTGCACCGTGGAAAGATCGAAGCCACGGATCTGGTACTGATTCGATTGGAAGGCGAAGGCAACCACGAGCTTCTCCAGAAGGTTTATGAATACTCCGTGAGAGAGATGTACTTCCTGGCCAAGATGGATACCTCCGCAATAAAGACAAAGTTCGACTTCAAAAGATATGGTCAGGGAATTGACTCAGAGTTGACAACAGAGGGGCTTTTTGCTCGAAGAATGAGAGAACTCCTGAACAACGCAGAAAATCCTCGGGAGCAACGGACTGTGGAAAAGGCGCTTGAATGGGGGCTGGAGGCACTTACGAATAAGAGGATTGAGTTTGACCATGAGAATCAAGGAATTTGAGACAAACGGGTTTGGGTGCTTGAAGGGATCCTACCAATTCGGATCATCGCCTTCGACGCTGATTATCGAGAAAAATGAAAAGGGGAAGTCCACATTTGTCGCAGGGATCCTCGCCGCTCTGTATGGATTAGACGAGAATGGCTCGCAGGGGCTCACAGAAAGAGAACGATTCAGGCCCATGAAATGGAAAGGATTCGATGTCAGCCTGACCATCCAGATTGGGGAGAGGGAATATCGAATCGTGCGGGATTTCAAAGCAGGCACGGTTGGCATCTGGGACAAGAGAACAGGCCAAGAAATCACCTCAGAATTCAAAAAAGACAACGGTCAGGTGATGATTGGGGAAGGCTTGATTGATCTTTCCAGAGAGGGCTTTCTCAAGACCTCTCTTATTCGGCAATATGAGATCCAGGACCTCAGTGAAACCTCTCACATCGCAGAAAAGATTGAGGCCATGATCGACAGCCTATCTGGCGACGCAACGGTTCGTCAGGCCGTCGCTCTTTTGACCAAGGCCAGGGACCACTATCGGGACAATAGGCCTGTGGGGAAAGAAATCGAGCTTCTGAGTCAGCAACTGAAAGATCACCAGAGGGAATGGGAAGCGTTAGAAAAGGAGCGTGACATTCTGGATGAAAAAGTGGTGCGCCTCCTTGAACTCGGCCAGCGATCAGACCAGCTTAGGGACTCCGTAGATCGGGTGGACTATGCAGCTATGTTGTCAAAGGAGAAGGCGCTTGAACAGAGGATATCCCAGTCCGAGGAGAACAAAGCGAATCTTAAAAAGCTGCAAACAGAGTTGGAGTCACTAGGGGATATTTCGTCCTTCCCATCTGGTCGAGAAAAAGAGCTCACCGAAGGTGTTCAAGCCAGGGCTCTTCTCAATAAGCGAATTAAGACGTTAAAGGGTGACCTAGACCAGACAAGAAAACGAATGGGTTCAGCAGATAAGCGGATCACGGAAGAATTTAAGGCCGTTGAATCCCTGACAGAAAAAGACTACACAGAAATCTCATCCTTGATGAAAGCCCTCCAAAAGGATCTGTTAGCGCTTCCGAAGGTGCGTAAAGCCTATGACACCGAAGAGAAGCTGATGGCCCAGGAGGGATATCCGTTGAAGGATTACTTCTCTCTAAAGAAAACGGTGGGAAAAATTACTCCTGAAGAAAAAACCGATCTGATGCGGTATCAGAAAGGCTCGGAAATCAAGAAGATCGAGATAAAATCTCTAAAAAGGGATATCCATGTCCATGAAGAAAAGGTCGCAGGAACAGAGGCAGGACTGAGACGCAGACAAAAATCAAAGAATCGGGCCATTCTCTTCGGAGTCTTTTTGGTGCTGCTGGGTGCGGTCTCTTATGCCCTGGGGACAAACCCTCTTGAAGGGATGGGCATTGAGATTCCAGTGGACTGGCTGATGGTACAGGGGACTGTTGGGGCTATTGGTCTCCTGGCGATTCTATGGGGGGTGCTCGGAGGCCACCGAGGCCGAAAGAGGAACGTCCAGGCCCTCTCTCACAGTATGGAGAGTTTTGAGACCCTCCTGGCAAAGAAGAACGAAATTGAAAAACAACTCGAGGAAGAATGGGCCAAGATGGAGAAGGTGGCCCTTCGCTGTGGTCTTGCGTCTCCCGACATGTTATCGGAGGAATTGAGGCGATTCGAGCTTCTTGAGGAAAGGACGATCAAGGTTCGCGAATTGGCCGCCCATTTGAGAGAGATCACGTCTCGTATTGGGCAGAATCGTTCAAAGCTAGCTGTTTACATGAAGAATGCGGGCGACAATCCCGAAAAGGCATCTTCGGCGCATATGGTCCAGTTCTACAAAAGGCTAGAGACCTGTCGAAAGGTTCGATCCGAGAGGAACACAGCTCGGGACAGACTGACGGAATTGGAGGGACAGTTCCAGGAGGCCCAGAAAGAAAGGAAGAAGAAAGGAGACCTAATTGTCTCTATTCTGGATGAATCTCAGATCGTTTGGAACGAAGACGGGGATAAAGCCATCAATGAATTCAAAGAGAAACAGCAGAAGTTTCATCGGTTCGTCCAACTCCGGGATCAGTTGATCCCTCAGGCCCAGGGCGATCAAATCCCAGAAGATACATACAAGGGTATTGTTTCTGACTTAAAGGACATTGAGGCAGCGATGAGGAAAATTGAGAGAAGACATCCTGAAGTAATGACATCCGCGTCCCAGGGCGATCCCTCCTCAGATAATACCATGCAAGATAAGAAACGAGAGATGGAGAGAATTTCAGAAGAGCGGCAGGGCCTCTCCAATGAGATTACCCAGTTTCTGGAGCACTACCGAGAGGGTATTGCTACTGTGGAAAAAGAGATGGAAATCTGCCAGAGGAATCTCGAAAAGGCGGCGTTCTTCGAGGAGACCACAGAGCTGGCCATTCATCACTTGGAGAGCTTGCGGAGCGAGCAGCATGTACGATGGGCGGAGTTTCTGAACCAAAATGCCAATACCGTGCTGTCCCGTCTCAATCCAAACTGTAAGTCTGTTGAGATCAAACCGAACCTTAGTTTTTCAATCCATCACCGGGAGCTTCAGACCACACTCGATCAGACCCATGTGAATGGGTTGCTCAGTGTGGGTGCTCGGGACCAGATTTACCTCGCTCTGCGCCTAGCCGTCAGCCAGTACCTTTCTGCCTCGGGAAGTCATCTTCCATTCATTCTAGATGATGCGCTGATTACTGCCGACGACGATCGGTTTGTCAATACCATGAATTTTGTCCTGAAAGAACTCAGCGAACGCCACCAGGTAATCATCCTGACGTGTCACGAAAAGCGGCATCAATGGTGGCTCGATCACATCCCCAAAGGCTGCAAAGACCGGATCCGAATCTCCAGGCTCGCCCCTTCGACCTCTGGCCCTAGGAGGGCAGAACCTCGGCGCCTCCCTGCCTCCGCCTAGGACTAGTGCTTGTCATCATCTCGCGCTATGGTCACTGCAACTCGGATCTTATCTGACGATCTCCCTTCAGGGGAGCGGATTTCATGTCACACTTTCACGTCCATGGAGTCTATTTTGGCCTACAGTCTCCACTCCTGCTTGTTCCACCCTAGATCCCAGAACATCCACTCATAGCGGCAAGATGTACGAAAAACATCCTCAACATGCGCCAGTTCCACCTCAGGATAGCCCTCAACCGCCCCCTCCAGCACTTGGAACCACCAGTTAACCATATCCTGAAACTCCGGCACTGCGTACGTCATTAGCCATGGTTTGTACGGATGATCTTCAGGAATCTCTTTGCCCGCAGTGAACATGCGTCCGATTTCAAAATACACCCATCCACACGGGAGAATTGCCGCCATCCCTTCCGCCAGGGTGCCGTTCCGACTGTAGCGGAAAAGATGGTCGACATAGGCTTTGCAGGTTGGGGCAAATTCCGCTTTGAGGGCGCCCTTCATGGTTATCCCAAATTGCTCGAAGTAATGCTCCTTTAGCATCGCTTCGATTTTGAATGTCTCTTTGGCCGCATCCAGCATGGCCAGAATTCCATCAACATCGGGCATTAATGGGGCTACCCAGGCCATAGCTCGAGCGTAGTCAACAATGTAAAGAGAATCTTGGATCATGTAATAGCGGAATTTATCCAGTGGAAGCGTACCGTCAGCAAGACCTTTGACGAAAGGGTGTTTCAATTGCGCATCAAGAATCGGCCCGGCAGCCTTTTTTAGCCTCTCGGAGAATTTCATGATACGTCCCTCTCAATCACAAACCTTTCTGAAACTGCACCTGTCCCGGATAGTATCGTCCTGGACCTTGCTAAAGAATTGCTCCGATTTTGGCACGTTATTTCTTACGTCCACCAGCAGAGAGTGCATTTCCGCGATGCTTCCCCTGATGTACGCCTTGGCGTTCTCGATCTCTGCAGCATTGATGCAGAATTCCGCGATGTGGTTGGATAGAAGGTTATACTCTACCAGTTTGATTTTCTCCGGCCTGAGCCCCCATTTTCCCATGGCATACATCGCATAGCAGGCAAGCTGTAAGGAAAGGTCGCTGTTGGCCCGGCGGCCAGTCTTCCAGTCAACGATGCTAATGCCATTCTTGGTCCGGAAGCTGCAGTCTATGACCGCCCAGATCTTTGTTTCGTCTAGGGAGAAGGATGAAAAGTCTTCGACCTCCAGCCACATTTCCCGCGGAAGTCCCTTGAACGTCGCATAGATCTCTGAGCTGTAAAAGTTCCTGAGGCATTGTTCCACGCCCTCTGCCGTCTTTTTCCACTGGGCATCGTCCAGATCTACGTCATATTCGTGCTCGAAAAGAGCGCAAGTCTTTGGATAGACGAGATACCGTCTTTCTTTGGAGGACCTGAACTCCTCCCTCATCTGGCTAAGGGTTATAGAGACGATGCGGTCTACACCGAAGACGGATATGCCGCGCTGGAGATTCCTCAAGGTGTGCTTGATACACTCATGGACCTTCTCTCCAGCCCACATATGGCGATTCTTGAGGTTTTTGAGAGTATAGATCTGTTTGGTTCTTTGGGGAGCATCCTTTTCCCATCCCCCCCAGTGTCCGTAATAGCTGAAGTAATACTGCCTGGGACAGGTCTGAAAAACTTCGTCCCTAGATTTCGACCATGAGAATTCGTTTCGGAATTCATTCATCGCCTACTGTGGGTCCCTCGAAGAGTATACTCCTTTTCCAGAGTCGGTGCCATGTTCGATCCGGGGTTTCAAGGCGCCACATTAAAACAATTTAATCCAGATTTAAGAGTATTTTAATTCGTGTTCTGCGATAATGGTGGATCGTAAACTGGCGGTCTGTTCCTGTCCGATCGTGCGACAGGAAGTAGGATCAATGATACAATTATCCGAAAGGTGAGGAGGGTAATTCGAAGGGAACCTCTTTCAAGGGCTAAAAGATCCACAGAGGGGCGAGATAGGGTAGAAGGAGTGGAGATGGACATATACAGTAACCGGTTTATGACCGGTGTGGGGGACTCCAGCGTATTAGAGGAGGATGAATGCCGGTCTGACCAGACTGAGTCTCCGATCACCCAGGAGTCTAGGGATTCAGAGGGTGAAGAGAACTCCCCCATTGCATCAAAGGAGTTTCCCGATACCCCCTGCTTCTCCATGGAGGCGTATTTCAAGGAGATCGGGGGGGTGGCGCTGTTGAGCCCAGAGCAGGAATGTGATCTTGCCAAAAGGATCGAAGATGGGGAGCGACTGATAAAGATTCTCTTGCTTCAGAGCCCGGTTGGCCTGGAGTGGATTGCTCGTGTTGCCAATCAAATAGAGCGGGGCGATATTGCAGTTCAAGATGTCCTGCAAGTCCCTCCAGGCGATGATCGACAGGATCTGGAGAATGATTTGGCGTTACGAAAACGCTTTCTTTCCTTTGCAAGCCGGGGTCTTGGACTCTGCGCCGAGAACGATCGATTCCGGGAGCAAATCAAAGAGGCCGGGGAGGATACATCCGCCATCATCGGAAAGATAGCCGGGAATCAGAAGGTCATCGAAGCCCTCTTTGACGACATTCCCATCAAGGGGGACATTCTGGAGAACTTGGAGGCTGACTTAATCCAGCGAGTCGGTCTCATGCAACGTGGGCCTCGGTCTGCTCCACCTGCTGCCTTCCAGCAAAGCCTGGAGAAGATTCTTTCGGCGGTTCGCAAGTCGAAACGGGAAGTCAAAAAAGCAAGAGACGATTTTGTCAGAGCCAACCTCAGGTTGGTTATCAACATTGCCAAGAGATACATCAACCGCGGGCTTTCACTGCCAGATCTGATTCAAGAGGGTAACATTGGCCTTATGAAAGCGGTGGACAGGTTTGATTACCGGAGGGGATATCGGTTTGCCACCTACGCCTCTTGGTGGATTCTTCAGGGAATAACGAGGGCCATTGCAGAACAGGCGAGAACGATCAGGGTACCGGTCCATGTTCTCGAAAAAGAAACCAAAGTGGTAAAGACCTTTTGCACGCTTCTGAATCAACTGGGCAGAAAGCCTACCCCCCCGGAGGTTGCGGAGGCTGCAGAGATGCCCCTTGAGATGGTAAACAGGATTCTTCGGCTTCCCATGGAGCAGCCGATTTCACTGGAGAGTCCCGTGGGAGACGGCGAGATTCGATTCGGAGACCTGATTGGTGATAAGGATGCCGTTTCTCCTCTTGAGATGACGATTCACGTTAATCTCACCATGGAGATCAAAAAGGCTATGGCCTTCTTGACCCCCAGGGAAGCCAAGATCCTGAGAATGCGTTTTGGGATCGGGGAAAAGAGGGAATACACGCTTGAGGAACTGGGCCGTCAGTTTGGAATCACGAGGGAACGGATCAGACAGATACAAGCCAAAGCCCTGCAAAAGCTGAAAGACCCCGAGAAGAACGGTAAGCTAGAAAGCTTCTACGAGTGATTGCATCTGTATTCAAGTTCTGCTTTGCCAGAGGTTCAATTCGAACATCTGCTCGGTAATGTCCCTTCCCCACTGACTGACTGCATGCTCCTCGGAAAGCCTGAATCTTTCCCGTTCATAGAGGTGACGGGCCGCATTCAGGCCTTCGAACGTCCATAGATAGATTCTTCTGTAAGCTGCTCTTCTGCAAAATTCGATCGCCTCGCGGAGTAGTCTGCGCCCAATGCCAAGACCCTGGAATCTCGGCACAACGATGTACCACCGGAGGCGTGCACCTTCAGTATGTGTCCCACGTCCATCTATGGCAATACAGCCTGAGAACTTCTCTCCTGTGGTACTCGCCCAGAATCCGTCTCTACCCTCTTGATACTGAATGATAAACTCGGAGAACTCCACTGCAACTTGGGTTTCAAAAGAAACATCGAATCCCCAATTCTCGTGGTAATAGACAGCATGGAGTTCCGTTACTTTGCCAACAACACCCGGGTAATATCCCTTCAACTGGATGACACTCGATTCTGGATTCCTCATTTCAAATACCCTCGAGGGAAAAGGAATCTTTTGATCCCCCTTCCAGCCGTGAACCACGGAGTTGATTCAGGAACGATGCTTCAGGAACGACTCATGGCTGCAAATGTCTTTTGGTGGGAAATGTGACTCATCGCCTGAACGGTCGAACCGCGATCTGTGTTTTCGATAAGATCGGCAGTAGCCTATCACAATACGGACTCAGCCAAAAGTTCCTCCGTTTGAATCTAATCCATTGGCCTTGGCTTGCTGAACAAGCCCCATGAACCTAGACAAATACAGAGTCTCAACGATTTCAGTGTGTGTCCAGCGAAGGCTGGCATCTTCAGCAGGAGTCAGACTTGCCAGGGTAAGAGCCAGAGGCCCTGTAGCTTGAATGGCAGATTGGAGGGAGACCGAGAATCTGAAGCCCATTGACAAAGCCAACGTTTGGGTTGGTGAGCGAGTCACCGGGCCGTAACGAGAGTAAACCCAGAGGTGACCTCGAGAATACATAGTTCCGGAG
>Ga0209636_10001459_pt1 | contig 23952 bp, 25 predicted proteins | sample DeeMarSWOR152_54_FD_187464 | JGI IMG/M metagenome (GOLD analysis project Ga0209636, IMG submission 187464) | Marine sediment microbial communities from White Oak River estuary, North Carolina - WOR-1-52-54 (SPAdes) (version 2) | ecosystem: Environmental > Aquatic > Marine > Intertidal zone >...
AGTTATTGCGAAGACTATTTCGAATATCGTTATTGAGAGGGCTTTTTTCCAGCCGAACTCTCTGAGTAGGGCGGCCATTGTCGCTATACAAGGTATGTAGAACATTGTCACTAACGTGAACACAATCATCTGAACCGGTGTTAAGACCAGTGCGAAATTTGTTGTTCCCAGAAGCGTGGCAAGCATGATCAACGTTAGTTCCTTTCTGAGCACGCCAAAAATCAAGGTTATGCCTGTGATTAGTGGCAACCCCAGCCACATGACTGTAACGGGGCTGAGTAGGGTAGCTACTTGTTCTAGCAAACCTGCAATCTCAGCCAGTTTTATTGCAAGGCTGCCAACGACTATCAGGGGAAACGCAACTTTCATGAACTCAACAACTCTAAACCACGTTTCTTTCAACACAGTCTTCAGTTGAGGGCTCTTGTAGCTTGGCATTTCCATAATCAAAGCAGTGGGTTCACCTGGCAGAGTCTTGAAGGCGATTCTGCCAAGAGCAAAGATGACCAAGAGGTTGAAGATGTAAAGCACAAGTGCCCATTGAATCCCAAGAAAATGTCCTACCAGACCAAGTATGATCACTGTTCGTGCCGCGCAAGGAACGAGCGTGGTTACAAAAGCTGCGAGAAGCCTCTCCCTCTCTGTCTCCATTATTCTGCATCCTAGGCAAGCAGGAACGTTGCAGCCGTAACCGAGCATCATTGGAATGAACGCTTTTCCATGGAGTCCAATTTTGTGCATCACGTTGTCCATTAGGAAGGCGATTCGACTGAGATAGCCTGAGTCTTCTAAGAAGTACAATATAATGTAGAATGGAACAATGTAAGGTATGGCGATCGTTACACCCGCTATTATTCCTTCAATTCCTCCCCAAACAAGTTCTCCGACTAGGTTGCTTCCAAACAAGTCTGCAAAGATAGGCTGTAGTCCATAGAAGAAGTTGTTTAGGAGTTCTGACGTGTAGCCTCCAAAGGTGAAAATGGAATAGAACATGAAAAGCAGCGAAAAAGCCATAATTGGATATCCCATGATTTTGTGAGTTGTGAGGGTGTGAAGCCTCTCTTCTATTGGAGGCTTACTAGGAGGCACCAGTTTTTGAGCTTCTCTGGCAATGCAGCCAGCCAGTTCATACCTCTCAGAAGTTATTACAGTCGAACAAGAGTGTCCGTGAAGATTCTCGATTTCACTTGCAAGTTTTTTCGCAACTGACGCTATCTTCGAGTCTTTTTTGCTGATCTCTCTTTGGATTTCTTCATCGCCTTCGAGTAGCTTTATCGCCGCGTATCTAGAGGGGTACCAAAATTGAACTCCGTCAAGCATTCCGGCAACTTGGGAGATTTTTTCTTCAACCTCTTCCCCGTACTTCACTTCTGCATGTGTAGTTGGCGATCCTTTTTCAACTGCTTCGACGGCTTTTTCTAGAAGTTGGAAAAGGCCTACTCCCTTTGTTGCAACTGTTGCTATTACCCGTATTCCCAGAAGCTTCTCTAGTTTCTCAGGGTCGATTTCAATGCCCTTCTTCTTCGCGATGTCCATTTGATTCAGGGCAATTATCATTGGAGTCTGGAGTTCGATCAACTGTAGGGTGAAGAAGAGATTTCTTTCAAGGACGGAAGCGTCTACGACATTGATCACTATATCAGGTTTCTCAATCGCGATGTATTTCCTTGATATAACTTCCTCCAACGAATAAGTAGACAGCGAGTATATTCCAGGCAAGTCAATGACGTCTATAGTATAGTCCTTGAACCTGAGAGTCCCTTCTGCTCTTTCAACAGTCTTTCCCGGCCAATTGCCGATGTGTTGATGCAAACCTGTCAGATGGTTGAAAATTACCGATTTTCCTACGTTCGCGTTTCCAGCTAGGGCGATGACCAGCTTCTGTTTGGTCACTGTTTTTCGATCTCCACAAGAATCCGCTCAGCCATACCTCGACCTAACGCAAGCCTTGAACCTCTCACAAGAATTTCCAGAGGACCGCGAAAGGGAGCTGATTTCACAACCGTTACCTTTGTGCCCGGGGTCAGACCCAAGTCCATAAGTCTTTTCTCAAATCCCCAACCTCTTCCCCAGCCCCTCCCTTGACCGGCCTTTATAGAAGTCACGATTCCAGTCTCGCCGTGCCTTAGTGCTGTAAGAGGCACTTCAGATCTCTCGGAGCCACGCCTTTCCATGCACCTACCGACCCCCTCATTTTGTCTGCTTTACTCGGATGACTGATGCAATTGCTGGACTCAATGCTCGGTCAGTTTCGTTTACTTTGAGGGTTATTGGACCATTGAATTGGGACTTCGCAACTATCTCCACTGTAGCTCCGGGTACAAGCCTCAACGCATTCAAGTAGCTCAACAGATCTGATTTTTCCTCGGTTATCTTCATCACGATGCCTTGTTCCTTTTCGTTGAGCTCGGTTAGAGGCTGTGAGTTTTCTTCGATTATTCCTCCGCATTTGGTTGGTATGGGATTTCCGTGAGGGCAGGTTTTGGGATGTTTCAATGCTTTCTCCAAGGGTCTGATGATTTCGTCGGTGATGCCATGCTCCAGTTTGCAGGCTGCTTCGTGAACCTTGTCCCACTCCAGATGCAGAATGTCTGTGAGCAGACGCTCCGATAGCCTGTGTCTCCGCACAACTCGCAAGGCTATTCTACGCCCTTTCTCTGACAGCTTCACGCCCTTGTAAGGCTGATGTGTGATGTATCCTTCTCTTTCCAACCTCTTTACAGTGTTTGTGACCGTTCCAGGAACCACGTGGAGCAGATCAACCAAGTCACTCGTTCTAGCCACTCCGCATTTCTCCTGAAGCCTGTAGACCGCTTCCAAATATTCTTCGACAACAGCCGTAACTTGCTCCATCATATGGATTCCTGCGAGTACACTCACAATGAATTACGATTAATCGTACATTTAAAACTTTCCAGCACGACAGGCGTTTGGAACACTCAACCTTCTGTGATGAGAAATCAGATGTGCGTCTTTCTGAGAATCGGTTGACCGCTTTTTCAGGAGAGCATTATTTTCAGAGCTAACATTAACCCTATCCCGATTAGAATAGCCACCAGTTGAATGATAGATTCTCTCGCCTGATACTTTTTGTGGAGTTCCGGCATGAGATCAGTCGCCGCGATGTAAATGAAGCCGCCGGCTGCAAAGGGAACCAGAAACCCACCCACATCTTGAACGTAAGAGGTTAAGTAGTATGTTACAAGAGAACCAGCAACTGCTGTCATAGCCGAGATAAAATTGTACGCAAGTGCTCTCCTTTTCGAAAGGCCACCGTATATTAGAACTCCAAAGTCCCCGATCTCTTGGGGGATTTCGTGGAAAATGACTGCCAGAGTTGTGGCAAAGCCTAAATCATACGAAAGTGCGAAGCTGGCGGCTATAATCATTCCGTCGATGAAGTTGTGAATTCCGTCTCCAATCAAATTGACATATGCGAAGATGTGGACTGGGCATGTTTCCTCGTGACAGTGTCGCCAATACAGGAATTTTTCCATAACAAAGAAAAAGACTATGCCAACGACTACGTAGTAGAACATAGCTTGGCCACTTTTTTCCAAGGACTCTGGGAGCAGATGGATGAATGCTCCTCCGATCAGAGAACCAGAGGCGAAGCCAACGAGAGCCATCACGATGCGCTTTAGAAAAGCCTCTTGAAGACCTATAAAAATGATGCCTACAAAAGCCACCAAACTTACGATGATTACGGATGCAAGAATTGCAATGAGATCAGCCATCGGGTTTCAACCCAAGTAGAATCATCAGTTCTTTTTTGTTATGGTGTGCGGTTGGGTTCCGAACTAGGCGAAATTCTTAGAGGTCTTCCTTCGCTGAGGGCTTGAGCGGTTTTTCTCCGTGCGCTCTGGATGAGCCTCCAAATGGTCCCTCTGGAGACGCCCATTCTCTCTCCAGCTTCTTCTTGAGAAAGTCCTTCAAGATCCACTAATCTTAGAGCTTCTAGTTCGGCTGGCTCAATAAAAATAAGTTCTGGACTCTGCTGAGGCGCAGGGGTGAACCTGTCTATTGAAGGCGGTTTCTCTATGTTAATCGGCTTTGGAAGCCTTCCTCTTCTGCCGCGTCTGCGCCTATGTCTCCAGCCCATTTGGATCACTATACAATCTGTCGCCGTAACTTTTATATATTTTTGTGCTTTATTCCATAATTCAATTTTCTAGCTAGTCCCCATTAAGATGATCGCCTTATACTGCTTCAATACGTTAAGAGGTTATCAGTCTCCTCAAGAATCCACTTTAAGGCTTGCTGCGCGGCTTTTCTGGCAATATTTTCGAATTGAGTGAAGGGTCCCTCACTTTCTCTCTCCTTTTCCAGACGCTGTAGTCTTGCCCTGACCTCTTGCTCTGTTCTCATGTACTTCCTCCATTGGAGTTATACAACTCTATTCGTGATGATCCTTATGTCAAGAGGAATGTTTATATATTTTTGTGCGCTATTCCATAATTGAATGTGTGCATAAACACAAAAATAGAGGTGAAAAAGAATGCCAAGAGGAGATAGAACAGGACCTTGGGGCTTAGGACCAATGACTGGAAGAGCAGCCGGCTATTGTGCCGGTTATCCCGTCCCAGGATACATGAATCCGATACCCGGATACGGGAGAGGATGGGGCAGGGGACGCGGTAGAGGCTTTGGTAGAGGGTTCGGCAGAGGCTTTGGTAGACGTTGGTGGGGATACCCTCCGTACTATCCATACGCCTATCCACCGGCGGGACAAACTCCACCGCAGCAATATCCTCACCCTCCATACGCTTATCCCCCTTTAGCGTATCCACCAGCAACAGTGCCACAATCCCCAGAACAGGAAGTCAAAGCACTAGAAGACTACAAAAAAGAGTTGGAAGCAGAAAGAGTAGACCTTGAGAAAGAAATGAACGATATCGAAACGAGAATCAAAGAAACGAAAGCGAAGCTTCAACCAGAAAAAAAGCAGTAGCTGGGACCGTGAATCGATTGGGACTACCAATGAAGCATTTTCAATGCAGCAACTGTGGGCAGGTAATAGAGGTTCCACAGGGAGTTCCAAAGCCGCCAAGCTGTCCAAAATGTGGAGCGCCAGCCACGGTAATTCATAGATTGGACAAGGGTCCACCTGGAGGAAGAAGGGGCAGAGGACCTCCATGGCAACGCGCTCCATCATAACTATCCTTTTTTGACCTTGATTTCAAGTTTAGATTTCGCGATGTAGTAGGAGTTGATGTATGTGAGTGTAAGTAAGTCTAGAATCGCAATTCCAACTAAAGAACTAGGCGGTCTAGAGGATGTTGTGTCCGCGGTCTTCGGCAGGGCAAACTCATTCACTATTGTGGACGTTGAGGAAGGTGTAATCAAAAATGTCAAGGTTCTCAAAAACCCAGCAGTTACTTATCAGCATGGCGCAGGTCCCATTGTTGTGAAGATGCTGATAGACGATGGAGTGAATACAGTTGTCGCTGCTGAGTTTGGGCCAGGGGTCTTAACCTTGCTGGATCAGCACAAAGTAACGAGAATCACAGTCAGTGCAGGTACCACTGTGGCGCAATCTATCAAAGAACTTCTGAGTGAAGCTCAGGAATAGCAAAGACGCTAGTGTGGAAGTTAGGTTCGTGGAAGAGAACTACGAATCCCAGCGATCGCGATTAGAAAAACCTTTGGAACTGAGCCGCGAAAGAGCTCGTAAGCAAGTGCTTGATCTTTTCAAGCACACGAAGACATGTGGATTAGCTCTGGAATTGTGTCTTCTAGTGCGAACGCATAGGGCAGCGCTTGAAAAACAAGATGTTCACGATTGCTGCAATTTTGTTTCCAAGCTATGTGAAGAGGCTGGGTGCCAAGAGGCAAGCAAGCTGTGCGCTGAAGCTGCTGAGGCTGTTGTTGGAAATGAGAAAACGTATCTCAAGCTCTGTGAGCAAAGCCTGAAAAAATGCAGTGAGTCAAGACAGCCAAGGAAGCGGTCACCCGAAAGAGCCACGTATGTTTCCTAGATAGCCATTAGATGGTGTCGTGGGTGCTTTTCAAAATAAGAATAACGCGTGGACACTTTAAATGAAGAACAAAGACGAAGGGGAATTGGAAAGAATCAGGCAAACGAAATTGCTCGAAATGATGAGGCGCGCAAATCCTCGAAAAAGAGAAGGCCCTTTGGACAAACCTATTGAAGTGACTGATGCAACATTTAAGGAAATCATCCAAAATCATCCGCTGGTGGTCGTTGATTGTTGGGCGCCTTGGTGTCGACCGTGTCAAATGGTTGCCCCTGTTATAGAGGAGCTTTCAGAAGACTATGCTGGCAAAATTCTGTTCGGAATACTAAATGCAGATGAGAATCCACAAACTAGTAAGCAATATGAGATAATGAGCATCCCGACACTATTGATATTTAAAGGCGGGAAGCTCTTGGACAAAATAATCGGCGCAATGCCTAGGCAAACGCTAGAACCTAAGATAACACAATATCTTTGATTACGCTTAAAAACAGTAAGAGCAGGAATCGACATGAATGAAGAACTAATCAGAGAATTCTTGAACAAGAAAAACGTTTTTGCAGTTGTTGGAGCCAGCCGCGCCCCTCAGAAATATGGTTATCAAGTGTATCAAGATCTGAAAAAGGCTGGCTATGAGGTGTATCCAGTGAATCCGAATACGGATGAGATTTCAGGCGACAAGTGTTATCCCAACCTTGAGAACCTGCCGGTCAAGCCAGATGTTGTCGATGTTGTAGTGCCACCTAAGGCAACAGAGCACATAGTTGAGACTTGCAAGAAACGTGGAATCACAAAGGTGTGGATGCAACCAGGCTCCGAGTCAGAAGCAGCCATCAAGTTCTGTGAAGAAAGCGGGATTGCTGTTGTGCACGGAGTCTGCGTGATGATCGAACGAGCGAAAGTGAGCGCAAGATAATTCTCCTCCACCATTATTCCGTTCTTTCATAGCGTGCGCGCTCTTCCACAAGTCATAAGAACTGAAGGGTGTAATGCCAAAATGAGGGACAAATAGGATGTCCAGGAAGAGCTTTTCTTGGATAGATTTGCTTCCAGTGACACTTGTATGCATTCTTTTTATCTCGCAGATCATAGTCGGTGTTTGTTTGTTATCTGGCGTTTCTCAAATCGATGTTTTGGCGTATGTTGGAGTGGGGCTTTATGTTTTTTCGGGTCTAGTTTTCGGTTGGCTTCCAGTAATTGAGTTTCGTAGAAAGGGTGGAGTGAGAAGTGGAAGGAGCTACATTCATACCACTAGACTTGTCGATACCGGGATATACTCTATTGTTCGCCATCCCCAGTATGTGACTCTCATGTTATGGGCAATTGCGGGTATGCTGCTTTTCCAACACTGGATTGTTATACTGCTAGGTATTCCTATTGTTCCTTTGACATACATTGATCTTATCAAGGCTGATAAAGACGCGATTGAGAAGTTTGGAGATGACTACAAAGCCTATATGAAAAAGGTTCCAAGGGCGAACTTTCTGCTCGGAATCATACGACGATTCAGAAAGAGTGAGTGAACATGTCAGAAACAGAGAAGACTCATTCAAGCTATTCTTGGAAAAGTAATCCATTTTTTTGGGCGTATAGTGTCTTGCGCGCGCATTTCAAATTTGACCCCTACAACATTCTGATGAATGTTCGGAAGAGCGTGAGGTCGAAAATTCTGACTGCGGAAAAAATATGCGCCAGCGTCAGGGTAGCCGTAGTTAGATGAAGTCTTCAGGTTTGGCGCGCGCGCCTTAACGAGTTCAATTCTTTCATGTTTTTCCCAGCGATTTTGATAGTCACTTGAACACTATGAAACACCTTAAATATCTGGTCTCGGTTTCCCCATCAAATATAGTTTTATGTTATATCTTTAATGTAGAAATGAGGATTACATCCTTGTACAGAAAGCTCATCTTCGCTTCCTTGAACCCCGCATCATCAAGCATAAATTTAATCTCTGTGGGCGTATAGTATCTTTCGCCCCACAATCTCTCAGCGTCGCCTCCTTTTATAAAATCCACAATCACCACTTTTCCACCAGTTTTTAGCACCCTCCCTATCTCCTTCAAAACAATTAAAGGGTCCTCAAACTCGTGCAGAGTGTAGACACTAACAACCCCACCAAAAAACTCATCGCCAAATACATCTAAATGGCTCGCATCGGACTTTACGAATTCCACCATACCAGAAACATTCTTAAGTTTAGCTTTCCTCCTCGCTTCCTTAAAACCGGTGTCAGAAAGGTCAACACCAAAAATTTTCTTTCCCAATTTCAAGGCTAAGAAATTCACTAACCGTCCATCTCCACAACCGATATCTAAGATTGGTGATACGCGTCGGATTGTTTGAGCTATTTTTCCATAAATTTTTGGCTCCAGTTTATCATAACAGGTTTCCATTCTCACTACTTCCAAATTTATCTTCTGATGTTCCTTATTAGTCGCCCACAGGCTCCGCCGTCTAATTATGTGCAACCGTAAAGTATATTTCTGTGCAAATGCACACTTTTTAACAAAAACGTATAGAGATAAGGAAAGACAGGAAAATGGCAGAATGCAAGCTTTGCGGAAAAAACGGTGAAGACCTAACCTTGCTTTCAGCTAACCACAAAGACCTTGGCCAAATTATGGTCTGCGAAGAATGTTGGAAAAAACTTTGGCATGAAAATCGTATGGTATGCGGCACCACAGGCTCAAGCGGCACGTGTCCAACCTGTAAGTAAAAACAAGTTTAGGATGTAAGCGAACTACTACCATTGTTGACTTGGGTCGAGAAAAACTGTTATGGTCTTCTTCTGAATCTATTGTATTAATTGCCCGAAAGAGAGGATGGATTGCGTGAAAAAGATTGTCAGTATGGGCAGAGGCGGAACTGGCAAAACAAGTTTCGTCGCCCTCATGACAAAATACTTCATTGAAAAGGGCGATACTCCCCTACTTCTTGTAGATGTGGACCCAGATCAAAACTTGGCGGAAATGGTTGGAATAGACCTTAAAGAAGAGGGAAAGAAGACAATATCCGAATTGTTGATTGAAACCTTTAGAGAAGGAGGAGGCACCGTGGTGGGGGTGCCTCCTTCGGAAAGGATAGAAAGTAAAATCTGGGAAAGGGGACTGTACGAAGGAGCGTCCTTTGATCTAATCGCTGTTGGAACAAAGTTTATAGAAGGTTGTTATTGCCTGCCCGATGCGGCTTTGAAAAAAGCCTTAGAAGGTTTAACAAAAACGTATAGGTATGTTCTTATTGATTCTCCAGCTGGATTAGAGCACTTAAACAGGAGAATAGCTTCTGTGGTAGATGACATATTTGACATAATAGATCCCTCCCAAAAATCTTTTGAACATGTGGAGAGAGCCTTCAAAGTTGCCGAAGAATGTAAGATAGATTTCAAAAATTTCTATATTGTCGGAGGCTACAGATTTCCAGAAGACTTAGAAGCCGAAGTTAAAAAGAGAACAAACTTAAAATACCTTGGAAGAATCGTTCACGACAGGGAAGTTGAAAATTATGTTTTCTCTGGAAAATCTTTACTTGAACTGCCTTCTTCATCCTCTGCTTACAATTCAGTGAAAGAACTCATGAGAAAAGCGGGTTATTGCTCGACTGAAAATCTTTGAATCGAGCCTTAAACGATTTATAGATCACCGCGGAAATAATCGCCTTGCAGTAGCTGGTAGCTGTTTCCATCTTTCATGTTCAGCTCAAATTTTGGTTATCATTTTCTAAAAACAAAATTTCTGAAACTCAGTGACTTGGCTTAATTTTACATTGAAAAGGAAATTTTGTGCCACAGTGAGAAACATTTTCATTTCCTTGTCCGTGAAAGGTTTCACCTCAGTGAAAGCGGGGTCTATAGTGTTTTCTCCTCTGAAATTTTGTATAACGTATTTCTTGCAACCTTTTATGCTGCGGCATATTTCTTCTATATCCTCTTTCTCGTGCAGTGTGGGAACCATCGTGGTTCTAAACTCATAATCTATTTCTGATTTCAGCAAAATTCTTATAGTTTCTTTCACTTTCGCAAGAAGCTTCCCCGCGTTGATGCCAGTTGCCTTGGAATATTTCTCCACGGTCAGCGGAGCCTTAATGTCTAAGGCTATGTAGTCAACAAGCCTCCTTTGGATAAGTTCTTTCACTATCGTCGGGTTGGTGCCGTTCGTGTCTAATTTAACCGGAAAGCCCATTTTCTTCAATTTTGAACACAGATTCGACAAGTCACTGTGAAGCGTAGGTTCCCCACCAGTGATGCATACACCGTCGATCCAACTTTTTTGCTTCTTAAGATAACCTTCCACTCGTTCAAATGGAATTGTCTCCTCAGTTTCTGGGTGAAGAACAAGGGCTGCGTTCTGGCAGAAGGGGCAACGAAAGTTACAACTTGGGAGAAAGAAGACAGAGGAAACTTTACCGTCCCAGTCTACTAGACTAACGCCAACAATCGCCTTTATCTCCATCAACCAATCACCCTTTGCAGAGTTAATTAGCCCAGTGGCGTAGGCTCTTTTCAAAGTGACAGAAGAGAGTAGTTAAGTAAATATTCATACTTTAACAGTCGCATGCTTGGTTGCGTTAGAGGCTTCAGGTAATGGTTGTAGAAATCAAAATCGATTGTACTCAATGCACTGGTTGCAAAAAATGCATCGAAGCTTGTACCTTCAGTGTTTTAGAATGGTTTGAGAACCGCCCTATTGTCGCAAATCCGAACAGTTGTACAGCATGCTTAGAATGCAAGTTAAATTGTCCGGCAGACGCGATAAATGTAGAAGAAAAATAGGTCTGCATTCCTTTCCATGTACATTACCAGACGACTAGCCACCTTCTCTACTTCTGCGTTCGATAATAACACAAACTCCGTGCACCACATTTATGCCGTTGTCGTCGCAAAATTTGATCGTGGTTTCAGATTCTGATTCAGGTTGCATCCACGCCTTTGTGATTCCAAGTTTCTTGCAAGTCTCAACTATGTGCTCTGTAACTTTCGGTGGCACCACAACATGGACGACATCTGGTTTGATTGGCAGGTCTTCAAGATTAGAATAGCATTTAGCGCGCGCTTGCGCATACTTCAGCTATAGGGTTCTCCAAGGAGCCTAAGCATGCATGTTATGACCGTGTCGCTGCTGGGGCTCCTCCTTCCCTACAGGAAGTTCTTCCCAAGATAATCATACCCTCTTTTCAAACCAAATCTAAACCAGTCAAGATTTAGGTCTTATTAGACACACTTCCTAGTAAACTGGTTGGAGAGACAAAAATGGTGAAAACCTATAAGGTGATAACCGCAAAAAAGGGGAAAGAAATTGAGGACATGATAAACGAACTTGTTGCAGACGGATGGGAAGTAGATAAGTTCGGCTATGCGTTTGGGTTGAAACTCGGGGAGACCAGTAGTCCTTGGGCTTTGATGGTCAAAGAGAAGTAAGAAAACATCTAAACTAAATCCAGCAACTTCTTAGGCTTTCTTCCTTTATCCTTCTAAACCCTTCTACCTTCCACTTTTCTAAGTTTCCGATAGAGAAAACAGGTCGTGGTCTAAACAGACAGCCTTGTCGGTAAGGTGGAAAGGCTTTCAAGTTTTGGAAGGCATGAGTGTCAAGTTTCATGCACTAATCGAAGTTTCTTCCACAAGTCACAAAGGCTGAAGTGAAATATGAAACACGGAATCTCAGGGAGCTGAACATTGCACGCGCACATAAGATATATTTGGAAAAGAGCTCACTACCTTCCTACATATAAAAGGGAATGAAATGATAGCTTACGCGACAACTTTCAATAATCTTAGTGGTAATGCGGCCAAAGAATCCGATATTCTGAAAATAGTGAAAGAGGATGTCCTAAGAATGTTACGTGAAAGAAAAAAGAAGACTTCAATAGGGATTATAAAAGACGAAATTAAAGTCGCTCATGCCCTTATCTATGAAGCACTTGAAGAACTTGAAAGGAACGGTCTAATAGCAATCCAAGAAAATTCTATTTCATTAACTGATCTGGGACAAGAGAGCGCCAAGAATATTTTGGAGAAACATTTGGTTCTTGAGGATTATTTTGAAAAAACAAGACGCAAAATTGAAGCACACACTGCAGCCCACATCATTGAACACTACGTTTCTGGAGAAGTCATTAACAACATAAAGAAGTTGTCAACCCTGAAAATGGGAGGTGTTCCTCTAACAAAATTTGAACTCAACAAAGAAGGTGTGATCACCGATATCACGTTTTCCGATTATAGATTATTCGAGAGAATAGTTAGTATGGGAATATTTCTGGGAGAAAAGATAATAATAACAAATGAAATTTCTCGTGGCGTCGTTGTCAAAATAAGAAACAAGAAATTTGCCTTGGACAAAATTATAGCAGAAGCAATTAAAGTTGTGGAATATGAAAGATATTAAAATACTTCTGATTGGCCAGCCAAATGTAGGGAAGTCCTCGTTACTTAATGCGCTGGTTGGTCCTAAGGTTACAGTGTCCAATTATCCTGGAACCACTGTTGAGATAACTAAGGCCAAAAAAAGTTTTAACAAAATAGGAATAGAGTTTGTAGATACTCCAGGAATATATTCTATTTCTGACAGAAGTGAAGAAGAAAAAGTTACCGAGCGGGCTTTATTTGAAGAAGAAGCTGATGGGGTAATAGTGATTGCTGATGCGACCTCTCTTGAAAGAAGCCTTTATATGACACTGCAAATACTAGAAGCCCAAATTCCCACTGTTCTCGCTTTGAATTTTGTAGAAGATGCTGAAAAGAAAGGAATAAGAATTGACTGTGAAAGACTGAAAGGGATTCTTCAGGTCGCAGTTATTCCTATAAACCCTTTAACAAAAAAGGGAATAGATACACTTGTAGATACAGTTGCGAAAATCAAAAGAATACCGAAAAGGATTTTCACTATTGAATATGATGATCATATAGAAAGCGCAATACACAAGATATCATCACAAACAGAAAAGACTTCTATGCCTAAGAAATTCATATCTTTAAGGGCTTTGGAAGGAGATGAAGATTTTTATAAGTATCTAATGAACGATAAAATTATTCGAGAAGCTAAAGAAAGCTTGAAAGAGCACCCAAAAGTTGCAGAAGATATTGCAATAACCAGATATGGTACAGCCTCATTTATAACAGAAAAAGTTACCCGAATGATTCCTTTAGAAAAAGAAAAAAAATCGCAAGAGGAGATTGACCGAGTTCTCTTGCACAAAATCAGTGGTCCACTTGCCACAGGCTTGTCCCTTCTCGCCATATTTGGAATACTATTATATCTCGGTAATTTGACACAAGGTGTTTTTACGAGCTTGACTGAAAGCCTTTTGTCTTCCCTTGCTCCAGCGAAACATTCTATTATTACTATGGTCCTAGTTAATGGTTTAACTGGGCTTGCATTGGGTGTTTCCATTGCTTTGCCTTATGTTTTCTTGTTCTATTTGTTCTTAGGCTTATTAGAAGATACGGGTCTTCTTTCCAGATTTACTGTTAATGCCGAATGGCTCTTGAAAAAAATGGGTTTGCCTGGGAAATCATTTATTCCCTTGGCGTTAGGTCTAGGTTGCACCGCACCAGCAACTAGAGCTACCCGAGTTTTGGCATCTGAAAACGAACAATTTCATACTGCCTCGTTATTTGCTTTCGTGCCTTGCTCCAGCAGGATCGCCATAATAATGGGGATCGTCGGATTTTATGGAGGTATGACATTGGCTCTTTCTGTTTTCGTTACTTCGTTTGCTGCTGGCTTAATCTGGGTTTTCGGAATTAAAAAAGTTATTGAGATACGGAGTGAACCCTTGCTCTTAGAACTCCCCCCTTACAGGAAGCCCCTGATCAAAAATGTTTTTGCTAAAAGCTGGATTAGGATGAGGGATTTTGTGTATATAGTTATCCCCTTGTTGGTACTTGGGGGAATAGTTTATGGAATCTTGGATATGTCAGGTATTATCCATGTTGTAGTAGAACCACTTTTGCCAGTCACTATTTGGTTAGGACTGCCTACTGTAATCATTATCCCGATAATATTTGGATTTTTACAAAAAGACTTGACTGGGGCAATGCTTTTATCCGTTTTGGGCAGTGAAATATCTTTAGCTTTAAACGCTCTCCAAATTTACACCTTTGGCGTAGCAACTACCATTGGAATTCCATGCATGATTGCTTTAGGAATGCTCATCAGAGAATTTGGATTCAAAAGAGCACTAGTTTTGACAATAACGTCAATAGTCTACGGTCTTCTATTTGCTGGTTTAGCTTGGAGAATAATTTCGATTATTTAAATAACGTTCAGTAGCTTTGGCTTTTCATTTTTGCTCCTTTTTTCCACCCATGATTAACTCAAGGGTGAAACTGAAGGAACAAGATCATGGTTCCGATTTCAGCCAGCATCAAAAGGAATTGTCGTAAAGCAGACATTCATGCATGCCTAGGCCTGGGAAAAACAACCGAGAAGATTATTTGGTTCGTTTTGGTTCTCAGGTTTTTGAAAATAAAGGTTAGTGAACGTAGAGTCTTGAAGAGTTCAGTCCTCTTTTTTCTTTTTCACCAGAAAACAGTAGCATTAGATATTCTCTTAGACAAACAATCAAAAATCAGTTAGATGCAGACATGCCCTGTGTGGTTGCTAAACTAGAACTCTCTTCCCCGCGCGCGCCTATAGCTTATCCTCTAACCACCCAGCTGTTGCGCCTTTTCTTTCATCGAATTTTGGAACATATGGTTTAATATCTATAAGTGGCGTTTCATCCAACACGTCAATGCCCTCTACTCGCAGAATATTCCCTCTCCTTTCCAATAACTTCACCGTAGAAACTCCTATCGGGTTTGGTCTGTTTGGATGTCTACAAGCAAAAACTCCACGGAAATTCTTATCCAAGAAGGGTTTCACGTGAAGCGAATATCCTTTAGATTTATGAAACCAGTACAGTACCGTAATGTGGGAGAATCCTTCTATGTCCTTTAATCCATCAACGTATTCTTCAAAAACTTCAATCTCAGCGACTTCTTTTGACGCGTAGGCTTGAATCGGCATCTCTTGCTTAGTTTTGTAAGGAGAATGTATCACTCCGATTGGTTTCAACTTGATTTCCATTCGATCACCTTTCTTACAAAGGCAGTCTTCTTTGCGCATGTTGATAATAGTTGTCGCGTTCCACCTGATTCGCTTACCACCCTTAGCATTTTTTCCGCATCGGTGATTTTCACACCCATAACAGCCGTTACTCCTTTCTTGAATAGAGGTTGTGGGACCATGCTTGCCGTTGGTCCTAGCAGAACTACTTCTCTTGAATTACCCCGCAGTTTCAGAATTTGACTTATGGTTTTGTTTACAAGGGTGCTTCCGCTGATTAGGAGAATGTCTGATGAAGGCAATACTGTAGACGCGTCATGTTGGAATATCAAGTGTACTCGTTTGTCTTTGATCTTCCTCTTTTCTAGAACGTAGAGGTCTCGAGTTTTTCTGAGAACCTTATGGATGAGCGGGCCAAAATAGCCAACCATTACGACTTTATCCTTAGGCTGGATGAGATCTAAGACGTCGATATCGGAGAAAACATATTTTTCTGGTTTAGCCTCAAATGCTGCCTGGGATAGGGCGTTTATTGTTGCCACACCAACGGCTGTCTCAACAAGGTTGGATAATTCGACCTTATTCATGACGTTTAAAGCTGATTTGCCAGAGATTTTTCCAGCATCCACTAGAACAGAGCATTCAGGAAGCCCAGTTGTTGGTGTATAAGCTACCCCTGCATGCCGAGTGGAAAGCACTACCGCAGTATAAGCCAATCCGATCCTAAGATTTTCAACCTTGACTTTAGAAACGAAATTTCCTAGTTCCTTCTTTAAGTAATCTAATAATTCTCTCATTTTTGTCTCTCTTCTGATCCTAACATTTTCGATCAACTTTTCTGTCTATAACACAAGCCCCTTTATGCCCTAAATTCGATTGCGCGCGCTCAACTTGTCGACGGCGGCGGAGCATCTTCTGTACGCGCTATTGACTAAACGCGTTCAAGTCTGAAAATGACTGGTCTCAGTCCATCAGTGCAGCAGTGTATAGTGGGGGCTCCTTTCTGACTTGTTTCCGGTTCCCAGTTTGCGCCGTACATCAACGCGGTTGTTATTTTGTACAGGTCATTCCAAGCCCAGTGACAGAAACCTTTAGGCATCTCACCATCTTCAGCTACTGTGAACTCCTGTCCCACTTCAAATACAGGGCAAGCTTTTACGTGGTTTCCCAAGGGAGGCTTGTCGCCAAATATTTCTTCTGAACTCAGCTTCTTCAAAACCTTAATCCGGACTTTGCTCTTTCCTGTCATAGAATCCCCAACTTGTCATAACTTGACTTCCCTATAAATCCATGTACGGTGCCTGAGAATAGAATTCTATCCCCACACACAAAAATGACGATGGTTGGTTGGATAGATAGATATTCTATGCAGAAACGTAGAACCTTCTCAGTAAGTCTGAGCGAACCTTCTGAGCTGCTCAATTCCTTGTTCTGAAGTTGATTCCAGTTTTCTGAACAGTGCATGCGTTGCGTTCTGTTCTTGTGCGGTTCAGATTCGTCCTGATCCATTAGTGCGCATGTTTTGACCTGGCAAACTGCGTTTCCGAGTGAGTGCAACAATGTTTGAGCAACGAAAAAAATCCATGAAAAGTGTGAATCCGAACCGTGTTCAGCCTTAGAGCCTAGAAAAACCGTTCTTTTGTTCAGGATCAAATCGAGCAGGTTGACACAATCTTTTCAACACGATTGAGCATTGTCTTTTGGCTGTTCAGTAAGTTTTTTGGTGTTTGACCTCTTTTTGACCTTTTTTCTGACCTTTTTCCCATGAAATAATGTTACATTCCGAAGTGCGCGCGTTAAGCGTGTTCTCAGGTGTTGTAGGATCTGCCTTGTTTTACTGGGGTGTGCTGAGAGAAGAGCAGATGAGTATTGAGAAGTTGGGTGATGATTACAGACGATATTTGGAAAGGGTTCCAAGGATGAATTTTTTAACTGGAATCCTACGACTGTTGCGACGGAGAAGAAAGCAGTCTTAGAAAGTAGATTCCAATGCGTGGTCATCAAGCTGAGATGAACTACTAGTATTTCTCCCAGTCGGTATGTATGTTGTCCACTTGGTTGCTGACTCTGACCTCTCTGACAAGTCGGCTCTTATCTTCCCGCTCTCTGTTCTCTATTATTACATCGGCAAAACGTTTCACAACTGTGATGTTCACTTCACGGTGAATATCAGCCTTCACAATAGAGACAACAGTATAGTTTAACATTCTCGCAGTTGAGGCTAAGTCAGAGTAGAATTTGTAAAAGGTGCTCTCACTCATATGAGGGATCATGTTATCGAGGAAATCGCCGATTATTACCGGTTTCATCTCGCTAGGCAAAGTTTCCAAGGTTTTAGTCAGGAAAACACTTACCTTTGAGGGGTCTTCAGGTGGAAGGATTGGATAATCCGGCTCCGAAGTGATGGAGACGGCAGTTACCCAGCCAATCTTTGCTTTCTCTGATAAGGACAGTTGCATTGGGGCTGTGGGGCCTAACAAGAGTATGGGTGCGCATTTGGGTTCCAGACGTGACATGAGGTCGTGAATAACGTTCTCAGCTCCGATGTTTCCTCTAATGATAAGGGCTAGGACTCTGTACTGGTCTATAGGTTTTTTTAGACCGTGCAGAGAAAGAGCGCGAGTGGCAAATGAAAAAATCTCACCGATCTTGGGTGTTCTTCCAAGAAGTCTATAGAGGTATAAGAAATTCGCGCAAATCCCAGCGATAAATGTGATTAAGAGAAGTGACAACATGAGTTCAGGATAGAAGACGTAGCTAGTCGCAGACACCAAAATCCAGCAAGCACCCATGAAATGCACGACAGGATTTTTAGTTTCCATAGCGACGGTGATGAATATGAGACCGGTCAATACCATCCAAACCAATAGTGCCGAAAGAGCGCTCGCTGTAAGATAAACTGAAAAAAGTGTTATGACGCCCCCCAACGTAACGTAGACACCAATAAGACTCTGAAATCTCAAGTGACTTGAGAAACCTGAAACAGCCACTGCGCAGCCTAAGACAACCCATCCCATCGGGAACAAGTGGGCTGCAAAGACCAAGCTAAACAGCGTCACTGCGACGCTTAAGAAGCCGCCAAAAATTGTGATGATTTCGCGGTGCCAAATCCCATGGCTAATGAATCCAGTGGACATTGCAACTGTCCAAATAGCCCATACTTGATCCACCATTAATCTATCTTGACCCCAGATCATCACAAAAAAGGCGATAGCAAAGCTTACAGCAAACCCGATCCAAACAAAAATCTCTTCACGAGCATTATTTGACACTTTCATATATAATGATGGATTATTACCATCTTAAACATCTTGCTGTCATTCAAGACAGACAACCATCAAATGTAACGTCTAGATCCAAATATGTCCTCAATCAGGAAGTTGTCCATTCACTGTCGGAATTGCAAGTTCATATTTGTTTGCGAGGATGGCAGAGATTGGAAAGCATGTTGAATGCATGCATGCTCAGCGCGCGCACTCTGACTATCTAAGAGAACTGTATGAAGACAGTGTACTCTGCAAACGCTTGTCAGTCAGCTCCCCGGGAGTAACGCAGATAGTCGCAAAGCGCATAGTGCCATATTGCTTCGATCAGAAAGAATATTGCAAGAAAACCCAGAGCTGCTGACCACCACTGCGAGGAATAGAGCGACCAGAGGAGAACCAAGACTATACCCGAAACTAACTCTGCTGTGCCGAGCAATTCCAACTTCAACTGCGCATTCAAATAATAACCACGACCTTCGAGCTTTCTTCCTTCTATTGCTATAAGAGGCTTCTTGCAATTGATTTCGGCGCGCGCTCTGTCGACGTTTAGATTCTTGGTTTTCGAAACTCAGATTATCATAGAAAACAGAGTTCCAATAATGTAGGTTATTGCAGCGGCAGAGGCTCCTATTGCCATCATCTCAAGGCCGCTTCGAACCCAGTTTCTCCTAGAAAAGATGGTTTTCATGGCTCCTACTCCGAAGAGTGTTGCCATGGTACCGATCACAGAGGCTATCAGAGCCTCCTGTATGCCTATAGGAAGGGTGAAGGGCAATATAGGTACCAGAGCTGCGAGGCCAAAGAATACTCCACACAAAACGCCAGCCTTAACAGGGTCTCCAAGCTCTTCAGGCGCGAGTCCCAGCTCTTCAAGGGCGCCTACTTGCAAGGGTAGCACTTTTTCTTTGACGATTCTGTCGGCGATGGCCTCAGCCTCTCCTCTCTTAAAGCCCTCTGCCTCATAGAACTTTGTCAGTTCCTCCCTTTCCTCGTCAGGAGTTTCTCCCTTCTTGACTTGTTTTCTCTGGCTTTCCCTCTCCCACACCTCCAGCTCAGACTTGGATGATTGGTATGAGCCGACACCCATGGAAATGGTTCCGGCCAAGAGCTCAGCTACTCCTGATAGTAGAACGATAGAAGGATTTGTGATGGCTCCCACCACTCCGGCGACGAAGGCTAATGTTGACACCAGTCCATCATTGGCTCCAAAAATCATGTCCCTCAAGCCTCCGCCACCCCGTATCTCCCAAGCCTCCATACCCAGAACCTCCTTCTTCATCCTTTCAAAGTGTAACCTTTCATCAGAAGCCATTCTACTCCACGCCTCCGAAGCGGCAGCCTCCCTAATGTTTTGCGCCTGAACGGCTAAATCGCGGATACCCTCCTCCTCTCCAACCACAGCCCACTCGAAGAAGCCCTTGGTGCCTAAGATCCGCATCATGAAGCCCAGCTTCCAATCTCTGAAGAACGTCTTAGGCGGGCCTTGGCGTCTACCTCCTAATTCCTTGATTCTTTCAAACCAGAATTCGGCGTGTCCTACGTTGTCGCCGCTGATCCTTAATAGAAGTTGCTTAATCCTTTCGTCTTCGGTCCTCTTTGCGAGTATATCAAACCCTTTGGCTTGAATGAGTTTGTGCGCATGAATCTTCTTTGCTGCATCAAGAAGCTTTTTTCTTTCCACAGTGGTAAGTTCTTTCATTGACATCTTCTTCACATAAATCCTCTGAACAGCTTTTAAAAACATTAACGGTTAACTATGCATAAGGTTATAGAACTGCTCTGATGGTGTTTGAAGTGATGGAGGATTACGTTCCAACTGGCATTCCTGGCGTGGATATGATTCTTGCAGACAAGGGAATTCCGAGAGGTCATACGATTCTGGTGAGTGGTGGACCTGGGAGTGGAAAAACAACATTTGCGATACAGTTCCTATACATAGGCGCGACTCAACACAACGAATCTGGTGTCTACGTTACCCTTGATGAAGAGCCAGGTGACATAAAGAAAAACATGTTGAAGCATGGATGGGACTTGAAGAAGCTAGAAGACGAAAAGAAGCTTGTGTTCATTAACATTTCTCCAGTTCGTGTTGCGCCTTCTGAGACAGGGCTAATCGAGATTGGGATGAAAGAGTTCAGGCTGATCAAACTTCTTGAGGCGATCAAACAGGGTGTCAAGGACGTGAATGCGAAGAGGGTTGTTGTCGATCCGATAACTATTTTCACGCTGCAATATCCAGAAGAGGTTGAGCGCATATATGCGATAAGGGATCTGCTTAGAGACTTGAGACAGACTGGTTGTACTAATCTGATGATTTCGGAGTTGAGAGGAACCGGATGGGAGCGGGAGCATCAGTTCGAAGAGTATCTCACTCAAGGGGTCATTCTGCTTCGAACCTTTCTTAGAGATGGCGGTCCGATTCGAGTTTTTCAAGTGGAGAAGATGCGTGGATTGGCAATTGACAACCAGCCGAGGCCCTACGAAATATCCGCTAAGGGCATAGAAGTGTATCCCAGCGCAACAGTTTACAAATAAATTCTAAGACAAAGCTTAGTAACTATACGTAGCTCAAATAAAACCCACCTTCATTACTGCAAACGGGATGATTAGCGCGCGCTATCTGCTTCAATCTTTGTGACTTACAGAGGGAACTTATCTACACTGTGTGTGGATACGATTTCTATCTTCTTCTACTAACTTTCTCTTCTCCGTTGCTTTTACTCACTAACACACACAACTAACACACATAGCTGTTACACACACAAGCGCGCGAGCCAACCCATGGCACAGAGCGATCAGGTTTTGATGATTAGGTCTGAATAGCAAACCTGATGCACGCAAAGGTGTCAAAGGCTTTTTATGGCAAGGTTAGTACTGTCAATAGCGATGATAGCAAGGAAGGTATGATATGAAACAAGCAGATGTTGTGGTGATAGGAGGCAGCGCTGCTGGAATTCCAGCAGCGGTAACAGCAAGGATGCATTATCCAGAAAAAAGGATTCTCTTGGTAAGAAAAGAGAAACAAGTGTTGATACCGTGTGGTATTCCATACATTTTTGGCACAGTCGGAAAACCAGAGAATAACCTGATACCGGACGGTATATTGGAGAAAAATAACATAGAGCTAATCGTGGACGAGGCGAAGGAGCTAAGCCCAAAAGAAAAAAAAGTGACTCTTGCAAGCGGAGAATCAGTAACGTATGACAAGTTGGTTCTGGCAACCGGATCATTTCCATTAGTTCCACGCATTCCTGGAATTGACAAAAGAAATGTTTTTTCAATAAAGAAGGACCTTCAATATCTGCAGAACCTGTTAGACGCCTTGAAGGACATGAAAAATATAGTAGTCCTAGGTTGCGGATTCATTGGAGTTGAATTCGCCGACGAATGTAAGAAGAATCGAGACATCAACGTAACAATCGTGGAAATGCTTGATCAGTGTCTGCAGATCGCCTTCGGTGAAGAGGCATGCAGATGTTGCCAAGAGATCGAAGACTATCTCGCAAGGAAAGGCATAAACATTGTCACAGGAGCCAAATTGGATGAGGTTCTGGGTGATGACAAGGTTGAGGCTGTCAAGCTGTCCAACGGTCAAGAGATAAAGGCAGATGCGCTGATCGTCGGGATCGGTGTGGGTCCGAACGTTGACCTTGCTCAAAAAGCCGGTTTGGCAGTGGATAAGAGAGGCATAATTGTTGACACCACTATGAGAACATCCGACCCGGATATTTTTGCGTGTGGCGACTGCGCTAGCAAATTCTCATTCTTCACCGGTCAGCCCTCAGGTTTAAGACTTGCGTCAATAGCCACAACTGAAGCTCGTATAGCAGGCGCAAATCTGTACGAAATTAGCAGGAAAAACCCAGGAGTTGTTGGGGTTTTCTCCACAGCGGTTGAGAACCTAACGGTGGCCATGACGGGGATGAGTGAAAAGGGTGCAAGGCAATGTGGATTCGACGTTGTAACAGGCGAAGCTGAAGCTCCCGATAGGCATCCTGGGGGAATGCCGGGCATGTCCAAGATGTGGGTCAGATTGGTATTCAACAAAGTGAACGGAGAACTGGTTGGTGGGACTGTGAGAGGTGGTCTAAGTGCGGGAGAACTCATCAACACGATCAGCGCATGCATTCAGAATAGGATGAGGGCTAACGACATTGCAACATTCCAGATAGGTACGCATCCCGCAGTTACTGCTTCGCCTATTGCATATCAGTTGGTCAACGCTGCAGAGATTGCTCTGAAAAAAATGAAAGGATTGAAGTGAAAATCTCGGCAACTGCAACAGAAGAAACACTGTTTACGTGCGCAACTTCGTCAATCTTTGGTCTTGGTCTGCTAGCGCGCGCCGAGAAACAAAAATGTAGACACCAGTGTACGAGCGCGCGATGAATTAGTGTTAAATAGGCTCGTCTCATATTTCATCTTGACAGAAGGTATGTTTCATGTGTGTCAAGTCATCGTGCTGTACTCATCCGGAGAAGAAAGCTAAAGATCCAAAGAAATGTTCTCCTGAGCAGATAGCTGAATGTCATCCAGACACTGAAGGACATCCTTGTGCTGAATGAACGGTCCTGCAATTGCACATGTTCATGCTCCTAGCATCTTGCATTTGACTTCTGCATCACAAAAAATGCTGAACTATGCTCCTCAGGATTCCTCTTGACCATGTCTATCTCCTTTTGATGCTTCTTAAGTATCTCGAGAGCGTCTGCGTTGTCCTTGTATTTCATGTGTAGCTCTTTGATTCGAATTTCTAAAGGTCTATAGTATTCCGTCCAATGCGCATCACCAGGTAGCGAAAAATGATCTATGAGTCTGTAACCGCACTTAGGTATCTTCTCGAGTTTGTTTGATACAGTCTTAATCTCGTCGTGGACAACCAAGAAACCATTCGGCTTTAGCAACCGCCTCCATTCCTTGAGACCTCTTTCAAAACCAATTATCCATATTGAACCCTCAGCCCAAATTATATCGAAACTTTCATCTGGAAAGTCTATCTCAAACAAAGAGCTTTTCTTAGCCTTCACTCGGTTTGACAAGCCTTCTTTCTCGATTTTTCTATTCAATTTTTCCAAGAGACGTTGATCGATATCTATTCCTATTATTTCGCCATCACTCAATTTGGCCAATTCAATAGTTGGGACACCAGAGCCACAACCGACATCAAGTATGTGCGGTTTTTCCAGTTTAGGGAGAATTCGAAACGCCCTTCTAGTGAATTCGCTCAACCGAGTTCTAAAGTGGTCTAGATCCAACTCAGGCATTGCTTCTTTGGGCATCGATTCTCATCCCAATGTGATCGTTCATCAATAGGTATTAGCTGCGATTCTGATAAGGCTTAGTAGAATGCAGCTTAACGTAAGGGAGCAACTCCAAGCAGACAGAGCCATCAAGCGCGGACTCTCCTGCGGGAGTTGCCTCCTTATACTGAGTCGGTTGCACGAAAGGAAACAAAAAAATACATCTTCTCTAGGAACAGTTCCTGAAATCAACACAACCATTTAGCAGAAGAGGGGATGCGCATCCTTGAATGCAATAGATGTGGAGAGGCTTGTTAAAAAATATGGAGACAATCAAGTCCTTAAAGGAGTGAATTTGAAGATCCCGGAAGGAGAGTTCTACGCCCTTATGGGACCTAACGGATCTGGAAAGACCACGCTT
>Ga0209636_10001460_pt1 | contig 23950 bp, 23 predicted proteins | sample DeeMarSWOR152_54_FD_187464 | JGI IMG/M metagenome (GOLD analysis project Ga0209636, IMG submission 187464) | Marine sediment microbial communities from White Oak River estuary, North Carolina - WOR-1-52-54 (SPAdes) (version 2) | ecosystem: Environmental > Aquatic > Marine > Intertidal zone >...
CTATAGCTCGGTGAAATACAATCAATTCATTTCCTAGGGTCCATGCGAACAACCCGGCAAAAACTGGCTCAAATGCAAGTATCAAAGAGACTTGTAATGGCTTTGTGACCTTCTGCGCCACTACTTGAACTACAAATGCTGACAATGTTGGGAAGACAGCGAGGAACAGAATTACCCAAGTAGTTTCTTTCCCGATAACTGAAAACGGAAGACCAAAAATTGTGCCTGCTAGCAAACTTCCCGCCCCTACAACCAAGAACTGTTGAAAACTGAGAAGATAAGGATCATCACCATCCTTGATATACTTGTCGAGAATGAGAATATGAAGCGCATATGTTATAGCAGCGACAATCGTAAAGAGATCACCTACATTGATATCTGTCAATCCCCCTGTCAGTACCCATAATCCTAACAGTGACACAATCGTTGCGATAATTTCTGTCAGCGCAGGCATTCTTCTAAAAAGAACTAGTGAAAATAATGGCACAAACGCCACAAAGAGACCAGTTATAAACCCTGAATTTGAAGCAGTTGTAATACCAAGTCCAATCGTTTGGGAGACATACAACAACCACAAGACAATCCCGGAGAGAAGCCCATGTTCTGCATTCTTCAACAGTGATTTTTTTGCTACTACACAAAAACCACCAAGCAGAAGTGCCGCAATCATAAAACGGTAACCCACCAAAATTACTGGTTCAGTATTTTTCAATGCGTCTTTCACAATGAAAAAAGTGGCCCCCCAGATAGCTGCCGAATAAAACAAGCCAAGCTCAGAAAACAGATTCTTGTGTTTAGATATACTATACATTAGTTATCAAAAGACAACTCGATTACTATAATAGATTTGCGCGCGCATTACACACCAATATCACTCGACACTCATAATCACTAGACAGCAATATGATCTTCTAATTTTATAATTTCTAAGTAGATGAAAGATTTTAGAAAATTCTAAGTTTTTCAACTAAGTTATAAATTAGAAACTTAGAAACTCAAGATGAAGTTCTTTTGAAGGTTTTCTCCCATTCTGATCGCATCATTATTGCCTTAGTGTCTTTCATTCGATCTATAGCAAGAATACCATCAAGATGATCTATCTCATGTTGCAGAAGTTCAGACAACTTGTCCTCAGCGTCAACCACGTGCTTTCTGCTTTCTTGATCAAAATACTCAACTCTTATGCTGTAATATCTATCAACAAGCACAAAAAACGCTACATTAAAACTGAAACAGCTATCCCACACTTCGAACTTCCTATCAGAAGATCGCACTATTCTTGGGTTTATCATACTTGAGTTGAAACCAGGCATATCGATGAAAACTACTCTTTTCAATTCACCTATCTGTGGAGCTGCAATTCCACGACCATAACCGAATCTTCCTTTTGCCTCATGAAGAGTATCAGACAAATCTTCAATGATACTATCTAACTCTCTACTTCGGAAGTCTTCAACCGGTGAAGATTTCAGTCTAAGATTCTCATCTCCTAGTTGAAGGATTTGTCTAATCATAACTAGTATTATCCGCATAGTCAGGATTTAAGATTCTGTATTTTCGTGCTTGTTTGCGCATTTGCTCGGTGAAGCAATCTGGGCAAATTGAAAGTGGTGTCTCCTTGCATGAACCATCCTCTTTTTCGATTTTCATCACATCTTCATCAGTTAAGTTGGTTTCATGCGCGCGAAAACTTTCAACACCCAACTTCAAATGTTGCGGAGACAAAAACCTATATTCATAGTGATTTTCTTTAGATCTTGTTGTACAGTAATGGTGTTGTTAGGTATGGTTGGCAAAAATAATCCAAGCATAGTTAGAGTTTCACTTAGGACAAATATGGGAAACATAGTGATCGAGTTATACGATGATATGCCGATCACTGCAGGAAATTTCAAGAAACTAGTCCAACAAAGGGTATATGATGGCACCATTTTTCACAGAATTATTGATGGCTTTGTGATTCAGGGAGGAGATCCTACTGGAACTGGACATGGAGATCCTGCGATACCTACAATCCCAGATGAATTTACGGGTCACAATAGAAACGACAGGGGCACGATAGGAATGGCAAATGCAGGTCCAAACACAGGAAGCAGCCAGTTCTTCATTAATCTAATAGACAATAACCGCTTAGACTCCAAGCATCCAGTATTCGGGAAAGTGATAGAAGGAATGGATGTTGTTGACAACATCGCAAAAGTAGATACTGACGAAAACGACAGACCAATACAAAAAGTTAGAATAATCAAAGCAAAATTTGTTCACTAACGTGTGTGCGCCTTAGCCGAGGAAGAAAGTAAACTATGACTGCCACTACTAGCAATGCAATGGATATCAGCCATAGCCATTCCAACCTCAACGATTTGTTTATGAAGAGCAATGCTACGACGATCCAAATTAGAACGACTGCAACTGTTCTAATCCGCAACTACAAGACCTTCGGTAAGAGACACTAGCCATGACGACTATCTTATGATTTTTAAATGTTCTAATTTATAATTTCTAATTAGATGAAAGATCTTGGAAAATTCTAAGTTTTTTAACTGAGTCATAAACTAGAAAATTAGAAAACATTCTCACCGTAATACTCAGTAGGCGAAGTGAAAAAATGAAAAGAGTATATGTAGTCTTAGTTGCTTTGGCTTTTGTGATGATCATTGCAGGAGTTCTGTTCTGGAATTACTAGATGAATTCTCTGCTTTGAAGCATGAAACTGACAGATGGCAGTAATACAAGACATAAACGGTGATCGCATTGCTGTAGAGACTTCTAGCGACATGGTTGCGCGCGCATACATTAAGATAGAAATAGCTTAATCGCCACTACTTTCCAGAGCAAAGGCACACGAGAACACCCAGTAGTCTTATAGGCTCTTAAAGGACAAACACCAGAGAAATGTGGAGAAAAAAATAGAAGGGATGCTGCTCTACTCTGTAAGGTCTTCTACCTTCGCCTTAGCAGCATTTTCTTTGACCGCATCAATTCCGCTTTTGCATCCGTTTTTTGACTCGTAGGCTTCACTTACTGCTATTATCTCGTTATTTGCAGCTCTTAGTCTAAATCTGAACTTACCAGTGGAATCCTTGTATATTTCAAATTTCGCTTCTGGCTTCGACCTAGTATATGGCCATGACGTTTTGTTTCACCTTCTTTCGATAGACTGGAAAAATTAGAAGAACTATAAAAGATTTTCAGAAGAAGTTTGCCTGTAGCTAATGACAGATTCGACATTAAATGAAAGTGTATATAACTTAGAGGCTGAAGTGGACTACGGGACTGCATGGAGATAGACTATTTGAAATGGAAACAATTTTACAGTCATAGACATTAATTGGGATGTATGTTGAATAAGATAGAACAAGTTTCTCAGTTTGTTCATAACTATTTGATGGAAACTGGCAAGGAACACCTGAGTGAAACATGGGGTCCTAAATATCGCTGGGAACACACTTTACGAGTTGCTAATTGGGCTCACCAATTGGCAGTTGAAGAGAAGACAGATGTTGAGAAATGTGTTATTGCAGCATTGTTACATGATGTTTCTCACTTTGTTTCTGAAGATTATCGGAAACACGGAGTTAAGAGTGCGGAAATAGCTAGAGATGTCCTACAAAAGGAAGGTTTTCCTCGGGATTTTATTGAGGATGTCGCTTACGCTGTACAAAGTCATGTTGGAGAGCATCATCCCAGAACTGTTGAAGCCAAGATCCTGCAGGATGCTGATACATTGGACAGATTTGGGTTCATCAGAATTCTGCTTTTCGGAAAAACCGCAGAACTTGCAGATCTGAAAAAACTAAAGTTACAAGTTCAATCCTTCTTGGATTATTTGGGGAAGGTTGAAAGAGGTGACTTTGGGCAGATGTGGACTAGGACTGGAGAAGACAAACTGAGAGAACTAGTGAATGCAAATAAAACGATCTACAATAGAGTTCTTGAGGAATTAAGAAATACTAAACACTTCTGGGAAATTCTTTAAGATCAAAATTCAGTGGGTCACTGAAGAGAACTAGAAGGTTGAAAGGATGTTAACTTCGCGCTTTGCACACTATTTTTATCGGCGTCAGGTATTATTTCAATTGTTATTGGTGGTTTGAGATGGAGAAGAAAAACTATCAATACGGAATGTGTGGAGTTTACTGTGGCCAATGTCCTAGTGGGAATGGAAGAGTGAAGATGATTGCTGGAGAGTTGAAGAGGCTCGTCGATACAGTTCGCTATGATTGGGTTGGGGATGTAGTCAAATCATTCAAATTTGAAGAATTCAGAAAAGGCTTAGAGTGGTTTGTCAATGCACAATGTTCTATGTGTCTGAATGGTGGTGGCGCACCTTGCCAAAACAAAAAATGTGCGTCTGAAAAGAAGCTTGAAAGCTGCCTTCTGTGCGACGAATATCTAACCTGTAAGCACACAGAGTATCAACGAGATTGGTATCCATTTGTTGTTGGGAGCTATAACCGCGTCAAACAAGTAGGCTTTCAGAAGCATCTTGAAGAAGAAGAGGAAAGAGCCAAAGCAGGCATAGATCTAATGGGGCACTTGGAAAGAAGGTGCTGCAAAGTTATCAAACTGGAAGAGAAATAGTGCATGCCCATAACGAATCAAAGACTAGTGTAACGAATAGTCTGAAGAGAACTAAGAGGTTGCAAAGAGTAGACTAGCATGTGAGGCATGTGTAAAATGCACATATACACGCGATGATAACAAATCTTTTATTTTAACCAGATTATTTAGAAAATTGAGAGTGATATTTTGGGCAGCTTATGGCTTGGAGCATTTATAGGTTTTCTAGTAACTGCTATTCTTGGAGGACCGCTTCCAATAATTGGTCATTTAATTGGGGGGTTGATTGCAGGGTTAATAGCTGGAGGCGGGATGGGCAGAGGAGCACTAGCTGGCTTTCTCGCCGGAATGTTCGGTGGAATAATAGTGACAATACTTGCAATTATAGGGCTATTCGCAATAGGTGGAATCTTAGGTGGAGGCTTAGGTGCACTAATTGGTGGTATGATTGGAGCAACAGTTGTCGGGATCATAGCATTCGTACTGAATCTCTTTGGAGCAGTACTGGCTGCCATTGGAGGACTAGTTGGCGGAGCAATAACAAAAAAGTAGCATGCATGAAATACGCGTGACTAGTACGTTACCAATGCCTTTTCCAGAGCTTCAAAAGCTTCTGCCAGTTTTGGTTCATCCGGGTTTATGTTGCCAAGCCCCAGTCTTATTTTGCTTGACTTTACCAGTTTGTACCCGTGTTTGAAAAGAAAGAGTGCCCCTGGCACAGCAGCCATGCTATAGTGAGGTATCGCATGCTCGTTTATCCATTTGTATGTGTCTTTTATTGAAAGGTTTATCCAGTAGGTTATACCCATCTTATTCGGTAAATATTCTAAACTTTTCTCTTTCAGCCATTCTTCAGTCATGTTTTTAAGACATATCCATTTTTGCTTGTGTTTTTCAAGGTTGTAGCTTTCTTTTGTTAATAGTTTTATTGCGACAAGTTGCACGATGTTTGGGCTGTTACCTACAGTGTTCAATACATCCTTGTAGAGTTCATCTACAAGATCCTTTTTAGCCAATGCTATGCCAAGTTTTAATCCTCCAAGACCATATGCTTTTGTGAAGCTAGTTGTGACAATGCCTAATTCCGAGTCAACAGAGAAAATTGTAGGTAAGGCTTCTCGATCAAATTCAGCGTATATCTCATCGCATAACACATAAAATTCACGTTCATGAGCAATGGTCATTATCTCTTCTAACTTTTTCCTACTGGATATTGCACCACTAGGTGTGTGTGGGTTTGTTATTACAAGCAATGCGGTTTTTTTTGAAACTTCCCTAACAAGTACATCAGCATCAAGATGATAGGTCTCATTCTCTTTTCTTTCAAGTCTTTTTACTCGCGGAAAATATTCTTGTGTCTTTCGCAATAGTGGCTCGTAGGTTGGATACTCAACTATTGCTTCATTTTTCTTCTTGTTCTTTTCTGCAATATGTCTAATTATTCGTGTGTTTTGACCTGAGGCGCCTTCACTTGAGATGAAAACATTTTCAGGTTGTACATGATATCTTCGAGCCACCAGTTCAGAAGCTTCAGGGTTACCCTGTGCATAATTGATGCTTAGATCAACCTCACCTAATTTCAGATCACATTTGAAGCGAGTTACGCCACTGGAACAGAAATCGTATTTCACTTTTGGCACATGGACGTACCAATCCAGGTATGATGAATGTCTCATCTAGGATGCCTACCTGTTTTGCCATCTAAATCGGGTGATTGCGCGCCCAACCTTATGATCTCTCTATTAGCTTTTCTATTTCCTTTTGATCAATCTCTGTCATTATCTCATCGAACCACTTAGCTGCCTCATGATATTTCTTTTGAAGATCCTTTTCATCTTGGATGAAGAAGAGATGTTTAAGTCTCTTCATTATTTCAGATGGGAGTTCATAATGTATGTAACGCATTTTGAAGTCGTAATGGATAGGGTTATATCTTATCCGCAAAGCCTCGACCAATGAAGCGAGAGTGAGAACACGATAGAAATCTATTGCTTCGAGGTGATTGCCTCTGTTGATCTCCTTCTGTATGAAATTGTTGAACATGTCAAACTTGGCCTGTAATCTCTCCAATCTCTTTTGTAGTTTCTTGATCAATGCGTCTTTGTCTAATGGAGGAGGCTTGATCCTATCAGACTTGTTAAAGTAGAATAAGGCGTTACCATGCATTTTAGTTTCAAGAAACTTATCTGGACTACCAAGTGTTAGGACAGCAAGATCTATGATCAGATATTCGCTTGCATCTTCCAGTCTATAAAAAGCTTGGAAGAGTCCCGACTCTGGAGGATGCTGTACCTCATACTTCTGTTTGATCGGAGACAATACACTCAGGGCTTTCTCGACAACAAGGAACGTTTCGTCGACGTTCTTGTCGTCCACAACCAAATAAAGGTCGATATCTGACCACTCATCTATCCGGTCGAAAGCTGCTGCACCACCTTCCCAAAAGGCATAGATGTAATCAAGTGGTTTTAGAGCATCGGCAAGGGTTTTAGTTATGCTGTCACGAGTTAATCTATCTTCGTTCATCATTGAAGCACTTCTGTTGAAGGGCAGAGGAGCATGTTTTCGTTAGCAGCTATTTATTAATACGTCGAATTTCGAACACAACAGGGTTTTCTGGATCTGGGCAAGCGTTGAATATTGTGTCTCCATCTTTGCTCCATGGAAACTCAACTCCATAACGCATAGCGTAAATCTTTGGAAGTAGAGTCATAAGTGCACTATAGCAGATATCTCCTGTGATTGATCTACCATCGAAGAATATTTTGTCGCCTACTTTGTGTCCAAGTACACATTTTCCTTTCTGACTCTTCACGGTAACTTCAATTTCATACGGCATATCCATCACCAAGCATAGAATACAAGTGAACTTTCAAACTTTATAGTTTTCTAAACAAATGGAGTTATACCGGTTTTCATCTTTGTCGTCATCATCTCAGTAACTTTTGGTGAGCTTTCTAGGTTTATAATTTCTAAATTTTTGCACGCATTAGTTCTCTTAACTTCATTATTGTCATTCTATCAACCGCTAGACTTAATTTTTCGATATTTTCTTCCCAGAAAATCTCTTGAGCCGATTTAGAAACTAGTTTTTCCTTCATAATCCGTGACAAGATAACAATATGCATTTTGTCTTTCAGTGTTATCAGCGATGTAAAGGTTCTTGCATATGAATTTTAATCCTTTTACTCTGATACCTAACTCTTCGCGCATTTCCCGTTTCAACGCTTCCTCTTTGCTTTCACAATTTTTAACATGACCTCCAGGCAGACACACAATACCCGGGTCAACTTTTTCATCTAACCTGCGACGTTCAACCAGAAACTTGTTTCCATTCAAAATTATTCCGACAACAACATCAACTTCTTTCAATAGCATCCTCTCAACTTCTCATCCGAGCACGTAAATCGCCAAGATTTAAGCGTTGCTCATAAAACAATCCAGGTAAATTGACTGGAGGCACTCACAAATGAGCAGTCTTTTGAAAACTTCCTATGTAAATATTGAACTTGTATAAGGAAAAATTGATAAAAGTTGTCATAACGTCAACGTTTCTTCTTTTGTCGCATAACTATTCAGCATCAACAGAAACTTCTGTAGAGCGATTATGGTAGGTGCGTGTGTTATCCTACCAGTTTCAAGTTTCTTCTTTGCTTCGCTGATGGATAAGAGTTCAAGTTTTATCTGTTCTGTCGCATCTGGTTTCTGTACTCCTCTCGTAAGGTCTTGGGCAAGAAAAAGGTGTGCCTTGCGAACGCTCCTTGTCCACGGGTGGAACCAACCCATGCTTCTGAGTTTTCCAGCTTTGTACCCCGTTTCTTCTTCAAGTTCACGAAGGGCGCAATCCCTAGGATTCTCTCCATTTTCAATATATCCACTTGGAATTTCAAGACTTAAACGGTTTATTGGGTATCTAGAAATTTCAATCATAACAATCTTGTTTTGAGTTATTGGGAGAGTTGAGACGAAATCCTTTAACTCAACTCTTGTATATGTTATTTCTTGGCCATTAGGCAACATTACTCTGTCATTGAACAAAGCCATGTACTTCGAATGATAAACCCTTTCTGTACTTGTCAATTTCCATTTTTTCAGTCTGATTCATCTCCCGATTAAGTTATGCTCTCACCTTCTTTTTTCAGATCTAATTCACCAAGGGTTGATCGGCTTGTGTGCGCGAAGTGTGTCATAAAACTTTCAAGCCAAGCTTTACCCCTATTTTTCTGGCCTCTTTCTCATAATCTCCATAGACCATTGCAAATTCTCTTCCCACAAACTTGTGAATAGATTCTTCACTCTCAATCTCTACCCAGATTGTCATCCTACAGTTTTCCCCTCCTAAGTCTCTACAGTCAAGTACTTTCCCCTTCACTACAACTATCTTGTCGCCAATCCCACAATTGACTAGAGTGACTTCTCCTTTTGGCAATTGGCAATATCCGGTAACAGTACCTTCCATATTCCTCCATCTTCTTAAAACATACTTGCATGATGCAATCGTGCTCGGGGCGAAACAATGTCTCAAAGTTATGGTATTGTTACTTTGTGTATGGGCTTCACAGACAAAAATAGGCTTGCCAGATGACGCATGTAAAATAAGCAACGGCAGCAGATTTTCTCCCCTCCAACATCCCACTGGGTATCCATCGTCACTTAATTTTGCCATGGCGAAACACATTTTCGTTCCAAGTTTCTTTGTAAATTGTCCACACCATAACACGTAGGCGGCGTCTGCTTTCATATCTTCTATGATGGTTTTCATGGCAATGTAAACACGAGCAGATTTTACGACATCCTCGAACGAAGGCTCTAAAACTTTTGCTTCATTCATCCATTTCTTTGCAAGAATTTTTGCCTTCGTTCTATCTGCGTTTTTATACACGTCAACAAACTTTTTTTCATCTATTCTTTGTGTGTTTAATTTGTCTGAAATTATTGGGTTTTTTTGCCAAGCTATTCCGTTTAATTTCCACTTTTCCACATCGAATAGGCATATTTTCCTCGTCTTTATCCATTTCACTGCCTCGAGAATCTTAATCTTCTTTTTAACCTCTTCTGGAGCAAAGACTATTTCTACATTTTCGTAATCTGCAAGATACTCGTAGGTGTCGAGAGCGTGGCAGAAAGTATTCTTTTCACTGGCGATAATTATAGGTAATTTTCTCTCTGCAACATAGATAAGAGTAGAAAATCTTTGAGAACAATATGGGAATATAATAAAACCGTCGATACCCTTGGTGTCAATTTCAAGTACTTCTTTTTCTTTTTCCACAAAAAACTTTAATTCTTTGTTTAAGCCGAACCCTTCAAGTGTTTCATTAAAACGTGCTTCTTGCTCAGCTTTATCTTTGCTTGTAAGGCTTGATCTGTCACCAAGCAAAAGTATAGGCACCAGTTTCAAAGCCATTTTACTCATCGTTTTCCTTGTAGTTCATTGATCTATATTTGTGTTTAACGCGTGCTACTCTTTCTAGGGGATTAGTGTGAGTATCAGTCCGGTGGTTAATGGTATTGTTAGGTTGTCGTTTATTGGAAGGGGGAGGAGTTCCATGAGTGTTCCTATGGCGCTGCTTATCAGTGCTTTTGGGGGGTCTATAAATAGGAGGGCTCCTGAAAAGGCGAATATGAAGCCGAAGGCTGAACCCTCCGCAGTCTTTCCTTTATTTAATGGGAGGGCGGTTCTTCCTAACGTTTTTCCAAAGATAGTGGCGAAACCGTCCCCCAAAGTGAGTATTGCAACAAGCACATAGCTGATGTGTGGATCGAAAAGCATTAGTGAGAGTATTATGCCTAAGGCAAAGAAGACTGGGGCGGTTGCGATTTCATAAAGTTCTGGTTTTATAGCAGTTTTCCAGGTTATGGTGGACGTTATGGGTAGGTTTACGCCTCTTATCCTCAGAAATTCCGATAAGATGTAAAGTACAGTAATGGAGAGTATTATTAATGAGACAACGTAATGGTTGAGGAGGTACATGCAAACAAAGGGAATTGAAAAACTTCCTATGTGAATTGCTTCGCGAAGTATCTCATTTTTGGAAAGGGTTGAGCGAGGTTTTTTTGGTGTGTCTTCGGTTAGGATTGGTAGCATTTCTGTAAGGTCTCCTTTGATGACGAAGTCAGATTTTGCGCTTACTAGGAAATCTGGGTTGTAGCCGATTTTTATAGCGGATAGGGGGAACATTGGCAAGTTGTTTCGGTCGTCGACGATTATTGTGCAGTCTTTGGGTGACAAGTTGGTGTCTTGGAGTATTTTCTTTAGGACTAGTGCTTTGCCGTCTGGTTTTATGACGTCCCCCTTGATTTCGCCTGTTAAGTGGCTGTTGACTGTTTCTAGTTGTAGACCGTAAGCGTAGTCTGCTTTTAGTGTGGTCGCTAGGTCTTGGATGAAGGATGTTGGTAGTCCGGAGCTGATGAGGGCTGTTGTGTGGCCTGCTTGTTTTATTTTTTTGAAGAGTTCTTTTGCGTTTGGCATTAAGGGGATTTTTTTGTAGAGTTGGAAGAGGCCTTCGGTTTTGAGTCCTTTTAGGAGTTTGAAGATTTTTTTGAGGGCGGTGTTGAGGGATATGAGTCCTGTTTCGTATAGTGTGCCGTAGAGGAGGATTTTGAGGAATCCGAGGGGTCCTAGTTTTCTTGCGGCTTCGAAGAGGAGGTAGCGTCTTTTGGGCAGTATTACTCCTTCGACGTCGAAGACGACTAGGCGTTTGGGTTTTGTTGTGGTCAATGGTGGTCCTCTTTTAGGAGAGTTTCTTTTCTTGATTATAGTTTTTGTGTGTCTGTCTCTAGGTCTAGTATAGAGGGGGGAGAAGGCTTAGGGATAAGAGGACATTAGGACGAGTCGGTCTTCTGTGTGGGTTACTACGTTTATTAGATGAAGTTGATTAAGGATTGTCTCGAGATTTATGAAAGATTCAAAGATTTCTAGCGCGCGCATAACACTTTTAACTCTACCGTACCGTGAATCTAGTGAAGAAAGTTGCCGCGCAAGGGAAAATCTAGGAAGCAAGGGCACAGAGAACGTGCACGCCGTAAAAGAAAGAAAAGAAGGGAACGTCCTCCACAGTAATTCTTCACTACTCTTTCGCATAGCGACAAATATCGTATGGCTACTTTTTTGCGCGTTTTTCTTTGCGCTTTTTTCTTTTCTCCGCTCTTTCCTTTTTGGTCATTGGTTTCTTCTTAGAACCTTTTCCCATACCCAACTTGATCACTTATCGTAGAATAGTCTAGGTGAGGAATGAATTTTTCGGTTCACGCCGCTGACCTAATGTTTATATTTATCTGTGGAAGTGGTTGGTCGACCACAGGCGAAGAAGCAAATGGAAAACGAGAACGAAAAACGTGTAAAAAAAGCTGTTCAGAAAAGGGTCAAAACTAGACGATATACTGGCAAATACAAAGGAAGGGGCAAATACAAACCAAAAGAACCAGCGTAGTTGAGCGCGTTCTACTTCCATTCCAATAATTGCTGTTGTTCTTTTCTACCTCTTCGTACAGAACCCTTCTAGACTACTCGTACGTACGTATTTACACTTTGATTTTACAGATTTACAATTGCAAATTGGTTATTTTTTTGTAGAATTATATTTTCTAGTCTGTTTGTGTGCGCGCACATGATTCAGTCTTTCTCATCACCGAATAAACCGTTGTAGCTATGAAGATGATTGTTGCTGCTATGAGGATGTAATTGACATTTCTAATGGTGTATAGGTCGCCTATGAGTGCGTCATATTCTCTTTGCAAAGTGTTGTAGTTGGCACTCAGGTTACCATAGTTTTCTTCCAAGTTGTTGTAGTCAGTTTGAAGTTTGCTGTAAGCGTTCAGCATTTCATAGTCGTTTGAATAGAGAGGCATATACACACATTGGTCTTGGATATCCCAGTCGATTTTGTCTATTCCATTGGACCAGTCTTCGTCATTCATTCCGAGCTGTGCGTGTTTGTCATCTCCATCATGCCTATCTGTCAACATGTAAACCAACACCATATTGTACTCAGGCAATGTGGAGTTTAGCTCGAAGTTGTGTTCATAGATTAGCTTTGGAATGACAGGTTCTAGTGTGCTGCCATCTGGCGCGCGCGTGTCATCTTCACTAATCCAGATGTCATCTCTGTCCTCCAAGTCATCTTCTTCACCTTGGTTAGGATCTTCTTCAACAGTCCATCTATGCCATTCGAGCATCCTTGATATGGGCTTAAACATACATGCTATAGGGGATGGGTTGTTTCCTCCTGTTCCTCGTATAGTGCGAGATGGTGGGAAGACGCTATGAGCAGTCCAGAACTCTGGGTGAGGCCAAACAGCCAAAGCACCCACATAATCTCCTGCTTGGGATATTACTTGAGCCACAGCATACGAATGTTCTTTTGTGGCTTTATCCATGCCCCATTCACAGGCGTAGTAAGTTTCCTGTGCCTCCAACCATGTGTCAGGGAAGTTGATCATTTCCTCAGTCCATTCATTGTAGACTGTAGTTGGTCTGTCACATTCTGTCACTTCGTCCCACCACTTGCTCGGATGTTTGTTAGTCAGGAAATAATTTTTGTAGATCTTGAAGGTTGTCTCCACTTCTGTTCCATTAATTGCACCATCTCCGTCTGTGTCCCAATATTGGACTGGCTTACTGGTAAACCAGTGGAGGTAGGGGTCAATGTCGGGTGAGATACCAAGGTCCCAGAAGCCACGGTTGCCAAACGCGATGTTCATAGGGCTCTCTTCGTATAACCTCTTAATATCCTCGATGATGATGACCTTCTTCTCCGCCTTATTGAAGATGTATGTAAATGTTAGCTCAACAAGATCAGCTCCAACATTCGGGTCATTGATGGTGGTCTTGGTGAGCGCCATAAATTTTCTTGGTCCATCGTAGATAATTTTTATGGGCTCTGTCTCGCAGTATCCATTGGTCTTCCTTCCACCTTTAACAGGCAAAGGACTTATGACTCCCGCATACTGGTAGGAATCGGGATTAGCATAAGGCGGATGCTCTTGCCATAAGGGCCTGGCCGTAGAGGTTGCGTCCACAGCAGGCATAGTTATCCAGATGCCTCCGTGCTGTTGGCCGTCACTGAACAGAGCGAAAGCCCAGATTTCCCTGCCTGTACTACTTGGTGGAGTATACTTTATGTCTATGAACCAACCGTTCCACCACCAGTCAACGCCGATGTATTCGTTGCAGAAGGGGTCAACAGAAGTATCATCTGTCTGGTCATAAGTGTTCTCAGCACTCCCATAGCCTGGATATTGTAATCCAAGGCCTATTCCAGAAGCTTCGTCATAACCTATCATTTCACCATACTTTGAGAACCCTATATCCAGGTTGTCTCCTTCAATCCAGCAGTATTCACTCAGAATCAAGGCTTCGGTACAAGCAACAGGTTGTGAGGCTAAAACAGTAGATGTGCCTAGGAATGAAATTAAGGTTAATGTTATCGCTAACAATTTCTTTTGAGTAGGCATACCCATTCTCTCTCTTCTATATAACAAATACACATTTCAAACATTTAATACTTCAGAACGCGCGCACAGAGCTGACGATCACTTCCCAAAAAAAGAAGGGTTCTACAATTACTTTACGGTTTTTCAACATCAATTGTAAAAAGTCAACATAGTTCTAACTGTGCGTGTATTTGTAAAAATGTAAAACCCTCCTACGTCGGATAAACGACATCAGTTAGAGAAATACCTTAAACTCAACACTGATGGCAAAAACAGGTATATATATGTAAAAAACTATTTCCTATTCTTCTTATGCCTTTGAGGAAGCTCAAGGTTCTTTTTCTGTTTCTTCTTCATCTTCTTAGCCCTTTGCAATTGTCTGTGCTGTTCTTGACCTGCAGCTTTCTCTTTTTTGCTTTTTCTAGCCATGTTTTGACCTCCGCTTCTGTGGTGTATCCCATTCAAGCACACATACTTGTTAAAAAAGATTACCATCCTGCATGCATGTGCATGCATTACTCAATATAGATCGTTGCATCCCTGGATGCCTGTGACTCGCTTGTAAATCCTTCAAAAGCTGGCTATTCTCACGAGCAGTGTATAACCCAACATCACTATCATCCCAATGATTCCATATTTTGTCGTAGTTTTCTGCATGTTAATGACGTTTTCTGTTGACGGTTTCTTCAACAAAGCAGCGTAACGCTTGATTATGGGGACGGTCAGGGGCAAAAGTATGAAAGCCAAGAGTAAATGTCTGTAAGGGAGTAAACCAAAAGCCGAACAGACGAATGGCGAAAAACCTGCTATCAAAAACATAAATCCAGCGACAATAGTACCCTTCTTCCTTCCATACCTAACAACAAAAGTGTGAACCTCAGTTTTACGGTCTGCTTCATAGTCTCCAACGGCTTGGATAATGTGGCCACCGCAGTGAATCAGCATTAGGGGCATGGCACCCCACATTATTGATGGAATGTTGAAGATTAGCTTATCAGTAAATCCCACTCCAATCAAGAATGGCAGAAAGCCTGCGCCTATACCTGAAATCACGAAGTCTGCAACTGGTATGCTTTTCAGTCTAAACGGCGGAGTGGAATAAGCAGTCCACAGTCCCAAGTAAACAATAAACAGCGGGAGAACATTTACGTTGGCTATGAACACCAAAATTAAACATGCGATGACTAGTAAGAAAGAGAAGATTAATGTTTTCCTCGGTGTTATTCGTCCAGAGGCAACAGGTAGATTTGACTTGACCTTGTTCTCTCGATCTGCGTCACGGTCAAAGTATTGATTTAAAACGAAGATGCTCGCCGTAGCAAGTGAGAAGGCAAAGAGGACTATGGCAGTAATCTCAAAGGGAGGCGCTCCAAAGAGAACACTCCCAAAACCAAAATTGAAAATCCATCCAAGCCAACTCCCAACCCTTACAGCCTCAAAGTATTGAAACATTTTGTACCTTCCAGAACAAAGTTAGAAAATGTAAAATTTAAGATTTTGGACCATTTGCCTAGTATCTTTGACCTTAGCACGCACGGCTGAAGAGAGGTAGTTGAACCAGCTTCGCGCCAAGAGTTATATGCGCGTGCAATAAACATAAAACGACTTCTGTAAGATTGCCTTTTTTTGGTCATACAAACCTTGCTCTCTATTTATTAGGCTTTAACGCAGTATTTAATATGAAATTGATAATGAGATTTCTTCTTCCAGCAATGGCATTTAAGACAGACAGGCATTATATACCTTCCTTATAACATTTCATACAACAAACATCCTCATATTTATCTATAGTCTTTTCCATTCATATAAAAGAGTTGAAGCGAGAATTAACAGAATTACGAGATGAACTAGAAAATAGCAGTTAAAAGTGGGAAACGAAAAGTTTGTCGTAGATGCGGAGCAAGTAGACCTAAATCACATATGCGGAAACTAGATGGTCAATGGTTTTGTATGGCGTGTTATAATAATGAACTAGAGACAAAAAGGTTAATGAGAAATCGTTAAAGGAAGAAGGTTGAATGTTGCGCGCGCCTGAGAAAGAGTAGTGAAGAGTTATTGTGGAGGGCGTTGGCTTCTTTTCTTTCTTTTACGGCGTGCACGTTCTCTGTGCCCTTGCTTCCTAGATTTTCCCTTGCGTGGCAATTTTCTTCACTAGATGTGTTTATGGTTTCCTCTTTGGTTTTCCTATTACAAGGTAGACCGTTATTGCTATGAGGATTATTGTAGTGGTTGTAAACATATATATTAGGTTTCTGAGAGTGCCAAATTCATTACTAATGGCTTCTTGACCTAATTGTAGTTCGTCATAAGCTGCTTGTAGATTATTGTAGGATGTTAACAGATTGTTATAGATAGAGTTCAGGCTATTGAAGTTAGACAGTAAGTTCCGATAAGCCACTCGAGTTTCCTGCCTTTCTGGAACATAAGTGTCTCTTAATGGATAGTTATCTCGATTGTTTTCGTTAATGATGTATGGTGTATCTCCTATCCAATCATAACACGTTTCATTTTGATATACGCCACTATACAAGTCTGTTCCATTGTAGTTACTCCAATAGTTTCCGCCAAAAGGATAACCCTCATCCCAGAGGCTGGCATAACCAGGGGAAGTAGACACCTGCTGGGTGTTTTCCATAAAGTTGTTATGGTAAAATTTGTTATTAGAAGAAAACTCAACCCTAACACTATAACTGTTATTCGCTATGTTGTTACCTTGAATGTCGTTACTTGAAGAATGCCAGAGAAAGATGCCAACCTCGTTGTCTGTGATAGTGCTTTCAGAGATCCGATTGCTTGGAGAACCAAGGAACAAAATGCCATTGTCGTTGTTTATTATAATGTTTTTGGAAAACCAGTTACTTGAAGAATCCTCAAGTAAGATGCCATTATCATTGTTTACAGTTAAGTTGTTCCTTGAAATGTTGTTGTTTGAAGAATCATGGAGAAGGATGCCGTTGTCGTTGTTTATTATGGTGTTTTCAAAAATCCAGTTGCCCGAAGAACCAACTAGCCAGATGCCACAGTAGAATGTTTTAATTTCAGTATTCTTGATTGTTACGTTTTTTGTTCCAGAGAGTAAAATTCCTGCGTAATAAAATTCTTCTCCTGTTCCTTGAAGGGTGTAACCATTTCCATCAACCACGATGCCATCTCTCTCAACAACGATGGGGTCATTAATGTTACCAGTAATGTAGTAAGTGAGATTGTCCAAACTGGAAAGCGGCGCTGTTGATGGGTCAACACTTCCATTAGCCCTAATGTAAACGGTTTCACTTGCTTCCGCTGGTTTTATATTGAACGCCGAAGTTGACACGACTATAAGAAGCAGTGTCAGCATTATTCCCGAAATCGCCTTTCTGTCCATCTCTCGCCTCTCATTGTCCTACAGGTATACAATTCAAACATTTAACGTTTCAGAAACAATATTCTATTCAAACAAAGAAGATTCTTTCTTAAATCTTTAGTAGAAATGAAAACCAAATTTTCCCTCACTATTTTTTAACACACAGAGAGAAGATGATGAAGAGATGATGATGAAGAAGCAAAATTTTCTGTTTTGTCAAGAACAGAACATACCAACGGCGTCTATGGGTTACTCTCTCTTTTTCTTTTGTTCCTGTCTCCGCTTCTCATCTATCGCGTCTCTAATCCACTCCGACGCGTTAGAGACATCCCTGAGATACAGTGCCTGATCAATGCGCAAACGAACACCATAATGAATCTTTTTCTTACTCAATTACACTCAAACAAAAAGAACCAGTAGTCACAAAAATATCTTATGAATCTACAATCATAACCACGACTAAACAATTCAGTCACATCCACACCCATCAACAATCCTCTTACAATCCCAAAAGACGAAATCACAAACCTTTATACCCCCCAAAACCCCCAAAATAGACTTAGGCGGTGGGTCTCAGGCGGGGGGCTAGGGGTCCCCTAAACCATAAACCCTCTACATGATGGGCCGAAATCCAAGGCGAGGCGTCAAAGATCGCTAGGTCCCTCAGCCTTCTGACCATGAACATCCGTCCCTTACGGCTGACGGTCACAGAGCAGTCTTCGTAGGAGGGCTGTCAACTGAGTTAACCAGGCGAACCTGGCCAGGCCCGGGAGGGAGCAACCTAAACTTGGACGTTCAGCGCTTAAGGGGGTGCGGATACGAGTAAAGAGATTGAAGGGACTTTGCGAAAACTGGACGTCGACTCTCGGTGATCCACCGCCCTTTCATAGAACATGCAACCCTTGAAGCATCTGACACGGTTTGCATACTTCTCCTAAAGTGGGTTCTCCACATAATTTGCAGTCACGTAATTCTTCTTCCTCACCCATGGCTTCTAAGGCGGGTCTAATCCTTTCCATCGATCTGAGGATTGTGAATTTTGTTCCCGCGTGTTTTTGTTCAATTCTGTTAAGCATATTTCTTATGTCGTTTCTTAATGCGGTCTGGGCATAGGGACATGGAATCTCTTGAAACCGTATCTTCTTCAGGTATGCATAAAATGCGATTTCTCTTTCAGGCACCTCGCAGAAAGGCTTTATTCGTTGCACGAGTTTCGGATGCACAACAGAGAGGACTGGCTTGACTCGTGAAATTCTCATGACGTCTCCATGAATAATGTTTAGGAGGATGGTTTGAGTCTCGTCGTCCAGATTGTGGGCGGTAGCAAGTTTATTTGCATCTGCCTCTCGTGCAACATTGTTTAAGGCTCGTCTTCTCAGTACTCCGCAGTAAGAGCAAGGGGTCAGGTCTTTCTCTTCTCTTCTTCGAATCATGTCTACAAGTTCATCTAAACCGTATCCATACAATTCCTTGAACGAGACTACTCTATGCTCTACGCCAAGTTTCTGACAACTTTTTATTGCGCACTTCATCGCCTCATCTCGGTAGCCTTTTATTCCCTCATCAACAGTGACTGCACACAATCTCGCCTCGGGAAATTTTTTTTCGACCTTCGCCAATATATGGAGGAGACTTATGCTGTCTTTTCCTCCAGAAACCGCTACCGCCAACGAGTCGTCTCGTTCAAGCATGCCATACTTGGAGATGGTTACCTGAACCTTCCTCTCAATAGATTTCTTGAAGCATCTTCCACACAGATTTTCTCCAGAGTATGGGCGCATAAAAATTGCGTCTCTGCTCTTGCATGAGGTGCACTTCGTCATCATTTCTCCCTTAGATTCTTATAAAGCCGTATGTGATGAAAGTCATTGCGATATTAATTGCGATTAGTCCAAGACAAATTGCATTAAGCAGTATACGGGCTTCACGGTGTCTCTTCTTTACGATTTTTTTTAGGGTGTAGTAGAGGAATCTTTCTCCGTCAAAGGGGTACAGTGGCAACATGTTGAAAATGGCGACATTTACGGAGATTAGATAGAGCCAAAATAATATTAGGTTCAAATGGACCGTTGTGTAATGTTCTAGTGGTATTCTACTTGGGTAATAATCCGAATAATAAGCGAGACCAATAATAGCTTGACCCTCTGAACCGGTGCTTGTTGTTATTGATATATTGCCCTTGTTTGTTTCCAGAATAAGAGTTTGCCCTGGGGTTACATTATTCTGTCTCATAAACTCTCCAAAATCGCTTATGGTTGACATAATTGTCCCATTAACAGCGAAAATGGCATCCCACTGTTGAAGACCCGCCTGTGCTATAGGCCCATTTTCCGTGGTTTCGTATATTAGGATTCCAGAGGCTGGAGCGTATAAGCCCGTTAGCAGGAGCAAAACAAGAAAGCTGGTGATCAAGTTTGTGGAAGAGCCCACCGCAAGCATTCGAAGTTTAGAAACCGTTGAGGCTTTCTGAAAACCTTCTTCATCTGGTTCAACAAATCCGCCAAAAAACACAAAGGCCATGAGAATTCCTGCTGATTTTACAGGAATCTTCTCCAACCTTGCAATTATGCCGTGGGCAAATTCGTGGGTTAAAACAGCTATTGCTATTGCTATGAAAAAATATGGTAACCAATATAGTTGAATAGTGATTACGGGGAGAATGGGAATAACTGGAACTGCGTCTCCTACTTCTGCTGGGTAAATGAATTTCAAAAGATTGCTGGCAAAAAAGTAGATGCTAAAGACCATTAGTCCCAGTGCAAATGCTATGCTTATGTTGGAGAACGTTTTCCAGAAAAACTGTCTTCTTTTAGATGCTTTATCCAAAAATCTCTTTAACTTTTTAGATTTGTACATGAAGTATGCTGGTTTTACTTCTAATCCATGCTTGTCCAAATGGAAGAAGTGGCCTGCTAGGTAGATGGCAATCCAAAAGATGATGAGAATTAGTAGAAACCATAACTCTGGGATCATATTTCTTTTCCTTGCCGAGTTCTAAAAAGGAAACTAACTAAATAACACTTCGGTATAGTCTTTGTGGGAAACGAGCATAATAAAGGGATTGCCCTCTTACCTAAGTTGGCTTGAGGATAACCTTCAATCAGAGAGTGATGATAATAACTAAGAAGCCACTGAAACGTGCTGAGCGCATAGAAGTAGTTTACAGCGAAAAACACTGGGACCTATTGAGAGAATTAAGGGTTAAAGCGATAAAAATAATGGAAACTCTAAATCAATTCCATCTTTACTCCATTGTTCATGGAAGTATTGCTCGAGGCGATGTGTCAGAGAAGAGTGACATTGACATTTTTTTGCCAGATCCTTCGTCCTCGTTCATTGTGGAAACGACTCTTGAACGGTCAGGGTTCACTGTTAGTCGGCGACTTGTAGTGCAAGCTACGCCTCACTATGCTGTCAAAGGATATCTGGAAATAAACAAGCAACAATGTGTCTCCTTTCCTCTCCTAAAACTTCGCCCCTTAGAAAGAGGCTTCTACAAGTTTGGGGGTGAAGCATCTCTTCCCATACTCAGAGAAGATACGCGTGTTTTGGGGGTAGACAAACGGTTAATGCTGGTTGAACCGACCACGGAGGGTCATGTGGAAACTTCGATCGTGGGACGGGAAGAAAACATAGCACGACTTTTAGGTATTTCTGTAGAAACAGTGCGGGATCGCGTTCATGCTCTATTACGTCGTAATGAGATTGGTCGAACCGGAGTCTTCATAGAGAGAGAACTTTTGCCAGAGGAGACTTTTGAGATGGTTCTGAAAAGGCTTGTGGATCAAAATCCTGCAGTTCGCAGACGCCTCAAACTTTACGGAAAGTAGCTACCCGATTGGAAAACGAAGAAGTGCGGCGATTCCGCCTAGTGAAAGCAGTTTTGCTCCAGCCTCATGCTCCACACTTAAAACTATTATTTCTCCCTTCTTTTCTTCTACATCTCTAATGAGGGTTTCTAAGAGAATTCTCTTGTCATCAGAGGCTTCCCTCAGAGTTACATCTGCGACGAGCAACTTATTCACCGCTCCTATCGTGCTTGCATTTTTCACTTCATCAAATCCATATGTAACGTCTGTCCTTTCTTTTCCCAGCCGTAAAAGCACTTCTTCCATAACGTTTGCCTCCTCTGCTATGCGCATCTGTTTTATGGCTTTATTGAAAACTCCTGAACGCAATGCCTCATGTATTCCAGCAACTCCAACACTATTCACACCCTTTATATCAATGACAGCACCTGCAATTTCTGAATCATGGTCTCTTGTGAATTTGGCAAAATGACCCTTAGTAAATCCAAGACCGATGATGACAATTGAGCTTCGAAGGTTCATCCAAACCTGTCTTAAGGTTTTTAATGCATCTTTAAAAAAATCATATGTGGCTTTGGTTCTTTTTTCTGGTTCAAATTTGCCTGGAAGTTTTGTTTTGGTCTCTGCTTTGACATCTATGCCGTATTGTCTTAAAACCGCTAGGCAGTATCCTTCGTCATCTATAGATGCTACAATAATCGGCGCAACTGCGGCTTTGCTGGCTCTCTTTAGCCTATCGATTTCATGCTTTAACCATTTGGATTTTACGATGGTTACTGGCTTATTTACAGTGACGCTTATGGTGTGGTGTGAGCCCTTTACGTTGAGGTCTTCTGGTGCTTCGCAAACGATTCCTTGTATTCTCAGTCTGTTTAAACTTCTATCCCACGCTACTTTTTCAACTTTCACACCGAGAAGAACTGCAACTCTCTTCCCCCTTTGTGGACGAGCATAACGATCTTCAGCCTTCACTTCTCGAGTCGTCCTTGCATACACCTCGTCATTTCTAAGAATTACATTATAAAGATGCCAAATATCATCCAGACTCTCAGGCACAACCTTTACAATGCCCTTTTTGAGTTTCATTTTCAAGATTTTCAAAGAGGTGTTCTCCAATCAAATTCTGTACAAGTGAAAAATCATGCCTGAAAAGGTTATTGTATTTCTGGCTTATCTTTGTTACCACTCTTCCTTTTAATCAAAAGAGGAATCGCCTTTAACGATGGTGTTAACTAATTCATGATGTGAGCGTGTTCTAAAAGGCAGCATTATATAATCCACTGAGATAAGGGATAAGTGAGGGTGGAGAAGGAGTGATTCTTGTCTTTTGTCTTGTTCTTGTCTTTCTTTTGGGCTATCTGAAGAAATTTCCTCACTCAAATACAATGAAGATGATTCTTGCTGTAACAACCTTCAGCGTTCTCGTTTCACTTTTGGTCAGTTTCCTATCTGTATACGGTTCTTTTTGGGGTATACGCGCGCTGGTTTCCAACCCGATTCTTGCACAGCTCTCTCAGCCATTCTACTTAGAAACAGAATATGGAGGGATATATCATATGTTTGACACTGGACCTGTTTGGTTTAGAATACATTTCGCAGGTGTACAACTATTAGAAATGCCATTCGGCGTTAAGTACAGTGAAACAAAATATGTCTATCCCCCTGGACACCCCACTGTCGATTATACCACTACTCTATTCTACCAACTAGTTCTCATCTTCACAGGACTAAACATAATCGGCACACCACTCGCAGCATTCGCATACAAACTAATAAGTTGGGGAAAATTGAAATCTGCAATTGCTCGATTCTAAGAGCACGCCCCCGTAGTAACTGTTTACACCGTTGGCTATTCATCGATTAATTTTCTCTTTTTTCGTAAATATTCAAAGAGTCTTTATCACAGAGTTAACAATATCTACCTTATAGAAGTTCTAAGAAGAGATATTTAGAAAATTATGAGAATATAATAAGGGAAGATTACGGAGGTCCTTGGTGTATGGAGAAGATGTTTTGGCTTTTGGATGTTAATTATGAGGTGAAGGATCATAAACCAGAGATATGGATCTGGGGCATTGATGATGAAGACAAACGAATCCTTATCATCGACAGAAATTTTCTTCCTTACTTCTACTTGGTTGCAGAACAGAAAGAAAACCCACAACTGATAATAGAAACACTCGAGCCACTCAAGGCGGATTACCCGTTAATTAAGAAATTGGAACCCACAAATCGAAGATATTTTGGAAAACCTATGAATGCGATTAAGGTTGTTTGCCAAGACCCAAATGTTGTATCGAAATATGCGAGTTCTCTTAAAAAAGTTAAAGGCATAAAAAATTGTCTTGAAGATGACATTCGATATTCCATGCGCTATCTGATAGACAATAATGTTATTCCGTGCAGCTGGCACGAACTGGAAGTCGAAGAACTAGAAAACAATCTGGAAGTGCAAGTTGACAAAATATACCTCGCTAAAACATCTCCAAGACCAATTGAAAAAACCGAAGTTCCCCAATTAAGAATCTTAGCCTTTTCAACAATCTCATACAGTTCCCAAGGTGCACCAAAGCCTGAGAGAAACCCAGTTGTGATCATTTCAGTACGTACAAATGTTGGAGATGAGAAACAGTTCGTGGCGAAGGACTCGGATGACAAAACTGTGATTGAATCCTTCCTAAAGTATATTCACGATTTCGATCCCGACATCATTGCTGGTTATGGCACCAACCGACAAGACTGGCCCTATCTCCTCTCTCGCTCTAAAAAGTTGGGCGTCAAACTTTCTGTGGATAGGGCG
>Ga0209636_10001461_pt1 | contig 23936 bp, 33 predicted proteins | sample DeeMarSWOR152_54_FD_187464 | JGI IMG/M metagenome (GOLD analysis project Ga0209636, IMG submission 187464) | Marine sediment microbial communities from White Oak River estuary, North Carolina - WOR-1-52-54 (SPAdes) (version 2) | ecosystem: Environmental > Aquatic > Marine > Intertidal zone >...
CGGCTGTATATGCGTCTCCAACTCCCTCGGCAATATCAGCTGCCTTCTTGAACCTTTCGATATATTCAACTCTATTCTGCTGTCGCTTCTCTGGCTTGGGCTCATACAAATAGGAATTTACCCACAGGTTCCACGCGTGTGCGAAATGGGCTCTGGCGATCACATGAGAGTCGTCGAGCTCGGATAGAACTTCAACTGCTTTCCCTCCCCAAGATATACCATTCTTGAGTACGTCCATCCGAGCCTCTCTATCCCACTCGCGTTGAGCCCTGAGTACAGATGCGCGCGCGAGCTTGTTATAGGTCCTACCATATTCCAGCTTTTCACCCTGATCCCAGAATGATTCCAGGGATCCTCCTTCCAGCTCCAGACACTCGTCAAGGAGCCTCTTCTTCTCAGAGGGATCAGTAGCGATCCAGTGTTCGAGATACCTGGCGAATGCCCCGCAACATAACGCCCACCCGACTCCCGTCTCTTCTGCGACTCTCTCGTAGAGCCCGCGGGCCGCCTCATATCCCTCGACAGCTTTCTTCAGCCTCTCCTGGAACTCCTCCCTGCTCTCAGCCTGAAAAGCCGCTCTCTGTAAACAATATCCGATACTCTCCCTTACCTTCCCGCCTCTGAAGAAATCCCCCTCATCAATTAATCTCAGGGCCTGCTCGTAAAGGCCTGAGGCCTCCAACCACTCGTATTTCCTTTCCAGGCTAGAGGCTTCGCCTAGAATACCTTCGACATCAGCATTCGATGACAAGCCCTTTTCAATTCTTTCAATCGACCTTTAACATATTAAAAATCTCGGACATATGTGGGTGTATAGTGTGTGTAGGTAGGAGTAAGAGGGAGAGGCGGGGAAGGGCGGGGACGAGGGGGGACAAGGAGAAGTGTGTTTAGGTTTGGGTTTGGGGGATATAATTTAACCTCAAACCCAAACACTCTCTCCCCTACTCCCTCTCTCTTACCTACTCTCTCTCCAAACACACACGCGCACACACACGCACACTTAGTGTTACTATTTGTGTGCGCACGTGTACGCGCAATATAATCGAATATTTTATCCTCCCTTCTCAGTAATTATGTTTTCATGGAAAAATGGCTACACGATTACTTTCTTGGGTTTTATCATCCGATATTATTCGGAGTTTTCACAGCCTTTTACTTTCTCCGTAAAAGGTACAAAAGATTATCACAAATCCCAACCTGGCTCATATTAGGGGTATATCTTACCCTGTTCACCATTAGGCTAGGACAAACATTGTGGATGGGTGAAACGGGGGATTGGGGAGGAGGAAGTACTGGTTATGGATACCCATTTCAAATTCTAATACTAAGAAGTAGACACTATTGGGTAAGCCATGTAACAGTTTACGAGGGATTGATTCATCCACTTCAGTTCACGTATAACCTACTCTTCTATACAGTATCTTCACTTATCGTTTCAAAAATTGCGTTACGCATAGACAAAAGGGTACAATTTAATTCGACTCAGAAGGCTGGTGTCATCATAGGTTCTCCTTATGTTTTTTTCCAAGGGATCAGACTACTTACTACACCGTTTACATCGCATGAATATAGCGAATTATTTGGGTCAAGATTATTTGATGTTATTAGGCATCTGAACGAGGGAGCATCACATTATTTGGATTGGGATTGGGACCCCTCGCGTTATTTGCTAGTAATATTTATCGTTGGTGTGATTATAGTATTTGTAGGACTTTTTAAGACTCGCTAGCGCGAGTTGGTGAGGGTTTATTAGAGTAACTTAGTGATTTCCATTATCTCAGCCTGATTACGAGCCCATCCTGCGCGCGCAGTTTGAAAGATGTGGGTCTGAGAACATCAGGGACAAGGATAAAAAGACACAGAAAAAGGAAATGAGAAAGTGATGGAGAAGTCGTCTTCTTATCTCATGTTTTGATCTACCGCTCTCTCTCGAATAGCAGATAATGACTGACCAGCGTAGCTTGTCCGGTCGCTTGATTTGTGTGGAGGCGCCAGCCGTCCCTCTGGTATTCCTCTATCACTTCAGCTATGTTCTTGTGGTGGCCGACCAGCACATATGTCCATTCTTTCAATTCGTTCTCAGCTCCAACACAGCTAAGAGCGAAGCCTCTTGGATGCCGTCACAACTCCTACGATGACAGCGATTATTGTTATCCCGAGTGCGATGTACGTCAGGTTTCTAGACAAGTCCAGGGCTGATTGGAACTCCGCATTTCGGCTTTCCAGCTCGGCGATGGTGTTCCGTAGGCTGGTTGATTCTGATTGTAGATCTTCGACTTGGCTCTCTAATTCGCTGGTTTGTTGCTCGATTTCAGAGTTCAATTCAGCGATTTGACCCTGTAGATCGTTGACTGTGTTTGTTGCGATTTGAAGCTGTGAATCGATGCTATGCACCTTTCTCGCTGGATCCTTGAGCCAAGCCTCGAGATCATGGAGAACGTAATCCTGCATGGGCCCCATGGCTATGCCCCAGTAGTCCTCGGGGTAGAAGTAGTGTCCAAGACCGGGATAGGAGATGAGAGTATGATCCGGATGCCCTATTTCTGTTAATTTCTGCTCCAGAAGAAGGGCATCTTCAAACGGCGTCAGTATATCGTTTTCTCCGTGAAGTATCAGGATGCTCGACGAGACGTTGCCGATCATGTCCATGTTACTCTCCAAGGCTAACTGAGATTGAACCAATTTTGACCCCGGATACTCGGCCGTCATCGAATACTCGATCAGCCGGATGAGGAAAGACTCGAACTCCTTCTCTATGTCCACGAAATCGTCTCCATCTGGATTCCAGTGAGGGCGCCAGAGCCATTCTCCCGTGCTGTTTTCTATGAGATCAAGAGCCGATATTGCCGCCTTCGAACTTGGTCCTAGGCCTTCAAGCACTTCCGGTATTGAGAGCAGCCCGTCTTGATTTGTATCCAGAATCTCTTCGGCGAGTATGACCCTCAGGTCTACCGTCTTGAAGTATCTTATCTCGTAGAAGCTGCGCGCGGCGGTGCCCATGAGCACGATTTTCTTCACAGCCGGATTATCGACTGCGATTCTGGGTGCAATGATCGTCGACTCGCTGTGTCCAAGGAGAGTTATGTCGTCTGCGTCGACCTCGCTCTGCTGCCTTAGAACTTCAAGAACCTTCTCAGCATCTCGTTCCAGGTCTTGAATTGTGATATTGAAGAAGACCTCGGGGTCTGCCAGAGTGCTGTTGAAGCCGACGCCTCTCTTGTTGTACCTCATCACTGCGAAGCCTCTCTCTGAAAGGTACTCGGCTATCTGGAGATGTGGTCTTGCCGGCTCCTCGGTATCTGTAGAGTATGGCGGCATGTATTCATCCATGTCAGGAGCGCCACCGCCGGGTATGAGGAGAACACCCGGGAAGGGTCCCTTCCCAACTGAAGGATAAGTTAACTGAGCATCCGTCATCAATCCGCCTCCGAGATCTATCACCAGGTCTCTGCGCGAGATCGTCTCTTGGTTCAGAGCCCTAGCAGATGGGAAAGAAAAGAGGGTCATCATAATTAAGAATCCAACTAGCGCTGAGTATTTCGCGATACACTTTTTTTCGAAGATCATTTTATTCATCCCCCCTCAAGCAGACGATCTTTCTTAAACGTTGAGCTCCAGATCATTCTCATCGTATTGGAAGACCTCCTCAACGTTTGCATCGAAGACACGCGCGATCTTCACCGCCAACAGCAGGGAGGGATTGTACTCCCCGTTCTCTACGAAGCTAATCGTCTCACGCCTGCAGCCCACCTTCTTCGCCAGATCCTCCTGCCTCAACCCATCCCGCGCACGCAGCTCCTTTATCCTCACTCTCACAGGGGTCACCTTGAGCGCCTTTTCCCATAGTACCACCTGGATAGGCCGAAGAAGGATAGCAGGAACATCGCTGACACCGCCAAGTAGATGGCCGCATTCTTGGTGGGTAGAGTGATAAACTGGGCCGCAATGTCGTAGAATGAGAGCGCCATCATGAAGCATATGCCCACGACGAGGGTGAGCTTGGCCGCCTTTCCGTCAACTAGCTGGCTCCTCTCGTCGGCGATGGGGATTCCTGCTCTCCTCTCTGTAATTACCCAATATAGCATCCCGACTACGACGAACAGGTTCCCCACGATCACAGGAAGGACTATCGAAGAAACACCAATGCTGAAACCCTGATACAAACCAATAGCAACGTACGTCAACACTACTGCTAAGACGGTGACCATGATCCATTTCCGATTAAAGTTACCACTCATCTCGAATCCACCATTTGTTAGCTTCAACACACACCATATGATGTTTACCTAACATCATGTATTGTAAAACACACATCGTGTTATATAAACCTAACGTCTCATTGATCAGGATAAGCTAATTAGGGTAAAATTAAAATTTTTAAATTATTCGCGCATGCGAGCGCGCGCGACCATAGCTCCATCACCCATTTTTCATTGTTTTTTAATTTATTATGATTAGTAACAATGAAATCGAGACTAAAACCATCATTCCCTCCTCCCCTCGTTGAGTTGTTCGCGCAACCACTGCGTTTTGTCACCTCCACAAGTATTACCAGCCAAACCGCGACATCCTCCGAGATCCCTCAGTATATAAACGAAGGAAAACAGATTGGGGTACAAAACATGACACCGTTAACCGAAAATAGGACCCTTTTCCAGAAAAGGAGACCCAAAACAGCCCCGAAGAACATAGGGGGGAGGGGGGGGCATACGATCCATACGTGAAAACAAGGCCAACCACCGAAAGGAGCCCGGAAAACGCCCCTTCTCGATCCGATTCCGACCAAAAGGGGCGTTTATTCAGACCAATAACCCAACCTACGTAAAATTAACACGGAACAGTGAATCCCGACGACCCCCAACCCACCCTCTTCATACGGTAAAAATAGAGACCTGAAAACCCCATGACAAGCCACTAACGTGCGAAACCCCTATTCCCAGCCACCACCGGATCGGAGAACCCGGAAAACAACCTAAGCGGTGCGCGCACGCGGAAACCTCTACCACAAATCACCCAAAATTAGCTAACCACCTCGGGATAAGAATATATTGTAAAATAGATTATCGATTAAAATTCTACGAAAAAATAACCAAGCTGACTAGTTCCAAATCCCCTTCCACCGGGAGGCGTTCGAAAAGGGGGTTTCCATGAGGGAGGCGGGGGGTCGACCGGCTCATATCTATAAGGAGACCTACTCAGCTCCGAGAGGCGGGACTAGGTACATTCATATCCCCCCGGCACAGCAGAGATGATGTGCAGCTCCAAGCCCAGGGTAGAGCAGTCCTCTGCATGCTCAAGACCAACGTCCACGACCACAAGGTCTACCGCCTCAAGCTGGACGAGCTCAGGCGCCTAGTCGAGACTCTCGACATAGAGGTCGTCGGCGACATAGTTCAGAGCCGCCACAGACCCTTCTCAAAGTACTACCTGGGAAGCGGCAAGGTCAAGGAGATAAAGCGCTACGTCGACAGGCATGGCGTCAACCTAGTCGTCTTCTACAACATCCTGAGGAGCAGCCAGAAGCTCAACCTCATCAAGGCCCTGGGATGCGACGTCGTCGACCGATACGAGGTCACCCTGGAGATATTCGACCAGATGGCCTCAGACAACCTGAGTAAGCTCCAGATAGAGGCCGCCCGCCTCGATAAGCTGGCACCATACTTCAGGCTCGAGGCGAGCATAAGGTACCACAACGACCGCCCCTTCTTCCGCAGCATGGGCGAGTACGCCTTCCACAGCCAGCTCAGAGAGCTCACCAGGAGGCAGGCACGGATGCGAAAGCAGATCGAGGCACTCGTCAAGGAGAACCGCCAGAGGATACGGAAGAGGAAGCGCCTCGGATTCCCCACCATCTGCATCGCCGGATACTACAACGCGGGGAAGACGAGCCTCTTCAACGCCCTGACCGGGGACGACAAGCCAGTCAGCGACCGCCCATTCACCACCCTCAGCAGCAAGTACCAGCGCAGGTACATCGACCACGAAACGACACTCCTCTTCATAGACACCATCGGATTCGTCATCGACCTCGACCCCAACCTCATCAAGAGCTTCGAGCTCAACATGGAGGACATGAGAAGCGCCGACGTCGTCATACTCCTCCTAGACATCACCGACCCCACCCTCACCCTCCAGATCAAGCTCGCGGAGGGCATCAGGCTCCTCAGGGGGCTCGACGTCCCCCTCGAAAAGATCATCGTCGTCTTCAACAAGTCCGACCTCACCCCGGACACCTCCGAGACAATAGCCGAGGACCTCGGAGTCGAACGCTACGGCCTCCCCTGGACCATAGTCTCCGCGAAGGCCCGCACCAACCTCGACGGCCTCATCGACACGATCATGGCGAAGATAGAGCAGCAGAGAACCCCGCCCGCACAGCCCCAGCTGGCCAAGAGAGTAGAGGCCATTGAAGAGGACTGAGGAGATACTCACACGCCTCCTAGACCACTACGAGAGGCAATGGAGACCCCGGACAGGAGACCCCTTCAGGAGCCTCGTCAGGATCATCCTGAGTCAGAACACGAACTACAGGAACGAGGCCACCGCCTACGCCCGCCTAGAGGAAATGGTCGGAGTCACGCCGAGAAGCCTGGCAGAAGCCCCCGTCGACGAGATCGCTGAGGCCATACGCCCAGCCGGCATGTACAGGCAGAGGAGCATGAGACTCAAGCAGGTAGCGAGGGCTGTGATCGACCGTTACAACGGCGACATAAACAAGATCATCAACAAGTCACACCCGAAGGCGAGAGAGGAGCTCATGATGCTGCCAGGAGTGGGAGAAAAAACGGCTGACGTCCTCCTACTTTTCGACGCCGGGAAGGAGATTATACCCGTCGACAGGCACATCTTCAGGATAACCAAGCGCCTGGGGATCGTACGCAACAACGCGAAATACGACGAAGTGCGCGCCGCACTTGAGAAAGCGGCTCCACCAGGCAGACACGAGGACATACACGTGCTTCTAATACAGTTCGGGAGAGACCTGTGCAGGGCGAGGAGGCCCCGATGTAGAGAATGCTTTCTCTCAGATCTATGCCCATACCCCAACGGAGACCCAAAAACCAATAAATGTAAAGACCAGCCTCTATAGGGGTAACCCCCATCGAGATGCTGGAAAACCCCTAAAAAAGGGTAAATCCATCGATATCTCCCAAAGCGATTTCTTTTTACCCCTCTAATCGTAAGTTTAAATCGATTCGAATCATTTAAATTCGAGACACGGTGATTCATACCAGCTAATTCGAGACAAGGTGAATCGTCATGCCCAGGGTAAGGTCACCAAAGCGCGGATCCAGATCATTCTCGCCCAGAAAACGCGCCAAGAGTATCAAAGGCAGAGTCGACTTCTGGCCAGAGGTGAGCGGCGACCCCCGGCTCCTGGGATTCGCAGGCTACAAGGCCGGCATGACCCACGTTTTCCTCATAGAGGACAGGGAAAGGGCGCCGGACTACGGGATGGAGATGAAGAAGGCCGCGACCGTGATAGAGGCGCCTCCAATGGTGGTCGTCGGACTCAGAGCATACCAGAAGACACACGACGGCCTGAAGGCCCTGACAGAGGCGTGGATGTCGGACCTACCGATACACACGCTCATGGCGCTGAAGACCCACCGGGAGGGCGACCCGGAGTCAGGCTTGAGGAAAATCGAGTCCTTACTGGACAAGACGTCTCACCTCAGAGTCATAGCGGCCACCCAGCCGAAGGAGGCCTTCGGCTCCCAGAAGAAATCTGATCTGATGGAGATAGCCATGGGGGGCGGGTCGATTGAGGAGCAGTTCGAGTACGCAAAGGGCCTCCTCGGTGAAACCGTAAAGATCTCTGATGTGTTTGGCGCCGGCGAGATGATTGACACCGTCGGCGTCACGAAGGGTAAAGGGTTCCAAGGGCCCGTCAAGAGGTGGGGAATCAGGCTGCTGCAGCATAAATCCCGGAAGACTGTGAGGGGCGTCGCATCGATAGGGCCATGGAAGCCGAGAAGGGTCATGCACGGCGTCCCCAGGGCGGGCCAGATGGGCACTCACAACAGGACGGAGTACAACAAACGCATACTGCTGGTCGACTCCGAGGGCGAGAGGGTAACGCCTAAAGGAGGATTCAACCGGTACGGGGAGGTCAGGAACGACTACATCCTGCTCAAGGGTAGCGTCATGGGCCCCGTGAAGAGGCTTATCAAGCTCCGGAAGGCGGCAAGGGGGTCAAGTTACCCCTCCGAACCACCCCAGGTGACCTACATCAACAACGAGTTCACGAGGCAGATGGAGGCAGACTGAGATGAGCGTCCCCGTCCTAAACCTCCAGAACGAGAAAATAGGAGAGGTAGAGCTCCCCAAGGTATTCGACACACCCTACAGACCAGATGTGATAAATAAGGCCGTGATAGCACAGCAGTCCCATGGATTCCAGCCCCAGGGGAGAGATCCCATGGCGGGGAAGCGGACAACAGCCGAGTCCTGGGGCACCGGACGCGGAATAGCGAGGGTCCCAAGGCTCAAAGGAAGCAGCAGGGCAGCCTTCGGCGTCAGTATAGTCGGAGGGCACCAGGCCTTCCCACCAAGTTCGGAGAAGGTAATACGTAAGGAGATCAACAAGAAGGAGCGGAAGCTCGCGATAAGATCGGGCATAGCCGCCACCGGTAGCAGGGACATCGTCGCAGGACGCGGCCACATCATCGACACAGTTAGTCAGCTACCGCTGACAGTCGGCGACGAAGTCCAGTCACTGCAGAAGACGAAGGAAGTCAAGGAACTGTTCACCAAGCTAGGCATCTGGCAGGACGTCGAGAGAGCCGACCGCAAGAAGATACGTGCGGGCAGGGGCAAGACCAGAGGCCGTAAGAGAAAGGTAGGCAGAGGCCCGCTGATAGTGGTGACTGAGGATCTGGGCATATTCAAGGCCGCAGGGAACCTACCCGGAGTAAATGTCGTCAAGATCGAGGATCTCAACGCCGAGCTCCTCGCGCCGGGAGCACACCCCGGAAGGCTCGTCGTGTGGTCGGAGTCGGCGCTGAAATCACTGGACGAGTTATGGGGGGAAGGAAGCAGATGAAGCCGCACGAAGTGATCCTCTATCCCATGATGACAGAGAGATCCATCTACATGATCGAAAACGAGAACAAGCTCATCTTCATAGTAAACAGGAAGGCGAACAAACACGACATAGCTGCGGCGGTGAGGAGGCTCTACGGGGTCGAGGTCGAGGATGTCAACACCCTCATAACCCGGAAGAGCGAGAAGAAGGCCTTCGTCAAGCTGGAGGAGGGTTTCGACGCCTCAGACCTGGCGATAAGGCTCGGGATACTGTAGTGATGGATTATGGGGAAGAAACTTAGGGTCCAGAGGCGGGGAAGGGGTACACCGACTTTTAAAGCCAAGCAGAAGGGGAAGATCGCCTCCATCCAGTACCCCGACGCCAAAGAAGGGAGCATGAACGGAGTCGTGACAGACCTCCTCCACGAGGCGGGAAGGGGCGCTCCACTGGCCAGGATCCAACTCGGAGGTGGCGCGGAATACTACATCTCGGCACCTGAGGGCATCCACATAGACCAGGACATCTCCTTGGGCCCTAACGCCCCCCTGAGGGTCGGCAACGTCCTACCCATCGGAATGATCCGTGAGGGCACCATGATATGCAACGTCGAGCTCAGGCCGGGTGACGGCGGACGCTTCGCCAGGAGTTCAGGCAGCTTCGCAACGGTCGTCTCCCACACGGGAAACGTGACGGCAATAAAACTACCGTCAAAGAAGATGGTAGAGATAAGCAACGACTGCAGGGCCACAGTGGGAATAGTCTCAGGCGGAGGAAGACTCGAGAAACCCTTCATGAAGGCCGGGGAGAAATGGTACGCGAAAAAGGCCAAGGGCCAGGTATACCCCGTCACCAAGGGCATCAAGATGACTGCGGCGTCCCACCCCCACGGCGGAGGCCGCCACAGGCGCCCCGGCAGCTCGACGACCGTGTCCAGGCACGCCCCGCCCGGGGCTAAGGTAGGCCTCATCGCCGCCAGGAACTCCGGGAGGAAGAAGAGGCGGAGGAGGGGCTGATCCAAACCCCTTATATTGAAGCTGGACTCTGAAGGTGTTGAATCCATGCCAAAGGAATACCTCTACAGGGGTCTGAACGAGGAGAGGCTCAGGACGATCTCGATGGACGAGTTCATCAGGCTCCTGCCGTCCAGAATGCGCAGAAGCCTTAGAAGGGGATTATCCGAGGAGCAGCGCATCCTCATAGAGAACATACGCTCATCCGAGAACCGCGATAAACCGCTGAAGACCCATGCAAGAGACCTCATAATCCTCCCCGAGATGATGGGCAAGACCATAAACGTCTTCAACGGAAGGGACTTCGTCGAGGTCAGAATCGACATCAAGAAGGTAGGGCACTACCTGGGGGAGTACGCGATCACCAATCAACCCGTACGCCACGGCAGGCCCGGCATAGGAGCCTCAAGAAGCTCCATGTACATACCCCTAAAATAGTAGCCATCCTCATTTCACGCACGGATATCACATCAGAAAAAAATTATCCAATAAACCATCCTTTATAAAAATCAATAACATCATCAAATTCTATTTACATAATCTTTAGTTACATCGATCAACTATAAACGATTGGATTTAGATTTATGTATACAAGCTTACCGGAATTATTATCTTAAATAACTTCGTAACTAATCTCTATTTTAACCTAGCATAGATTGAAGTATTTTCTGAATGCTTTTATTTCCCGGTATTCTCCTTCGAAAAAGTCGACTATACAAATAATCTTCCGTAGAAAAGCTGCATTTCAAAAAGGTTTTTATAAGGATTGAGGTTCTATGCTGGCGTACGGTGCGTATATGCCGTCGTGGAAGTACTCGATTCAGGGGCTCGACCCAGACCGGACCGCGATAGCCAGCGGAAGGGATATGAGAATATCCCCGAAAGCCGCGAGGGAGATCTGCCACTATATAAAGGGAATGCGCCTTGAGGCTGCCAAGGGTGCTCTGGAGGAGGTCGTGGAGCTGAAACGCCATATACCCTATCTCAGGCACAAGAAGAAGGTAGCACACAGGAAGGGAGCGCAGGGGTATGACGCCGGGCGATTCCCACAGAAGGCAGCTGGAGAGATCCTGAAAGTACTCGAGCAGGTAGAGGCTAACGCAGAGTTCAAGGGGCTCTATACGGACCGTCTTAAGATCATTCATATAGCATCTCACAGGGGTAGGGTGATAAGGAATTACATACCAAGGGCCTTCGGTAGATCTTCTCCCTATTTCAACCACCTCACCCACGTCGAGGTCGCCGTCGAGGAGATTTGATGTCGGTCGTCAAGCGTATTATTAGGGACAGCATCGAAAAGGTCAAGGTGGATGAGCTCCTATCCGAGGAGTACGAGCAGGCAGGGTATGGGGGCATCACGCTCACCAAGACCCCCCTCGGCGCCCAGATAAACCTCTTCGCCATGAGACCCGGCAGGGTCATAGGGAAGCGGGGCAGGGCCATCAAAGCGGCTTCTGAACGCCTGGAGAATGAACTCGGACTATCAAACCCCCAAATTACGGTAGTTGAAGTCGAAGTGCCTGAGCTCAATCCGAAGATCATGGCGGCGAGGGTGGCAAACGCACTTGAGAGAGGGGTTCACTACCGCCGAGCTATATTCTGGTCCCTCAACAGGACGATGGAAGCCGGTGCAATAGGCTGCGAGATACTCATTAAAGGACCACTCAGGAGTAATCGAGGCCGCTTCGAAAAGGTTAGCGAGGGCTATGTCCCCAAATCTGGTGAACCAGCGCTCATGTACGTAAAGAAGGCTACCGTGCACGTCAAGATGAAAAAGGGGACATTCGGCGTCAATGTGTCAATCGTCCCCCCCGATGCGAAGTTCCCTGATAAGATCAACCTCGATGGATTACCAGTCATAGAGTATCCCGAGGAGGAGTACGAACTCCCTGAGGGGGTTGAGCCGGAGCCAATGGCTGTGGAACCAGAGAAGGCTGAGACCCCCGAGGTCAATGTGACAATACCAGAGCCCGAGGTTATCTCTGAAGCTCAAGTGGTTGAGGATCAACTGTACCAAGCACCCATCGAACACGAGGACGAACCTTCCACCATAGAAGAGCCAATAGAAATCAAGAAAATACCGGATGAAGACAAGACTGAGGAACCCAGTAAACCAGAGGAAGATAAACCAGATATCGAAAAGAACACAGAGGGAGCAGCAGAGGCGAACACGGAAAAACAAACAATTCCCAACGAAGTCGACAAAGAAGACGAAACGAGCGAGGAAACGGAGGATTGAGCATGCCCATTCTGAGGATCCAGGAGATCAGGGAAATGTCCGATGAGGAAAGGGCCAACAGGCTGGACGAACTCCGAACAGAGCTCTCCAAACTGTACACGATGATAAACGCCGGGGGCTCAATAGAGAATCCCGGCCGTGTAAAATCCCTCAAGAAGGCGATAGCCAGGATTCTGACGGTAACACGAGAGGAGGAGCTCAGAGCTTGAAACCCGTCAAACCAAGTAACATACTCAACCATGAGCTCGTAGGGCTCCAAGCCCAAGTCATCAGTGACAGCAACCCCACAAACATATCCCTGTCAGGGAAGATCGTGGACGAGAGCCGCAACACCCTAGTTATCCAAGGAAGGGAAAAGTCAGTTAGAATTAGCAAGAAAGACGCCGTCTTCAGGTTTCACCTTCCCAGCGGGGAAGTCGAGGTGGAGGGTCATGCAATCATTGGAAGGCCTCAGGATAGGATTAAGCGGAGATTGAAGAGGCAATGGTGAGGAGATATTAATGTTCAGTTTTAAGAGCCCTGATCAAACCTGCGACGACCCCAACTGTCCATTCCACGGCACACTAAGCGTAAGGGGAAAGATGATGGAGGGAGTCGTCGTGAGCGACCGCATGCAGAAATCCGTTGTGGTCAGCATAGAGTACATGAGGTTTTACCCAAAGTACGAGAGATACGCCCGGATGAACACCAGGATAACGGCCCACAACCCCCCCTGCATCAACGCCAGGAGGGGGGAGAAGGTGAAGATCGCCGAGTGTAGGCCCCTGAGCAAGACGAAGAACTTCGTGGTTGTGGAGAAGGAGGAGTAGCCGTTGTCCAAGCGTATCAAACGTAGGATAGGGATGAGGCGGAGGATAACGACAGGCCTAGCCACAAGGAGCATGATCAACTGTGCCGACAACACAGGAGCGCGGAAGCTCAGACTCATCCAGGTTGTTGGCTACAAGGGAGTCCGTCGAAGGCAACCGAAAGCCGGAGTAGGCGATCTCATCGTAGTCTCGTGCCGAGAAGGAACCCCGGAGATGCGGCGTCAAATTTTCAACGCAGTGGTCATCAGGCAGAGGAAGCCGTATCCCAGGAGAGACGGTTCTTGGGTCCAGTTCGACGACAACGCCGCGGTAATCCTCACACCGGAGGGAGAGATGAGGGGCTCTGACATCAAGGGACCGGTTGCGAGGGAGGCGGTTGACCGCTGGCCCCGCCTCAACCAGATAGCCCGGATGGTGGTTTGAACTTGAAGAAGGATGGGACTAAGAAGCCGGGCAAGAGCCGTAAGAAAAGGTTCAACGCCCCCAACCACATGAAGAGGATCTTTATGTCGGCCCCCCTCTCACCATCCCTAAAAACCCAGTACGGTGCAAGGTCAATGCCTGTAAGGATCGACGACACAGTCACGATCACCAAGGGAGATAGGAAGCTGACGGAGGGTAAGGTCCTTCGAGTCGACAGGAAGAGAGGGAGAATCTACATCGAGGGATTGACCCGCAACAGAATGGATGGCTCCACAGTGCAAATACCAATCAGGCCGGAGAACGTGATGATCACGCGCCTCAACCTCGACGACGACAGGAGGCGGGATATACTGGATCGAAGGGGATTCGAAGCGAAGATGGGGGCAGCCTAGGATGGGCAAGAAAGGCCCAACCCGGCATCTCAAGCGGGAGATGGCACCCCCCTTCTGGCCCATCCACAGGAAGGAGCGCGTTTGGGCGGTCAGGACAAGCCCCGGACCCCATGGCCTGAAGGTTTCCTCTCCGCTCCTGGTCGTCATCAGAGATTTCCTAGGGTACGCCGAAACCGCCAAAGAGGCGACCATGCTCATAAAAGAGGGGAAAGTCCTAGTCGACGGCAAAACAAGGAGGGATGTCAGTTATTCAGTAGGCCTGATGGATGTCGTCCGCCTTACGGACTCTGAGGAGTACTTCAGAGTTCTACCCGAGCATGGTGGGAGGTTCGTGCTTCACCCCATATCCCAGGATGAGGCCAAGTTCAAGCTCTGCCAGATTGTGGGGAAGACCAAGGTCAAGGGCAGTAGAATGCAGATCAACCTCCACGACGGAAGGAACATGGTCCTGGAGGACGACGGTGAAGACTACTCTGTGAACGACATCATAAGGTTAGAGGTTCCAGTCCAGGAAATATCGGAGCACATCGAATTCAAACCTGGAGTCAGGGCCATAATAACGGGCGGTAGATCCCAGGGAACATACGGGATACTCATAGGACTGGGCTCCGAACCAGGGAACAAGAGGACAGCCACAGTCCGAACACAGGAGAACGAAGATGTGAGGACCTTGGCAAACTACGTCTTCGCAGTTGGAACCGAGACTCCTCTCATATCATTACCGGGTGGCAAGTGACTTGTACGAGGCAGTCCCAGAAAACGAGCTATCTGAAAAGCCCACCACCCAAGACATGGAGGAAGTCGAGAAGGACAATGTAGACTCAGCGACTGAAGAAATCCAAGAAGCATCTCCTGAAGAAGAAATGAAAGTTCCTGAAGAGGCTATCAAACCCAGGCGTAGATTACTGACAGAGCCCAGAACAATGAGAGACATTAAGATCGGGAAGGTCGTCGTTAACATATCGACAGGGCAGTCAGGTGAACCACTAGATAACGCCATGAAGATACTCGAGAACCTCACGGGACAGAGGCCCTGCACGAGAAGGGCCAAGCAGACAATACGGACCTTCGGCATACGGAGGAACGAGCCCATATCCTGTATGGTGACCTTAAGGGGGTCAAGGGCTAAGGATCTACTGGTAAAGGCCTTTTCAGCAATCGGAAACAAGATCAACCCTCGGAATTTTGACCAGAACGGTAACTTCGCCTTCGGGATAAGGGAGCACATAGATATTCCGGGGCAGAGGTACGATCCTGCCCTTGGCATCACTGGTATGGACGTGATGGCCACGGTTGAGAGGCCTGGATACCGTGTGGCTAGGAAGCGCAGGGGTAAATCCCGAATAGGGAGGAAGCAGAAGGTCACTCGGGAGGAGGCCATCGATTTTATAAAGAACAGCTTCGGTGTAGAGGTGGGACTCCCCAGTGAGTGAGAAGAAGGACAGGAAGTACGGCAAGGGCAGCAGGCACTGCATACGGTGCGGCACTTATGATGGCCTCATAAGGAGGTACGGCCTGAACATATGCCGACAGTGCTTCAGGGAGATCGCCGAGGAGCTTGGATTCAAGAAGTTCAGGTGAGATTGATGGACCCTCTGGTTAACGCGCTCAATACAATCCTGATCCACGAGAACCGACATCGGAAGGAGTGCGTGATCTGCCCCGCTTCGAATCTCGTTGGCAGGGTTCTCAGACTTATCCAGTCGAAAGGCTACATAGGCGAGATAGAGTATATCGACGATGGGAGACAGGGGAAGTTCCGCGTTCAGCTTTTCGGTCGCATCAACGACTGTAAGGCCGTCAAGCCAAGGTTCTCAGTCAAGGTAGATGGCATAGAGAAATATGAGAAGCGCTTCCTACCAAGCCGAGATCTGGGAACCCTCATCATCTCTACCCCAAGGGGGGTTGTAACCCACGATGAAGCCAAGGAACAGAATACTGGTGGAAGAGTCCTAGCCTACGTCTATTAGGTGATGTGCTATGGTGGCTACTGTTGTCGAGAATATCGTCAAGGTCCCTGAGGATGTAACTCTTAGTCTCGAAGGTCGAAGGGTGACAGTGGCTGGCGAGAAGGGACAGGTAGTAAAAAATTTCAGCCATGCGGGTCTCGAGATGGAGTTCGAGGGCGACGAGCTGAGGATCTGGGCCGTCAACCCGCGGAAACTCAGAGCCTCCCTCGTCAACACCATAACCGCCCATGTCAACAACATGATCAAAGGGGTCACCCAGGGTTTCACATACAAGTTGAAGATCGTTTTCGTGCACTTCCCCATGACCGTGCGTGTACAGGGTAAGAAAGTCAGTATACAGAACTTCATCGGAGAGAGGAAAAACAGGGATGCCTCTATAGTTGGTACCGCCCAGGTGAGAGTCGAGGGAGAGGACGTAATAGTCGAGGGGATAGATCTCGACGAGGTAGCCCAGACGGCGGCGAACATCCAGCAGGCGACCAAGATAAGGAGAAAGGACCTCAGGAAGTTCCTCGACGGGATATACGTATACAGCAAGGAGTGAGACATGATGAGCGACGCCGAGGAACGGAAAAGACTGATGAAGCTTAAGAAGAGGATGTCCCAGAAAAGGCCAAAATTCGTGAGGTTCGAGTCCTGGAGGTACAAGCGCCTGAAAGACCACTGGAGGAGACCAAAGGGCGTCGACAACAAGATGAGGTTCAATCTGAAGGGATGGCCGAAATCGGTGAACGTGGGATGGGGATCGCCGAAAGCGGTCAGGGGGCTGCATCCCTCAGGCGTGGAAGAGGTCATGGTCTACAACGTGGGCGACCTCTCGATAATAGACCCTGAAACACAGGTCGCAAGGATTGGGGGAGGAGTCGGTAAGAGGAAGCGAAGCAGCATCATGGCTGAGGCTGTGGAACGTGATATCAAGGTCTTAAACGCGACCCGTTACGAATCCGAGATAGAGGAAGAGGAGATCGAGGAAGAACTTGTTGAAGAGGATATAGAGGAGACCGCTGCGGAGGAGATTGGAGAGGCTGCAGACTCGGATGAAGAAGAGGAAGAGGAGAAATAAAATTCATGAATCTGAAAAATCAGAAACGACTGGCGGCTTCAGTCCTCAGCGTGGGCGTAAACAGAGTCTGGATAGATCCAGAAAGGGCAGAAGAAGTAGAAGCAGCGATAACCAGAGAGGAGATCAGGAAGCTCATCAACGATGGCGTGATAAACGCCAACCCAGAGAAAAGCCTCAGCAGGGGAAGAGCCCGAGAGAACGCAGCTAAGAAGAAGGGAGGTAGGCGCAGGGGGCCCGGCGTGAGAAAGGGTGCAAGATACTCAGTCGTTCCGCGAAAGACGCGCTGGATAAACAGAATAAGGGCTCAGAGGAAGGCCCTACACCGTATGAGGGAGAGGCGGATAATCACGGTTAGCACCTATCGTAACCTCTACAGGAAGGCTAAGGGCGGTGAGTTCAGGAGCGTCTCCGAGCTTGAAAGATACATAACAGATAACAACCTGAGGAGGAGAACCTTTGGCTAAGGGTCCTAGGTACAGGGTTCCCTACCGGCGGAGGAGGGAGGCGAAGACAGACTACAAGGCCCGCCGAATCTTGGCAACATCTGAAAGACCTAGGTTCGTGGTCCGCCCATCAAACAAAGCGATCACAATACAGATTGTCAAATCAAGAGTTGAGGGGGACTCCATTCTGACACAGGTGAGTTCAGGTGAGCTTGGTAAATATGGCTGGTTGGGGGGGAGCAAGAACACTTCAGCAGCATATCTACTAGGGCTTATTGCGGGTAAAAAGGCTCTAAAGGAGGGCATCGAGGAGGCAAACTTGGATCTTGGTCTACTTAGCCCTACCAAGGGTTCTAGGATATTCGCCTCTGTCAAAGGAGCCTTGGATGCAGGGTTAGAAATACCTTGCAACAGTGATGTAATACCCGAACCGAGTAAGATTAGGGGAGAAAAAATATCGGAATACGCTGAGAGCCTTATTGACCCACAAGACTATAAAAATATGTTCTCGGGCTATCTCAAACGCGGCTTGAGGCCTCAGTCCTTGCCCGAGAACTTCGATACCGTTAAGATGAAGATCGAGGAGGAGGGCTAATGAGTAACAGGAGAAGATCCCAACAGGAAGCCCTTGAGAGCTGGGTGCCCAAAACCCAGTTAGGGAAGATGGTCCTAGAGGGTCAGATATCATCAATCTATGAGATATTTGAAGAGGGATACAAGATCAAGGAGGTCGAGATAATCGACGTCCTCGTGCCCGATTTGAGAGACGATGTAATAGACATCAACCTCGTCCAGAAACAGACGGACGCAGGGGAGAGATCGAGGTTTAGGGCCATCGTGGCAGTCGGGAATGGAGATGGTCTGGTAGGTCTAGGCGCCGGCAAGGCCCCACGTGTAAGAAACGCAATCGAGAAAGGAATCAGAGACGCAAAGATGAACCTCTACCCCGTGAGGAGGGGGTGCGGCAGCTGGGAATGCGACTGTGGGGAGCCCCATACTCTCCCCTTCAAGGTACAGGGTAAGAGCGGCAGCGTCGTCGTAACCCTCATGCCGGGAGCAAAGGGTCTTGGCCTAGTAGCCGGGGAGACCGCGAAGGCCGTCCTGAAACTAGCAGGAGTAAAGGACTGCTGGTCCAAGTCTGTTGGTGCGACTCGTACTACAACCTCTTTCGCCTATGCGACTTTTGAAGCCCTCAAGAACACGATGAAGATAATGACCCCTAGGGACTGGGCGATGTAGTATGACATGCCTTCTCGCAATCCGGATAAGAGGAGGGGTGAACGTCCCCCATCGGATCGAGGACACGCTTAAGATGCTTAGGATTGACAGGAACAACTATGCAACTCTACTAGACAATAGGCCCGACTACCAGGGCATGCTCCAGAAGGCAAAGGACTGCATAACGTGGGGCGAGCCAACCGTCGAGACAATATCTCTAATGCTGGTGAAGAGGGGTCGACTCTCAGGCGACAAGCCACTGGACCAAGAGCACTTGATTAATCTGGGCTACAACTCATTCGATGACCTGGCCAAGGCCATTCACACTGGTGAGGCTGAGTATCAGAAGCTGGACGGGATCAAACCTTTCTTCAGGCTCCACCCTCCGAGCAAGGGATTCAAGAGGAGCGTGAAGCGACCCTATGGAAGCAAGGGAGAACTAGGATACAGAGGAGAGGCCATAAACGAGCTGGCTCAGCGTATGTTCTAGACTGGTTCGGCAATATGTTTTTATTGAAATCATCCTCCTTTGATACGGACGGTGCAGGAAATTGCCCCACAAACTGAAGAAGACGAGGAAGCAGCGTGGCTCCAGATACTGCGGCTGGGGCCAAGTAGGCCAGCATAGAAAAGGCGGCATGAGAGGCGGCAAAGGTAAGGCAGGGGGGCGGAAGCATTACTGGATAAGAACCGTAAAGTACGAGCCTCATAGATACAAGAAGATAGGGTTCAGACCCCCATCGTCACTGGAGCCCAGCAACAACACGATCAACATAGGCGAGTTAGAAACCCTAGCCTTCAAGACTTTTAGAACTGAGAAGCCCGAAGAGGAATATGTATTAGATCTTGCTTCACTGGGGTATGAAAAACTTCTGGGCAGGGGCGGAATCAACACACCCTTAAAGGTCAAGGTGCCCGAATACTCTTCGAGGGCTGTGGATAAGATAGAAGCAGCCGGAGGGAAGATCCTAGAGAACGAGTGATCGGGATGGCTCGTTTCCTAGATATTTTCAGGCCTATCTCCCGATTCATACCCGAGGTCAAACAACCAGAGAGAAAGGTCAGCTTCAACTCAAGATTGATGTGGACAGGCCTCGCCCTGTTAGTCTACCTAATTATGGCGGAAACGCCCCTCTACGGGGTTGCCAGGACCCAGGACACGGAGGCCCTCTTCACGATGAGGGTCATTTTTGCATCCACCCATGGCACCCTTCTTGAGTTTGGTATAGGCCCCATTGTGACGGCAGGCCTGATAATACAGCTCCTCGCGGGGACAGATATTATACAGTTTGATAATACCAACCCCGAAGACCGCGCACTTTTCACAACGGCAAGTAAAGTCTTCTCATTCATCATGGTGATCTTCCAGGCCTCCCTCTATATCATCAGTGGGGCCTTCGGCAGCGTAGACTTCGGAACTGCACTGCTCGTGTTTGGTCAACTTCTTGCTGCAGGTTTCGTCATTATGATGTTAGACGAGCTAGTCCAGAAGGGCTGGGGGATCGGGAGCGGGATAAGCCTATTCATAGTAGCCGGGATCACCAAGGGTATCTGGTGGAATGCCCTAAGCTTCATGGGACCACTTCAGGATGGTAAGAGGGTTGGCGCCATACCCGCCTTCGTAGAGGCGATAATGAGAGGAGAGCCCGTCGTTAACTGGTTCTACAGGATAGGAAACAACCCCGACATGATCGGGCTCCTCACCACCATAGCCGTGTTCGCATTTGTCATCTACATAGAGGGGATGAGGGTAGAGCTGCCGATATCCCACTCGATGTTCAGAGGCTTCAGGGGTAAAATGCCAATAAAGCTACTTTACGTGTCGAACATACCCGTCATTCTTGCTTACGCCGTGTTCGCCAATATTCAGCTATTTGGTCAGATCGTCTGGTCGAGGTGGAACATGGACAACTCCAACGCGCTGCTTAACATCCTTGGCACGTACAACAGGACTTCTAGGTACCCTGTCGGAGGCCTCGCGTATTATGTGACATCGCCTGGAAGCCTAGACAGCGTCATCCAGAATCCTCTACACGCCCTGGTTTACATGGCCCTAGTGATAAGCATATGCATCCTTTTCTCCATAACCTGGCTCGAGATCGGCGGACTCGGCGCCGAGAACATGGCGGATCAGCTCATAAGCTCAGGGATGCAAGTACCTGGGTTCAGGAGGAGCAGGAGGCCGATCGTGAACCTCCTCAACAGATATATACCAACAATAACGATCATCGGAGGTTTCATCGTAGGTTTTCTAGCTGCGGTCTCTGAGTTCTTCGGAGTCTTCGGATCAGGCATGGGGGCACTGCTGTGCGTGAGCATACTGTACCAGTACTACCAAACAATGGTGCAGGAACAGGTAGAGGACCTATACCCCTTCTTAAGGGGGGCATTCCGTTAATGCCAGAGACCAAGAAGCTCTACGACGACGAGCCATACTTGGTAATATTTGAGGCCGAGGTTCTGAATGTCGAAGGTAACAGAGTGGTCCTAGATCAAACGGTCTTTTACCCAGAGGGTGGCGGGCAAGCCGGCGACACAGGCACTATTGGCGACGTCAGGGTAGTCGACACCCAGATATATGGTGGTACCATAATTCACCTGACGGAATCCGAACCATCATTTTCAGTCGGAGATGTCGTCGAGGGCGCGATCGATTGGGAAAGACGGTATAAGATCATGAAGCACCATTCGGCTGCCCACATCATGGAGCATTTCCTCTGGAAACGGTTTGGAAAGTTGGAGCGACTGGGGTCCTTTGTAGACGATAAAAAGGATCGAGCTGATTATTCATACGACGGTAAATTGCCTCCCGAAGAGCTGAAGCTCGTGGAGGATAATACCAACGCATTCTTAGCCGAAGGGCACGAGATAAACATAGATTCAGAACCACTGCAACCCGAGATTCGTGTTTGGAGATGCGGGCCCATTGAGATGCATTGCGCCGGCACACATGTGAAAAATACCAATGAAATAGGCTCCGTTAAACTAAAGAGGAAGAATCCGGGAAGAGGGAAGGAAAGGATAGAGACATCCATAGTGTGATTCAAGATATATTCCTGTTGCGTAATTGATAAAGTATCTTAATTATTTTGATTAGATAGAAAATTATATCAAGGGCTAGCTTCATTCACTGAGGAGAATCTGGTGAAACTGTAGATGGAGAAGATACTTGAGGATATAAGAGTTTTAGACTTGACCCACGTCTGGTTCGGACCATGGTGTACCCTGATGCTAGCTGAACTAGGAGCAGAGGTCATCAAGATCGAGGCTCCATGGGGTGGCCTCGGAAGGATCTCACAGCAGGGCCCCATGTATGGGGGGATGAGCTCAACATTCCACCATCTAAACCTGAACAAGAAGGCGATGGCAATCGACCTGAAGAATCCTAATGGTCAGAAGATCTTCAGAGAACTGGTGAAAAAGGCGGATGTCGTCGTTCAGAACTTCGCTCCTGGTACAATGGAGAGAATGGGCTTTGGCTATGACGTTCTTAAAGAGCTAAACCCCAAAATAATATATGCCGCTCTATCGGGGTTCGGTCAGACTGGCCCATACTCTTCAAGAGCTTCGTATGCCGTAATAGCAGAAGCAATGGCAGGATATACGGAGGCGCAGGGATATATCGCCGACAAAGAAGGCCCACCTGTCAGCATGACTGGTTCATTTGGGGACCTTGGCCCGGGCACCATGGCTGCAATGTGCATAATTGGCGCTCTTCGCTACCGGGATAAGACTGGCAAAGGCCAGATGATCGACGTGGCGCAGACGGACTGCATGGTCGCTTATCATACAAACGTGACATCTTACCTCCTGAGTGGAAAGCTTGAAGTCGAAAGAAGGAAGGAGATGGAGGAACTTCGTAAGCAGCGTGGACCCGGCATGATGAGAGTAAGCGGAGTCATAAATACAAAGGATGGCTACATCCAGCTAGCGGGCTGGAGAGCCAAGGGAATGGACGCCTTGAAGGAGAAGCTCGGTGTTGAGGAGATCGACGCCGAGGCGGTAAAGGCTCATATCGAGACGCTTACTCGAGACGAGGCCGTACAGTTCTTCGTGGATGTCGGTTTACCAGTCGCACCTGTATACTACGCCAGTGAAGCCACAAGCGATCCCCATGTCCTTGCCAGGAACATGCTTATAGAGGTTGAGCATCCGAAGATGGGTAAAATAAAGGTCGTCAACTTCCCCGTGAAGATGTCAGAGACGCCAGGCGAGGTAGTCAGTGCTGCTCCGTTACTGGGCCAACACAACAAGGAGATTCTTCTAAAACTCCTTGGTTATACAGAGGAGCAGTACTTGGAACTAAAGAAAACCGGCGTCATAGCTGAGAGTACATAACTGAGAACAAGCGTTCACACTACAATCATTTTTTATTCTCAAGCCTACACAGAAAGGAGGAAGAGGTAACCAGATTTGATGAAATTTGACGGGGAGCGAGCTTACAACTACCTAAAGAAGCTCGCGGTTGACATAGGAACGAGGCCAAGTGGTAGCGAAGCTGAGAGAAGGGCCGCAGAGTGGATAGCGTCTGAGTTTAAGGCTTTCGGACTCAATACTTCCATCGCGGAATTTGAAGCGCCAACTGGTAGGGTCATATCTAAAAAGCTGTCGGTTCTCGAGCCTTACGAAGAGGAGGTTGACTGTGAGGTTATGCCCCTGTATGGCAGCACTGGTCCTAAGGGGATCACAGGGAAGCTGATCTACATTGAGACATACGACGAGGAATACCTGATACCGGAGATTACTGGTAAGATAGTGTTAACCTCGGGTCGTCCCAAAGATAGTAAGAAGTCGTACCAGATACTGTCCAAGCTGAAGCCGCTAGCATTTATATTCATAGAGACGACGCCAAGGATACTAGCAAAAAACCTCTGGGGAAGCGTGATAGTGAAGAAGAGATTCGGGGAGTTCCCGGCCGTTCGCGTGTCTTTCGAGGATGGCCTGAAGCTTCTTGAGTCCAAGGCGACGAAGGTACACCTCGTTGCGGAGACCGAGGAGATGAGCGTCAGGTCTCAGAACGTAATAGGCGAAATAAAAGGAACTGAGAGGCCTGATGAGATCGTTCTGGTAGGAGGCCACTACGACACCGTCCTTGAGGTTGCGGGTGCAGGTGACAATGCCGGGGGGACTGCTATAACTATGGAGTTGGCTCGTGTCTTCAAGGAGAAGGGAACGAAGCGGACGATGCGATTCATCGCTTGGGGATGCGAGGAACTGGGGCTCCTTGGCAGCAGGGATTACGCCACCAAGCTGAGGGAGGCATCTGAGAAGGCCAAGGAGGAGAACGAGGAGGAGGATCAGACCGAGCTCGATAGGACGCTTCTCTGCATCAACCTCGATG
>Ga0209636_10001462_pt1 | contig 23926 bp, 19 predicted proteins | sample DeeMarSWOR152_54_FD_187464 | JGI IMG/M metagenome (GOLD analysis project Ga0209636, IMG submission 187464) | Marine sediment microbial communities from White Oak River estuary, North Carolina - WOR-1-52-54 (SPAdes) (version 2) | ecosystem: Environmental > Aquatic > Marine > Intertidal zone >...
CGTATCGATGTCTATACCGTCATCGGTATATCCTCCACCGAGGACGTTGGACCGCGCGTTCCAGACGTTGTTTGCCGGGTTGACGCTGTCACTTCTAGGGAATCCATTGATTTCAATACTGTCGCCTTGCCAAATACTGTCGCCTTCGCCGACAAAGCAGGTTATCCGGGCAGCGTTTGGGTCATATAACACGTCTTCCGGAGCTAGGAATCCCTTAATGGTAAAGTTCAAGGTCTGGTAGCTGTCACAGTAGAGGAACTCGTCAAAAACATAGAGGTGATGGCCTGTGGTGGAGGGGCTGGAATATATGATAACCACCGACCATGCGGAATATGACCAATTATCTTGGGAACCAGTGTTCTCATAATAATCATAATTACCATAATGACCAATGAGGTCACTCTCCCTACCATTCATGGGGCTGCCCAGGGGGTAGCGTGTGTAGGATGTGACAGTTTCGCCTTGATGGTTAGATGTCCAATTGTAAAGGCTATACCTGTAGGTGGACGGATCGTATGTTGGGCTTATATCCCAGTGCCCCACAGTATAGGTGGCGTTGCCATAAAAGGGGACGCTGTGGTCTTGGAAATAATCCGTTACGAGATTGGTGATGTCAGCAAAGCAGGAGTATGACCAGCCGTGCTGGTCAGATGCGCTGCCGTTGCGCATTGCCTGTGTTTGAGTGGCAGTGACTGTGGTACTGGGCATCTCTTCTGTACCGACTTGCACCTTGAGCACCACCTTATCGATGCATTTGTCGACCGGCAATGCGTTCAGTTGCGTATCGGTCAGGTTCCAGGCATACCATGGCTTACATTTCCATCCTGACCAGTAAAGGAAGATTTTCTCCACCGTGGCGTCGTCAGGGATAGGATCAGTTGGGGGGTCGGTGGTTGGGGGCATGCCGGTCACGGTCTCCTTGTACAGTCTCTCCCGCATGTTCCAGAAGTCGAAGTAGTCGGCGTCTCTCATCAAGGTGATGCCCGTAGCCGTATAATCGCCGTTGATAGCTCCGCCGAGCGCCTGGAATTCCTTCCTGACGCTGTGGGATACAATCGTGATCTGATTTTCCGAGTCGCTGGGAGCTGATGAGGTAATCTCAAATATCTTCTTGGCTGTATCCCAGGAGAGGTGGACATCATTTCGACTTGTCCTCGTCCAACAGAAGGCATCTGTCGACACCTCGTACGTCATCTCTTCGGGTGTGAATTCAAAAGTAACTATTCTTTTGCTTCCTTGGGCTGGCAGCTCGTCATAGTCGATGCTGGCATAGTTCCAGGTTATGGCTATGCCGCCGTTATGGCTGGAGACGTCAGGAATACAATAGTATGGCTGCCCGGAGCCTTGTTCCATATTGCTGGAGCCATCCACATATTCAAAGCCAGGCGGTAGCCAGCAGCCTATACGCTGTATCTCCAGAGGGTCTAGTGAGCCATCCTGGAATATGCTGACCTCATAGATGCCATTGCCGATGACGGTGCCAAAGGTCAGCAGGCGGTCATCGGGAGTTCTTCCTTGCTCTAGGCTTGGTTCTTCCAGTCCTTCAAGCACCCATATCGGCTTAATATCTACATCCACATTCCGCTCATTGATAGGAACGGTATCTTCGGGGTCATCAGAATCATACATAACATAGCTGTATGGGTCTTGGCTATAAGTAGCCTCATCCCATTCTCCCGCTAATGAATCAGGGAGGTAGTTGTACCGCACTTTCCACAGGCCGTCGTCAACGCCGGCGTCGGCAGCATAGATGTCCCGTGTCTGCTGGTCGATGACCTGTGTGGCTTTGAGGTTGGTGGTGGTGAGGTCAAGGATTACGACAGTCATCATGGCTCCGACTAACAGCAGGATTAGCGCCATAGGCAGGGCTTGTCCGGCTTCTTTTCTCAGCATTCGTATCAGCGGTTTCATTTCTAGCCTCCTTTAGCCACCGGTCGCGGACTGATTTCATAAATTCTTTCTACCCAGTGCTTGCCCTCGTCCCCATGCAATGAGGCCTTTATGGTCACAGTGAGCTTATTCTCCTCCTCAACCCATACGCATGTGGTGGCTTCGGGAACTATATATTCGGCGATTAGAAATTCAGGGTTGTCATTAAGCCGACGCTTCAGCATGTTGTCTTCGATCACATAATCGATATTGAAGGTGCTGCCGCCCCAATCGCTCCAGCTAAGAGACAGGAAAACGCCAGGTTTATTGGTATCTACTTCCTGAGCCATGAGGGCATCTTTGGAAACCCAGTGGCCGGCGTTTTGCACTTGGCGCAGGTTGACATTCCATTCCGTGTTTTCCGAGCTGGTTTTCATTATCATGATTACAGCCGCCGACATGACGGTCCCGATAGCAATAAGTATGGCTAGCGAAACCAGTATCTCAACGAGAGTGAAACCTTTTTCAGTTAACTTAAGCATTGTCCTTCACTTTTCGCCGCTACTCGCTTTCGTTTTGTTCAGCTAATGTAGCTGTAACCTGCAGTCCATCAGCGCCGGCGTGGTTTGTTAATGCGCTGTTGACCCGTCATGCTCACCCTCCGACGAAGCGCTTATAGCCCTCCAGGGTGAATACTGCCTCTCCGTAACGGGTGATAGTAATTGTTATCTTCTGAAGTCCATCGTCGTTATGAGTGCTATCGCCACGAGGATTCATGTACTCACCCATAATATCGATCGAATAGCCGTCAGGAATCTGCGCTGTGTCTAGTACTTCATAGGCCATGTCCACGCGGTAGTCCTGGTTCTTGATATACTCCAGTTGCGACTTAGCCAGTCCTTCACTGGTTACTTGCTCATGTTCGACCCTTGTTGCCGTTGAGGAGGTTGACATGGCACCGAGAAAGCTGACGCCAACTGCGGCTAGAATACCAAGGGCCAACAGGATTTCAATCAGGCTTAACCCTCGCTCACCATTCCGAGCCAGGTTAAAGTTTGGGAATGCTGCCCGTAGCCGCCTTTTATTCATTTAGATTTAGCCTCCTACAAGGCCGAGTGAGCCGTAGATGGGCATGAATATAGACAGTGCAAGAAAGCCGACACCCAGTCCCATGGCTATGGTCATTGCTGGCTCTATCATGCCAATCACGGTCTGCGTTCGCCTGTCGGCTTCGATTTCGTAGTTTTCAGCCACTACAATCAGTGATTCATCGAGATTGCCGGTTTCCTCGCCGACCTTAGTCATCTCTACCATCAAGGGCAAAAAAACCTTTCTTTGGCTCATTGGGGTAGCCAGACCCTGGCCCCTGAGCATCTCCTGTTCCACCTCGCTCAGGGCTCTAGCCACCACTCTGTTGCCTGTGGCTCGAGTGGTTAAGGTCATGACTTCAGGCAGAGGCAATCCAGCATGAAATAGCAGTGACAGACTGCGGCAGCACCTCGACAGCTCATTCACCAAGGCGAGACGTCCGATAACCGGCACCCTTAGAAGCAGCTTGTCACGGTTATAACGCCCGTTTGGCGTTCGGCTATATAAGAAGCCGACTATGCCTAGAGCCATGATAACCACCAGCAGATACACGCCATAGCTTTGTATGAAGGTCATTGTGGATAGAAGCATCCTGGTGGGCAGGGGCAACTGGCCTCCTAGTCTGGTAAACAGATCAACCAAAGGTGGCAGGAGCACGGTGAGCATGATTGCGGCAACAGCGATGGCTAAGCAGAAGACAATGACAGGATACATCATTGCCTGTTTAATTTTAGCTGTGGCTGCGGCCTGACGCTCGGTGTACTCGGCTAGGCTTCTGAGCACGGATTCAAGCGAACCGGTTTGCTCGCCGACACTTATCAACTTGCAGTAAAGTGTTGAGAAGACGTGGGGGTGTTGGGCCATGGCTGTTGACAAAGTCTTCCCACGGCGAAGGTCGTTAACTACTTCAAAAAGCACCATCTTCAGTGCTTTATCTGTTGATTGAGCGCTGAGCAGTTCCAGGGCCTGGATGATACCTACACCCGATTGCAGGAGTAGCGCTAGTTGTCGGGAGAAGGTAACCAACTCGGTCGTCTTGACCTTTGGCTTGAGAAATCCCCCTGTAGTAGGCAAAAAGGTAGAGGTTGGCTTGAGACTAACTACGTGATAGCCAAAATTGTTCAGCATTTCGGCGGCTGCCTGCGCATCCGTGGCTGAGACCTTTCCTTTGACTATTTGCCTGTCTTCAGTGTAGCCAAGATAGGCATAGTCCATTTCAAGCTACCTCCTCGTGGTTTCCGTCTTTGCTAACTCCTTGAGATAAGATTTTGTAGTTCATTCAATTATCCTCCCTCTCTAGCCTTAATCTGACGCTGAATAAGCGTTGCGCAGGACTTCAAAGGGCGTGGTAATACCCATACTGGCTTTAAGCATACCGTCTTTGACTAGAGTTATCATTCCCTCTTTGATTGCCTGGGCACGAATTTCAGTAGCAGAAGCCCCGGTAACAATTGAGCGTTTGATTTCATCGCTGATTGTCAGGATTTCGAAGAGACCCGTCCTGCCCAGATAGCCGGTGTAGGTACAGGCTTTGCAGCCAGCGCCGTAATCAAACTCGCTGCGTTCCTCGCCCATTTCGCGATGATAAGCTGCCTGTTCTACCATGGGTGCGGTGACCTTATGAGTGCAATTAGGACAAACACGCCGAACCATTCGTTGAGCCACGATGCAGATAACTGCTGAGCATATCAAGAAAGGTTCAACACCAAGGTCAATAAGTCGAAACAGGACACCTACAGTATCGTTGGCGTGCACAGAACACAGGACTAAGTGCCCGGTGAGAGCGGATTGAGTGGCTATATCAGCTGTCTCCTTATCACGGATTTCACCCACTAAGATGACGTCGGGGTCTAGGCGGACAATAGCTCGCAGCCCACTGGCAAAGGTTACACCAGCCTTGGGGTTTATTTGTATTTGATTTATGCCTCGGAAACGGTACTCGACGGGGTCTTCAATGGTTATGATATTGTGGCCCACCTTGTCTAATGAGTTAACTGCGGCATAAAGCGTGGTGGTTTTGCCGGCACCTGTAGGACCGCTGAGTAAAAGCATGCCGTAAGGTGCCATGAGCATGCGTTCGAATTTCTCCTGGCTCTCGGGCAGGAAGCCGATTTGAGACAAAGACATGACTGCCATTGATTTGTCCAGAAGACGAAGCACTGCCGTTTCGCCTAGGACAGTGCTGATGGTGGCTACTCGTATATCAACATCTCTCCCTGGGGCGACAAATGAGAACTGGCCATCCTGGGGACGACGTGGGTCAGCGATATTCATACCGGCAAGAATCTTAATACGTGAAATAAGAGGGCCGTGAGCACCGACGGGCAAGGAGGTGACCTCGTGAAGGATACCATCGATACGATAGCGGACACGGAGCCTGTCTACTTCAGGCTCGATATGGATATCAGAAGCCCGTGACTTCACAGCCTCTTCGACCAGTAGATTCAGCGCCTTGGCTAATGGCGAATCATCAGCTACAGCAGCAGCGGCTTTGTCTGCAGTTATGGCATCTGTGGTTGGCACTACAGAGCCGAATTGCTTGGCAATCTCTCCGAAAGCCTGATAGTTGAAATCAATAGCCTCTCGGATATCAGTTGCTGATGCCGGTACCGCTACAATCCTTTTTTTGGTTCGAGCAGCCAGAGCTTCAATAGCCAGTATATCATCGGGGTTGGACATAGCCACTCTTAGTGTTTCATCTTCGATCGCCAGCGGTACGACATTGTGCTTTCTGGCCAGGTTTTCAGGTATCAAATTAAGAGCTTCTGGTGTCGGAGCTTGAGCTAGTACGTTAAGTCTGGCGACGCCGGAGGATGGCCCTGCAACCGCCGGTTCAACGGGTGCCGGTTCGGTTGTCTTGGTTGTTGTTGATTCCTTGCTTTGCTGTGCCGGTGCCGGTTCGGTTGCCTTGGTTGTTGTTGATTCCTTGCTTTGCTGTGCCGGTGCCGGTTCGGTTGCCTTGGTTGTTGTTGATTCCTTGCTTTGCTGTGCCGGTGCTTTTTTAGTTGCAGGGGGTTCGGTGGCTGGCTCCTCTGGAGTCGCTTTGTCAACTTCAAAGATTTTTATCTGCTGTTTCTCGGCTAATTGCATGGCTTCAGGACTGAGTTTAGGTGAGGCTATGAGTACGCTACGGGTAATGCCAGTATCTTGAGATCTAGCATCAAGCATAGACACAACGTCTGCCTTTATCTCGCCATCTCCAGAGAGGAAGTCTATACTCATTGGATGTGTGATAAGGCCATCGTCAATATAAGCCAGTATCTCAAAAGTATGCTCACTTCCCGACTCACCTTTTATTTTGGCTTTTTCCTCGAGTCTATAACCATGCTCAGCTAAAGATTTTAGGAGCTTGGATTTACTGCTGAATTCAACCGGATTATGGTTTTTGTTTACTACTGGTGGCGACGCATCCAGAAAAGACTTCAAATCCTCCTCGTTAAGGACTTTTATCCCCTGTTGCTGGGCGAAATTGACGCCCATTGTGACGAGTTTGGGGATGGCGAGAAAGACTTTATCATGGATGTTGGCATCAGTGGCTTTTTCAGCGAAATTTATTATAGCACCCAGTCCCACTTCTTCATTCCGGCTGGTAGATGAGCCAATGGCAACATTGTATTTGAAAAAACCATCATCCTTGCTAGCCATCGTGGCAAAGGTATGCTCGGTTCCTGAACCACCTTTAACTTTGACGTTTTTGGTTACTTCGTAACCATGCTGCGTCAGCCGTTCTAGGAACTGGTTCTCAGGAGTTTGACTAACATCTGCCTTTGCCATCTTTACTGTGCCTTATTTTGCGTACACTTATAATAGTGCTTAAGTCTGCAAAAACGCAAACTCACACCCCAATACCCAGGTACCAGGGCCTTTTTTCGCTGCTGATTGCCTCTAAGTTCAGGGCAGGATTGTTCCTCCAGTGCTGCCATATCTTCGTGGCAATAGCTCGTGGCCTGGTATACCCTGCTCCAGTTTAGGGGCATAATTATGGCTTGCCATAAGTATCATGCCCAGAGGCACAGTCCGAGGGGAATCTACGACCAGGAAGCAAGCTCCATCACATATTTGCTTGATTAGCAGATAACTGAAGGCTGTGATGACTATCATATCTTCGAGTCTGCTGAGTCCGACAGCCGACTGTTGGAATGCAACGATCGTGTTTTTAAGCAAGTTGACGAACTGTCCACGTGATTCGGGAGGCAGCTTGTTGTCCGGCGACACCCAGGATCCAAGCAACAGCCCATCACTATCTGCCACTATAACCATCCAGACGCCGGGCAGTTGCCTTGCCATTTCGGCTAACGCGTCCTTCAAGATAACTTCTGCCAATAAAGGTTACCCCCTTCCATTGTTATTTACTGGTTTGGATAGATTCATATTATATCATGAGTGTCAGGGCGTCAATATAGAAAGGTGGTCATTTCGTATGTGTGCGAGTAGTAAATTAGTACTACTCGGAGGGACTTTAGCACCATTCTGGGTTGGAAGCTCTTCGCTTAGCATGAACAAACCAATGTAGCTGTATAACAAATACCAATGGCCAAGGACCACAAAGAGATGTCTTTCTTTACCTTCGCTTGTTATTTTGAGGTGGCACACGGTCGAAGAAGCTGCTCAAGTAACTATCTTGAAATCGGCATGGGTCTGCGATACTTATACTGGCGAGGTGCTTAGTTCGGAAACTAAGGGGATCGTGAGTGCGGATTGATATAAGTATGTCCTATGTTAACTTGGCGGGGTCGTTAACTTCGATAACTTTGATTCTCTGGTATTGGGCGATCTGATAGGCTTCATGGCTGAGCTTGGGACAGGCAAGCAGTAGTTTATCGTGTATGCCTACATCATAAGCCCTGGTATCGAACGATGACACGGCATCAAAGCCAATCTCATCTTTTGCTACCATCGTGCTTATGCCTAATGTATGTGTGATAATGCCATCATCGTTAGTGGCTAGGATATCGAAGGTATGCTCAACTCCAGACCTGCCTAAGACCTTGGCTTTTTCCTCAATCTTGTATCCGGCGTCTTTTAGGTGGTCCAGTAGTTTGGCTCTGGTTTCAAAGACGAAAGGCTTGCAGCTTGGCTGCTTTTGTTGTGGTGTTGGGGGCGAGTTCAGGATGATTTCCAAGTCTTTTTCCTCGAGGACTTTAATCCTTTGCTGCTGGGCGAATTGTCCAGCTTCAGAGCTGAGTTTGGGCAACGCTAGCAAAACCTTGTCATGTATACCCAAGTCGTAGACCTTGTTATCAAAGGCAAAAACCTCAGCTAAGCCCACTTCCTTTCCCATGCTGTCAATCAGTATGCCGATGCCGATTGTGTAAGTTATCAAACCATCATCTCGTCGTGCCACGATGTCTAGCACATGGTTAGCTCCCGATTTGGTTGCGCTGTCGACCTTGGCATTCTCAGCTACCTCGTAACCCTGGTTTCTGATGAAGTCCACGAATTGACTTTTTCCGCCAAGCTCAAACTCCAGCCAGCGTTTTTTCCCCTCATTAAATCGGTAGGCACACAGTAGCGTCTCTTTGGCCTCGTCTTCGGTAAAGTAAAGCGAGCATTTGAGACACTGTAAGTTAGAAGCAGCCTCGGTTGATATTGTGCCACAATCGTGGCACTTGTAATTAATCCCCAGACTCTGATAGTCGGTACCGAGGAATCTGAGTTCTTGTTTGCATTTGGGACAGATGTATTTCCCGCTGTCCATATACTCGTCTTCGAGGCCGTTGTTGCGGCAGGCGAAATGCTCCAGAATTCGTCCCTTGGTTATATTTCCGGAGCCACACTTAGGACAGCCAAGCGCTTGTCTTAGATTCGGGGACTGACAGTGGGGGCAAAATAGAAGCTTGTCATAAATATACTTCTTAAGTATGGTTTCGTTAACCAGAAGCTCCAAGGTAGTTATAGCTTCCTGGGTAGTCAGCCCCATTAAGCTTTCTACCTGAGGGTAGGTGAAACCGGGCTCAGCAGCTGGGTCAGTGGTTGGATTAATTTCATCCAGGTTCCCTGCCAGAATCTCCTTAACCAGCTTCCTAGCTCCAGGGTTTTGTTTCACGATTGTGGCTAAATCGAGAACTTCGGCCATTGCCATTCCCCTTGTTTAATTCCAGTTGATAACAGTTTAAAACAAATGTACATAAACTGCAATAGGATTCGCTTCGTTATAATAGATGTTTAGTCGTATCAGGGCGGGTACATTAGTACTAAAAGGGCATAATGAAGCAATTAGATAGCCAGGCTGAAGGAGTGCAGTTAAATAGCAGCTGATGGCGATTTATTTGACAAAGGCGGGGAAGTAGTATAAGATTGTAGTTGTTTAAAACAACAATGATGATAGACCTTAAGAATTATGTAAACGTACGTGAAGCGGCCAGGCAGATAGGTATACATGAGGAATCGTTACGGCGGCTTCTCAGGATGGGCAGCCCGCCTGGAGTTAAGATCGGCGGGCAGTGGTTTATTGATAGAGAACAGCTGGCTTTATTTTCCGCCACGTATGATGTTAGAACAGGCAAGAGAAGCCAGCTTCTTTAGAATTCTATGCTGAAATCGTGGAGACCCATGAGAAAAACGATGAATCTCGTATGCCCAAGCATATTGCTGATTGTAGCCTTATTATTGGCCTTGATACCTTCGGTGAGCGTTAGTCCGCTGTCAGCTCACCCGGGGAACATGATTTGGTCCATTGTTGATACACCGAGTGCGGTAAACAACGTCATAGTTAGCCCTTCGGAGGTCAATGTCATCGCCATCGGTTTGGACGACAGGACTTTTTATGCTGTGGATATACCTAATAACAGTGTGCATAAGTCGACCGATGGCGGCGTCACCTGGATAGTTGAATTGGGAGCTAATCTAACTGCAGCCGGCGCTAATCTACCTGCCTGGAATTTAGCGGTAGCTCCGGACGATGTGAACTTCCTTGTTGCTGTCACCGACGGTGGTGTGGGCGCTGGACCGAGAAGAGTGTGTCTCTCTGAAGATGGTGGTGCCAACTGGACGCATGTTCCTGCCTCAACCCTTTTGCTTCCTGCAGGTGAGTACATCAGCTGCGTTGACATCTCTGTGGCCTATGGTACTGATAGCCGAGATGTTGCCATTGGCACGAGGACCGGTGGTGGAGGTGGGAGGGTCTATGTGCTGCATTATACTGGCGTTGGTGGTAGTTGGAATCCGCAAGATGCAGCAGGCTCTCCAGCATCGATAGGTTGGCCTGTCGGTGGCGGTGATGTGGTGGCTGTAAGGTTTTCGCCCACTTATAGTGCTGACAGTACATTAGCGGTCGTTTATTCTAATGGTGTTGGAACTTTCCTTAACGCTGGTCAGCGCGATTTGGATGGTAATTTTACCAACTGGAATGCGATCTATGGCGCCTCGATAGAACTTACAACTGCGGGCCCTGGTACTTCACCACACAGCAATCAAATTATAACCGCTGACCTGGAGCTGCCATCTGATTTCTCCGGTTCAGACTCCAGTCTACGCCGTTATTATGTCAGCACAGATGCTGCTGCAGGCGTTCAATCCGGCGTTTACCGGGTTGACGATACGGTGGTTTTCGGGATAAAACCTCCGACAACAGCTCCGACGGCTGGCAGGATTTCGAGTATTGCTTATCATGGAACTTATGCAGAAGGAGTGCTTCTGGCGGGTGAAGTTACGGCTGGCGAGCTTGCTCCTACCCCTTCTTCTTACGGAGTTTATATCTGGCGGACTTCAAATCCTAACGCGACCGCATTACCGCCTGTATGGCTAAACTCGGATGTTCGTAAATCTCCAACTGGCGGTTTTGTTTCTGGTTTTGCCAATGCCCAACTGGCCTGGAGCTCTGGTGGTGCGAGGGCTTACTGTGGCACCAGCTCAGCCTGTCTGGGTGTGTTTAACTCCCCAGATGGCACTATTAACTGTGCTGTTCTCACGGAGTGGCCTGATGGCTACCTGAATAGTTTTGTTCTTGATGAATCTGCCTTCTCGGTCAGCCCTTATACGCCTGCCTATGAGCAGCTTCTCGATTTTCATGATAAGCTGCAGGACGAAGATGTTGGCAACATCTGGAACCAGCTCAGTCTGATAGATACTAGAATGAATCTCAACTCTTTTCTCTCTGATGTTGCTGTTCTGGAAGCCCCCGGGGGAGAAGGCATTAGAGATTATAGTGTACTCTATCTTGTTTCCATAAATCCTGATGCGTCTGGTTTAGATAGTATCTGGAGGAGTACCAGTGACCCACTGGGCAGAACTTGGGAGAGAGTATTGTGCCTTGCCACTAATGACACGGGTACAATCCTACGTGTTAAACAGACGCCTTATGATGGAACAAACAGAAGCGAGGTTATTGTTTTTGCCGACCTTGGTACTGATGTAGTTGGTTATTCTGGGGATGAGGGGCAAACATGGGACGTTCGTTTTTTTACTGCTGTGACTGATTTAGCTTTGGCCAGCGATGAGCTTATTTATATTCTGGACGGTGTGCGGGTATACAGATATGAAAATGTGGGTGGTGGCTGGATACAGACACATTCAGTAGGAACCGGGCTCGGTTTAGGGCATACCATAGCGGTACCGCTGAAAAATCCTGCGTCGGAAGATTGGGTAATAGTGGGTGGGGGTAGTGGCTTTTCTAGTGTGGCGTGGGCTGATTTCTCTCAGCGTGTAGTAGATTTCGCTCCGTCTATACTCGAGCGAGTAGAAACGCCTGTACCTGGTAATGTGCATGTCATTGCCGATGATAGATTTGGGCAGAACAAGATTGTATATGCTGCTACTCATGATGTCGGAGGTATCAGCGGTGGAATCTATCGTTGGAGTATTGATCGAAGTACTGACTGGGATGAGCTGCAGCCGCCGAACAGCGCTTTCTATGGGTTGGCGCAGAGAAATGATGTACTATATGGGGCGTGGAAAAATCCTCAAGTTCCAGCAATCATTGGTTTAACTGCTGGCGCTGACCGCACCATTTATCCAAGAGCCAATGTACCGCCACCTCTAGAATGGGATTACCTGACTGAAGGGCTTACAAGCGGTGTCCTTTTTACTCGTGAGCCCTGTTCACTTAAGATATCAAGCAATGAGGAAAATAGCCTGTGGGCGATTGATAACCGTACATACGATTGGCCGAGTGGGCAAGGCTGTCTCTGGGCGTATGCTGATACTGTGGCTACGGTAGGTCCGTGGACAACCTCGCCGCCGAGTGGTGATTTTATTCCTGTTGACCCGGTGACGGGCAGGGCTATTGAGATAAATTTCGAGTGGCGTCAGCTTAGCTATGCCTTGTCATATGAGCTGCAGTTAGCTAAAGACGGCGATTTCAGTATAATAGTGCTGGGTAATGACAATATTACTCCGCTTGACCCGCTGTCACCAGCAGTTTACTTTCCGGCTGGTGGACTGGTACCAACGTCCGCATCTGGCAGTGCCATTGCCAGCTGGGGCGATCTCGAATCTGGTCATACATATTATTGGAGGGTCAGAGCTAGGGTTGCAGTTGTCGGTGAGCCTGTCCGCAGCCCATGGTCGGCAACGATGCATTTTACCGTAGGGGCTGGTTTGCCGGTAATGGCAGAATACCCGACTATTACATTGTTTAGTCCTAATTATGGTGCCAGAGGCGTCCCCCGCACTCCTGCTTTTACCTGGTCTCCGATGTTCAAAACTGCAAAATATGAATTTGTGCTGGCTAAAGATGCTGCCTTGCAACAGGTTGTAGTTAAAACCAATGTAGCACAAACATCATATGTCTATGACGAAGAGCTCGATTTTAATACCAGCTATTTTTGGCAGGTGAGGGCAATAGAACCTGTGGTTAGTGACCCAAGTCCTATAGGCACTTTTACGGTGGTAGCTGAAGAAAAGCCTGTAGAATCGGCAACGGAAAAGCCAACAGCGATACCTTTTTGGGTTTGGGGGGTGATTGCTGTATGTACTATGCTGGTTGCTGTTATGATTGCGTTTGCCATGGTAAAGCCTGGTTACGTCAAGCCGAGGGCTGCTCCTGCGGCTAAGCTGGAACTAATTGGTGACAAACCTCGGAATAATCCAATTGCCAGGATTTGGAATTCCATAACAATGGGACTCAGACGGAGGCGCTATCTGGGAAAGCGCAAGGGTGACGGCCTTGACGACTTGTAACGAGTGAGATAAGCTGAGTTGAGCTTTATATTACATATTGGCGACTCTTTAAGGTCGCCAATTACCGTTAGGTAAAGCGAAGCTAAGGCCTCGTAACTACATTAATAATCAATTTCGGTGGTGTTTTGGTAATCTTGGCAAGGGGCAAAATATCGGACGATACTTAGATCCTTCAATGATAAGTTGGTAATGGATAATGCCAAAAGCCAGAAACCACCAAAACCACAATCAGATAGAAACCAGCAATTTAAGGCATTGACACCAGAAGGGACAGTGTGTTAGTATAATATACGGCAAGCGGTTGCCGTATGCCATACAGGGGAAATGTGAAAATGAGGCGAGTTTACGTAAGGGAAGAGGCTTGTATGGGTTGTGGGCTTTGCCGGGTTTACTGCCTGGTTGAGCATTCCAGGACACGAGACATCATAAAAGCGTTTAAGAGAGAATCTCCCCGCTCGTTGCCTCGTATTCGTGTGGAAAGAAATGGTGAGGTGTCTTTTTCTCTTCAGTGCCGGCATTGTGATGAGCCTTGGTGTGTTTACTCTTGCCTCACTGGTGCTATGCATATAGATGAAGTCACTGGAGCGATAGCTGTTGATGCCGAAAAGTGTATAGGTTGTTGGACATGTATAGTAGCCTGTCCTTACGGAGCACTGACTCGGGATGGGGATAGAAAGGTTGTGGCGAAGTGTGACCTGTGTCCCGGGAGTGATGTACCAGCTTGTGTAGCTAATTGTCCAAATGAGGCGCTTGTATTTGTGGAAGATGGCAAAGCTGAGCAGCTCGTTTGAAATTGATGGTTGATGTTTTAGAAGTAAAGAACTGAAATGATTGCCATAATAGACTACGGTGCAGGAAACCTGGGCAGTGTTGCCAATGCGATTAGAAAACTGGGTTATCAGCCAGAGGTTACCAGAGAACCGCGCACAGTGCTTAGTTCTGCGGCGGTTATTCTGCCAGGCGTTGGTGCTGCGGGCGATGCAATGGAAAATCTGGGAGCAATAGGTATGACAGACGTAATTCGCCAAGTAATTCATGAGAAGCTGCCATTATTTGCTGTTTGCGTTGGATTACAGCTCCTTTTTTCGAGCACTGAGGAAGGTGGTTTGCATAAATGTCTAGATGTAATCCCCGGGACTGTCAAGAGATTACCTCAGAGCCTTAAAGTTCCCCACATGGGCTGGAATCAAGTCAAACAGCAGGTTAGGCATCATCTGTTTAGCGGCATACCGGATGAAGCCAATTTTTACTTTGTTCATAGCTACTATGCCGATCCGGAAGATATATCGGTTGTAGCTGGCACAACGGACTATGGCGTATCGATGTGTAGTGTAGCCATTAAAGGTAATCTGGTGGCGACCCAGTTCCACCCTGAGAAAAGTGGCAGCTGGGGTTTAACGATGTACTCAAACTTTCTAGAAATGGCACTCGGCAAAGAAGGGCGATATGGGAAAGAAAAAGGCAATTAGAACCGAATACCTAATCGTAGGCAACTCGGCTGGCGGTATAGGAGCTGCTGAAGCCATACGTGAAGTTGATAAGAAAAATTCCATAGCAATAGTCTCTGACGAGCCATATCAAGCTTATTCTCGTCCTCTAATATCAAAGTATTTGGCTGGTGAACGCAACGTGGACGAGATGCTGTTCCGCCCTGTTGATTTCTATAGCCGAAACTGCGTCGATTACCTGCTGGACAGAAAGGTGGAGCACCTGAGCTTAGAACGACGGGTTGCCCAGATGGCGAGCGGTGAGCAAATTATATGGAAAAAACTCTTGCTCGCCACAGGTGGGGTGCCTATAGTTCCCAAGATGAAGGGGGGCGATAAAGAGGGTATTTTTACGTTTCTGACGCTTAAAGATGCTATGGCAATCGATGCGTTTATGGGGGATGGCAGCCAGGCTGTAGTTATCGGAGGTGGGCTCATCGGCATTAGTGTGACTGAAGCCTTGATGAAGCGGAAGGCCGGCGTCACTGTCGTCGAAATGAAGGACCGGGTGCTGAATACTATCCTTGATGAAACAGCATCTTCGATTGCTGAAGAGGTGCTAATGCAGGCTGGGGTTAGGGTGGTAACAAATCAGACCGTGGCTGAAGTTACAGGAGGAGATCGTGTGGAGGGTGTCGTTTTGGACAGTGGCGAGAGAATTCGCTGCGACCTGGTCGTCATAGCCATTGGTGTATTGCCGCGCACTGAACTTGTATCCGGTACCGATATAAAGGTAAACCGGGGCATAGTGGTAGACCGCTATATGTCTACGAGTTATACCGATGTCTATGCCTGTGGAGATGCAGCTGAAGCCTACGATTTCATTTACGGTGCGAATCGGCTTACACCTATATGGCCAAATGCGTATATTGGAGGTAGAGTCGCTGGCTATAACATGGCAGGTGTCCGGACTGAATACGGTGGTGGTACAGCCATGAATTCGCTCAACTATTTTGAGCTCGATATTGCTACTGCCGGGATAGTTGTTCCCCCAGATGACAGGCACTGGGAGGTAGTTAGCCAACGAAATAATGGTGCATATCAGAAGATTGTTCTGAATGATGACCTTGTGATGGGGATGGTTTTCGTTAAGGACATAGAGAAATCTGGTATGATTTTCAGTTTGATGAGAGGCCGGATTAAGGTGACTGATTTTAGACAAGCGCTTTTGGCCGATGACTTTGGTCTGGCGTATCTGCCAAGGGAGCTGTGGCAGGAGTGTCTGGGGGAGGTGCCAGCAGGTTCAACATCTGCATTTGATATGCTTGCCAAGGCTGAAGAACCAGTATCTAGCGAATAGATGTAAGGTTATGGAGTGTTGAGATGATAGACATCTTTGGGACTAATAACCCTCATTGTGATGACAAGGTTATCGACGCCTGCTCAATTTTCGGGATGATGGATACCACGGGTAAGGCTTTCTCAGGAAAGGATGTAATAAGGGCTATCGCCAATATGCATGTTCGTGGTAATGGACTCGGCGGTGGGTTTGCCGTTTATGGATTATACCCAGAATATGCCGACCTCTATGCTTTCCATGTAATGTATCTGAGCCACGAAGGAAAGGCAGAAACAGAGGATTTTCTTAAGCAGCGATTTCAAGTTGTTCGTGCTGAAGAAGTACCTATTCAGCCGACAGGGGCTATTGTGAATCCGCCTTTGGTGTGGCGTTATTTCCTAGAAGTGAACCATCAGGAATCCGATAGGCAGTCAGACGATGACTATGTTGTGGATAGGGTTATGAATATCAACACCGGCATCAAAGATACCTTTGTTTTTTCCAGTGGCAAGAATATGAGCGTATTTAAGGGTGTAGGCTATCCCGAGGAGATAGCTGAATATTTCGGTCTCAAGGATTACCAGGGCTACTTGTGGACGGCGCATGGCAGATTTCCCACCAACACCCCTGGTTGGTGGGGTGGAGCACATCCGTTTAACATTCTTGACTGGACAGTAGTTCATAATGGTGAAATCTCATCCTACGGGATAAACCGGCGCTATCTGGAGCAATTTGGCTATCACTGTACCCTGCAGACTGATACTGAGGTGGTGGCCTATGCTGTTGACCTTTTAATTCGGAAGCATGGTCTTCCCATTGAAGTGGTGGCTAAGATACTGGCGCCTCCTTTCTGGAGTGATATAGAACGTCGTCCTCTAAAAGAGCAGGAGCTTTTCCGAGCTTTGCGCCAGGTATATGGCAGCCTCTTGTTGAACGGGCCTTTCACCGTAATCATTGCACATCAAGGTGAGATGATTGGGCTTACCGACAGGATTAGGCTGCGCCCTCTGACTGCAGGCATAAAAAATCAGAGGCTCTATCTCTCGTCGGAGGAATCGGCCATAAGGTTGGTTTGTCCCGACCTGGATGAGGCGTGGATTCCAATGGGTGGGGAGCCCATAATCGGTAGTTTAGAGAAACCGCTTCAGCCCAAAAAAGGAATGGTTTCAGAGAAGGTAATCAAGGTAAGCTAGCTTGCAAAGAAGAGTACAGAGTAATGCTGACAAAAAGGATAATACCCTGTCTTGATGTGACCCAAGGTCGCGTGGTCAAGGGTACAAGCTTTGCCGATCTTCGTGACGCGGGTGACCCTGTGGAACTTGCCGCATTTTACTATGAGGAAGGCGCTGATGAACTGGTATTCTTGGATATCGGGGCAACTCCTGAGGGGCGCGATATTATGATTGACGTAGTCGAACGTGTCTCGAAACAGGTTTTCATTCCGCTGACCGTCGGTGGGGGGTTGCGCGGTATCGGCGATATGCGTCGTATGCTTGAGGCAGGTGCTGACAAGGTGAGTATAAACACTGCCGCTGTTCACAGTCCTGACCTTATCGTGGATGGGGCGAGGAGATTCGGCTCTCAGTGTATTGTGGTGGCAATAGATGCCAAGCGTAGAATGGGTGGGGATACACCCCGATGGGAAATCTGTACTTACGGTGGTCGAGTACCGACAGATATAGATGCTATCACATGGGCGGAGAGAGCTGTTGATCTGGGAGCCGGTGAAATATTGCTTACCAGTTGGGATGCGGATGGACATAGGGCGGGCTATGATTTAGAGTTAACCAGTGCCATCAGCGAGACTGTGATGGTTCCGGTTATCGCCAGCGGCGGGGCTGGAAGCCTGGAGCATCTGTATCAGGCGCTTGTGGTTGGCAAAGCTGATGCAGTCCTTGCAGCCAGCATTTTCCACTACCAAACCTATTCTATCCGTCAAGCAAAAGCCTATTTAGCAGAAAAAGGGATTCCGGTGAGAACAGAACAACATATTGGAGTATACAAATGAAGACTTATTTGCCACCAAAATTCATAGTAGAAAGAGACCCGGAGCGTTGTATACAGTGCCAGGTCTGTGTCAATCAATGCAGCTTTGATGTGTACCACTATGACGCTCAGGACGATGAGGTAAGAAGCCGTGAGGAAGACTGTGTTGGCTGTCATCGGTGTGTGGTCTTCTGCCCTACTAATGCCGTGAGCATCAGAAAAAATCCGCTCGATTACAGGGAAAATTATAACTGGCGTCCTGATGTGATTGAAGACATTATCAAGCAGGCTGAGACAGGCGGCATGCTTCTTACCGGTATGGGGAATGACAAGAGCTATCGAATATATTGGGACCATCTGGTTCTGAATGCCAGTCAGGTGACAAATCCCTCGATCGATCCTCTGCGTGAGCCTATGGAGCTAACCACATATCTCGGTAGTAAGCCAGACAAGATTGAGGTTAGTGGAGGTGCCCTAAGCTTGAATACGAAGCTGGCTCCACAGGTCAAGTTAGATGTCCCGGTGATGTTTTCTGCTATGTCTTATGGAGCAGTAAGTATAAATGTTCAGGAATCCTTAGCCCGGGCAGCTACCGAAGCTGGCACCTTGTGGAATACCGGTGAGGGGGGGTTGCATTCAAAGTTGTATAAGTATGGCAAAAACACCATAGTCCAGGTAGCCTCGGGGAGATTTGGTGTACATACTGAATATCTTGATGCTGCCGCGGTAGTTGAGATTAAAATTGGTCAAGGTGCCAAGCCCGGTATTGGTGGACACCTTCCTGGCGAGAAGGTTAGTGCTGAGGTAGCCATGACTCGAATGATTCCTAAGGGAACAGATGCCCTATCTCCGGCACCACAACATGACATTTACTCCATCGAAGACCTGGCACAGCTAGTCTATGCGCTGAAAGAAGCTACGGATTATACCAAACCGATATCGGTGAAGATAGCTGCTGTTCACAACTCGGCGGCAATTGCCAGTGGTATGGTTAGGGCGGGAGCAGACATTGTAGTTCTCGATGGGTTGCGAGGTTCTACAGGAGCAGCTCCCAAAATCATCCGTGATAATGTTGGCATTCCAATTGAGATGGCTCTGGCATCAGTGGATACACGCCTAAGGCAGGAGGGTATTCGCAATCAAGCATCTGTAGTAATTGCTGGTGGAATAAGGAACAGTGGTGACGTAGCTAAAGCAATTGCCCTGGGTGCTGACGCTGTCTATATTGGCACTGCAGCTCTGATGGCTTTGGGCTGCACCTGTTGCCAGCAGTGTCATACCGGCAAGTGTGCCTGGGGTATTTGTACCAGTGATCTTGCCCTGACCAAGCGGGTCAACCCTGACATCGGGGCTAGGCGTTTGGCAAATCTCCTTCGAGGTTGGAGTATTGAATTGAAGGACATACTTGGCGGTATGGGTATTAATGCTTTGGAGAGCCTGCGTGGCAACAGACTGCATTTAAGAGGTATCGGACTTACTGATACGGAGCTGGAAATCTTGGGAGTAAGGATGGCAGGAAGCTAGAATGGCACGCAATGTCGCCAAGAAAAAGCCCGATCAATTCGTCGAAATCGATGCTATAGAAATTTTGACACGTGAGTTAAATACTCGATTGAGGGAAGCTGTGACTAACGGGACTAAGAAGATCGAGCTTAGAAATGTCTATGGGCAGAGATATATCGGCACCGACTTGTGCAAGCCTGTTGAGATTGAGATATTTGGCACTCCGGGTAACGACTTGGGATCGTTCATGGATGGACCAAGAATTATCGTACGAGGCAATGCTCAGGACGGCTGCGGAAATACGATGAACGATGGTGAAATCATAGTGCATGGCCATGCCGGGGATATTACTGGCTTATCGGCTCGGGGAGGCAAAATTTTCATCAGGGATGGTGTCGGTTATCGCGCAGGTATACACATGAAAGAATATGGAGATAAAAAGCCAGTACTGGTCATTGGGGGAACTGCTCAGGACTTCCTAGGTGAGTACATGGCTGGTGGGATTTTGGTCATTCTTGGTTTGAATTTGAAAGAAGGCGAAACGCATCGAGCTAGCTACATAGGCACAGGCATGCACGGTGGTGTTATCTATCTCAGGGGAAACGTCGCCGATTTTCAGTTAGGTAAAGAGGTAGGTGTGGCCGAGCTTGACGAAAAAGACTGTCTAGATTTGGAGAAGTACGTCTGTGAATTTGCTTCTCACTTCGGCTATGACGCGAAGGAGATACTGAAGCAGAAGTTCGTAAAGCTATTTCCTCTTTATCTGAGACCGTATGGCAGGCTTTATGCTTATTAACTGGGGAACTTCGAAAATGATTGGGCAAGAGATTCGCGAGGTTATAATACGTGGTAGTCTACACAAAGTGGTGTTATAAAACATGATATCAACTGCCAATTCTGATACAGAAAGAAAAATCATATCCATTCTCAAGGTATTGAGTGAGTCTTCTGAGCCGTTAGGCTCCATCACAATCGCTCGGGAGCTTGAAAAACGTGGACTTTTCCTCAGCGAGAGGACAGTCAGATATCACCTTAAGCTTGCAGACGAGAGAGGCTATACACATCCGTTGGGCCGAGACGGTCGTACGATTACGTCAAAAGGGCTCGAGGAACTGCGAATAGCTTTGGCGCCCGACCAGCTCAGTTTCATAATGGAGAAACTCGAGTTACTGGCTTTCCGCACGACTTTTGACTTAAGAAGCCGTACTGGCCAGGTTCCTATAAACACTTCCCTCTTCAACAAGGACGACTTCCCCAGAGCTGTGGCGGTTATGAGGGGCGTATTTAAGGCGGGGATATGTGTAAGCGAGCTGGTTGCCACGGCTTCTGAAGGCCAGAAACTCGGCGATGTGGTTATTCCAAACGGTAAGATAGGCCTGGCTACAGTCTGTGGTGTAGCTGTAAATGGAGTGCTGCTAAAACACGGGGTTCCGATGGAATCTAAATTCGGAGGATTACTTGAAACCAGGGATTCGAAGCCAAGGCGTTTCGTTGCCATAATCAACTATGGAGGTACCTCTATTGACCCTTCTGAGCAATATATTCGCGCTGGAATGACCAGCGTCGGCGAAGCTGTTAAAAGCGGCAGCGGCAAGATATTGGCCAATTTCCGGGAGATACCAGCGCCAGCCAGGTCAGCCGTTGAGGAGACTATTGCGGAGCTTAAAACGGCTGGTATCAATGGCGTCTGTACTCTGGGTAATATCAGCGAGCCGATTTGTCAAGTCGCTGTCGGTATGAACCGGGTTGGCATGGTTTTACTGGCAGGACTGAATCCGGTAGCTGCAGCAGTAGAGGCAGGAATTGAAGTTGAGAATGTCGCTGAAAGCGGCATGATGGACTTTCAGCAGCTAGTCAGTTTTTGGCAACTCTAGCGCAGCTGTCCAACGAGGCAATTTGATCACTAACCTGCAGTGATTTAATTCAGTTAAGGATGTTTAGACAGGTTCGAGTCATTGTTGATGGTGGCTTGACAAATAATTGTTGGGAGGTTGAGTAAGCTGATGAAACCGCATGATATATCTCGATTATATAGGGCGATGAGCGATGTCATTAGTGCCGGAGAATTAAGGAGCCTTTGGATATTATGAGTTATTACATATTGGGTGAATTGATTTTGTGAGAGGTATTAGCTTTGCACAGGACATTCATAATAGCTAAAGACGCTGGGAAAAGCAGGGAGTTGCATACAGGGCTTACCAGTATGGGTTTTACTTGTTCGATTGCCAACGATAGCTCTAATTTCTCTGAAGAGCTTATGAAGCAAGTGTGCGACGTAGTGATTGTTGATATTGAAGGTTCACGAGCCTCAGCCAAGACTGAATTGATGCTGGAGCAATTACGTGAATTAAGGATGATAAGAAATCTCCCTACCATCGCCCTTATCTGTGATCAAGAACTAAATTATCTCGATTCGAACCTGGAAATAGATGATTTTGTGGTTAAGGGCTGATGAATAGCTGAGGTAGTGACCAGGGCGAAGCGAGTTATCAAACAGGCAAAGAATGTGCAAAACAGGGACTTAATAAAATGTGGCGATTTGGTCATTGATATCGCCAGATGCGAAGTGTCCATCGGTAATAGACTACTTGCTTTGACCTTTAAGGAATATGAGCTACTTAAGTTCCTCGCTAAGAATAAAGGCAAGGTTTTTACGCGGGAGGTTCTGCTCAATGAGGTTTGGGGGTATGAATATTATGGTGGTGATAGGACGGTTGACGTGCATATAAGAAGACTCAGAAGCAAGCTCAATGACCCGGGCAATAATTATATTCAAACCGTGAGGAATATTGGATATAGACTAAAAGGCGAGGCATAAGACATGAGTGGCCGTAGTGGGATTCTCTATAAGATTCGTAACATAATTTTAACATGTTTGTAATATGTTGGTAACAATTGCCGGCTAGAATGGTGTCAGGCTAGTGAACGAAGAAAGGGATTTTGCTCATGTCTATAAATACCGGCGATACTGCTTGGCTGCTGGTATCGACGGCGCTGGTCATGCTCATGACGCCGGCATTAGCGTTGTTTTACGGTGGGATGGTAAGAAGGAAAAACGTCATCTCCACCATTATGATGAGCTTCGCCATCCTCGCTCTGGTTTCCATCCTCTGGGTTCTCTATGCGTATAGTTTGAGCTTTGGGACGGATAAAGGTGGAGTAATTGGGGGGCTCAATTGGCTTGGATTGATGGGGGTGGGACAGGAGCCATCGTCTGTATACGCCACGACTGTACCACATCTGGCATTCATGATGTTCCAGGCTACGTTTGCCATTATCACCGTGGCGCTTATCACGGGTGCTGTTGTTGAGCGTATTAAATTCAGTGCCCTGATTATCTTCTCGACACTGTGGTTGACCCTGGTCTACTGCCCGGTTGCACACTGGGTATGGGGTAGCGGTGGCTGGCTTGCCCAATTAGGAGCTCTTGATTTTGCCGGTGGCACCGTAGTCCATGTGAATGCTGGAATCTCAGCACTGGCTCTGGCCATATTGCTTGGTCCGCGCAAGGGATTCAAAGAGCGAGAGACTATGGAGCCTAACAACATACCTATGGTCGTATTGGGTGCAGCTTTGCTCTGGTTCGGGTGGTTCGGCTTCAATGCCGGGAGTGCACTTACTGCGGGTGGATTAGCTTCTAATGCCTTTGTTGCTACCAATACCGCGGCTGCTTCTGCTGCTTTTACTTGGATGATTCTTGGCTGGATTAGCCGCAGGCCATCTGTTCTCGGCGTGGCTACCGGTGCTGTGGTTGGCCTGGTAGCAATTACCCCTGCTGCTGGCTTCGTTAAGCCTTGGGCGGGTATGCCAATAGGGGCTGTAGCTGCAGTACTCTCTTACTATGTCATGGTTTGGCGTAATAAGGCGAACAAGATTGATGAATCGCTCGATGTTTTTGCCTGCCATGGTATTGGCGGGATGTGGGGGGCTTTAGCTACTGGTATTTTTGCTACAGCGGGGGTTGGTGGGGCCAAAGGGCTTATTGATGGTAATTGGTTACAGGTTCCTATACAGATAGCTGCTATTGCTATCACTATAGCCTTTGCCTTCGGCATAACCTGGCTTTTGGCAAAGCTGATCGATATTACAATAGGTTTGCGAGTGACTAAGGAAGAGGAAACAGTCGGGCTCGACATCTCGCAGCATGGCGAACGAGCCTATGGAGGGCTGCTGCGATGAAGAAGATAGAGGCTGTCATCAGAGAAGAGAAGTTGGATGCTGTCAGGACTGCCCTCGAGAACCAGAGCTACTTCGGTATGACGGTCAGCGAGGTGAGCGGTAGAGGCCGGCAAAAAGGGCTGACATTACAGTGGCGTGTAGGAGAGTACTGTGTGGACTTTCTTCCTAAGGTTAAGATAGAAGTTGTCGTCCTTGATGAAGATGTGTCTAGGGTTCTTAATGCCATCACCACAAATGCCAGGACAGGAGGGGAGAGGGGCGACGGCAAGATATTCATCATTCCGGTAGAAGGTGCAGTACGTGTCAGAACCGGTGAAATGGGTGAGAATGCAATATAGATAAAACTAAAAATAGAAGGAGGTTAAAAATGGCGAAGAGGAGCAAAGACCAAAGCAAGGAGTATGTACTCAATATG
>Ga0209636_10001463_pt1 | contig 23920 bp, 18 predicted proteins | sample DeeMarSWOR152_54_FD_187464 | JGI IMG/M metagenome (GOLD analysis project Ga0209636, IMG submission 187464) | Marine sediment microbial communities from White Oak River estuary, North Carolina - WOR-1-52-54 (SPAdes) (version 2) | ecosystem: Environmental > Aquatic > Marine > Intertidal zone >...
TGTTGCACGAGCTGTTTTACGATTTCGATGGCGGATCATCAAACGAACGCCGAACGTCCATAGGCCTTTCCGCGAAACTCGTCGACAGGATAGCCCTCGAGGCCTCGTATATCTTCAGGAACAAGCGGCAAGGTGGCGAATGGAGAAGCGTCAATGTTCTCGATACAAGTCTGCAATTCAGCCTCTAGGAGGATGCGATGAAGAAGAGGTACGCTCTCACAGGGCTGTTGATGCTGACTGCCCTGGGATGCAGCAGGAGCGATCAAGCTGGAACGGAACCGGGGCGCCCGCTGGCTGTACGGGCGTGGCACTTCCCGGATATCGTCCATTCAGCAGCGATCGTCGGCAAGGCGAAAGGAACGTTCCGGGAAGCACTCGGGCCGAATGTGGAGATCAACTGGACGATATTCAATGCCGGGCCGTCAGCGATTGAAGCGCTCTTCGCTGGTGAGGTCGATATCGGCTATATCGGTCCGAATCCTGCCGTTAACGGGTACGTGAAATCGAAGGGCGAAGCCTTGAGAATCGTCTGCGGCGCGTCGAGCGGAGGTGCAGGCCTGGTGGTCCGGAAGGAAGCCGACATACGCACTAATGCCGACCTTCACGGAAAGAGAATCGCCACTCCCCAGCTGGGCAATACCCAGGACGTGGCCTGCCGGGCCTGGCTCAGGGACCAGGGCTTTGAGCTCACCGAAAAGGGCGGAACGGTCCAGGTTGTGCCGGTCAGGAATCCCGACCAGCTCTCCCTGTTCATAAAGGGAGAGATCGATGCAGCCTGGACGAAAGAACCCTGGGTGGCTCGGTTGATACGGCAGGGCAATGGAGAACTGTTCCTGGATGAGCGAGAAATCTGGCCTGCAGGGAAGTTTGTGACGGCCCACGTAATCGTGCGGACCCAGTTCCTGAGAGACCACCCGGACCTGGTGGAGGCATGGATACGCGCCCATGTAGACGTGACAGAATGGATAAACGACAATCCCGAGGAAGCCAGGACAATCATCAACGCCGGGATCGCGGAGATCACACACAAGGCATTGCCGGCCAATGTGCTCGAGGACGCCCTCTCGAGAACCACCTTAACATATGACCCGGTCACGAGCTCACTCTTCAAGTCTGCACAGTGGGCATACGAGTCAGGATTTCTCGGCAGCGAGGAACCGGATCTCTCCGGTATCTACGATCTCGCCACCCTGAACCGGGTGATCGCGGAGAAGCGACTCAAACCGATCGAATGAGGGCTGCCCGTTCATGGAACTCGTATTGAGAAACGTATCGAAGACCTTCCGGACAGCGAATGGACCGATCAAAGCGCTCGAAGACATTGATTTCCAGGTCGATACAGGAGAATTCGTCTGTTTCATCGGCCCCTCAGGCTGCGGCAAGTCGACTGTACTCAACATAATTGCCGGTCTGGAGAAACCCGATCCCCACAGTACAGTATCCATCGATGGCAGCCCGGTGGAGGGACCGGGTCCAGACCGGATTCTCATTTTCCAGCAAGACGCGCTCTTCCCCTGGCTGAACGTCATCAATAACGTCGAATTCGGTCTCAAGATGAAGAAATTCCCGAACGAGAAGGTGAGGCCGCTTGCCGAGGAATTCCTCCGGATGGTCCATCTCTCACGGTTCCGGAACTCATACATTCATGAACTCTCGGGTGGGATGAGACAGAGAGTTGCGCTCGCCAGGGCTCTCGTCGTGAACCCGAAAATGCTTCTCATGGATGAACCGTTCAGCTCACTCGATGCTCAGACCCGAGAGAGGTTGCTGATGCTTCTCCAGACGATCTGGTCGATAATCGGCAAGACGATTATTTTCGTGACACACAATATTCGCGAGGCTGTCTGTCTGGGAGACAGAGTCATAGTCCTCACTGCCAGCCCGGGAAGGATCAAGAGGGAATTCCGAATCGATCTGCCGCGGCCACGGAGGTTGGGCGATGGAAGATTGGTGGAGACGTCAAATCTCATCATGGGAGATCTCAAAGAGGAGATAGACAAGGTCGTGAGAGAGGAAATGGGTGATGATTAGACATGTGGAGCGGTTGGCCCTGTACGCGGCGCTCCTCGGCCTATGGGAACTTCTGTTCCGTCTGGAGCTCTGGCCCGAGTATCTCTTCCCCTCACCCCTGGGCGTACTGGAATCACTCCTTACCGGCTTCGCGAACAAGACATTCCTCGTGGGTATCCTCGTGAGCATGAAGCGGATTCTGTTGGGATATGGACTATCGCTCGTATTCGGAGTGGCATTCGGGCTCATGCTGGCCAGCATGAAGCTGCTCGACGAGTTCCTCGGTGCACCCTTGTTGGGGCTGAGGACGCTGCCCAGCATCTGCTGGCTGCCGTTGGGACTTCTCTGGTTCGGGTTGAACGAGAGGGCGATTCTGTTCGTCGTTGTCATGGGTGCGGCTTTCTCCATCAGCCTCGCCACCGCGGATGGAGTGAGAAACATATCGCCGATATACCTGAAGGCGGCATCGACCATGGGAGCGAGGGGAATCAGGAAGTATATTGGCGTGATCCTCCCGGGAGCACTCCCTTCGATTGTGACCGGAATGAAACTGGGATGGTCGTTCGCCTGGCGGTCTCTCATGGCCGGGGAGATGCTCTTCGTCAGTCTTGGCTTGGGCCACCTTCTGATGATGGGCCGGGAACTGAACGACATCAGGCAGGTGATCGCGGTGATGGTCGTAATAGTCGCCATCGGGGTCGTAGTCGACAGACTCGTGCTCGGGACGTTGGAGGAGAGAATCAGAGAGAGGTGGGGTCTGGAGAATCCGTGAGTTCCGAACAGGGGACTAGCGAATGTCCCTGGTGTGAGCCGGTACCGCCTCCCTGCGCTCTCGTCGCCGGAGAGACCACTTATACACCTCCCCCACGACGAGAATCGGAGCCGCGACAAGAACCATGAGCGCCCAGTCAACGCCCCTCAGGGGGACGGTGTGCATGGCCCGCTGCAGGAACGGAACATAGACCGCACAGGCCTGGAGGCCAGCTGACACCACCCACGCGATGAGCAGCAGGGGATTACTGAAGAAGCCAATACGCGTGAGCGGCTGGCGGAGTGAGCGGAAGTTGAACACGTTCACCTTCTCGATGAGGACGAGGCCGGTGAACGCGGCCGTCTGTGCGAGCGGCAGGGCATCTTCGATGCCGGCAGCCAGATAGTGCCGAAACAGCCACAGCGTCCCCAGGCCCATATACCCGCCCAGGAGCAGGATTCTCAAGATGCTGCCGTGGTCGAGAAGTGGAGCGCGAGGGGGCCGCGGCCGACGCTCCATGATCCCGCGCTCCGCAGGCTCCACGCCCAGTGCCACCGCAGTCATGCCGTCCGTCACGAGATTGATCCACAGAATCTGCACCGGGAGGAGTATGAGCGGGCCGCCCAACACTATATTGAGAAAGATGGCCACGATCTCGGCCGTGTTGGAACTCAGAAGGTAGCGCACGAACTTCTGGATGTTGTCATATTGACGCCTTCCCTCCTCCACGGCCCCGATGATCGTGGCGAAGTTGTCGTCGAGAAGGATCATGTCGGACGCCCCCTTGGCCACGTCGGTGCCACGCAGCCCCATGGCAGTGCCGACGTCGGCTTTCTTCAGAGCTGGTGCGTCGTTGACGCCATCCCCTGTCATCGCGACGACATCCCCCATTCCCTGCAACAGCGTCACAATCCGCATCTTGTGCTCAGGTGCCACCCGCGAGAAGATCGCCTCCTCCTCGAGTGCGGCGCGAAGCTCTTCATCATCCATGGCTGCGAGTTCGCGGCTCGTGACCGCGCGTCTCGCCCGCAGCCCGATCTTCTTTGCGACAGCCAGCGCCGTGGCCGAGGCATCCCCGGTGATCATAAGCACACGAATGCCCGCGCTGTACGCGAGCTGCACGGCCTCGGGCACCTCCCGACGCGGCGGATCGATGATCCCGACCAGGCCGAGAAGCGTGAGATCTCGTTCCACCTGGTCCTCTCCGAGCTCAGCATCCCGGGGGAGAACTCGCCGCGCTAATGCCAGCGTGCGAAGTCCCTCCCCAGCCAGACGCTCGTACGTGGAGATCGCCGCCTCACGGTCGGCGTCGCTAAGATCCCGTTCTTCTCCCCCTTTCAGAAGACGTGTACACCGCTCAAGAACCACCTCGGGCGCCCCTTTGACGTGCGCGATCAGTCCCGCCGAATGCTCCTGGATGACTGTCATCCGTTTGCGCCGGGAGTCAAAGGAGAACTCATTGACGAGCTGAGGTGCGCCATCAGAGTCGAGCCCTCCCTTCCGCGCCGCGACAACGAGGGCGGCCTCGGTCGGATCTCCCACGGCGTACCAACCTGTCTCATCCTGAGTGACGCTCGCACGGTTGCACCGCAGGCCGGTCTCAAGCAGATGACGCAGATCAGGATGGTCGCCCGGCGATATTCTCTCGTCGCCGTGACGAAACTCGCCCTCCGGGGCGTACCCCACCCCGGTCACTTCGAGCTCGCGCGACGGCAGCCAGATACGCTGGACTGTCATCTCGTTCTTTGTGAGAGTTCCGGTCTTATCGGTACATATGACGGTGGCGGCTCCCAGGGTCTCCGCAGCCTGCAGGCGACGAAGGAGGGCGCTGCGGCGGACCATGGCCCTTACCCCGAGGGCGAGAGTGATCGTAACGACCGCGGGGAGGCCTTCCGGCACGACTGCCACTGCCAGGGATATCCCCGTCAGGATCATCTCCAGCAGCGGTTTCCCCAGCAGCCATCCGGTGACCGCGACTACCAGCGAGACGATGACTCCGATTGCACCGAGCTGCTTCCCCAGCACACCCAGCCGATGCTGGAGCGGGGTGACCTCCTCGCCGACGGCGCGGGTCACCTGCGCTATGCGCCCGAACTCGGTATCCATGCCGGTGCCGACGACGATGCCACGGGCACGCCCGTTCGTGACCACGGTTCCCATCCAGACCATGGATGAACGCTCAGCAAGCGGCGCGCCCGAGTCGACAGGCGCCCGATCTTTGTATATGGGCACCGATTCGCCGGTGAGAGAGGATTCGTCCACCTGGAGATTGAGCACCTCGCTCAGGCGCAGATCCGCAGGAACGCGGTCACCAACCTCCAGCAGAACCACGTCGCCCGGCGTCAGATCCCTGGCGTCGACTATCTGCTCCTCTCCGTCCCGAAGCACCCTGCTGCGCAGCGCGAGCATCCTTTGCAGTGCTTCCAGCGCGCGCTCGGCCCTCCACTCCTGCACGAATCCGAGTACGCCATTGAGCAACACGATCACCAGAATGGTGATCGCATCGGTGATGCCCCCGATGGCGAACGAGATGCCGGCGGCCACGAGCAGGATGAGGATGAGAATGTTCACGAACTGGCGAGCGAACACCTGATACCAGCGCACCTTGTCGACGACCTCGAGCAGATTGGGACCATACTGTCTGAGCCGACGATAGGCCTCCGCAAGGCTCAGGCCGCGCTCTGGGTCAGACTCCAGCCGTCTGCCAACGGTCGGTATCTCTAGAGCGTGCCATGGCACCCTATCGTGGCACGGCGCCGCCTCCGGTCCAGCCGTACCGCCAGTCTGTGGTAGCAGGTCAGTTGACATCCCTAGCCTTCGAACCTCCTTCACACGAGCAGCATCGCTTCATCTGGAGTCCCTTGATGGCGTGTTGCATCATGGGACTCCGGACACCTCGACCTAGTGGCCGACATCAGCTCCGGGATCCTGGCAGACGGCGCGGACCCATCGCCGTCCCGTGAAACGCACGCCGGATCTCTCATGCCCGATCGAGCACAGGAACCTCATGAGGGGCCGACCGCTGGCACACGAGCTACGCGGACTTGAGGCCAAACAATAGAGCAATCCCCGCCAGAGCGATGAATGCCCCGGCGATAGCCCTCGGACTGATCCTCTCCCCCATCCCCGCGGCGACGGGAAGGACAAAGAGAGGGCTTGTGGCAAGCAGGGTCTGGGCCACGCCAGCTTCCGCGAACTTAAGCGAAGTCTGCTGCAGCCAGATCCCGAGGTAGGTACCGGTGAAGGTCGCGAAGGCGATCACTGCCCACAGCCTCCTGGACTGCTCGATCCGCAGCCAGCGGCCCACCGGCTGCCGTCTCACGAGAATCCACACGAGGATGGTGACGACCCCTGCCACGAGGCGCAGAAGTGCGCTCGGCAGAGGGCTGATAGCAGTCTGCGTCAATACGGCATGGGATATGACTGCTCCGGCGGCCTGCGCCAGCGCAGCCAGCACCCCGAACCAGACGCCTCTCCGCAGATGCGCAGCCTCGTGCGATAGACGAGGCACCCGTTCCGTCACAACCCACGCCACCCCCAGGACGGTCAATGCAATACCGAACCACGCACCGGGATTGAGCATCTCTCCCAGAAAGGCCAGGGCCATGAGTGCTGCCAGAGGCGGTGCCAGTATTCCCAGAAGCAGGGCCCGCCGTGCGCCCAGACTTCTCAGAGACTCGAAATAGGCCGTGTCGCCGAAGCCGATGCCGACCGCGCCGCTCAGGAGGAGCAACAGAAGAGAGAAGCGATCAATGGCGACGAGCAGTTCGCCTTGCGGCAGGAGCGTGAGGGACAAGAGAATGATCGCGAGTATGCCCTTGACGAGGTTCAGTTCAAGCGGCGGGACATGCTTCCCTGCACGCCCGTACGCAACAGTGGCGAGCGCCCACAAAAAGGCCGCACTGAGAGCGGCCAGTTCTCCTCTAAAATCCGCAATCGGAAGATGCATGTAGTAGGTAACGCTTCGAGCTGTACGGGGGCCGGGCTCAATCGCCGTCGATCAGGTCTCCCAAGCCGCCAAGAATGGATCCCTCCCCTTTTCGTCTGCCCCCGGCTCTGGGGGCGTGCTGCAGTATGCGGTCCGCCATCCGGGAGAAGGGAAGGCTCTGGAGCAACACCGTGCCGGTGCCGCTCAATGTGGCAAGGAACAGCCCCTCCCCACCGAAGAACATCGACTTCAGGTTCCCTGCGCGCTGTATGTCGTAGTCGATACGCGATGTGAAGGCCACTATGCAGCCGGTATCGACGCGGATGATCTCTTCCTTCAGTCTCTTCACTATTATCGTCCCACCCGCATGCAGGAAGACCTTCCCGTCGCCGCTGATGCGCTGGAGTATGAATCCTTCACCTCCGAAGAAGCCCGCCCCCAGGCGCTTGGTGAAGGCGATGCCCAGCCTCGTGCCGAGTGCGGCGCAGAGAAACGCATCCTTCTGGCAGAGAAGGTCTCCGCTCACCTTCGACATGTCGATGGGAAAGATCTTGCCGGGATATGGCGCGGCAAAGGCCACCCGCTTCTTACCCACCCCGTTGTTGGTGAAATGCGTGAGGAATATCGACTCCGAGGTGAGGACGCGCTTGCCGACATTGAGCAGCTTTGCGAGGACTCCTTCGTCGACATCGGACCCGTCGCCCATCTTCGCCTCGTACGTGATGCCATCGTCCATGTAGTTCATCGCGCCGGCCTCTGCGATCACCGTCTCGCCCGGATCGAGCTCTATTTCAACGATCTGTATATCATCGCCGAGGATCTCATAACCAACGTCATGAGATCGCATGGGTCGTCGCTCCTTTCTTTCCCTCCTGGACAAGCACGGCGGAGAGGGATTGCCCGGATGTCCTCAACCCTGCACCGGATCGACGTCGTCGCCGAGAGCGAAGAGTGCTGCCCCGATCACGCCACCGTCGTCTCCAAGTGCCGCAGGGACGACAGAGACATGGCGATCTTCGAGCCGCATGGCGCGTTCCTCCATCGCCGCCCGAGCAGGCTCCAGGATGAGGTCACCGGCATGGGAGATCCCGCCCCCGATCACGATGATCTCAGGATCGAGCAGGTTAACGATGCTGGCGAGTGCGATTCCGAGATAGACCCCGACATCATAGAGCACACGGCGAGCGGCCTCATCCCCGCACTCGGCAGCGCGTGCCACGATCTCCGGCGTGAGTTGCTCGTGGTCGCCACCACTGAGCCTCCGCATCTCCTCACCTTCCCCGCGCTCGATAGCCATGCGCGCGCGCTCCGCGATCGCGGAGGCACCGACGAGGCTCTCCAGGCAGCCGCGGTTCCCGCAGTTACAGAGTGGCCCCTGCGGTTCGACGGTCATGTGGCCGATCTCTGCTGCCGCACCCCGTGCCCCGAGATAGAGCTGCGAATCGAGCACGAGGCCGCCTCCTACACCGGTCCCCAGCGTCAGACAGACCATGTGGCGTGCACCGCGTCCCGCACCACACATCCATTCAGCGAGGGTCACCATATTCGTGTCATTCCCCACCCGCGTCGGGTACCCGAGCGCTCCCTCGATGAGCGAGGCGAGCGGCACCTCGCCCCAGCCGGGCAGATTCGGCGGGATACGAACGACGCCGCGACTCGGATCCACGAGTCCCGGCGCCCCAATGCCGATGGCCTCCACCTCTTCTCCGGAAGACGAGACTATGGTCCTCGCTGCCTCCACCAGACGCGAGACAACTGCATCGACCCCATCTGCGGCGCCGGTACTGAGGCAGTGCCTCTGGCGCACTGATCCGCGTTCATCGACAAGCGCAGCCCGGATGTTGGTCCCGCCAAGATCGATTCCGATCACACATCGGCCAGGGCGCAACAGATCCCTCCTGTCGAGGATGCGAGATGCCGGAGAAACGGCACAGCCACATGCCCCAGTGCACGTGCCCCGGTGCGCATGTGACCGGTGCGAACGCTGAGAACCTGCCGACTGTGCAATTCAGCCGGGTGGTGTCAACCTTTGGGCTCTCGATCGGCGGCGGTGAGGGAATAGACCTGTTCGATAAGACGCTCATCCGCCGCCCCCAGTGTTCGGTCCCGCCTTGCGCAGACCGTACGTGCGTTCTCAATGGCCTGGTCGAGCCGATGTTCCACGAACCCGTCCGGCGAATCCCACGAGAACGCGGGAACGAACTTCGGCGTCGGCCCACGCCCCCCCAGTATGTTGCAGAATGGCCCAATGACCGCGCCAGTATCGATCAACGTGCCGATCCCTGTCTTCGTATGGTCTCCGATGAAACATCCCACCTTGAGGAGGCCCGATTCGACTTCCTCGCCTCCGACCATGACACGCACTGATCGGTAGTTATTCTTCAGATCTGAGTTCGTCGTCAGTGCTCCGAGATTCGTCCACGAACAGACGTACGCGTGACCGATGAATCCCTCATGATGCTTGTTCACATGGGGAAGAAAGATAGACTGCTCAACTTCTCCTGCGACGCGACAACAGTCGCCGATGCTCGTGCCCGGCCGGATCTTCGCTCCATCGACCACCACACTGTCGCCGATGAAGCAGGGACCGGAGATGATTGTGGGAGGTCTTATGACTGTCCACTCTCCAATCAGGACCGGCCCATCTGTGAGATCGATGACGACAGAGGGATCGACCCTCGCACTCCCCGCGATCTCGAGGCGCGCCCCGCCGGCCGAGAAGGCGGTGCCGGTCTCACCTTCCTCCCCGAGGACCACGACCCCCGGGGGGGCGCTGGCCAGCCCGGGCCGCTCCAGGAGCTGAGCGTCACGTGCAATCAGGCACGGGTTGGCCTCGATCAGATCCCAGGGGTAGGTGGCGAGCAGCGCTTCCCCCGGGCCGAGCGACGCAAACGCCTCCCGCGCCGGGAAGGTCCCCCGGATCTCCTCGAGAACGGCCTTCGAGACCGGGGCCGCGAGACGGTCTCTCCAGGCGCGGAGCGACTCCCCCGTGAGCCGAAAGCCGACTACCTGTCCGCGGCAGAGAAAGACCTCATCATCTCCCTCCAGCGGAAGATCTCCTCTCTCCACATCGAGTAGCCTGCCGCTGAGAAAGAGAGCTGATCCCTCGATCGCACGCAGGTCATTGCATGAGGTGGCTGGCACTGAGTCCCGTGTGCTCTCCACAAGGTAGTCGCGCACGAGCAGATGGAGTTCCGCCTCGGGAAATGTGACCCGGACTCGCTCGCTCAATGTCGCCGCCCCGCACAAGAGCTCGAACACAGGGCGGAAGTAGACCAGAGGAAGTAACTTCTCGAACCCCTCGTCCTCATACAGACAGAGATGCTCCACACTCATCTCCTCTCTCACCAGCTCAGTCGAAGACCCGAGGCCACCTGGCGCGGTGGTCCCACTCTCGTCGGATCGCCGCGCCGGACGTTGGCTTTCTGGACATTTTCCTTATTTAGCAGGTTCTCGGCCTCCACGAATAGCGAGAGAATCATATTGTTGAACCGGAAATCCTTGTTCGCCCTGACGTCGAGCGTGCTCGTCCAGGGCAGGGTCACCGAGTTCTTGGCTACCTGACCCTTGCTCTGCGCGGCGGTCTCAGGTGTATACGGCACTCCGCTCCCGAACCGCCACTTGACATTGATCCCCCAATCTGCCGGAAGGAGTACCGGGCCGATGCGCGGAGCATCCTCTCCCACGCGGAGGTCAGCCACCATATAGATGGCGTGCCGCTGATCCCAGTCGAGGGGGTACAGCTTGAGTGCCTCGCCGAGTTCGTATTGCTCGAAGCTCTCCTTGTCGCGGGAGGTCTTCCCCTCGGCCTTAGAGAGGGTGTAGCTTGCGCTCCCCGTCAGGTACCGACCGTAGCGCTTCTCGATCTCCGCCTCGAGGCCGGTCACTTCGCCATACGAGGAGTTCGTGAGTTGCCACTTCTCGAACGTAGCAACCCCCACCCGCGACTTCTCGGCATCGACAAGATCCTTGATATCCTTGCGGAAGAGAGAGACCTCTGCGACGATGTCGCTCGTCACGATGTGTGAGACGCGGACCTCGTAGGCGACGGTCAACTGGGGATCGAGACCAGGGTTGCCGATGAGCGATTCCTGCCCGCGAAATTCCTCGGTCAGATAGACGTACTGGAGCTCGGGCATCTGGTAGAAGTGACCATATGACATGAAGATGACGTCTCGATCCGTCACGGGGTAGGAGAGCCCGATGCGCGGGCTCACATATCCTTTGACGCGCGTGATCGAATCGGCCACCTGTTCCCCGGGCATGAAATAGTCATACCGAAGGCCGAGATTGGCGATCAATCCTTCCGTCTCGAGTTTGTCCTGGACGTAGATAGCGCCGGAGGTGGGGTAGACGTGGTACACATCCCGACCCCAGCCCCAACCCGGCCATGGCCCCAGCTCGTCGTCGAAGGGGCTGAAGACCTGTATCCCGGGATCGAGCAGCTCCACCTTCTCCAGATCGTAGTAGTGAAGATCGAGGCCGGCCTTCGCCTGATGCTGTTGATGGACTTGGGCCGTGATGTCCCACTTCATGGAGTGTATTTTCGTCCGATGCGAGTGCCACAACGAGTCGAACCCGAACTCATAGAACCCGTCGCCGTCAATATCGTACCCACGCTCCCAGTAGGCAGGCGGATCTGGGCCTACGAGCGATTCCTCGACCGCCAACAGTGCCCCCAGCTGCGGCGGGGTCTTCCCTCCTGGTGCGAAATCCTGACGCGTGTCGAAGGATCCGAGGCGCAAGCTGAAGAATGCCCACCCGGATAGCGACTGGTCCCATGCCAGGCTCCATGCATCTTCTCGCTCGCGATAGTCCTGACCACGAAATGGCTCCTCGAGCCATTCGTGGCGATAGCGCTGGTACCGGCTCCTGTCGAGACGATAGCCGAGCGTGAACCGCGACCCCACGTTGCGCCGATGGGAAAGCTTAGCTGAGAATCCGTAGTCGTTCTCCTGGCGGTCGTGAAGAGAGAATCCGAGCACGTCATGTGCGGGGTGCTCCCTGCCGAGAGGCGTATAGGTGTCTGAGAAATCACCGTATCCCGAGACGTAGAATCGCGTCTTCCCACCCGGCCGCACCCCGATGGCCGGGAGCAGATAGCCGGTCAACGGCTCAGGCCCCGCCAGATTGAACGCAACATAGTCGCGCTTGGCCCCTGCGATATCGCCGGGCGCGATCTTGTCGGACTTGTACAGTAGCTCCCCCGTCTCCTGCGAGAATCCACCCTTGGTGATCACATTCACCACGCCGGACTGGGCCTCACCGTATTCGGCGTTGAACCCCCCCGTGATGATCTCAACCTCCTCCACCTCCCCGACCGGGATCTCGAGTTGCGTGCCGCCGCCTACGAGTTTGTCGTTGACGGGGAGGCCGTCGATGACATAGAGGATCTCGTCTCCCCTCCCACCGCGCAAGTGGATCTCATCTGATCGCACGTCGCGCACGACACTCGGCTCGAGCTCCAATACCTCGCTCAGACTCTCCGTGCCGGCTGTCTTCGCTACCTCCGCGCCGCTCATGATCCGTGCAGTGTACGTCACATCGCGCCTGATGAGCGGGCGCTCGGCGACGACTTCGATCCCCGATCCCAACTCGATCGCGGTCTGAGTGAGTGCGACATCGACACGGCTGGTCAGGTCCGCACTCACCTGCACGTCCGCGACGATAGGCGATCCGTAGCCTATCACCGAGACCTGTAATGAGTAGATACCGATCGGGACATTGACGATATTGTAGTATCCCTTGTCGTCGGCCGCGGCGCCGAGGGTAGTGCCTACCACCATCACCTGAGCTATCGGCAACGCCTCTCCTGTCTCAGCATCGGTGATGCGACCGGCGATCTTCCCTGTCGTCCCACCCTCCACCTCCATCACTACCATCATCAATAGGAGCGAGACGATAATCCATAGTACGGTACACCGCTTCATTGCATTCTCCTTGCTCACATTGACTCAGCCCACACCACCACTCCCGGACTACGGCTCCTACTACACCTCCTATTACTACACATTACCGACTCGCGGCGCAACCAAATACTGTTCTTCCATCACCCTCCGGATAGGGACCGGCGGCCCCCTGCCTGGGCAGCATGGTCCTATCCACAATAGCATCGACAGACCGATCATGCCGCCCGGGAAGACGGTGAGCGCAGGAGGATGTCGGCGAGCGCTCCCGCGTACATAGCGATCCACGGAATCATGGGAAAATGGAACCGACTGCCCCCGAATGTCGCCAATACAACGACCGTGAAGTATATCACAATCCACAATCCAAGTGTGGGGAATGATGCGAGCTTCGTGGACCGCCGAAATCTCAATAACGAGATGGATAGCAGGAACGCCGATCCCACGGCCAGGTAATAAACGTGAGCAATCGCCTTCAGCACCCAGAACACGACCCGGCTCAGTCCTCCGGGAGAGCCCAGGCCGGCCTCATTCCAACTGATACCCTCCACATCGGAAGCGTAGAGGAACCAGAGTTTGGCGGGCCACAGCTTGATCGTGCGGACCGGATGCGCGGCGGCGTACCGGACGGCGAGCGTGCGCGCCAGCACATCCCGCTCGCGCTCGGTCTGTGCATCCTCAAGCATTGCGTCCATCTCGTCACTGAAGACGTACCGGCCATTGGCACAGGGGTTATTGCCGATCAGGAGATTGATCCCCCCATTGTTCGATACGTACACGAAATCGTCGAACAGACGATAGTTCCTCACGGTCCATGGCAGCAAAGTAATCGCCAGTACGATGTACAGTCCAGCGAACGAGACCAGACGTCTACGCAGTCCTCTGCTCCTGACGCACCTCATCGTCCCACTCCCGGCTACGACCATCGGCACAAGGATGGTCTGTGGCTTGACCAGGCACGCGAGCCCAAAGACAATCCCGGACACCGGCACCAGCCAAGCCTTCCGGCCACTCGAGATGAGGAGTAGCACCCCCAGCAACAACAGGAAGACGAAGATGATCTCCGACCCCACAAGCGAACAGTAGGCGATGTGGTTCGGATAGAACGACAGAATCAGGAGAGTAGCTCTTCCCGCCAGTTCCGACCGGAAGAGCTTCTTCGCCATGTAGTATGAGAGAAGCAACACCCCCATCGAGACGATGACGTTCGCCGCCTTCGGCACCAGAAGAGATGTCCCGAATACCCGCAGGAGCAGCCCGAGAAAGGCAGGATATCCTACAGGCCAGTAGGCGGTCGGGATGCCGTCGACCGAATATCCTTTCCCCGCAGAAAGATCGATGCCGCGCTCGTAGTACCAGCCGAAGTCGCTCACCGGTGCGGCATCGACACAGCGTATCCAGCAGACCCTCACCACGAAGGCGGCCACCAAACAGAGCGGCACGAAGTACCTGGCCCCCATTATTTCAGACAGTCGAGATCTCGGAGGTTCGATCTGGTTCATCACGCGATACGTGCGCTCCTCCATCCCTCTCTGGTGAGTGAATCCCGGCGGGTACTACCGTGCCGGAGGGGGGAAGAAGAAAACGCCCTGCCCGAGGCCGGGGGAGCGCACACCGACCATAGCAGGGAAAGAGTTTATCGTGCGGGGAGAGATCCATCATGGATAGACGGTATCGAGAAGGCGGGGGAACGGTATCGTCTCCCGCAGATGGGGAAGGTTGCAGATCCAGGCCAGCGTTCGCTCCAACCCCAACCCGAACCCGGCATGCGGAACGGAGCCGTACCGGCGCAGATCGAGATACCACTCGAAGGCCTCTCTGGGCAGGCCGTGCTCCGCAATGCGCCGCTCGAGGTTTTCCAGGTTGTCCTCACGCTGCCCCCCGCCGATGATCTCGCCGTACCCCTCCGGCGCGAGCGTATCGAACCCACGACAGTGCTTGGACGTCTCCTCATCCCGCTTCATGTAGAACGCCTTGCACCCAACCGGGAAATGATGTACGTGGAACGGCTGGTCATATTGATTAGATAGGAGCGTCTCATCAGGAGCCCCGAAATCGCTCCCCCAGGTGAACTCCGACCCCTCTTCTTGAAGACGCTTAACGGCATCATCGTAGGAGATCCTCGGGAATGGGGCGCGTACCCGCTCCAGCGGTGCCGTGTCCCGCTCCAGGATATCGAGTTCCTCACGCCGCTTCTCGAGAATCCGCTCCACGACGTAGACGACCAACTCCTCAGCCAACCTCATATCCCCTTCCAGATCACAGTAGGCCACCTCCGGCTCGATCATCCAGAACTCGGTGAGATGGCGACGCGTCTTCGACTTCTCGGCGCGGAACGTAGGACCGAAGCAGTAGACCTTCCCCAGTGCCATACAGGCAGCTTCCATATACAGCTGGCCGCTCTGAGTGAGAAAGGCCGTGTCGTTGAAATAGCCGACTTCGAAAAGAGTGGTCGTACCCTCGACCGCCGCCGGGGTGAAGATCGGCGCATCGATAAGGACGAATCCCCTATCGTCGAAGAAATCCCGGCAGGCGCGGACCAGCTCGGCGCGCACCTTGAGAATGGCCAGCTGGCGCCTGGACCGGAGCCACAGGTGGCGATGCGCCATGAGAAAAGCAACACCGTGTTCTTTCGGCGAGATCGGATAATCGGAGACGCTCTGAACGACCTCGAGCGAGGAGAGGACGAGTTCGTACCCGCCCGGAGCACGTGCATCGGCACGGACGACTCCGGAGACCACGATCGACGACTCCTGTCCCAGGCTGTCAGCGAGCTCGAAAACCTCCGGCGACACTTCCCCTTTGCCGACTACAGCCTGAATGGTGCCGGTGCCATCGCGCACGAGCATGAAGTGGACCTTGCCGCTCGATCGCCTGTTATACAGCCATCCCTTGATCCTGATCTCCTCTCCCACGTGTTGACTGACGTCCGCGATCTCGATGTCGGTCAAGCCAGTCTCTCCTTCCACATATGGCGATGCCACGTATAAAGGATATACGCGACCATTCGCACGTGAGTCAATCTTGCTCGACCGCCCCAGCGCGCTGCGCGATGGGGCGACACCACAACGATCTCCTGCGATCTGCGTATCGGATCAGATCGGCAGAGACTATCGATCGACGAACGAGGCGATCTTTCTGCCGCCCCTCTTCTGAGCCGCAGGCCGGTCTGCCCCGACCCGCCGTCCGGCCTCTTTCCCCCTCTCCTGGGCAAACCGCAGAACCCGATCCGCGATCTGCTCCGGGGTAAGACCGCAATGCTCGAGGAGCTTGCTCCGCGCCCCATGTTCGATGAACTCGTCTGGCAGGCCGATCGTATCGATCCGAGCCCGGGAGTGTCCGATCGCGGCAGCATATTCCAGAACCGCGGAGCCGAACCCGCCGGGTCGTACATTCTCCTCCAGTGTCACGAGACACGGCACATTCTCAAGAAGGTCTCCGATGAGGCAGGTGTCGATAGGCTTAACGAACCGAGCGTTGACGACTCCTGCCTCGATGCCGCGCTTAGCGAGGAGGTCCGCTGTCTGCAACGCGGGGTGGACCATCGCCCCGACAGCCAGGATCGCGACGTCCTTCCCCTGGCGCAGCGTCTCTGCCTTTCCCATTCGTATCTTGCGGATCCGGTACTCCAGCGGCACACCCACTCCTCGGCCGCGCGGATACCGGATCGCGACCGGTCCCTTCCCGTAGCAGATGGCCGTCTTCAGCATACGACGCAGCTCATTCTCATCCTTGGGAGCCATCACGACGATATTGGGAATAAGACGCAGATAGGAGAGGTCGAATGTGCCATGATGTGTAGGACCATCTTCTCCCACAAGTCCTCCCCGGTCCATTGCGAAGACGACGGGCAGCTGCTGAAGGGCGACATCGTGAATCACCTGGTCGAACGCCCGCTGGAGGAAGGTCGAATAGATGGCAGCCACCGGTCTCAGCCCCCGGAGCGCGAGGCCGGCCGCGAATGTGACCGCATGCTGCTCGGCAATCCCGACATCATGGAACCGCCGCGGGAAGCGCTTGGCGAATTCCGTTAGCCCGGTTCCTTCGGCCATAGCTGCCGTAATGGCGACAATCCGCTCGTCTTCGGCAGCGAGCTGAATAAGCGTCTTGCCGAACACCTCGGTGTAGGTCGGCGCTCCTTTGGTCTTGATGGGCGTACCTGTGTCGACATCGAACGGCCCCAGTCCGTGGAATCGCGGCAGATTCTCCTCGGCCGGCCGATACCCCTTTCCTTTCTCCGTGAGGAGATGGACGAGAATGGGGCCGCGCAGACGTTTTGCCGCGCGAAGGGTCTTCGCCATCTCATCGATGTTGTGGCCGTCGATCGGGCCTATGTAGCGAAGCCCGAGTTCCTCGAACAAGATGCCGGGAAGAACAAGATTCTTCAGTCCCTCTTCAATGCGCTTCGCGAGGACTTTGGCGCGCCCCTCCAGTGAACGGGGGAGCTTTCCCATAAGCTCCCACACGTCCTTTCGAAACTCATTGTAGATCGGTGCCGTGATCAGCGTTGTCAGGTAGTGCGAAAGGGCGCCGACATTCTTGGAGATAGACATCCTGTTGTCATTGAGGACAATGACCATATTCTTCTTGAGGTGTCCAACTTGGTTCAACGCCTCGAAGGCGATGCCCGCCCCCAGCGCCCCATCCCCGATCACTGCAACAACTGAGAAGTCCTCCTTAGCGTTATCGCGTGCACAGGCGATCCCGAGCGCGGCCGAGATCGATGTGCCAGCATGGCCTACGTTGAAGACATCATATTCGCTCTCTTGCCGGCGAGGGAATCCGCTGAGCCCCCCGTGCCGACGCAATGTATGGAACCGCTTGCGACGACCGGTCAGGAGCTTGTGAGCATACGCCTGGTGTCCCACATCCCAGACGATTCGATCCTCCGGCGCGTCGAACGCGAGGTGGAGCGCAATAGTGAGTTCGACGACACCGAGGTTCGGCGCCAGATGTCCGCCGTTTCTCGCCACTACGTCGATGATCCGCGATCGGATCTCGGCGGCCAGTTTCGGAAGATCACTCTTCGGAATCGTCTTCAGGTCTGAGGGAGAGTCTATGAGGTCAAGCAAGGCCAATGGTATCTCCTCCTTTACGTCCCCGGATACATCGCGAGGGCGAAAACGATCCCCAGGATCGCGCCGGCGATAACCTCGATCGGCGTGTGACCGATGAGCTCTCTCAGGTTCCGCTCAGGGATCCTCTTCGTCGCATAGAAGTCATCGAGAATACGGTTGAGAAGTTCAGCCTGCCTGCCTACCGATCCCCGCAGGCCAGCGGCATCGTACATCACCATTAGACTGAGCACAAGGGTGACGGCAAACAGAGCGGAACTGAATCCACTCTCCAACCCCACGGTCACCGCGAGAGCGGCAACGGCTGCGGAGTGAGCACTCGGCATGCCGCCCATTTCCACGAACTGCTTGAAGTTGATGCGGCGCTCTCGCAGGTACGTCCCCACGACCTTAATGCACTGAGCCGTCAATCCACAGGCGATGCAGACCCAGAAGATGCGGTTGGCGAGAAACACGCCGCTTCCGCCCATTGAGGAGATCCTCTTCCCCGGCTGCCCCGGCCTGTCAGAAAGTCCGGGCGATCAAGTAACGGCCCCACGCAGCCAACAGGTCTTTGTACCGCGAATCCGGCAACACATCCAGAAACTCGAATGCACTATCGACATACGATCGAGCCAGGGCTTGTGTGTGTTCAATCCCCCCGAGATCTACTATGATGCGCTTTGCTTCTTCGATCTCCGCCATCGTGGCATGCTCATTTCCTACTATCTGAGCGAGCCGTTCTCTCGTCTTGGCGTCCGCCCGCTTGAATGCTGCGTGAAATACCACGGTCCGCTTGCCTTCCCGTATGTCAGAACCGACCGGCTTGCCGAGCCTATCTTCATCGCCGACCAGGCCGAGAATGTCATCCTGCAGCTGGAACGCAGCGCCGCATTTCGACGCGAACTGCCCCACGGCGTGGATCGCAGGGTGGGAGAATTCTGCCGTCCTCAGCCCGATGGCCGCACCAGCCTGCGCCGCGAACTCGTACAGCGCCCCGGTCTTCTTCCACAGCATCTCCAGGATCTGTTCCTCATCGACAGCGTCCAGCGGCAGCTTAGAATATCGGATATCGAGTGTCTGACCCTCCAATAGCGTCGTCTGCACATCGAGAGAGAGCCGATTGATCAGGGCAAGGACGAGCCCCGGCTCGACGCCGTTGCGCGCCAGATCCGCAAGGAGCGACACCGTCCACCCCTGTTGCACGTCCCCGGCAAGAATCGCTATCGATGTCCCGTAGTGTTCCGCGTCACCTCGATCAAGCCCCAGCTCCGTTTGTCCCCGCCGGCCGAACTCTGTGTGGACTGTCGCTCCACCCCTCCGCACCTCATCACGATCTATGACATCGTCATGGACGAGCGTCCATGTGTGATAGACCTCGACTGCGGCTGCCGCAGGCAGCGCCGTCTCCTCTTTGCCCCCGACTGCGCCGCAGGCGAAGAAGAGTATACCCGGTCGCAGCCCCTTGCCACCGTGATCGAGATAGCTGAAGACAGCATCGCAGACATGACTCGGACGAAAGTATCGGGCGTAGTCCCCCGCTCTGAGATAGCGATAGACACGCTGTCTACGTTCCTCCAGGGCGGTCTTGAACTCCTCCAACGACATCTCGGACGCCACTGCCGGCTCTCCTCAAGTGTCTCACTCAGCCTCTTCGGGACCCAGGTCCGCTGCCTCCACCTGAATCGCCTGCCCTGCATCGCCGATCAGCTTCTCGAGTATGAGTTCGGCCTCTTCGAGCTTCTTCGAACAGTAGGAGACCAACTCCATCCCTTCGCGAAACGTGGCTATCATCTGGTCGAGCGCTATCTCGCCCGCTTCGAGCTGTCGCGTAATCTCCTCCAGGCGCGCCATGGCAGACTCGAAGGTGATCTCCTCGCTCTTGTCTCTCTTGGCCTTTGCCATGTCGGTCAACTATCCTCCAGGGTCAGGAGATCACGACGAGTTGACGTCGCCCGCTCAACCCTACACTCCGCCCCACCACGCGCGAACCATAGATCGAGGAGTTCACCCCCGGTCAGCACACCTCCGTCCGTAACCACGGCACCATCAGGCAGCCTGCGACAGACGCTATACCCACGAGCCAGTACCGCCTGCGGGCCGAGACTCGCCAGATGACGTGTCGTACTATCGAGCAACCTCTTTCTCAGTGCTACATGACGCTCGCTGGCAAGTTGCAGTCGCCGTTCCAACTCATCGAGCCTCTGCATCCGCCCCGCGATGAGGTCGGCAGGGCGGCGCAGGCCGTAGCTTCTCACCAACGTAACGACACGTTCACGCTGCCTCCCGATCCTGCCGGCTGCCGCAGAGAGAAGCCGCTGTCGAGCCCCGGCGATGACTCCTGCCAATTCCTGCCTGTCCGGCACAACCAGTTCTGCTGCGGCTGACGGTGTGGGAGCCCGCAGATCCGCCACGAAGTCGGCGATGGTGAAATCTATCTCGTGGCCGACCGCGGATATGACGGGAATCGCCGAGGAGAAGATCGCGCGCGCCACGACCTCCTCGTTAAATGCCCAGAGGTCCTCCATCGAACCCCCGCCCCGCCCTACTATCAGGACGTCGGCCAGCCGATGACGGTTCATGCGTTCGATGGCCAGCGCGATCTCTCGGGCCGCGCCTTCCCCCTGGACCTGCACTGGAGCGAGTATGAGGCGGGCAAGCGGAAAGCGTCGCCCGATGATACGGATGATATCGCGTACGGCGGCACCGGTCGGCGAGGTGACGACGCCGATCCGTCCGGGAAATTTCGGAATCGGCTGTTTGTGTACTGCGTCGAATAAACCCTCTTCAGCCAACCGGTGCTTCAATTCCTCAAATGCCCGCGCTAAGGCTCCTATCCCCGCGGGCCGCAATTCTATCACACTGAGTTGGTACTGTCCACTCCTTTCATAGACAGTGATCTGTCCCAGGGCGCGAACCGCCATGCCGTTCGAGGGAAGGGGACCGATCATGCGACGGCGCCGCGAACGGAACATCACGCACCGCAGTTGTGCGCCTTCATCCTTGAGCGAGAAATAGAGGTGACCGGACGAATGTGCCGTGAAGTTAGAGACCTCACCCTCTACCCGGACGAGCGGAAACTCCTCCTCGAGTGATCGGCGGATCTGCCGCGTGATCTCGCTAACCGTGTACACGGTCTCGTCAGTCAGGAGCACGATTCAGCCTCCGGACCGTGGATTCCCGCCTCGCTCATCGACCGCCCAATGCGCCCGGCGGCCGCATCGACGGTGTTGCGCAGGAGCATTGCAATCGTCATCGGCCCCACGCCCCCCGGGACCGGAGTGATGTACGAAGCGACCTCGCGCGCGGACTCGAAGTGGACGTCTCCCACCAACCGGTACCCGCGCTTCTTCGACGAGTCCGCAACCCGGTTCACGCCGACATCGATCACGACGGCATCGGGCTTGATCATCGATCCAACGATCTTTTCCGGCTGCCCCATCGCCGCGACGAGGATATCGGCCTGCCTGGTGTGCGACGGCAGATCGGCCGTACGGGAATGACATACTGTTACGGTCGCATTCGCTCCCCGAGCCTTGCGCGAGAGCAGAATTGCCAGCGGCCGGCCCACTATGTTGCTCCGCCCTGCGATGACCGCGTGCTTGCCCTCCGGATCGACACCGACGTGAGCAAGAAGTTCACAGATGCCGCGAGGCGTTCCGGGCACGAATGTCGGCTGGCCGAGACAGAGCTTCCCGACATTCACCGGATGTAATCCATCCACATCCTTCTCACAGGCAACAGCCTCAGCAACAGATCCTGAGTCGATATGTCCTGGCAGGGGAAGCTGGACCAAGATGCCATGAAACGATGGATCCTGGTTGAGCCGGCGGATCTCCTCGATCAGATCGCCCTCTGATATCGTATCAGCAAATCGCAGCGTCTCTGTCTCAATGCCCACTTCCGCGCAGGCGCGTTCCTTGCCGCGCACATAAGACGCTGATGCCGGATTCTCCCCGACGAAGACGACCGCAAGACCGGGGATGACTCCCCGCTCCCTGAGGCTGCGCACTTCGCCTTCGATCTTCCGGCGTATCTGTTGCGCGATCCCTTTTCCGTCGATGATTTCGGCCGCCATTGCGCACCTTCGCGGTGAGGGACTGCTCATGAAGAGAGGGCGATATCGAGCAACTCGACCCTCTCCGCCAGACCTGTCTCCTCGGACAGAGAGAGCAGCAGGCCATTGAGCCGCACATCGCTTGAAGCAACTTCAAATCGTGTCGGAAGCTGAGTGAGGAACCGCCTGAGCGCCAACTCTTTCTTCATCCCGATGACTGAATCGAATGGGCCCGTCATGCCGACATCCGTGATGTACCCCGTCCCGCGGGACAAGATCTGTGCATCGCAGGTCTGGATGTGGGTGTGCGTACCGACGACGGCAGAGACCCGGCCGTCCAGGTACCACCCCATGGCCATCTTTTCCGAGGTCGCTTCGGCGTGGAAGTCGACGATCGTAAGCTGCACCGATCCAGTCAGTTTCTCGAGCACCTGGTCGGCCGTACGAAACGGACAGTCGAGGTCTCTCATGAATACCCGACCCATGAGGTTGACCACTCCGACTCGGATGCCGCTCCGGCCGGTGAAGATGCCCCACCCGCGCCCGGGAGTCCCTGGCGGGTAGTTGGCCGGCCTCAGGACACGCTCCTCGGTATCGAGCAGGGACACGATCTCACGTCTATCCCAGAGATGGTTCCCGGAAGTTATGCAGTCGATACCGAGATGGACCAGCTCCTCTATCACTTGTCCGGTCAGGCCGTACCCCCCCGCCGCGTTCTCTCCGTTGGCGATCACGAGATCGACGCCCTGCTCAGAGATGAGGTCGGGGAGAAGCCTGGCAACTGCCTTCCTGCCGGGTTTGCCAACAATGTCACCGACAAACAGAACTCTCACACTCGTCCTCGGTCCAGTGAAACACCTCTACTTGGCGTAGTCGATCGCACGCGTCTCCCGGATCACCAGGACCTTGATCTGCCCGGGATATTCGAGTTCGGCCGTCAACCGCTTTGCTACATCCGATGCAAGCTCGACTGCTTGATGGTCGTTCACGTCCTCCGGTTCGACGATGATGCGCACCTCGCGGCCAGCCTGGATCGCATACGCCTTCTGCACCCCGGTAAATGAACTGGCGATCTCCTCCAGATTCTGCAGCCGCTTGATGTACGCCTCGAGGCTCTCTCGCCGCGCCCCGGGCCTGGCCCCGGAGATGGCATCGGCAGCTGCGACGAGAACTGCAATCGTCGATTCGTACGGTACGTCCTCGTGATGGGCAGCGATAGCATTCAAAACGATCGGAGCCTCTCCGTACCTCGCGGCCACCTCGGCACCGATCCGGGCGTGCGGTCCGTCGACACTGTGGTCGAGTCCCTTTCCCAGGTCGTGGAGGAGTCCCGCCCGTTTTGCCACATCGACATCGAGGAGCAACTCCCCGGCCATCATCCCGGCCACGTATGCAACCTCGCGGGAATGTTGGAGGACGTTCTGCCCGTAGCTGGTCCGGTAGCGGAGCCGACCCAGGAGCTTGACCAGATCGGGATGGAGGCCCGGCACTCCAACTTCGAGCACCGTTTCTTCACCGATCTGCCTGATCAGCTCGTTCATCTCCTCACGTGTCTTATCGACGATTTCCTCGATTCGCGCAGGATGGATGCGCCCATCTGCGATGAGTCGCTCCAGGGCTATCCTCGCGACCTCCCTGCGCACCGGGTCGAATCCGGAGAGCGCTACCGCCTCCGGGGTGTCGTCGATAATCACCTCGACGCCGGTCGCCGTCTCGAAGGAGCGAATATTCCTCCCCTCGCGGCCGATTATCCTGCCCTTCATCTCTTCGTTGGGGAGTGAGACAACAGAGACCGTACTCTCAACTACGTGGTCTGTTGCGCACCGCTGGATTGCCTGAGCGATGATGTGCCTCGCCTCCCGCTCTGCCTCTTCCTTCGCCTTGTCCCGGATGCTCTTGATCAGTTGCGCACCCTCATGCCGTGCCTGATCTTCGAGATTGGTGATAAGCTGTTTCTTTGCCTCCTCAGCGGTCATGCACGCGATTCGCTGCAGCCGCTCGTTCTCCTCCTCGAGGAGCTTGGTGAGACGATCGTCCTTGGCGCGCAGCGTGCGGTCCCGTGTGGAGAGGTCACGCTCTCTCTTCGTAATCTCTTTCTCTTTTTTCGCGATCAGGTCGGCTTTCCGTTCCAGGTTCTCCTCGCGCGCACTGAGCTTACGCTCCAGGTCGATCTGAGTCTGTCGTTCGACCTGTGCCTGCTTCTCCCATGCGCTC
>Ga0209636_10001464_pt1 | contig 23919 bp, 19 predicted proteins | sample DeeMarSWOR152_54_FD_187464 | JGI IMG/M metagenome (GOLD analysis project Ga0209636, IMG submission 187464) | Marine sediment microbial communities from White Oak River estuary, North Carolina - WOR-1-52-54 (SPAdes) (version 2) | ecosystem: Environmental > Aquatic > Marine > Intertidal zone >...
ATGAGAGAGAAATAAATGAACTGCCAGGGTCCAACCCTAAGAATGATCTTGATCTAGGAGGGCTAACCCTCTTCCTTGGTCTCAGATGGCATTATTGATATGCATCGGCCTTACCGATCCTTAAAAATATAGCTCAGGAACTTGAAGATAAGCTTGGCAGCCATGAAATCAGGTGCCCTGTTATATTTATCCGGTTTGAGTTCCACCACGTCAAATCCCACCACATTTCTGTCCTCGGCAACCTTTCTTAACAGCCCCGTCACCTGATACCAATCAAGCCCCCCTGGCTCAGGGGTTCCAGTCGATGGCATCTTAGCGGGATCAAATACGTCCAGGTCGATGGTTACATACACATTAGCTGATAATAGCTCCGCGGCCTTGTCAATCCAATCATGACGTAAGAAGATATCCCGTGCGAAGAAGACCCGTGCCATATCCAGTCTGTTGAATTCCTCCCTGCTCATTGACCTAATTCCCACTTGCACTGCTGGGCAGAGTTCTTCAACCCTTGCCATGACGCAGGCATGGTTGAACATTGAGCCCTGGTATGATTCCCTTAGATCGGCATGTGCATCAAGCTGTAGAACGCTTAGGTCTGAAAAGCCATCCTTGAGCGCCCATACGGCGCCTGGAGTTACCGAATGATTTCCTCCCAGCATAACCGGGAACTTACCGTCCTTGATAAAGGTGGCAAAACGCTGCCGGATAATCTGCGCCAACTTTTCCGGAGATCGTGGAATATTGGGCAGCTCAAAGGTATGAATCCCGTGGAGATGAACCTCGGTATCAGTCTCAATATCGTAAAGTTCCATATGTGATGAGGCCTCAATAATCGCTTCAGGCCCGAGATCTGCGCCTTTTAGCCACGTTGCGGTATGGTCATAAGCCACGGGCATCACGATTATCTTGGCCGCGTCATAATCAGTCCAGTTACAATCCTTTCCTCCAAACGGAGCACTACTCATGCTGCAACCTGGGCTATATGGACGTCTCTTGGAAACCCCGAACCCCTTTCAATCACGTAAACCTCGGGCCTCTTCGAGACAAATGCCTCGACAATCAAATCTCTTGCCATATCGGTATCGAACGGCTTACATGAGAAAAGGTCAACAAAGGCATACCGTTTATGCACAAAGGTATGGATAGACAAGTGGCTTTCAGCTATCACCACAAACCCGCTTATGCCCCTGTCCTCACCTGTTTTTCCGCGATAGGGAAACACATACGGTTGTGTGATCTTTTTCATGCCGATCTTATCGGGAAGCGTACTGAGAAACCCAAAGATGAAATTAAGGTCATCGATTCTTTCCTGATCGCATTCGGATAGGTCCAGCATAAGATGGGGGCCGAAATGGGACTTCCTGCTCATAACTCATAACCCTCCTTCTACAAGATAGCTCACACGCTCGGCACATAATACACAAAACGAGATTTCTCTCAACTCTTTTTTGGACAAAGCTCATGCTACCGCAAATACTCAGATCCAGTGGGATCCGCCCCCAGAGCAAGATTCATCTAACACCCACAAGAGTTCGAAAAGCAGGTTGTCCTCATCGAAACGTCTTCCCATCCGGTGCGTATCGTGGAGTACTCAAATGGATCCGGTTACCTCTTAGGTGAAGAGCCCTCCTCGATCAGCGCCAGAACAGGCGCTCCGCGCCGGGAAAACAGCTTGACAAGACGACGAAAAAAATCTTAGAAAGGGCTATATTTCAGATTTTTGGCGGAATCCAACCCTTATCAAGGAGGATACAGGTGAAATCGAGGACTGTTTACCTTTGTCTGCTTGTGTTCTTGGCGTTTTTTCTGTGGCTCCTTCCGTCTGCAGGTGCCGGTCCGACGCTAAAGCACGTTGTCGTAAAGGGCGACAACCTCTGGTCAATTTGCCAGCGATATTATAACGATCCCTGGGTTTGGCCAGAGCTTTGGGAAATGAACCAGTTTATAACTAACCCCCACTGGATTAGGCCGGGCGAGGTAATCACCCTCTATGAGTATGGAACGCTGAAGGCCAAGGCCGAGAAGAGGATAGCTGCAGCGAAAAAGACACCAGTGAAGGAAGTCAAGCGAGTAAAGGAGGCGTGGGGGGTAGACATCTCGAGATTTACAAACACTAAGGCCCTCGGCTTCCTTCAGCGAGATAAGGAAGAGCCCTGGGGCGCCATCTTTGATCTAGAGGCCGAAAAAGTACTGGTTGGAAAAGAAGATACGGTCTATGTAAAGATGTCCAAAGAGGGCATCAAGTCTGGCGATTTGTTTACCATTTGTAACATCTCCAATCCCATTAATCACCCGGTGACGGGTGAGCACTGTGGATACATTCATGTCTTTAAAGGCATCCTGGAGATTACAAATGCCCAGGAAGGCTACCATATCGCCCAGATACGTGAATCATTCAGAAGTATTCGCAAAGGTGATCTCCTGATCCCTTACTATCCGGCTTCCAGCTGCATACTTCCCCTTCCCTGCCAGGGAGATCCCACAGCATACGTTGCGGCCGCAAAAGATAATCTAAACCTGCACGGACAGTTCTCGGTGATCTATATTGATGCCGGCCGAAACTCTGGCATAATGACGGGCAACATCTTTGAGGCAATACAGGAAAGGGAATCGATCTCAGACGAGCAAAAGGGAGAGCGCGTTGTGTTACCACCGACTGTTCTTGGCAAGATCCTAATCCTGCAAACCAAGGAGCGTACCGCCACTGGAGTTGTATTCTGGGCATCCAAGGAATTCGTAAGCGGAGTCAAGGTCAGGCCGTCCAGGTGGGACGAGCAACCTAAGGAATTGCGTGCCCTGCCGACCTGTCGGATAGAATAGCGAAAAGAGCCAAAATCGTAACCTCTCGAAATCCAACTCCTTTCAAGCCTACATGGGATAATCCACTATGTCGCTCTCTGGACATACAGCCTTGATCACGGGAGCTGGTCAAGGCATCGGCAGGGCGTGTGCGCTCACCTTAGCCTCCAGAGGGGCCGATCTGGTACTGCTGGATAAGAACCCCGAGACCTTGAGGGAGGTTGTCACTGAAGTGACCAGTGTTGGACGTACCGTAATTGATCAGGTAGTGGATTTAACTGAGCTGAAAGCCGTTAAGGAAATCGGCGAAAACCTTCGCAAGGCACGGCTCATAGACATATTGGTGAATAACGCTGGATTTGACCGGCCAGGCACAACGGTTAAGATTGACAGGAAGGGGCTTAATGAAGTCCTCTGCATCCACGTCACGGTGCCGCTAACCCTCATACAGTGTTTTCTGCCAGACATGCGCACAGCACGATGGGGTCGGATCATCAATGTAAGTTCTATTTACGGACTCATCGGGGGCAAGGGTGAAGTTGCGTATTCGACCGCGAAGGCTGCTATTATTGGGCTGACGAAGTCAGTGGCAAAGGAATGTGGTCAGGACGGGGTTACCGTGAATGCAGTTCTGCCAGGGTTAATCCGGACTCCAACCATAGAGCAATTCATGGCTCAAAAACATAAAGAGGATATTATCGCCAACACTGCCCTGGCTAGAATGGCCGAGCCTGGGGAGGTGGCAAGCGTCATCGCATTTCTCGCCTCAGATGATGCCTCCTTTATCACTGGCATCACATTACCTGTTTCCGGAGGGTGGGGGGTCCTGTAACTGCCAGCCCCCCAGCATCTACCTCAGCTATCTCTGAAGACCGTCGCTCATCCTGGTAACACGGCACTATCCCACTTTCTACGGGGAACATTTGATAGTTCGTATTCACAGAAAACTCTCTTAACTGCTAAGGTCACAAAATCTTTTATGAAGAAACTGGCGGCCCGCGACGAGATTTTCGGCGGGCTCAAGTCGAGCCGCTCAGGAGATGCGGGCAAGACTCCCCCGCAAACAAGTCGCTAAAAAACCAGCCAGTGAGCCTCGCAACGAAAGAAAAAGGTTCATGGCATTACCTTGTTCTAGCGCAAACTATTTTGCGCTCCGCGAAGTACCTGCACTTCTGTGAGGACTGAGGCTTGTTGGCACTCAGGAACAAAAAACTTGACTATCCTCAGCTTTGCATATATTCGAACTCACAACACCGCATTGTATGATGACTCACATGGGCGAGTGGTCGGATAGCAGATTGAGTTGGCTTGCATTAAGGATGATTCCCCATTTGGGGAACATCACTTACAAACGCCTTCTGGACAGATTCGGTGATCCAGCTGCGATATTTGAGGCCCCGCTCAATAGCCTGCTCAAGGTTGAGGGACTAAATACCGGAGCCGCGAAGAGCATTAAGAGAAAGGCGTGGAAGGGTGATCCGGAAAAGGAGCTCTTAGCAGTGGAAAAGGCCGGCATCAGGCTCGTGCCCATTTCGGATCCAGCTTACCCAAGAGATCTCCGAGAAATCCATGACCCCCCTCCCCTTCTTTATCTCAAAGGCAATGTCATACCCTTAGGCCTACCGATGGTGGCCGTTGTAGGTTCACGAAATCCGAGTCACTATGGTCTCAAAATAACAGAAGAAATTTGCCAGGGCCTGGCAATGAAAGACATCGCCGTTGTCAGTGGCATGGCCAAAGGAATCGACTCAGCAGCCCACTGGGGTAGCTTAAGGGGGGGAGGATTTACCATCGCTGTCTTGGGCTCAGGCATGGATGTCATATATCCGAGCTCGAACATCACACTGTTCAAACGAATAGCAGAGCACGGGGCCATCCTTACCGAGTTCCCCTTGGGGAGTCCACCTGAGGCAAAAAACTTCCCCATCAGAAACAGGGTTATCAGCGGCCTATCGAAAGGGGTTGTGGTTGTAGAGGCCTCTAAGCAGAGCGGTTCCTTGATCACCGCATCCCTTGCGCTGGAGCAGGGCAGAGACGTTTTTGCCGTGCCGGGAAGTGTAGAGTCCTTCAAGAGCACCGGAACTCATCTCCTCATCAAGCAGGGAGCTAAACTTGTCGAAAATTCAGACGATATAGTACAAGAGCTTGGGCTGAACGATTATTACCCCGAGGATGCAGGTTCGACCAGAGAGAGGTCTTTGCCCCCCATGGCAGAGGACGAGAGAAAAATCTATGACATGTTGGGAGCTTATCCCCTTCACATAGATCATATAACCCGGCACAGCGAAATGGGCTCCGCCAAGGTAGCAAGCCTTCTGACGGGCCTCGAGCTTAGGGGGATTGTCAAGCAGTTACCGGGTAAGATGTTCATAGCTTCGTAAATCTGAGAAACCCGTCGAAACGGCGAGAGCAAAACGATGGCAAAGAGAAAAACAGCGACTGTGAACAGGGCATCGCCCAAGATACCCGACACGCTGGGCAAACAACTGGTCATTGTCGAATCCCCCGCCAAGGCACGGACTATCAACAAATATCTCGGATCCGACTACGTGGTTGCGGCTTCAGTAGGGCATATACGAGACCTCCCGGACAAAAACCCTAAAGGAGCAAAGAACCCGGTGCCGGGAGTCGATCTGGATCATGATTTTAGGCCAAACTATCGCGTTATTAAGGGCAAGGCAAAAAACGTCACTGAGTTGAAGAAAGCGGCTAAGAATGCTTCCGATATTTGGCTGGCGACAGACCTCGATCGCGAAGGTGAGGCAATTGCCTGGCATCTGACTGAAGCGCTGGAGGTTGAACCGCAACGCGCAAGACGCGTGGTATTCAACGCCATTACCAAAGGTGAGATTGAAAGGGCTTTTCGCAACCCCAGGATGATTGACATGGGCAAGGTCAACGCGCAGCAGGCGCGTAGAATTCTCGATCGAATTGTCGGTTATCAGGTTTCACCTCTGCTGTGGAAAAAGGTCGCTGGTGGATTGAGCGCGGGCCGTGTCCAATCGGTAGCGGTCCGTTTAGTTGCGGAGCGGGAAGGGGAAATCGAAGCGTTCGTGCCTCAAGAATACTGGAAACTGACTGGCTACTTCACTCCGAATCTCGATAAGGCAGGCGCGTTAGGTGAGGAGTGGCGAAGGTGGCTGAGCGAGGCTCCACAGAAGCCTGCCATTGGGAAGGCGAAGGGTCGGCTTGTCCGTGAGAAAAATGCGTGGTTAGGAGAGCATAACAGTTTCGCCGCAGAGCTGGTTGAAGTAGACGGCAATAAATTCGAGCCGAAGGACAGTGAGTCCTCGCTATCTGTACTAGAGCGTGCGGGGTTTCAGCTCGATGAACGGATTGAAACAAAAAATCCCAAGGCAAAGGGACCAGCACAGCGGATCATACGTCTCAGCGGTCATGTGCTCAACGGACCTGATTGGACAGTGAAGTCAATTCAAATCAAGCGGATGAAAAGCCATCCCTATGCGCCGTTTATTACCAGCACGCTCCAGCAGGCGGCGGCAAACCAACTCGGCTTCCCCGCCCACATCACGATGCGTATAGCCCAGGAGCTCTATGAAGGCGTATCGGTGCACGGAATGGGCTCAGTGGGCCTCATAACATACATGCGAACAGACTCCACCCATCTCACTGATGAAGCAATCAACGCGGCAAGAAGCTATATCATTTCCCAGCACGGTGGTAAGTACGTGCCTCCAAAGCCGAATCTCTTCCCCTCGCCAAACAAAGCAGCACAGGAGGCGCACGAGGCAATCCGGCCTACCGATGTGGGCCTCGCCCCAGAACGGGTGCGCCCCTCACTTACTGAGCGACAATACAGGTTGTATAAGATCATTTGGGAGCGCTTTGTGGCCTGTCAAATGACAGACGCGTTGTGGGATACGACCACCCTGCTTATCTCGGGAGCGGATGCAACTGGAGAGATGGTGTTTCGAGCCACCGGGCGCGTGCTTGTCTTTGATGGGTTTTACAAACTCCTCGGTTTGCCTACTGCATCTGATGAAGTATTGCTGCCACGAGTTACTGAAAAGCAACGCCTTGCCCTCTTCGAGGTCGATCCAACCCAGAACTTCACCTCTCCGCCTCCCAGATATACGGAGGCATCGCTCGTAAAGAAGCTTGAGTCAGAGGGCATAGGGCGTCCGAGCACTTACGCTCAGATTATTCAAGTGATTCAGGCCCGTAAATACGTGGAAAAAACCCAAAACCTCTTCCACGCAACCGATCTTGGCAGGGTTGTTACGAACAAGCTGATCGAGGCCTTTCCTGAAATCATGGAAATCGGCTATACCCGCGACATGGAGCAGCAACTCGACGACATAGAGGAGAAGCACGCCGATTGGGTGCAAATGCTGAGACAGTTTTACGGGCCCTTCAAGGAAAGTCTCGACGCAGCGTACCGGCAAATGGGACATGCCAAGACCGAAACCCAACCTGCCCATTATACCTGCCCGCAATGTGGCAGCAATACCGTCTATCGTTTCGGTCGAAACGGTCGATTCCTCAGTTGTTCTCGCTACCCAGAATGCAAGTATGCAGCGCCGATCGATCGCGAGGGCCGTCCCGTTGCGCCAGAACAAACAGAGGTGGCCTGTCCCCAGTGCGGTGCGCCCATGCTACTGCGCAAGGGCCGGTTTGGGCCTTTTCTGAGCTGCAGCAAATACCCGGACTGCAAGGGCATCGTGAACCTCAACAAGAAAGGCTACATCGTGCCGCCAAAGCTCCCACCCTTGCGCACTGATCTGCTGTGTCCTCAATGCAAGGCCCCATTGAACCTCCGAAGTGGCGCACGGGGACCATGGTTGAGTTGCTCAAACTTCCCCAAGTGTTCGGGCAGGGTAACGTGGGGTTCCCTTGAAAGCGCCACAAAGACTCGGTTGAAACAGGCCTTGGAGGAACATGAAAAGGGCTATCGGCAGGAAATCATACGCACACTCGATGGAAAACCGGCGGGAAGTAACTACAGGCCATGGGTTCAACGGCTCAACGACAAAGCCGCTGAAGAAGAAGAGGGTTTTAATGGCCTGAACTAAAGAGGCATAGGAAGTCGCCAATCTGCACTCAGATTCCGCTGTGGCCAAAACCTCCCGCGCCTCTTTCGGTGAAATCGAGTTCTTGGACCTCCTTGATGACTGCCCGAGAGACCTTGCTTATGATCATTTGGGCAATCCTATCCCCCCTTTTGATGGTCAGTGCTCTTTTTCCCCAGTTGATGGCGACAACAGCAATCTCACCCCGGTAATCGGAATCTATCGTGCCCGGCCCGTTGACCAATCCAAAACCATACTCCAAGGCCAATCCGCTCCTCGGCCTTACCTGTGCCTCGTAGCCTTGAGGGAGGGAGATTGACAGCCCGGTTGGAATAAGCCTTATATCGCCAGGTTGAAGGCTGACAGCATCTTCTACGGCTGCCCGCAGGTCGAGTCCGGATGAACCTTCCGATTGGTAGGAGGGTAAAGGTAGATCCGTATTGCCATCCAGTCTCTTTACTTTCACAATAACACTGTCCATGATACCCACTGGGATGCACTCTTTTGATGAGTGCTGGCTCTTGTTTCACATCGATCATGATCGCCTTATGCGAAGGTAAGCCCGTTCGACGCGATAAGAACCCAAAGAGAAAATACCAAGGGAAAGACCAGGTGAGAACTCCTCTCAGGTGAATTCCAACGGATCCACGGCTATCGAATCCCCATCCACTGGGCCTAATACGGTTAGTGACACATTGTGGGCAGCAAACATCCTCCTCGACGCCTCCACTACTTCACCCCCGGTAACCTTGTTTAATTCTGCCAGCAATTCCTCCTGAGGTACATATCGCTCAAAAACGAACTCGTTCTTGGCTAGGCGCATCATGCGGCTATTCATACTCTCCGCAGCAAGCAGGATTCCACCTATGAGGTAGTCCTTTGCGCTTCCGATATCATCCGAGCTGAGATCTCCCTCCTGAATCCCCTTTATGAGCGACCCGATCAACTCCAAGACCCTATTAACGGATGTCTTATCAGTTGCCACATATATCCTTACAATACCAGTGTCAGTGTAAGCACTCAGGTAAGAGTATAGCGAATAGGCGAGGCCCCGCTTCTCTCTAATCTCCTGAAAAAGCCTGCTGCTCATATTGCCACCGAGGATGGTATTGAAGACAGCCTCGGCAAACCGTTCCTTTGCAGAGAGTGATGCGGCTCGACCGCCCAAGCAGAGATGAACCTGTTCCAATTCCTTGGGAAAGAACGATGCAGTTGGGGTACCTGAAGCCGCAAATCTCTTTAGCGGGGTATCGTTCCTCCCTTGAAGGGGCTCAAAGAAAGGTTTGAAATACTTCACGAGAAGATCATGATCCACTTTGCCCGCTGCCGCGATGACCACCCTTTCAGGTGAATAAAACCGGGATCGGTAATCGAAGATCTGCTTCCTCGTAATGGTGCTCACCGTTTCCCTTGTGCCCAAAATCGGCATCCCGAGAGGCTCACCAGCCCAAAATGACTGATCGGAAAGGATCTGAATGTATTCATCGTGGGTATCTTCCATCATGCTAATTTCCTGGATGACAACTGATTTCTCCAACTCGAGGTCTTCTTCTGCAAACAGTGAATCGACAAATATGTCGGAAAAGAGTTCAGTCAGAAACTTGAGGTGTTTATTGAGAACCCTACCATGAAAACAGGTCTGTTCTTTCGTGGTAAAGGCATTGGAAAAACCACCAATCGTGTCCAGATCCTTTGCTATCTGCATGGCCGACCGGCGCCGAGTGCCCTTAAAGATCATATGCTCTATGAGATGAAATATACCCCTCTCTTTTTCATGTTCATCTCTTGATCCTGCATTTACCCAGACGCCCAAGGAGACTGATTTGGCATGTGGCACGCGCTCAGAAATTATCCGCGTACCGTTGGCGAGAACGCTCTTGTTATGCTCCATCTGTACCCCGTCCCAATGCCGCCTTTCTGGAAAGCCGGATCTTCCCGTTGCTATCCATTTCGGTAACTTTTACCAGGACCTCGTCTCCCTCCTTCAGGACATCGCTCACGCTCCTCACCCTTTCGTGGCTCAGCTGCGAGATATGGAGCAGCCCCTCGGTTCCCGGTAAGATCTCAACGAAGGCCCCAAAATCCATTATTCTCGTTACCCTACCTGAGTACAACTTCCCGACCTCCGCCTCTCTAACGAGCTCCCTTATCATCTCTGCAGCTGCGTCCGCGGCTTCACTGTCGGCCGAGGCAATCATTACCGTACCATCGTCCTCAATATTAATCTGCGTTCCCGTCGTGACGGTGATGTGCTTTATCGTCCTTCCACCAGGTCCAATAATATCCCTGATCTTCTCAGGTTTAACGGTAATGGTAAGGATTCTTGGTGCATACTTGGATATCTCTGACCTCGATTTGGATAGGGCTTTGTTCATTTCATTGAGAATATGGAGCCGTGCCTCTCGTGCCTGGTGTAGAGCCTTTGCCACTATTTCCCTTTTGAGCCCGTCAATCTTGATATCCATTTGCAGCGCGGTTATCCCATAGGCCGTCCCGGTAACCTTAAAGTCCATGTCACCGAAATGATCTTCGTCGCCAATAATATCAGTTAGAATTACCACATTCTCGCCATCTGAAATCAGACCCATTGCTACACCAGCGACTGGATCCTTAACCGGAACACCCGCATCCATTAATGAAAGGGAGCCCCCACAAACACTCGCCATAGAAGACGATCCATTTGACTCTACTATTTCAGAGACCACTCTGACGGCGTAAGGAAAATCCTCCTTCTCCAACAGGACAGGCAGAAGCGCCCGTCGTGCAAGGGCACCGTGCCCAATTTCTCTCCTGCCTGGAGGCCCCAGTCTCTTAGCTTCACCGACACTAAAGGGAGGAAAATTATAGTGGAAGGTAAACCTCCGGTATGAGTCCCCATAGATCGATTCTATCTTTTGTTCGTCACTTTCAGTGCCCAGGGTTGTCAGAACCATTGCTTGGGTTTCACCCCTCGTGAATAGAGCCGATCCATGAACCCGCGGTAGGACGCCCACCAAGCATTCAATGGGCCTGACTTCAGTAAAGGACCTTCCATCGATTCTTCTGCCTTCCTTTAATACCATGTCCCTGACAAGTCGCTTTTCCAAATCGTAGGCCGCATCCCTTATTTCTCTCTCCCTATCTTCATATTCCTCTTTAAGCGACTCCACAAGGTAATCAGTGGCCTCCGACATCTTCTTTTGTCGATCTATCTTTTCGGGACACGATAACGCCTCCTGTATACGAGATTTTCCGATTTCGCTCACCTTTACCATCAATTGTTCATCTTTTAGAGGCGCCACAAAATCCCGCTTTTCCCTCCCCACAGACGCTCTCAGTTCCATCTGCATCTCAATCGTGGGCTGCAAGGCTTGATGACCGAAATAAATAGCCTCAAGCATGTCATCCTCGGAGACAAACTGAGCGTCACCCTCCACCATCACGACATCTGTCTTAGTTCCAGCCACAATCAGGCTTAAGTCACTGTTTTCTTGCTCCTCTATACTTGGAAAAGCAATGAGTTTGCCACCAACTCTCCCTACCTGCACGCTCCCAACCGGACCACTAAAGGGGATATCTGATGCTGTGATTGCGGCAGATGCACCGAAGATGCCGAGAGCGGCGGGGTCATTTTCCTTGTCAAAGGATAATACGCTGGCGATTATCTGAGTCTCACAGTTATATTTGTCAGGGAAAAGGGGCCTGAGGGGCCTGTCTATTAATCGAGATGTCAGAATTTCCTTTTCGCTTGGCCGCCCCATATCTCGACGCCAGAAATTACCAGGGATCTTTCCTGCTGCATATGACATCTCCTGAAAATCGACCGTTAAAGGAAGGAAATCAATGCCCTCTCTCACGTCATTAGTAGATACCACGGTCACTAGGACAACCGTTTCCCCCATTGTTACGATTACCGCTCCACTGGATTCCCGGGCGACCCTGCCAGTCTCAATGTTTAATCTTTTACCATCCACATCCGCTGATACATTCTTAATCATTCCTCTCATCCTCTCTCATATGTTTACTCTTTGTGCTGCTCACTTCCTCAGACCCAGCTCTTGAATGAGGCTCTTATACTTTTGGGGGTCTCTCATCTTAAGGTAGTTTAACAGCCGCCTCCTTTGACCAACCATTTTCAAAAGACCCCTTCTAGAATGATGGTCCTTGGGATGCACCTTAAAGTGATCCGTGAGGTCATTAATTCGCTTTGTCAAAAGGGCGATCTGAACATGTGATGAACCAGTATCCTTTTCATGAATTCTGAATTGATCTATAATTTCTTCCTTTTGCTTACTCGTTAAGACCACTTTAATTCCTCCTTACCTAGTTACATAAAAACCCTTACAATGTTATATCCGTTGCCGGCCTCTTCTAAGATCGCCACCAGTTCCTCTCCCAGCACTGCCTTGAGCGAGCCACCTGAACCATGCGATGGTTGATTGTGCCAGCACAGATCCTCCCGATTCGGCCTATGACCACTCCTAATCTTTCTCGCCAATGCGTTGGATATCTCGATCTCCGTCATTTCCCTTAACGCTCGTTTCAGTGGAATCAAGATCTCCTCTATACTGTTGCTCGATACGAGGCGACCGATCTGCGTTATAGTTGAGGCATGATCTACGTCAAACGGACCACTCCGCAATCTCCTCAGGAATGTGAGGTGTGCTCCCGTACCCAGGTTCTTCCCCAAATCAGCTGCTAGTCTTCTGATATAGGTGCCTGAGCTGCAGCACAATTCAATCCAGAGCATGGGAAGATCCACGGCTAAGATGTTAATATATTCAATTCTCACCTCTCTTTCCTGGAGATCAACGGCAACTCCGCTTCGCGCCAGTTCATATGCCCGCTTCCCCTTATGATGTACGGCTGAATATGGCGGGGGTGCCTGCTTAATCGTACCGATAAATTGCCCCGCCTCCTCCTTGATGCGTTCCCGTGTCACCATCCCGGTATCTCTTCTTTTTGTGACACGTCCTGTTAGGTCGTGTGTGTCTGTCTCTATGCCGAGCCTGAGGCCTGCTCTATAGACTTTATCGTGGGACATCAAGAATGGTGACAGTTTCGTTCCCTGATCCAAAAGAACTACCAGTACCCCACTTGCGAAGGGGTCCAGTGTTCCTGCATGACCTGCCTTCTTGGCCTTCACCAGATTCTTGATCCTCTCCACCACCTTGAATGAGCTCGGTCCCGGTTCCTTGTCTACTATGATTATCCCATCCCTTTGCATCATGCTCCTTACGAGCGCATATGCCCTCGCGCGAAAGCGCTATTCATCCACTTCAACATCGAGCTTGGCCAAAAGCCTCTCCATTTTCTGGCCATACTCAAGCGATTCGTCGTAGCGAAATTGAATATCGGGGACATATCGTAACCGGAGCCGCTCGCCTATTTCACGTCTGATAAAGCCCCTTGCGCTTTCAAATCCCTCCTGAGCCTGATTTTTCTGTTCATCTTCCCCCAAAATGCTGTAATAGACGTATGCATGTCTCAGATCCTTGCTCATGCTCACCTCAGTTACGGTAGCCCCTTGCAGCCTTGGGTCCTTGACCTTCATCAGCAACAGGTTTGATATCTCCTTCAAAATTTGGTCCCCAACCCTCTGCGTCCTATTGCCCGCAAGCATGGCAGTCCTGTAACCTAGACATTCATTATTTCAATGTAGGAATCTATGATCTCCCCCAGATAAAGGGATTCCAAGAAGGAAAGGACATTGTCGAGGGCCGAGTTGACAAACCGCCGATCATTACCTACAGCACTAATCCCCAGCTCAATCATCTGCCATTTGTCATTGGAGCCAATCTCGGCAACCGATACATTAAACCTGCTACGAACCCTGGTAACAACACTCTTTACAACCTTCCTCTTCTCCTTAAGTGAGTGGTTGTTGTGAATGTATAAGGATAATTTAAGGATACCCACAACCACATCAGAGCTCCGCCTTCTGTTCCTCCAGAACGTAAACCTCCAGGATATCCCCAGGCTTCACATCATTATAGTTCTCTATTCCTACGCCACATTCAAAGCCAGCGGCAACCTCCTTAGCATCGTCCTTGAACCGTTTCAAGGAACCAATCTGTCCATCATATACAACCACCTCGTCCCTCAAGAGACGGACCTTAGCGCTTCTTTCAATCTTGCCGTCAGTTACGTAACAACCCGCAATCGTCCCCACCTTGGAGATATGAAACGTCTGCTTAACGTCCGCCCGACCGATTATATTCTCCGTATAAACAGGTTCCAAAAGTCCAACCATAGCTGCCTTCATATCCTCTATCAGCTTGTAGATGACGTCATAGAACCTTATATCCACGTTCTCTCGTTCTGCGAGGTTCCTTACAGTCGGATTAGCCCTCACGTTGAAGCAGGCAATTACGGCTTCGGAGGCTGAGGCGAGCATCACGTCGCTCTCCGTCAGAGCTCCCGTCGCCCCATGTATGACCCTTAATTTCACTTCATCTGTGCTCAGTTTGGTCAGGGAATCCACGACCGCCTCTAACGACCCTTGGACATCGGCTTTGACGATAATATTCAGTTCCTTAACCTTACCCTCTTTGATTCTCTCGAAGAGACTGTCGAGGCTAATGGAACCTTGCCTTGCCACTGTTTCAGAACGAGCGCTCGCTGCTCTGTGCTCACTAATCATCTTGGCCTTTTTCTCATCCGAAACCACGACAAAGTCATCGCCGGCCATGGGTACCCCGGAAATGCCGTAGACCTCAACTGGCATTGATGGGGGGGCTGATTTTATCTTCTGCCCTCTATCACTAAGCATAGCCCTCACCCTACCATAGCTCTCTCCGCACACGAAAAAATCGCCCTGCTTCAAGGTGCCGTTCCGGATGAGAACCGTGGCAACCGGGCCTCTGTTCTTGTCCAGCCGAGCCTCTATCACCGCTCCCCTCGCCTTCTTCTTATAGTTCGCCTTTAACTCCAGAATCTCCGATTGAAGCAGTATGGTCTCGAGAAGCTCATCTACACCCTCCCCTGTTTTGGCCGACAAATAGCCAAAGAGGGTGTCGCCGCCCCACTCTTCCGCCACGAGTCCGTATTTTGCTAACTCTCTTCTGGCCTTTTCCCCATCTGCATTCTGCTTGTCCATTTTGTTGATAGCAGCAATAATGGGAATGTCAGCCGCCTTAGCATGATTAATGGCCTCAATCGTCTGTTCCTTTACTCCATCATCCGCGGCCACGATGAGTACAACCAAATCAGTTACCCGTGCGCCCCTGGCCCTCATTGCAGTAAACGCCTCATGTCCAGGTGTATCAAGAAAGACAATATCTCCGCGCTGAGTGTTTACGTAGTATGCCCCTATATGTTGGGTGATTCCGCCGCTCTCCGTATCAATAATCCTTGATTTTCTGATATAGTCCAGAAGCGACGTCTTACCGTGATCTACATGCCCCATTATGGTAATTACCGGCGGCCGGGAAGTGAGATCCTCTGGCCTATCCTCCTCCTCGGAGAGGATATCCTCCTCCTCGAACGCTGAGAGCTCCAACTCATATCCAAACTCACCCGCCACCAAAGAGGCAGAATCAAAATCGATCGTCTGATTGAGGGTAACCTTGATGTCTATCTCCATCAATTTCTTAATGAGTTCCGCAGATTTGACCCCCATACTCCGCGCCAACTCAGCAACGCTGATTACGTTGGGAACCTTTATCCTTCGTTTTATGGCCTTGGGGACGGTTATCTCCGTTTGCTTGAACTTCTTCTTGTCAAACTTAGCCTTTGCCTTTAATTTGGCCTTGCCGACAAAGCTACCCTCTGCATCCCCATACAGGTCTTTACGCTCGAAGACCTCCCGCTTGCGCCTGTGATACTCCCTTACGGGAGTGCGGCCCTCGTCTTCTTCTCTCCTTCTCCTTTTGGCCTCCCTGTCCTTCTCCGCTATCTCCCGTGGCGGCATGGTAACGTCAGCTACGGGAGGCTTGGCTATCAGTTTCTCAGGCTCCGGCTCAGGTGGTTGAACCTCTGCTAGCTTTATGATTTTCGCTGGAACGGTCTTTGGCTTCGCCTTCTTCTTCCTTTCGACCTTTGGCTCGACCTTTTTGACCTCTTCTCTAGCAGCGGGTCCAGCCCTCAACTCCCTCTTCTCCTCGACTTCTATCCCTTCCTCCTTTTCCTCAACTACCTCTGCTCTCTCCTTTTCCGCTTTCTCTACCTCCAACTCCTGCTCTACGGCCTCTTGTGCTTTCTCCTCTGGTGCGGAAATCACCTCCTCAGCAGATGGCTCCACTTCTTCAAGTACCGGCGCCTCCTCTTTGATCTCCTCCGGCACCTTAGGGACAATCTTTTTCCTCCTCCGTATGATGGTTGGCTTTATCCTTTTCTCCTCAAAGACTTCGCTCGTTGCACCTGAAAGATAATCCTTGGCCCGGGTCACATCATCCCTATCGAGGGCACTCATGTAATTATTAATCGACAAACCAGCGCTCTTGAGTTTCTCGACCAGTTCACTGGAAGTCATATTGAGCTCTTTGGCTAACTCATAGACCCTTACCTTACTCATGTACTCCTCCAGACAATTCTTCCGTTTCTTCCTCCCAGACCGCGTCGGTAGTAGCGCTCAATGATTGCACGTAACTGACAGCCCCCTGAATCATATCGCCTGCCTTTTTCTCGCTAATGCCCTTTATGCTTGCCAGTTCAGCCTGTTCAGCCTTTGCAACGTCCTCTGCCGATCTATAGCCCATCTCGTAGAGAACAGCAGCAAGCTTTTTGCCGACACCAGGAATCATGTGCAGAGATTTATAACCCTCTCTCAAACTCTTATTGTACTCCGACTCACTGCTGACATCGAGCTTCCAGTTAGACACGCGAGATGCTAGCCTTACGTTCTGTCCCTTCTTCCCAATGGCAAGTGAGAGCTGGTCGTCGGGCACGACCACCTCCATAGCCCTATTATCCTCGTCCACAATCACCCTCAAGATTTCAGCAGGAGCCAGTGCATTGCATACAAACTTGGCTGGATCGGGATCCCAAGGCACAATATCAATCTTCTCCCCCCTGAGTTCCTGAACTACTGCCTGTACTCTTGACCCTTTCATGCCAACACAGGCTCCCACCGGATCAACGTCCTTATCTCTTGAGGCCACAGCTATCTTAGCTCTGCTGCCAGGCTCCCGAGCTACCTGCATGATAGTGACAATGCCCTCGGCGATCTCAGGCACCTCACTTTCGAACAGGGAAGACAGGAAGTTTGGATGAGTTCGAGATAGTATGATTTGGGGACCCCTGCTGAACTGTCTAACGTCACAGATATAGGCCCTGACTCGATCACCCTGAGTGTATGTCTCCTTGGGGATTTGTTCCTTAACTGGAAGCTCGGCCTCTGCTTTACCCAAATTAGCTATGATCCCTCCTTTATCAAAACGTTGAACGATGCCATTCACTATCTCTCCCTTTCTGTCCTTAAAGTCTTCATAAACCGCATCCCGCTCTGCCTCTCTGAGTCTCTGCATTATCACCTGCTTGGCGGACTGTGCAGCTATCCTCCCGAGGGCATCAGTATCCATTTTCATACCTAAGCTATCGCCTATCTCGGATTCCGGATCGAGCTCCCGAGCCTCTTCCAGGGAAACTTGCAGCTTCTCATCGGTTACCCTGTCTACTACCTCCTTAAACTCAAAAACCTCGATTTCTCCCATCTCCCTGTTAAAGGTAACCTCAAGTTCATACTCTGGCCCAAATTTCTTCTTGACGGCCGAGCGAACGGCCTCTTCCAGAGCTTCGATTAAGATCTTTGCATCGATTCCCTTATCTCGGCTGACCTGTTCGATAGTCCTCAATAAATCCGTAATCATCTCCAATGCTCCCCCAAACTGTCATCTGTTGAATTCAAATTCCAGTCTAGCCTTTCGAATCTCCCCTAAGGGTAGCTCTACGAGGCGATTATCATCGATTGCAACGCATATGGTCCCCCTCTTGACATCAGTAAGGCGTCCCGTAAAATTCCTCCTGTTGTTTATGGGGCGTGACATAGTCAATTTTACCATCTTGCCGATCGAGCGCACGAAATCGCGCTCCTTTCTCAAGCGCCTGTTCAGCCCAGGAGAGGAAACCTCAAGCACGTACGCATAGTCAATAACATCCTCTGCCTCGATGAGGTGACCAAGCTCTCTGCTAACCCTGGCGCAATCCTCCACATTCACTCCCCCCTCTTTGTCTATATAGACTCGAAGGATCCATCTGCCATGCTCTGATAGAAACTCTACATCCACCATCTCCATGCCACATGCGTCCAGAAACGGCTCAGCTAAAGGTGATACCTCACTAATAATTCTCTCGGATTCCGATATCATCATTGAACCTCTAACATAAAGAGCGGGCCAAGAAGCCCGCTCCCCGTAACCTTGGTCAGTTGTCTCGGTTCAACTTATCCGCTTTTCAAAGTAATGGCCTTTCGGCTAGCAACACAAGTCTACCTCGAAAAGGGAACAGAACTCTTTCTTCCTAATCTGGAGCGGGCAACGGGGCTCGAACCCGCGACACCAAGCTTGGGAAGCTTGTACTCTACCAGCTGAGCTATGCCCGCCCGATTAAGTGGTTAGTTTTATAATAGAATATCTACGGATAGTCAAGTACAATTTATAAAACCCCTGATTGCCCAAAGGCGAGATATGAGTTATTAACGAGAGCAACATATTGTTTACATGTCTACGGGTCATGGGACTTTTCTTTCGTTCCGAGCTCGTCGCAGGCTGCGAGTCACTTTAGAAAAGCCCCATAACCCTCGTGTTTCTTGGTTTGGCATATAAATAACTTGATGCTCCGAGTAGTAAGCCCAGGTATCGACCTCCAGAGCCAGCATAAAGTGTTTTACTACGACGCCTGCACATAGTAGGTTAGAGGAAAAACCATGTGAGCCGAAGCCTCCGCTATCTAGCGGGTCAGGATCTGAACATGGTGAATTCGCAAACCAGGGTACATTAGTTTTTCTAGCCCGCATTTATTAAGGAGTAACAGGTGCTCGGTAAGGCCCAGATGCACCCAATGAACCGGATTCCCCTCAGAGATGGCGTCCTCGCTGCGATTTCTGGACTCATGTTGACCGCGATTTTCCCCCCCCTAAGCATTGACTGGTTGGCATGGGTGTCCCTTATCCCTCTCCTTTTGAGTCTCAGAGGCAAATCCTCAATAGTAGCGATCGAGCTTGGATTGATAACAGGTCTTGTACACTACCTCACACTTATATACTGGATAATCGTGGTCCTGTCCCATTATGGGAACCTTAATCCGCTCTTAAGCTCTTTTGCTCTGCTCCTTCTCTGTCTTTACCTGGCTGTTTATGCCGCTTTGTTTGCCCTTATCTGGAACAGCCTAAAGGGGGATCGATTGTCTTCATTCTGGGGGGCATGTGTCTGGGTGGCGTTGGAGTATGCGCGGGCTTACATGATGACCGGTTTCCCGTGGTGCCTCCTCGGCTATAGCCAATACCTTAGATTAACGCTCATACAGGTATCCGACATTTCAGGCGTGTACGGCGTATCATTCATAATAGTTCTGGCAAATCTTATCCTGTACCATGCGGCATTTACGCCTCATACTCAAAGGAGAAGACCAGTAGCGCTGCGAGTAATATTCCTCGCTCTCCTGATGGGTTGCATTCTGGCCTATGGTTATCACAGTACAAAGGTCAAAACAGAGACTACCGCGACTGAAAGCCGAATACGGGTGGTGATTGTCCAAGGAAATGTTGATCAATCCATCAAGTGGAACCCCGCGTACCAAGAAAAGACCGTAGCCCTGTATAGGGAGCTGTCAATTGAATCAGGGGGCTTCAGGCCTGACCTCATCGTTTGGCCAGAAACTGCTCTTCCATTCTTTTTTCAAGACAGAACTGACCTATCACGTGAGGTCTTCGACGTTGCCCGAAAGACCGATTCAAGCATTCTGTTCGGTTCCCCGGCATACGAGAAAGATGGGAAGGGCATCACCTACCACAACAGGGCCTACATAGTATCTGAGGATAGGGTGCTTGATTACTACGATAAGGTTCATCTTGTTCCCTTTGGGGAATACGTTCCTCTCAGAAGGTACCTCCCCTTTATCCAGCGGGTAGTGCCCGCTGCAGGCGACTTTTCTTCCGGTAAAAACCTACGGCCAATCCGCGCTGCTGACCTTCGCTTGGGGACAATCATTTGCTTTGAGGCAATCTTTCCTGAAATCAGCCGCGAGCTCGCCACCCAAGGAGCTCAGCTGCTCGTTAACCTCACCAATGATGCGTGGTTCGGCCGCACCGGTGCACCGCATCAACACCTTAGCATGGCCGTCTTTAGGTGCGTCGAAAATGGCCTGTCCATGGCAAGAGCGGCAAACACCGGTATAAGTGCCTTTATTCTCGCAAACGGTAAGATAGTGAGCGAAAGCCCGTTGTTTGATCGCGAGGTGTTAAAGGGCGAGCTGGATGTGAATCGAACCACAACATTTTACTCACAATTTGGCGACATTTTTGCTATATTATTGTCGGCATTAGCTATTTTGAGGCTTTGCTGGAAATTCGGGATAAGGAGGAGATAAGCCTATGTTTGAAACAGACATAACGGAGAAAACTGATTTTTTGAATAGAAAGCTGGACGACCTCTGGGTGCATCTTTGACCTCGCTCAGGGTGAGCAACGGTTGAAGAAAATTGAAAAAACGCTTTCAAGAACTGATTTTTGGCAGAATAGCCACCATGAGGCAACCGAACTAGCCCAGGAAAGGGCATTTCTCAGCAATCAAATAGAGCAGTGGCATCGTTACAAGAACGAGCTCGAAGAGCTCCACATCTTAACAACAGTAGCCCAAGAGGAAAATGATCAGGGCTCTCTGGCCGACTTAGGCAAAGACCTCCTCGAGCTGGAGAAGGAGATTGGTAGGTATGAGCTTGAGACACTGCTCGCCGATGAAGATGACAAACGGAATGCGATCGTTGCAATAAATGCAGGTGCGGGTGGAACCGAAGCGCAAGATTGGGCGGATATGCTTCTGAGGCTCTACCTCAGATGGTCCGAGTCAAGAAACATGAAAGCCGAAATTGTCGACTACCTCGCTGGAGACGAGGCAGGCATCAAGAACGTGACCTTTACCGTGAGTGGGCCCCATGCATATGGTTATCTGAAATCCGAGAACGGGGTTCACCGAATGGTTCGAATCTCCCCATTCGACGCTAATGCGCGCCGTCATACTTCCTTTGCATCTGTTTCGGTCCTGCCGGAGGTTGAGGATGATATCGTGCTAGCTATAAATGAGAAGGATTTAAGGGTTGAGACCTTTAGAGCGAGTGGGCCGGGCGGACAGCACGTCAACAAGACAAGCTCCGCCGTAAGGATAACCCACCTGCCAACGAACATTGTCGTCCAGTGCCAGAACGAGAAGTCACAACACAGAAACAGGGAGCTGGCATTCAAGATTCTCAAGGCACGCCTGTATGCACTGGAGAAGGAGAAGAAGGAAAAGGAAAAACAGCTCAGACACCAATCGCAAACGGAAATAGCGTGGGGGAACCAGATAAGATCTTACATATTCAATCCCTACCAGCTCGTTAAAGATCATAGGACAAATCTAGAGGTCGGAGACATCGATAGGGTTATGAATGGGGATATTGACATGTTTATCGACTCCTACCTCAAATGGCTTCAAAACTAGCGCTGCCCTGTTGCGCTGACCGCTAAATGAGAGGAGCGTGATCATTAAACCGTCCCTGGATGGGCGCTTCATTACGCAGGAAGCCTACTGCCTTAACAAATCTGGCTGCCTAAAATACCTTCAAGTCAAGAAATGTAGAGATTTTTGGTCGAGAAATTGGGCTCGCTGGTCAGATTTATCCCAAGCCGTCTCAAGCCCGCCTCATCGCCTGGAGTGGGAATGTGGGTGATGTGAGCCTCACAGCCTCGGAGCTCCCTTAGTTTCTCAATGGCAAGCTGAGCAGCCGAGTTAGTGGTTGCACTGATGCCAAGGGCAATCAGTGTTTCCTCAAGGTCCAGGCTAACCGTTCTCTCGTTCAAGATTTCCGTCTTGAGGCTGCTCACAGACTCCGTAATGTTGGGCGGCAACAGTTTGATCTGTGGAGGAATTCCCGCTAGGTGCTTTATGGCATGCAGGACTAGGCTTGATGCAGCGTGAAGCAGAGGTGAATTGTTCCCGGTAACGATGGTACCGTCTCTGAGTTGCATGGCTGCACCACAGTAAATCCCTTTATTTCCCTTGTCTCGCTCCCGCGCCTCCCTTGCCGCCCGGCGTGCTGGTTCAACCACGGTCCTGCACTGTGGCTCAAGATCAAAATCTTTGATGAAGAGCTCCACCCTCTCAACCGTTGTCCCATCCGCGAAGCCCATCGCATACTCGCATTGATAGCGAAAATAGCGCCTGATAAGCTCTTGCTTCGCTGCCTCACAGGTAGCATCATCATTTGTTATGGCAAAACCAGCCCGGTTTACACCCATGTCTGTGGGAGACCGATAAAATGACTCGCCCCCGGTAATTCTTTCAAGGATTCGCTTGAGAACCGGAAACAAGTCCACATCACGATTGTAGTTTACCGCTGACTCACCATATGCCTCGAGATGATAAGGATCGATGAGATTGAAATCCCTTATATCCGCTGTTGCTGCCTCATAGGCAACATTAACAGGGTGTTTAAGGGGCAGATTCCAGATAGGGAAGGTTTCGAATTTGGCGTAGCCGGATTTTAGCCCTCTCCGGTAATCATGGTAGAGCTGGGAGAGGCAGGTAGCCAACTTGCCGCTTCCAGGACCGGGACCAGTCACTATTACCAGGGGTTTATCTGTTTCTACATATTGGTTTGCGCCGTAGCCCTCGTCGCTGGCTATAAGATCGACGTTCGTGGGGTAACCCTTTGTGTAACGATGAGTGTATACTGTTATGTCGCGCCGCTCCAGCTTATTCTTGAATACTAAGGCCGCCGGCTGGTTATCAAAACGAGTTATGACCACCGCCAATACATCGATTCCCCACTCCCTCAGCTCGTCGATGAGTTTGAGGGCGTCTGAATCATAGGTGATACCGAAATCGGCCCTTATTTTCTTCCGTTCGATATCGCCTGCGTAAATGCACAGGAGAATATCTGCCCTATCCTTCAGCTTTTGCAACAGCCTCATCTTCGCGTTTGGATCATACCCGGGCAAGACCCGTGCCGCATGATAATCGTACAGAAGCTTGCCGCCAAACTCCAGGTATAGCTTGTTGTTGAATCTCTGAACTCGATCCAGGATTGCAGACGTCTGCTCTTCTATGTATTTCGCATTATCAAAGCTCACTCGCTCGTCCGCCATGCTCACCTCGACTTAGCTGTTCCGATGCTCCGTCCATTCTGACTGGAGCTCTTAGATCTCGTCAGTTACTCTCCACCAACAATACTAGCCTCCCTTGTAGGCCTGTTCCATATCCTTGATATACGATCCAATACCCTCCGCTATACCAGATGCGGTCCTCCTGAGGTAGGTCTCGGAACAGAGCCGCCTGTTCTCCTGGGAATTGGTGATATAACCTACCTCCACGAGAATCGCTGGCATATCCGCACCAATTAATACATAGAATGGGGCCTGTCTCACCCCCCTGTCGTCAATGCCCCTATATGTTCTCCGGAGCCCCTTTACCAACCCTCCCTGCACGAACTCGGCCAACCTACTTGATTCATTGATTTTGGTATTGAGCATGAGGTCGTTCAGAATCATCTGGAGATCACCTATGTTCTTGGTAGAGGTGGCGTTTTCTCTGGCAGCCAAATTCATGGCATCTTCATCCAAGGCAATATTCAGAATGTATGTCTCTATCCCACTAATTCTTTTGTCCCTATGGGCATTGGTGTGGAGCGATATAAAAAGATCCCCCTTTTTCGTATTTGCAATCGCCGTTCGATCCTCGAGCGGCAAAAATATATCGCTGCTCCTCGTCAGGATTGCCTCGCACTCGAGCTTTTCCCTCACTTGCGCTGCAACCAGTTTTGCCAGCTTCAGCATGATATCTTTTTCACGTAGGCCATTTCTCCCGATTGCCCCTGGATCCTTGCCACCATGGCCTGCGTCAATTATGATCCGCTTCACACCCAAGCCCAACTGCTTGGCCAAGGAGATCCCCTTTTGACGGTCGTCTGGCCGCTCACG
>Ga0209636_10001465_pt1 | contig 23900 bp, 25 predicted proteins | sample DeeMarSWOR152_54_FD_187464 | JGI IMG/M metagenome (GOLD analysis project Ga0209636, IMG submission 187464) | Marine sediment microbial communities from White Oak River estuary, North Carolina - WOR-1-52-54 (SPAdes) (version 2) | ecosystem: Environmental > Aquatic > Marine > Intertidal zone >...
TGGCACTGTATTCACTTATGACGAAATGGGAAATACATTGACCAAGAATAACAGCACTGATTCCTGGTCTTACTTATATGACAAGAGTAACCGATTGACGCAAGTGGAAAAGAATCAGCAGATACTTGCCCAGTACACCTATGGTGGAGATGGCTTCAGAATCAAGAAGACTGAATGGGTAGAATCCCTGCAAAACTATCAAGCAACGCTATATGTTTATTCTGGGCTAAACGTACTCTACGAAAAGAATCCAGATATAGGCCAAGAAGCTATCTACATATATGGTCCAACTGGTAGAATAGCCAAAAAGGTCAATGGATTAACCGATTACTATCATATTGACCATTTAGGATCTACCAGGTTAGTAACTGACGAAAACGGAAATGTGGCAACAGATGCTGCTTACACTCCTTTTGGAGAAGCTGTAATAAATGGGGAAGAAGAATCATATCTGTTCACAGGAAAAGAAACTGATTCAGCAAATCTCTATTATTATGGTGCTCGATACTATGATCCTGAAACCGGAAGGTTTACTACGAGAGATTTGGAACTGGGTGATATCTATGATCCTAAGACTTTGAACAGATACATTTATTGTGCTAACAATCCGGTGAAGTATGTTGATCCAGACGGATATGACTATTTCCTGCCTGAATTGGGACAAGGACGTGATAAAGACAAATTTAAGACAAAGAAACATTCAAAACATATGGCTCTCAAATCTATTTAGCACGACAGAAAGGTGGATCATAGAGAAGAGCCTACCTAAGTGTGTATTTGAGGTGATAATCAAGTAAACAAAGGAGGTATCGCAATTCCCACATTGGTCAATCCCATAGTATGCAGGATACGTACCTGCTCCAAATCCACCTGCACATTGTGGTGGAAATTATTCACCAGCTGTAATTTCTCCAGCCGGTAATAGACAGCTGGCTGCGTCATACACAGCTCATCTGCTATCTGACGATTGGTCAGTCCTTTTCTATACAATTCTAAAATGTCCTCATCTGATACTTTACTCTTTCTTGGCATGTTAAAACCTCCTGTATTATGCACTTGATAGTCTTTTGCACAAAAAGGGCATCAAGTGCTTGAATGGCTAAAAATAGATTAATATATAAAGTTATTTAATAAAAATTAATAATTTTTCACCTATTTCACAATAAAACTAAAGAAAAAGAAAGGTATAATATAATTGATTTAGTAAAATACAGTAATATACATTTAGCTCTTGCAATAAGCATAATTCTCATGAAGAAATTTGGACCGAAAAGCTTTTATATGCAAGCTCTGTAAGCTCCATTATGCTTGGGAGGAGCTCCATGAGTAATGTGTTATATCAGAAATCTGATAAAATAATCCTTCCTTATATGATATATAGTATATATAACTTCTTTGTTCTCAATGGAATTCGCCTCCGCTGTTAAGAATAGGATATGACCTCACATTTATAAAAAAGCCGTGGAGCGATTTTAATGGAATTTCATCTCACTTTTAGCCTCTTTTCATTTGAGTTCAGCTGAAGTGATATCAAAATCACTTCCCCCACTGCTGTTTCCTGATCATTGTTCGAATCACCAGATTTAGAACTCCAATTTATTAACCACCCTCTGTCAATTGCATCAGAACTTTCAAGTGCTGCAGAACTTTTTCACCCTTCTCTGTTATCTCGTACCATTCCTTTCTGGTTTCTTCTCTCTTCATATGGTGGCTTATCAATCCAAGTTGCAGAAGATCCCGCAATCGTAAATTTAATGTCGGCGTGCTCACAAACCCAGTCATTTCTCCATACTGGACAGTGCTGCGTTCGCCCAGAAACTCCAATATTTCCTTTGTCCCTGCGGCACCCAGCAATTTGAGAAACTTATCCTCTTTCTCCTTTTCCATTTTTCAACCTCCTTTGGTGACTGATATTGTACTTTGAATCTGTGTCATAAATTCTTTGGTGTTATATAAACTTTTGTATTCTTTCTTGGAGATAGCAGTGTTTCAACGATATATTCATGAAAAATCAGAATATAATCTGCAAATATGCACAATTTTCACCAATATTCTTCAATATTTCCAAATATTTTCAAATGAGTTTTCCTCGAGAACTAACACTGCGTTAACACTAAAGTTTTCTTTCTTCCTCAGGGTACACATTCCATTCTCTTTTCAGTTTTTCATACTCCGATCTGAGCATACCGTAACACAGCAGCCCAATCCACAAATCATCTCCAACCCGGATATAATCCCGAAGTAATCCTTCTTTGACGAATCCACATCGTTCAGCAAGTTGAAAGCTTCTTGTATTAGTTTCTCGGACTTTCACATCCACTTTATGAGCATTCAAGTCCTCAAATAGAAAAGTGAGACAACCTTTGGTGGCTTCGGTGGCAATTCCTTTCCCTTCCCAGGCTTTATCCAGAAACCACCCAATTTCAAATAAAGGAACGTCCCATTTTTTGGGTTCAATCCACATCTGACCCAAAAGAGTGTGAGAGACCTTTTCCCATATAGGCATGACAAATCTGGTTCGAGCCACCCAACCAGCAATATATTCACGGATTCTGATTTCCGCCTGCTCTTCAGTCTGTATGGTGGTCACATCGTCCGCGTGTTCTTTTAAATGATCAACATTAGCCTGAAGCTGGGAAAAATAGGGTTTTCCATCTCCTTTTTGGTAGGATTTTATTATCAGTCTTTCAGTTTCTATTGATGAGGGAATATCTAGCAGCATTTTGTGCATGATCAATCTCCTTGTTGGGTTCTCATCACTTTACCATTAACTCTGTACTGTGTATCTCCAAGACATGATCAATCTCCTTGTTGGGTTCTCATCTCAGTTTCCAATCCCCTTTTTAAGTCTTTCCTTTCCAGGATAATGATTAATATCGTCTCTCTGCTGTATGCGGATGTTCTCAAATACGTTCTAGAGATCACCTGAACTCATCATGAATCTTTACTGACTTGGCGAGCTTTGTATATCTCTTCGTCAAAGGTGATCCTTTTCAGCAGTACATTGGTGTATCCTTCATTTTTCAAGAGTTTCAATTAATTTCTCCCATTCCTCTGTTCCCTGCAAATACCTGAGACTTTCACTGGTTTTGAGACGTTCTGCAAACTGACGAGAATTTTTTACATCTTTTGCCGCTTTATACAAGTTCCTAAAACTCAGCTCTATTTCTTCCGCCATGGCCCAGGAACAGGCTGCATAGAAGCAGATTGCCTGCGCTGAATGATACAAAGGTATCTGAAAAGACTGGTACTCTCCTGATTCTGTAACTGCAATAGCCCGTTCGTACCATTGTGCAGACTCCTTGTACTGGCCATTAAGCCAGCTGTAGAATCCATGTTCAATGAAATTATCAATTTTGTGAAACCAGGAAAAATAGGATTTCTCATCTTTTCTCTTTACAAATCCCACTTTCTCAGCTGTTTTTATGGAACCAATATTGGTAGTTCCCGTATGCCAACCAATCTCTGTAAAATTGTTGGATAAGCAGTACTCAACTGTGGCTGCAGCAGTTATGGCGGCAAAGCCCTGTCTTCTATATTCTTCATCAGTTGCAATGCCAATTTCGCAGCTAATACCACTGACACAATCTGCAAGAGACCAGCTGACAATAATGTCACCATGAACAAGACAGAATCCAATCCCATGCTGTAGAAAGTCTTGGGGAGAATTGAAGTGGCTTTCGATGTGATCAGTAATTGTATCATGATTTTTGAGATCAGTTCTCTTTAGAAAGTTTCTATCAACCTGTACCATTTGAAATCCGGGAGGAATTCGCTCTTTCCAGTCAGTCACCTTTAATTCTGATAACTTGAAAAAATAGCCACAACTCTTCAGGGGAACCTTCTCTTCCAGCATACGTTCAATTGTACTCTCCCAGGTGTCTGGGTGGTAATGGAGTGCAATATATTGTTCACCTTTTTTTGATCTTTCAGGGATAATGGTACTAGTGAGCAATGTCTTCAGCGATACATTGAATTCAGTGTTACTGCTGGTTCCTGCGACAAAGTACCCTTCAGGTGATATGAGGAATGCAATTTCAGGATGGTCAGCATTATCCACCCATATACGACCGGGAGATGTTCCCTCAATGACTGCGGTGGTAATCAGATAGAAATTCAATTCTTCATACAGTGGTCTCACTTTTTCGTATTCAGATTTCTTCAGTTCACAAATCATTATTTCACCTCAGAAAGGAACTTCTTTTTAAACTTTATGGTAGGATTTCTATTACCTTGGGGTAATAATGTGCGAATTTTCAAACTTGAAATCACATCACATGATTTTTCTGGAGAGAAAAAAAATTAACTCAACATGGACTCAAGCATTTCTTGAGCTTCCCTCAGCAGCTTCTGGGCTTCCAGTGCAAGTGTATTGCCAGCAACACAATTCTGGCTATTCTTACAGAAGCAGGTTGCTTTCTCCAGCAGGTCTTCCGCTTCTGCAATGAGTTCTTCAACTGCTAACAAGTTTACCTTTAAGTGAAATGCTTGATCAAAAAGTTTATGTACTGTTTCCAGCATTTCTTCAGCTTTCTGTACATTATACCTGGCCAGAGGACACAGCTGCTCACCATAACCTGACTGGGGTTCATTTTGTGAGGGCAGCCTGCACGGGAGCCAGGGATCAAACAACGCATTGTTGGCTGCTGCATCAATTGTGTCACCATTACCATGCGCTAGCTGTCCTGTATTAGGATCTGTGAAACCGCCGCCAGGCCCTGTCCAGTGACCCCAGCAGTTGTATCGAGCATCCACCAGATCCACACGAGAATTCACAGATAATCCAATGCCGTTTCCAATAATATCATTATAGTTGATCACCGTATCTGTGGGCTGCCCGCATGCCCAGCCGTAGTCCACATAATCGGTGACTGCAATACCGTATTCTGTATTCCTCAAAATACTATTGTATTCAATAGTGGTCCCTCGCGCATCGTTAATTACCTCTATTCCTCCTGTATTATCTGTTATTCTATTGTCCTTGATTGTCACATTGAGAGTATAGGAACCTGCATGAGAAATCCCGCAGTAGTCACCAACACCCATGCCTAACTGCGTATCATGTACAGCGTTATTAGCAACCACCACAGTCTTGTCAAAGGTGTCTAAAATCATAATTCCCGTAGAGCCCCAGAATCCACCTGTGTAATACATATGGGAAACCTTATTCCCAATAATGTTTGCAAATCCACCACCTGAGCCCCATATTACAATACCATTCTGAACACCTGGGCAAGGGCCCTCACCGATGACTGTATTTCCCGTAATATCTGCAGAAGAGTTGTTGCCTTCCACATAGATGCCCCGTTTCTTGAAATCGTCCACTACATTATCATGAATACTTGCGTATGCCCCATTTTCAACCAGAAGGGCATAAGAATTACTCCAGTCTACTGTACCAGTATGTCTCAACGTGAATCCAGCCAGCTCCACAGTGGTATTAACAGTATTGACATGGACCAGTACAAGTCCCCCAGCATGTTGTATTACAGTTGTTCCTGCCCCATCACCAATAAGTTTTACAGATTTATTGATGACAATCTGCTCAGTATATACGCTTGAATGGACAAATATAGTATCGCCAGCACTTGCGTTATTTATTGCAGCTTGAATTGAATCTCCAGGATTGACATGCCAGGTTGCTGCACCTGCTGGATGCCAATAAGTAATAATCAACAAGACCGGAACTAAAACAGCAAGATACGCCTTTTTCATATCCTTTCCTCCTTTATTTAATATTTCTCTCTTTACTGCATATATAAGTCTTTCTGCAATTCAATTCTTTCAAATACTTATTTTTCTTCTAATCCTTTCAATTCTTCCAATTTACAGTGTGAACCAGATGGGCCAATAAAGCAAGTAACTGCAGAACTGGTATTCACTATTGTTTCTTAGTTTATTCGAATGCTAGAGTAAAAATTTTCTCAGAAAAAAAATCAGAAAAAGAAGAAAAGTCTTTTATTTTTTGAATTTTCTAAAAATGCATGAAAGTTGGTATCTGTGGATTCTGCAAATCACAATCAGAAATTTTCGACAAAATCAAATTGCTTGAAATCCAGAAAACATTCTATAAGCCCCCTCTGGAAAAAACAGCACAAAAATGGCGGAAAAAAGCTCCTTCCAATTTCGAATTCACAGTCAAGGCCTGGCAGTTGATCACGCATCCTGCTTCTAGTCCCACCTATAGAAAAGTAAAGATTACCATACCCGGTAAAAGAGAAAATTATGGATTTTTTCAGCCCACTAAAGAAGTTTTTGAGGCCTTTGATACTACTTGTACCATAGCAAAGGTACTGAAAGCTGACATTATTGTCCTCCAAACTCCAGCCCGGTTTACACCTGAAGATACCAATATTAGAAACATGAAAGAATTTTTTTCTTCTATTACCAGAGAATTTCAATTTGTGTGGGAGTCCAGAGGAGACTGGGACCCGGAAACGATTAAGGAAATTTGCCAGGAATTGAATCTCATTGATGGTACAGACCCTTTTAAGAGAGCACCAGTAACAGAGCCCCTGTATTTTCGATTGCACGGCTCTCCTCCTGGAAATAGAATGTACACCTATCAGTATCAAGATGGAGATTTGAGAACTCTTCTATCTTTCTGTGAAGAGGCTACCTATGTCTTGTTCAATAATATATCCATGGTTGATGATGCGCTTCGTTTTAAAAAACTCAAGGATTCGCAATAGCTGATACATTTGTATATTCTTTAGAATAGAAATGTGTGCAGCTTTATGATGTGCTTCTAAGGATTCTACACCGCATAGTTGTGAAAATTGAACAGAAAATCTTTTAAGGAGCTACAAAAATTGCAGTTAGTAAGGTGCCAGGTGATTCAATGACTGAAAAGAAAGGATTAGTTGTGGTATGGAGCAGCGGAGACAGAGAGGTAGCCTTGAAGATGGTCTTCATGTATACCCTCAATGCCAAAATGAGAGGGTGGTGGCAGGATATTTGTCTGATAGTGTGGGGACCCTCTGCAAAGCTTTTGAGCGAAGATAGAAAACTGCAGGAATATATTCAGAAAATAAAAGAAGCAGGAGTCACCATCGAAGCCTGCAAATCATGTGCAGATATGTATGGGGTGAGTGAGTCCCTGGAAGAACTGGGAGTTGATGTCAAGTACATGGGCGAGCCATTCACTCAGTATATCAATGAGCGAAATGTTATCACATTTTAATGCAGAGGCAGAGATATATAAAGCAGCTCTGTTACATGAATCATGGTACGGATTGCCTGCATTCAAGTGAGAGCAGACTCTGTGAGAGATACCACCTTTGCCAAGATAGAAACCCTGTTAAAAGGTGCAGCTTCTAAGGGAGTGGACGTAGCCTGCTTTCCAGAGTTGACTGTCGACCAGTTCTTCCCTCAATACTTTGGCCAGAAGAAATTCTTTGACCTGGCAGAACCTCTGGTACTCACTATGATACCTCACCAGTAATAACTGCTTCTGGAAGTGTGCTGGGATCACAACAGATGATGCATATTGCTGAAGACCCCACAGAAGATGAGAAATTCTATTACACACCAGGAGACAGGGGATATAACGTATTCCCATTAGAAAAGACAACTATTGGCATTGCTATTTGCTATGACCGCCATTTCCCCGAACATATGCGGATTTTAACATTAAAAGGGGCCCAAATTATCTTTGTTCCCACTGCTACCACTGAACTGCATCGTGCTGCATGGGAGGTAGAGGCCAGAGCCTCAGCTATTGCAAATGGTGTCTTTGTGGTATATGCCAACAAGGTGAACACAGAGGGAGGGTTAACCTTTTTTGGAAAATGCATGGTGATCAACCCAAAAGGAGAGCTCATTGCCCAGGCATCTGAAGACCAGGAAGAAGTCCTGGTGGCAGACGTAGACCTGTCTGTGGTTACCAAAGTGCGAAAAGAATGGCCGTTCCTGCAAGATAGACGTCCAGAAACATACAGTGAGCTGCTGATCCCTTAACCGGTATCACCTGATATTTAGAAGTAGAAAATGGAACGTGAGAACTGGTCTTTTCATGCATGCTTGGGATTTTCTGTGACTGTGAACTGTTGCTGATTCCATGCCATATATTTATAAGGCCTTTTAATGGAGATGTTGTGGAGTGTCTACAATGAATCTTGTTTTTATCCATGGTGCAGGAAGCAGCAGCAAAGTGTGGACGTTCCAGAAGAGGTATTTCTCTCGAGATCATGAGGTAACCCTGCTGACCCTTTCAGGGCATGGTGGAAAAAAAGGAGAAGGAAAAGAGACTATTAATGAGTATGTAGAAGAGGTGAGAACGACCATCCAGGAATATGAAGACGTGGTAATAATAGGCCACTCCATGGGAGGAGCTATCACCATGTCCTATGCACTGCAAAATCCTGTAACAGCCTGTGTCTTGGCAGGAACAGGCGCAAAGCTTCGGGTTCTTCCTGCAATTTTAGAGCAAATTAAGGAGAACTATGAACAGACTATTGATTTCATTTTGGAATATGCTATCTACAATAAAACAGAACAGATTATGCACCAGTCAAAAAAAGAAATGTTGGCCACTCTTCCAGAAATAATGGTCAAAGATTTTATAGCCTGTGACACCTTTGATGTGATGCAGGAAATAGAGCATCTGCATGTTCCCACCCTCGTGGTCTGCGGGTCCGAAGATGTGCTGTCTCCAGTCAAATACTCACAATACCTGGCAGCAAAAATTGAACACTCCACATTGGAAGTCATCGAAAACTGCGGCCACATGCTCATGCTGGAAAAGCCTGTTGAATTCAATCACATCTTGGATCAATTTTTTAATACACTTGATGAATGAACTAGAAGGTGGTTTTATGTCCCAAAAAAATACACAATCTGTAAAATGGCGCTACCTAGAAGTCAAAGAGAAAGAAGTTCCCCGCTGTAATGCTATCCACGCAGCCCTGGCCAGAGGTGTGGATCTGGGAATTTCCCCAAATACTGTTTTTGCAGAAGAATGCCCTGACTACGTTCTTTCTTTAGGGAGAAATCAGTGCCCTGAAGAAGAAATTGATATAAAAGCCTGCAGAACCCTGGGTATCAAAATTGAACGCAGAGACACTGGGGGGGGAGCAGGGTTAATGGTTCCTGGTTCCACATCCTGGGGAGTGTGCGTTCCCATGTCACATTCTCTGGTCAGCCATGATATGCCGGAAAACATTAAAACGTTTTCTGATGGCGTGGTTAAGGGCCTTCGTATTCTGGGATTAGATGCATCATTTTCTCCGGTCAATGATATTGACGTTTCTGGTAAAAAAATTGGAGGTATCACTGCATTAATGAGAGGGAGAGCATTACTAGTGTACGGATCTGTTATCTGGGATTTTGATGCAGAAAAATGGATGCAAATCTCCAAAGCCCCCCTGGTGAAACTGGAGAAAAAAGGCGTGTCTTCTGTACAGAAAAGAGTGACCACCCTAACCCAGGAGTTGGGGGAGAGAATTGCACCTTCAAGAATTAGGAGAGCACTGAAAAAAGGATTTGAACAGAGTTTGCAGATTACATTGGAAGAATCGCCACTTTCTGCAGCTGAAAAGCAGATCTGGGAGGAAGAAATTCAGAGATTTTCCTCAAAAGAGTTTGTGTTAAGACCACGGCATCCCTGCCGGTTACGCCTGGGAAAGTATGCCCACCCCTCCGAAAAAGGAATTATTATTACCTCTGTTTATCTCTTCGAGGGAAAAGTGGTGGATATCGGTATTTCAGGTGATTTTATGCAGATTGATGATGTGGACATCCAGGAATTGACCACGGTTCTGTTTGGACTGCCCGCAGAAAGAGAATACATAGAAAAAGCGGTTGCAGAATTCTTCACAGAACAGAATTGTACCCTGTTGGGAACAACTCCCCAGGATTTCACGGAAGCAATCATGGGTGCGATCTCAGCGTTTCAGCAAGCTCAGTGATCATACGAGCTGCTTCTGGTATTGCGTTTCTTACCGGTTCAGTGGGTATTTCAGAAAAGGTTTCCGTATCCTGCACTTCAATGCCTATGACAATAATGGTGGAGGGCATTTCATCAGGGAAGAGGTTCCTTCCCAATTCAAGTGCTTCTGAAAAAGAGACATCATGGGTAGAAGAAGCATGCAGAGCTCTCTTGATTTCATGTTCTTGCAATATGGAAACTGTTCCTGGCATCTTCTTTCCTTTTCCTTTTTCATTACTTTTCCTTCCTTTTTCCTTTGATGGACTTTTTACTGCATCCACAATAATTACTGTATCATAGCCCAGGATCAAATCAAGCAGGGACATCCCACCGATGGCTGCTTCTTCAACATCAGCATCTATATTGTGCAATTCTCTGACTACCAGTATACCCACTGCATCATCGGTTAGAATAGGATTTCCAATACCTAAAACCAATATACTTTTATCTTTTTCCTTTTCTTTTATTTGGTTTTCTTTTCTACTGCCTTGATTTCTTTTTCCAGCCATGCTTTTATCTCTCTGGGATCTGACATTAACAGTTCTAAATCTTCCATGTTGCCCGGCTTTACCAGTATCAACCACCCCTCACCATAGGGATCATCAAACACCGCAGAAGGGTTCTCTAACAAGGGAGTATTGGCATCTGCAATTTCACCAGCTAGAGGCATCAGCATTTCTCCTACCCATTTTCCAGATTCTACTGTCCCGAAGATCTCATCCTTTTCGTAATGTTCACCGGGTACAGGCAGGTCTACATATTCGATCTTTCCTGCCAGCTTCACTGCGAAATCGATGACACCCACTCGTAAAAGATCACCTTCAGTGTTCACCCACGCATAACCATCTGAGTAGTACAGTCCTTCTGGCATCTCATACTGTGAAATCTTCATACATGAAATTGCGAAAGTCAGTATAAAAAGATATTGCATCTCTTCTGACATCTCACCAAGAAAGTGACAGCTAGGTAAGAGTGCACTTCTACATTAAGTTTGAGGTACTTAAGAATGCCCTGTCCCACAAAACAGAATCCCTCATTCAAAGATTAGTCCACTGTTCTATAACCCCCTTCTGGCAGGAATACACTCAACCTCTGAAAAAATAAAAAAGAAAGGACAGGTTGATTTCATGACTTTATTACCGAAGAGGAAGCATAAATAAAGGCTACACTCACTATGGATTCCGTTCAGGACTGCATACATTAGAAGAAATGACCTGTACTATGTGAAATTCCTGGTTTTTTCTCTCATTAGAACAGAAAAAAGTTTATTTCAGGTAATTTCAGAATCCGAATATCTTTTAGTGCCAGAAAACTGATAACTTTCAAAACCGAAAGTTTTATAAAGCAAATAGATTCTAGTATTATGCGATTGGGAGGGTAAATCCCCCAGAGGCTCAACAAACTATTGCCCCCATAATCTCCTTCTTAAACACGAGGCCTCTCAAGTGGAGAGCCCATATCCCAATCACACTTTGCTTGGATGCACTGTGTGAAAAACTATTGTGAGGTGCTGCGCTGATGCACCTTTCAACCTTTTGAAGATGGCTCATTCATTCGGTGGCACTGTACCTGTAAATTGGGTTTATAATGTGTGCATTCTATCTCACACTTTGTGCAGGTGGATCCTCATTCACAACCTGCCCTTCATATTCCTTGTATACAGTATCTGATCCTGTGAAAAACCGCAACCTATAAATATTGTCCCCAAAAAGAGACATCATGATCAAAGTGAAAACAGGTATTTTCGGGTTAGATAAAATGCTGAACGGTGGGCTGATTGCTGGTCGGCCCTATTTAGTTTCAGGCGCACCTGGTGCTGGAAAATCCATCTTTGGTATGCAGTTCCTCATGCAGGCAGTACAGGAAGGAAAGAGTGGCATATACATCACTATGGAAGAAAGGAAAAAAGGACTCAGGCAGAATTTCAAGGTTTTTGGATGGGATATAGAAAAAATCCACGTTATTCAGGCGACGCCGGAACTGGGAAACAAGATGTGGGAGATACGATCAGATGCCTCATTCATCAACATGACCTTAAATACCAATAATCTCACCGAGGCCATCCGGGAGAAACTGGTCCCTGGTGCAGAACGCATTGTGCTGGACTCGGTAACTACCCTCAAAATGTTGTACACTTCTGAAGTTGATGCCCGCAGGGAAATTCTTTCTTTGATACACTTTCTCACTGACACAAACTGCACCTCGTTGCTTTTGGCAGAAAAATTCAATGCTGAGAGGACAATGGAAAGCTTTCTGGCAGATGGATCTGTCGAACTGCGCATTATTGAAGAAAAAGGCATAAAAAAGCGGGCACTTGAGATCAAAAAAATGCGGGGAACAGATTTTGACGAACAGTGGAGACCAATGAAAATCACCGACAAAGGGATCATCGTCTACGCAGATGAGGCATTGTTCAAGCAGTGATAGCATGTTTGAAGTAGCCATTTCTTTGGATAGCAGGGAAGGCTGTTCACGGCTACTCACACTGCTGGAAGAACAGAAATACGATTACCAGATCATGAGAGGGATTCGGGACCCAGAAGGATTTAGAGAATTAGAGGTGAAGATACTCTATCCCTCAATTTTTTTTGTGAGCATTGCACCTTTGACCACGAAAAAATTCAAAAAAGCTGCGTTGTTCAAGGTTTTTGGGTTAGAGAACAAGTTTTATCAGACGGGAGAAAAGTATGGGTTAGATCCCCAATTGGCCAGGCAGCACATGGAAAACCTCTTATTCAGATTTGTCTTTGCAGGGGAGAGGCCGTGGAACTTTGAGAAAGGTTCTTTTTTTACCCGCATCGAGCCTGAACGGCTGGCTGCTAAACAGAAATGGGAGCGATTCTTGGGAGAAAGACTGTAAGGTAAGCTGATCTAGCCTCCTCCTGGACCAAGAAAGGCCATTATCAAGAACCAACCGAAAATTACAGCAAAAATTCCATAAAAGAGAATTTGGGTTCTTCTGGCTTTTTTTCTTCTTCCTTCGAATATGTCTTCACACCGATCTGAACAGAACTTCTGGTCGGCAGGAATCGCTTTTTCACAGACCAGACAGTGTTTGTGTTGTTGAATTGCCATTTCATCACCGTGTGAGGGTCACTTTATAACCCTTATAAGCTTTGTGTATGGAGTAAATTAATGCACTGGCTCTACACCCTTGTCTCCTGTGAGAAAGTACAGAAATGAAGAGGAACAATTCCACACTGAAATACAGGTGCCCCGAAATTTATTCATCAAGGCCTGAAAATAAGTTATCCATCATTTCTTCCATGAATGTGCGGCCTTCCCGGAATAATGCTTTTCCCTTTTCCGTGATAGCATAATACTTTCTGTTGGGCCTTCCCTCTTTGCTTTCCACCCACTCTGTAGCTACATATTCCTCCTGCCTCAATCTGTAAAAGACCACATAACTGGTAACAGTGGCCGCTTCCCACCCGAAGCGCTCCTTGATCTGTTTCTTGATTTCGTATGCATACATGGGTCTCTCCAAGAGCAGCCTGAGAATGTACAGCCACATGACCTCTTTGGTCATTTTTTTCTTCAATCGTTCCAATGGCAAAGCATCACCGCCCTTCAATTTGTGTATCCACTTATACGTTTTTCCCTAAAAACTATTTTCCGACCATAAGATATATAAAGCGTATAACAATACCACCCTCATGGCCAAGATAAAGATCGCAATAGCAGGGATAGGAAATTGCGCTTCCTCCCTTATCCAGGGGTTGGTGTATTATAAGGACGCTGACCCTGAAGATGTGATCGGATTGATGCACTATGATCTGGGAGGATACACCTTATCAGATATTGAAGTAGTTTCTGCTTTTGATATTGATGAACGAAAGGTAGGAAAAGATGTATCAGAAGCGATCTTTGCCCCTCCCAACTGCACAGTGTCTATCTCAGAAGTTCCTCACCTGGGTATAGAAGTCAAGATGGGTCCTCTTTTAGATGGGGTGGCTCCCCATATGAAGGAATATGATGATGGCAAGACCTTCAAGCCGAAAAATGGAGATCCCTGCGATGTGACAGAGGAACTGAAAGCACATGGCGCAGACCTGCTTATCAATTACATGCCGGTAGGCTCAGAAAAAGCAGCCCGATTTTATGCCCAGGCAGCTATTGATGCAGGCTGTGGGTTAGTTAACTGCATGCCTGTGTTCATTGCCTCTAACCCAGAGTGGGCAAAGAAATTTGAGAAAGCAAAATTACCAGTGGTAGGCGATGATATCAAATCTCAGGTGGGAGCAACTATTGTCCATCGGGTGCTCACCAAGCTGTTTAACGACCGGGGAATCAAATTAGACCACACCTACCAGTTAAATACTGGTGGAAATACAGATTTTCTTAACATGCTGGCTCGAGATCGGCTCCAATCCAAGAAAATTTCCAAGACTGAGGCGGTTCAATCCCAGCTGGATACGCCGTTACATCCAGATAACATTCACATTGGACCGTCTGATTATGTCCCCTGGCAGAAAGACAATAAAGTGTGTTTTCTGCGCATGGAAGGCAGAATGTTTGGCAATGTTCCCCTGGATTTAGAACTGCGATTATCAGTGATTGATTCTCCCAACTCTGGTGGATGTGCTATTGATGCTATACGCTGTTTGAAACTGGCTCGTGATCGAGAAGTATCAGGACCATTGTTGTCTATATCGTCTTATACCATGAAGCATCCCCCTGTCCAGTATTCAGATGCACAGGCGCGCATATACGTGGAAGAATACATTAAAGGAGAAAGAGAACGGTAGTAGTATACGCTTGTGCAAGTGCAGATTCATGTCTACAATTCCATGGGAGCCAAATAGAAGGTCAAGCGCATACCTTCCACTGGAAAATCGATGCGCAGCGGCATGTTCTTATCTCCCATGTAGATGTGCACACTGTCTGAAATGTAAGAGGAATGCAGAAAACTGACCAGATACCCCAGGTTGAACCTGCTGCAGCACGCTTCTTTCACCCTGAATTCTTTGACTGATTCATTAGTGCTGGTAATGCGGATGCGGGCTCTCTCAGTGTCTCCTTCTGCAGAAATAATCATTTCCTCAGGGGTAACTTCAAACAATACAGAATTTGCCACAATGGCTGCATCTCTCACTCCCTCTTTGAAGACGGAAACATCCATGTCAATGAAAACAGGGTATTCCACATCAATGGTGGGGAGAACTTCTTCCTGGGCTTCCAATAGCATACACTGGAACTGTCGTTCAATGGAGCTTTGTAATGTGAAATCCATAGTGCCACCATTCAATTCCATAAACATACCATCCCCTAGAAGAATTCTTCTGGACACCTTTCGCAGTGCACTCATAGAAAGGCCAATGGTTCGCTCTTCAGTTGCTTTATAATCGGTGAAAAAAGAGCTTTGTAAATCTAACTCTATCTTGCACACCAGAGAGGGGTCACATGCTTCCATACTCAGCATGTCTCTTTTTAAAAAGAGCACTGCTTCGTCTACAAGATCTGACACTGATTCTATGATGTATTTTAAGTTCTTGGCATCATCTAAAGAAGCCCTGAACATAGTACTGTTCATTCGCAGAAGCTATTAAAGGTTTCGCTTTCCCAGGTGAGTTAACGGTGGATTAATGCATATTATTCTGATTTCTTAGGTTATTCTAAAAATGAAAGGTTTCTAAAAAAGTATGATAACAGTGCAAACACTGTATAGGAAGAATATTTAGTATAGTAAGGAAAAGAATCAATTGGTGACCATGGTGAAAATTCATTGCAGATATGACTTTTGACTTTTGCTATGAGAGGGTTTTGAGCAAACAGATAGATGAAACTTTAATGATTAATGTCGTTTACAGAAAATGAAAGAAAAACAAAATAAAAAAAGGAAAAGAAAATTGGGTTAGTTTAGCGTTTTCTGTAGATTCCTGCAGCTCCAAACAATATGAGCAGTGACAGTATTGCAGTTCCCAGACATTCACCTTCATTGTCAACAGTAACAGTGACGGAGTGAGTAGCCTCGACCACACCATCTACACATCCATCAGCTCTTACAGTGCTCTGTTGATCTTCTGCCTCCTGTTTAGTGTCCCAGACGTACTGGAAGGGCGCAGTCGTATCTTCTGCCCTGAAGACACCGTTGATGTACCACTTCACAGAGTCGCAGTTGCTGGTTGCAGCACACGTGACATTACCAGAGACAGTTGATCCGTTGGTGGGATTGGTGATAGTAATGGTGTAGTCAATTTCGTTGTCCACTTCGCAGGTTACTGAGTGATCATCTGCGAATACACCATTGACGTATCCTTCAGCTTTTACAGTGTAGTTTCCATCTAGGTATGGGTTGGTATCCCAGTCCCAGGTGTACGGGGCTGTGGTGTCTTCATACTTGAAAACGTCGTCAATGTAGAACTTCACGCTGTTAATGTCGCCTGTTGTAGATGTGGTAACAGTGTATATATTCTGAACCTTTTCTCCAGGTGTGGGTGCAGTTATGGTCACTGTGTCTTGTCCTCCACCGTCTCTCGTGGTTAAACAGGGTGTCTCGGGGTCTCCCATCAGGTTTCGCTCATAGTAGCACCATCTGTAGGTACTGTTGCCGCTTGCAGAAGATGCCATGTAATACCTTGATCGGTCCCGCAATTCACCCAGCTTGTCCAATCCATCACTCCAGCAGGCTCTGACTTCCATCTCACAGAACTCACCAGAGTACTGGCATGCATTCAGTGTAGAGAACCAGCCGTAGTTGTCGTTGTAGATTGCACCAATAGCTCCGCAGTCATCCTTGACGTAGTTTTCTGCTAAACAGTCGCTGGCTTCAAATTGTCCACTGATACAGGCCACACTGGTGGTCCAGGGATAGAATGCGTTCGTATGGCTGGATACATCGGAGCCGTACCAGGATGTAGTAGGCGAGTAGTTGATGTAGTAGACATCAGTGTTCCCGTGTCCAATGTGGACTACCACGATTGGCTCTGCAGACCATGCATCTCTCCACTTGGTCTTTGTGACATCACCATCCTCTTCGAAGAGGTAATGTATGTAGTAACCACCAGGTATCCAGTCGTCACAGTTCCAGGCCAAACATCTGGCATCTGGATTATTACCAGACTGCACTTGGGACTCGTGGAAGCAAACTCTCTTGCGAGAACCCACGTCAGGCTTGTTCATCTGCTCGTAGGCAATGACCTTGTCCACGAATGCCTGCGCCTGTGTGGAGTTGTCCACTGGTGCTCGGCCCACAGCGACCTCTGCATACCAGTCTTGTTCACCAGGCTCACCATATCGGCTGTCACCATCGTTGTTCCAGTTACCATCCAGGTGACCAAAGTACATGTCAGATGCCATGTCAGAATCAGTGTATCCACCAGTGCTCACGTAGAGTCCTCTGTAGGGTACGACACCAGTATCTCCACCAAGCAAGACGTACTGTGTACCATTATTGGTGTACTTGTCAATGATGAAGTTTCTGATCTTTGTTTGGTTGTCTGCACCGGTATAGTTGTTGTAGATGTAAGTCGTGTCGTAGACAGCAGCTCCGTTGTTGTAGCCACCCTTCCAGGTAGCTAATGTCTGGAATGTGGATTTCAAACCGCTGCTGGTGATGATGATGTACTCTTCTGTTGCCAGTGGAGTTCCACCACCCTCGTAGGTTCCAGCCACCTCAGGGTTGTCCACTATGCCAGCTGCAGCTGTTATGTCACCTGCTAATCCTCTGTACAGCTTGGGCTTTAGACCTTTGCCGAACTGAACAGTAATGGTCAGCTTCTCGTAGAATTTCACTTTTCCAGCTTTTGGCTGGTACGACACAGGGAACAGTTTCAGGTTCAAAATGCTCATTCCTCTGAAGGAGCTTACGCCCAAAACCTCAACCAGCTTATCAGGGTACCAACCGTTGGAGTTGTAGATCGCAGGGTTTGGACCTACCTTTTCTGGCTTAGGACCACTGAATGTGCAGGGCAATTGACCCCACGGCAAATCAAATCCATCCATTACGATAGGTTTACCGTGCTGTACCTTGACATCCTTTAGCACTGCACCTTCTGGAAGCAGAATTGAAGCTGCCTTGTAGGGCATCACAGGCTCTCCAGCAATCTCCTGTATGAAGGTATCTTCTATCATCCATTGTCCGTCTACCATTACTGCTGTAAAAGCGTAGTCAACAGAAATATTATCGTTCGTAGAAGCAACTGCGGAAATACTCAGACCTAACATCGCCATTAAGGCTATCACTGCTATTTTCCTCTCTTTCACATCTTTCACCTCCTGTGAATTTTATTACTGTATCATGGTGCAGATGTATATATAAACTTTTCGGTTACCATCCATGTTTGTGTATGATCCTCTCAAACCGAAACCGATTAATTTTCGTGATATAGCAGATGTAACCAATAACATTCCATGAATATTTTATTTGATTGGTAATAATGAGGTCATCCCTGACTTTCCCTCAGCTCCCATAAGCCAGAAAGCTCACTTGACTATGACTTTTCTATAGATTTTCCATTTCTACCAGTCTGCACAGATTCCTACAGACTAAAACCTTATAAGGAAAGGAGGTCCACTGCAGCTGGTGATAGCTTTGAAGGCATTATGGATAGGGACACTACTGGTCCTTTCGTTGGTCCCTGCAGGATGCGAACATCCTCGCATCCTTATTGATGCAGGGCACGGAGGATATCCTCTGCAAGAAGATCGGCTTTCTGAATTTTGCCGCCTTGCCTCTGTAAAGGGGTTCTCGGTGGAGATTGAGGACTTGGAAACGGTGAATTTGCAGGACTACTGTCTGGTTCTTTCAGCCAATCCAGATGTCCAGTTTTCTCTGCAAGAAGCAGAACATCTCACTGAATATCTGGTGCAGGGAGGTACATTCTTTCTTACCGGAGCTGGGGACTTTGAGAACAGAGATCATTCAGAAGTTACCAACCAGTTGCTGGAGGCTCTAGGATCTCACCTGAGATTCAACGATGATCAGCTCACCGACCACATCAACAGTGGAAAATCCTATATACCACTCTTTGACGCCTGGAGACCCCACCCATTAACTGCATCTCTCCCTCCCATCAGTTTGTACAGCCCAGAATCAGTGGTGGTCAACCAGGGGGGTTATCCTCTCCTCTGCGGGAACCCCACCACCAAAAGTGAGGACACCGATGGCTCTGTACTCACAGAATCAAGAGAATTGATAGCCCTTCTTGCAGTGGAACGAATTGGTAAGGGAGATCTCCTGGTAGGCGGATCATGGGGATTTGTCAGCGGATCAACCTTTACTGGCCACACAGAGTTTGCAGAGCAGCTTCTTTGGTATGTGCAAGAGAAAGCACCCATTCCTTTCTACAGAGAGATATTTCACGGAGCATCCATCGTCATCGGGAAAGCAGGGAGACCAGAAGTGGACAGAGAAGGAGCAGAAATACTGGCTGAACTTCTTAGTGGGGACGTGTGTTTGAAGAGTGAAAAGAGAATAACAGTGATTGTTGGTGGACCTGAAGTCAATCCCTTGTGTGAGGAGATCAATGCGTACTTGCCCATTCAGATGAAAAAAGATGAAACTTGGTACCTGTTGAAGGACGGTCAAAAAATTTATGGACAGGAGTACGGCATCATTGCTGTGATCAGCGTTGACAATCGCAGAATACTGGTAGTAGCAGGGTTGACTGGTACAGGCACCATGGGTGCAGTTAAACTACTGGAACAGATCGACATACATACCCTTACAATGGTCTATAACACGTATGGCGAAGCAGTCTTGTTCAAAGTGTCAGGAGATATGAACCTGAACGGTATACAGGAGAAGTCTGAACACTGGGAGATTTCCCTACTGTAGCTTTTTTTATCTTTTCTTTTTTCTTTTTTCTTTTTTTCATTTTCTATTATTTTCTTATTTTTCCTTTTTCTTCTTTTTCATCATTTCATTCTTTTTCTCCTTTTTTTGGCCTTACCATCCTCTCCTAACCACCTCTTATTGAATACCGAATACCCAAACTCTTATATAACATATAATAAATTCAAGATGGGAGGAGAAAAAACTAGATACAATAGTTCTCGTAACTAAACCTCAAATCCTCAATAATGAAAAAGCGCTCCAACCGAAAAGCTTTTAATGGACTCAACGAAAAAACGAGAAGAGGAGGTTATTTGAAATGGCTGACAATGTGGTTTACGTAGGAACTAAAGCCCCCATGAACTATGTGCTGGCTGTGATAACACTGTTCAATGAAGGGAACAAGAGTGTCGTACTGAAGGCCCGCGGACGAGCAATTTCCACAGCAGTCGATGTGTGCGAACTGACCAGAAATAGGTTCCTCTCTGACTTGAAGGTGGAAGACATCGAAACCGGCACTGAAGAGCTCCCCCGAAGAGAAGGTGGTACGATCAATACCTCAACCATAGAAATTACCCTCTCCAAGTAGAGGAGGAAATGTATGAAGGCACCAATTTGTGAGATATGCCTTAAAAGCGGCATACTATGTTTAGGCTGTGAAGAAAAGCTGAAAAAAAGTATCATCACCGAGCTAGATGTCAAGATATCCAAATTGCTCTACGAGTTGGAGCAGGAGCACCATATCAGGGATATCACCTTTGTCAAAGCAGTGGAGTCTCGTTCTTTAATTGTGATCATTGTTGGAGAAGGGGAAATTGGCAATTTGATTGGAAAAGGGGGGAAAACAGTGAAGTTCTTGCAGAGAGCGTTACGAAAGAAAATCCGCATCATAGAAGATACTGACGATATTAGAAAAATTATTCAGGATCTGCTGCACCCGGCCAGAATTTTGGGGATGAACATCCTGTATCTACCCTCTGGAGATCAGCGGTACAGAGTGAGGATTCCAAAAGAGGATGAAAGAAGAGTTCCCACCAATGTGCAGTCAGCAGAAGAAATTATTTCCAAGTTAACTGATTTAGAAGTTGAAATTGCTTTTGAATAGCACTTTTAGTTAATAATTCAGTAATTTCATTTCATAAATTCAAATTCATAGAAAAGTCTTCTTTGAACACTTTCATGACAATCTCACTGTTGGTGTGAGTTACATGCTCAATAGAGGATAAATTGCGTATAAAACTGAACAATTCTTTGTGATTGGAAAAGCGGGTTATCAGCACGAAATCATAATCTCCTGTAACATCGTAGAGCGCATGCACGTGGGATGCTTCCTGCAGCACGCGAGAAACTTCTAGAACATGTTTCCCAGAGCCCAACCGAACCCTGATTAGTGCGGTGAACCAGGCGTGCTCAAAGCTTTCCAGGTTCAACTTCACGGTATACTTCTCTATGAGCCCTTTCTGCTCCATCTTTTTTATCCTGTTGTACACGGTGGCTTCTGATACTCCCACCTGGTTTGCAATCTTTTTAAAAGACGTTCTGGAGTTCTCCTGGAGCAGTTCCAGGATCTTCAGGTCAGTCTTATCGGGCATGCACATACTGATAGAATTGATGAATTGCTTTATAAATGTTCCTATTTTACTGAAGAATCTTTAACTGAAATCAACTCTTCTTATGATTCCTTTAGAAATTAGGGGAAAACTTTATATAATTTCTTTCTATGAACTACCCATGGTGAAGCAAGACATGCTCATCACTGGAGCAGGAATCGGAGGAATGCAAGAAGCTTCAAACGTGGCAGACAATAGATGTAAAGTAGTTTTACTGGATAAATCATTCCCCACTAATGACTGCTCAATTTGTACTGCTGCGCCAAAAATGGTTGAAACTGGGAGATATTCCAACATAGATTTGCTCACCTATGCAGAAATTGAAAAAGCAGAAGGAGACAGAGGCAGGTTCAGAGTCACCATCTGGGTATGTAGCTCCCGAAAACACCAGGCGTGGTGTGTGGGCTGCTGTCCTGTGGACGTACTCAATGAGTTTGACAGGACCCTATCCCCAGAAGGGCTCTCTTTTTACAGTCCCCTGAGGCTGTTCCTTCTATCTACACTATTGATGTTGAAGATGATCCATCTCACAGGATTAGTAAGGATGGCGATGAAAAATGGTAAAGATTGAAATTGATGAAGATTTATGTAAGGGATGCGGATTGTGCATCATGTTCTGCCCGCAAGAAGTGTTTGAACGTTCAGAAGAGCTGAACAAGAAAGGAGTCTTCCCTCCCACAGTGGTGAGAGAAGATCAATGTGTGAAATGCCGCTTATGTGAGCTAATCTGTCCTGATTTTGCCATTGCAGTCATTGACGAAGAAGAGGATGATGCAAATGGAGCTGGAAGAGAGAAAAAACGTGTTAGGGCCCAAAGTACAGTTTGAACAGGGAGATATCGCCTGCGCCTATGGGGCTGTACTCGCTGGGTGTACCTTCTTTGGCGGTTATCCCATTACACCAGCTACCGAAATTGCTGAAGCCATGTCTCGGTTAATGCCTAAGATAGGTGGGGTATATATCCAGATGGAAGATGAGATTGGCTCCATATCTGCAGTGATTGGAGCTTCCTGGACGGGGGCTAAGGCTATGACTGCCACCTCTGGTCCTGGATTTTCATTGATGATGGAGAATATCGGGTATGCCTGTATGACTGAGACTCCCTGTGTCATTGTGAACGTGCAGCGGTCGGGACCTTCCACTGGCCAGCCCACCATGGCAGCCCAGGGAGATATGCTGCAGGCCAGATGGGGAACCCATGGTGATCATGCAGTTATTGCGTTTTCCCCCAATTCAGTGCAGGAAATCATGGATTTGACTGTTCACAGCTTTAACATGGCAGAGAAATACCGGACACCAGTCATGCTAATGACCGATGCAGATGTAGGGCACATGCGGGAAAAGATAGTCATTCCTGATGAAGTGGAAATTGTAAACAGGACACCTGCTACCATTGAAAAAGGTGAATACGTGCCTTTCAGAACGGGATATACCCACAAGGGGAGTTTGATACCTGAATTTGCTCCCTTTGGTTCAGGGTATCGGACATATGTTACTGGGTTAACCCATGATGAGAGAGGATTTCCAGTAACAGATAATGTAAAAGTGCACACCCGGTTAATTAACCGCATAGTAGAAAAGATCGGGAAAGATCGGGAAAAAATCACCATGTACGAAGAAAAGTACATGAATGATTGTGATATAGCTGTGGTTTCCTACGGAATTACCTCACGTTCAGCATTGACTGCTGTGGAGATGGCCAGAGAAGAAGGGATCAAAGCAGGGTACTTTCGGATGATCAGTGTGTGGCCTTTCCCTGTAAAGCAGATAAAAGAGGTGGGGGAGAGAGTCAAGAGAATTTATGTACCTGAAATGAATCTGGGCCAGATGGTGCACCCTATTCGGGAATATTCCTGCAGAGAAACTGTTTCACTGCCTAAGATCGGAGGAGAAGTGCACCAGCCACGGGAAATCGTGAGTGCTCTGAAGGAAATTGGCACGATCTATGTTAAATCTAATATTTCTTGATTATGTTAACAACAGAATGGAATCTGCAAGAAAATCGATTTATATGAATTCAGTTTCGGCCGTATGTCTTCTTGGAGTTGGAGAAGAACTTGAATGGATAATCTTTGTGCTACTTTCTGGGAACTATTTTAAGGTGGTGCGTACTCTCCGCTTATCTTTGAGTTTACTGTAAGACTTCAAATGACCGAGTGGCTATCTAAATCAGTACAAGACTTACAAATGCTGTCACAAAAGATGATCAAAAAAGCTCTTGATAATGAATTGTGAGCATACTACAAATCTTTAAAAGTAATACTGCAGAGACTAACATACCCGAAATCGTCAAGACAGAAACTCTGTTACTCTGTTATGAATTTCACCTGTCACATGAACGAGTTGATTATGAAGGTGGATACCATGATGCGAAGAATTGCTTTAATAACAGGTTCAACAGGCGGCGGCATGGGCAGAAGTATTGCTTTTACTCTTGCCAAAAACGGCTGTGACATCATTTTGAACTACGGTACTGGCAAAAAAGATGCTGAAGCTGATAATCGTGCGGAACCAGTTGCAGAAGCTATCCAGAACATGGGCAGGCGCGTCTTACTGGTAAAAGCTGATACCACAGACTATAAAGAAG